>JGI20129J51889_1000021_pt1 | contig 46734 bp, 44 predicted proteins | sample MonGeyMetagenome_FD_51889 | JGI IMG/M metagenome (IMG submission 51889)
GAGGAGAAGATCTCTCTTCACAAAGATCTTGCTAAGAGTGTTGCTGAGAAGATTAGAGAGAGCAAGCTTGCCACATTAGTCTTCTCATATAATGAAGATGTTGAGGAAAAGATCATTTTAAATAGTGACGGAGCTTATGTTGAGAGCCAGATTCCTAGGGTCAGCGGTTTCATAAATATTGTGTTGGCTCATCCTCAGAGAGGGACTATACAGAAGTCTGAGAGCATCGGGGCTGTGGGAGGTTATGAGAAGATTGAGGAGGAGGATCTTTTGAATAAAATGTCTTCTCTCACAGAGACTATGGAGAAGATCCTTTTGAAAGGTAAAGAGCCTCCTAAAGATCCTGTTGACATAGTCTTAGGCTCAGAGGTTGTAGGTCTTGTCATGCATGAAAGTATTGGCCATCCCTTTGAGGCTGACAGGATCCTTGGTAGAGAAGCTGCACAGGCGGGCGAGAGCTATGCCAGGCCTGACATGTTAGGTTCTGAGAGAATTGGAAACAGATATGCAACTGTAATTGATGACCCTACGATCCCAGGATCATACGGCTTCTATCTATATGATGAAGAGGGTGTTGCCGCAAGACCTAAATATCTTCTGAGAGAAGGAGTTGTAAATGAGTTTCTACATAACAGAGCCACAGCAACATTATTCAACGTCTCTAGCAATGGATCTTCAAGAGCTATGGACTATAGATCTGAGCCTATAATAAGAATGAGCAACACATATCTACAGCCTGGAGACAGAAGTTTTGAAGAACTTATAGAAGACATTAGATACGGTGTGTATATAAAGAGTTATATGGAGTGGAATATTGACGACACCAGATGGGGACAGAGATACGGAGGTTTAGAGGCCTATGAGATCGTAGATGGAGAGCTGAGAGATTTCATTAGAAATCCTGTGATAGAGTTTACTACAAAACAATTCTTCTCTAATATAATTGCTAAATCAAAAGATCTTAGGTTTTACGCTGGGACATGTGGAAAAGGAGAGCCTTCACAAGGAGTTCCCGTCTGGCTTGGGGGGCCTGACGTTAGATTATCAAAAATGAGACTGGGGGTGATCGGGTTATGACACATGTGTTAAGTGATCTTGTCAAAAGACTTAGCTCAGCAGGTTTTGACGAAGTCATAATCTCTATGGAGTATGTTGACAGAACTATGGTTAAGATAGCTAATTCACAGCCTTCGGTTGCACAAAGCTGGAGTGAGGTTCTCATAGATCTCTCCTTAACTAAGGATAAGAAGATTCTTGTCACATCTATGACAACGTCAGATCTTGATGAGATACTTAGAGAGACCCCCAGACTTCTTGAGCAGATAAACTCTTTAGAGCCTTCATTTATATATGCCAAGATCCCTGAGCCAGATAGAGAAGTGTCTCCTCTAACGAATCTTGTTAAAAACTCTACGATGAAGTTTATGGAGGATCCAGGTGTTTATGCAGAGATCCTTGTTAACAAAGCTCATGAGGAGGGTGGTGAGAGAGTTGCCGGGGCGTTAGATGGTTATTTCAAGAGAAGATGTATAGCTACTAGCAATGGATTTGAGAAATGTGAAGACTCCACAGGATTCACAGTTTATGCAAGAGTGTTTGTGAGAGACTCCTCTGGACACTGGGGATATGGAGGATCAGGATTTGATCCTAGGGATATTGAGGAGGTTGCGACGAAAGCAGCTTATTACGCTAAAGAGGCTTCGAGAGCAAAATCTATGAATTTAGATCCTGGGAGATATAACGTTATTTTGACGCCTCTTGTCTTAGGAAACTTTATTGATTATATATCAATGGCTCTATCAGGTCTAGGAAAGATCCTTGGGACATCATTTTTCGCAAAGAATAATCCTGGGGATCAGATTGCCAATGAAATGTTCACTCTGAAAGATCTTCCTCATAGAGATGATATGATGAGCTCAACAGCATTTGACGATGAGGGGCTGGCTACGAGAGACAACATTCTTATAGAGAGAGGCGTTCTGAAGAGTTTTATTCATAACACGAAGACAGCAACAATTCTTGAGACAAGATCTACTGCAAACGCAGGATGGATCATGCCTAGGCCGTGGAACCTGAGAGTTGAGCCTGGAGATTTTGATGAAGAAGAGCTTGTGAGAGAGTTGAGAAGAGGATTATTGATAAACAACAACTGGTACACAAGATATCAGAATGTTGTGGAGGGACAGTTCTCCACAGTGACCAGAGACGCGGTTCTCGTGATAGAAAATGGAGAAGTGGCAGGATCTGTCAAGAGAGTTAGGATCGCAGACTCTTTCCCAAGTCTTCTAAGAAACATAAGAGGACTGGGAAAAAGACTTTACAAAACAAGATGGTGGGAGATAAGAAGATCTGTAGAGCTTCCATATATAATGATTGAGAATGTGAACATTACAAAGCCAGAGTAATATGAATTTATAATAATTTTGCTAGAAATCATGCGAAAAACTTATCTTTTTTCTATATTATAGATATCATTTTATGACAGATCTTTTTTAATTGCCTCTTTAGATCTTAGGGAAGCTTTATCTCATGACTGAATTTTATATACTTAAATATAGAGGATAATCTTGAAAATGTTTTATTTAGCTTATATTAATATTTTAAATCAACAAATCAACTATATTAATCATAGAACTATGTGAGATTGTACAGAAAAAGTTTAAATATTTGTCTAAAAATAATGTTGTCGGCGGTGAATTTGAAGATATCTACCGGTGTTCTCATAGCCATTCTTATAATTCTAATAATCTCTCTAGGATCTGTTGCGGCGTGGTTTGCAAAAATACAGCTGTATAATTCTGCAAGACCTATTTCATCATTTGTTTTTCTCATATTTCTAATGCTAGCAGGATATTTGTCAATCAATCATGTGAGAGAAGGTGGAGAGATTCATGTGAGAGAGATACCTGCTTTCAGCGCCATAGAAGAGGGGGTTGCTCGTTCTGTGGAGATGGGCAGACCTATTCATATGACTATAGGCTTTGGCAGTATAGCAGGCTCAATGGCTCCTCAATACATAGCTGGTCTTGGAGTTCTTTCACATGTTGCAAGACTCGCAGGTAAATATGGTGCAAGACTTATTGCAACTCTAGGCGTTCCTGAGGTTATTGCGTCAGTTGAGGAGATAGTTAAAGAAGGATATGCCTCAGGCGGTAGACCAGAGCTTTTTGATCCCGTGTATAACGTCAGATATCTCACTGACCAACAGTTTGCTTATGCCTCAGCAGTTCAGGCGATAATAGTTAGAGAAAGAGTTGGTGCAAACATTGTTGTAGGACCGTTCTATGCAGAATCTCTGATATTTATGGAGGCGGGAAACATGGTGGGAGCTTTTCAAGTGGCGGGAACAGCTCGTGAGACTCAGATACCATTTTTCGTGTTAGCTGCTGACTACGCGTTTATTGGTGAGGAGATTTTTGCTGCAGGCGCAATGGCTTCTGGCGATAAAGTGTCTTTGGCATCAATACAAGGACAAGACGTAGGTAAGCTGGCTACAATAATATTGATAGTATTAGGCATACTGTTTCTAGCCTTTGGCGTTAACATGAGTTCATGGTTGAATTGGGTTTGGAAGCCGGGGTGAGAAGATATGAGTCTTACAATCAGAAGATTCATACCTCAAACGATTGTCTCGATAATTCTGATAATAATGATAATATTCTATTACTTCTATATAAATAAGAGTGTTTCAGACGCTTTCACAACATGGGATAAAGCTTTAAGTGATTGGGCAGTGATCATAACATCATTCACATTGATAATCGGAGGTATAGATCTGCTTCGTTATCATTTGGTTCAGATTAAAAAGATCGGTGTTAAACAGCTGCCTTTCAGCGGCACGACCATAGCATTAGAGATTATAATGGTGATATTTGCATTGATAGGTCTATACTATAGTTATGTGTATCCTAAGCTCGGCATAACAATTACTACACAACCACAGTTCACATGGCTATACACTTATCTATATGCTCCAACTGACTCAGCAGTATATTCTATATTATTATTCTATATAGCCTCTGCATCTTATAGAGCATTTATTGCGAGAAATCCTATGGCAACACTTCTTCTAATAACTGCTATAGTAATAATGTTAGGCAATACAAGTCTCGGAAATCTTATATGGCCAGGATTTCTTCCTCTACGAGACTGGATCATGACTGTGCCAAACACAGCGGCTTTCAGACCTATAACTATGGGCGTTGGTTTCGGAACAATAATACTAGGCTTGAGACTAATCATGTGGCGTGAAGTAAGCTGGCTGGGGAGGAGAGAGTGATATGAGCGTAATAAATGTGATCGATAGAATATTTGGATCAAGATATGTCTTATATCTAGTTTTGATCATAGCATTAATATATCCGCTGATATTTCCGATAGGTATTCCAATACAGATCTCTAGTAGAACACTTGCTGTATATAATTATATACAACATCTTAAGCCTGGTTGCCACGTCTATATGGAGCTCTACTATGAGGTTGCTGCGAGAGGAGAGTTGGAGCCCAATGCGATCGCATTGATCAAACAATTATTTGATAAAGACTGTAAAATAGTGTTTGTATCAACAATGAGCACAGGACCTTTGATATTCTCTCTGCTAAAGTCAAGTGCTCCTGACGTCTTTGCCAACAAGACATATGGAGTAGACTATGTGTTTCTCGGCTATGTAAGTGGTGGAGAGGCGGCTGTTGCCTCATTAGCAAAAAGTATTAAAGGAACTGTCACTGTCGATAACTATGGCAATCCAGTTGATAAGTTGCCTCTGTTAAAAGAAGTTGATAAAGCAACAGATTTTGATCTAGCAATAATAGTCTCCTCAGGAACTGACACATTTAATTACTATGTGAGACAATGGTATACCCCATATGGTACGCCGCTATTATTTGTTGCTTTAAGCGTCATAGCACCATCTATAGAGCCTTTTGTAAGTGCTAAACAGGCTATAGGAATGCTAGTTGGACAGAGAAGCGCTGCCGAATATGAGCTTCTAGTGGGAAGAAAAGGTCTCGGAATAGCTTCTATGGATTCACAGAGCCTGTCTCATTTCGTGATCCTTATATTCATAATAGTGGGAAACATTGTGTATTGGAGTAAGAGATTAGAGGCTAAGAAAGCTAAAGGCGGTGGGAGGTGAGGATAAGATGGTCTCTTGGGAGATCATAGGCGCATGGATCGCGGCTTTCATAGTAATCTGGATCTATAGCTTTGCATTCAGAGACAATGTTTTCTACAAACTTGCTGAACATATATTCGTCGGCACGGCAGCCGGATATTCAATAGCTCTGGCTATTGACAGCTTAAACAGAGTCGCGATAAAAAGCTTGATCACTCAGCCAACAGTCTCATGGCATTATATAATACCTATCATCTTAGGCATGTTGATGTTCTTCAAATACTCAAGAAAATATTATTGGCTGGCCAGATATGGTGTGGCGATTAATGTGGCAGTGGGAGCAGCATTAGCTGTCAGAACAATACCTATGGCGAACATAATCAGACAGATACAGGCTGCGTTAACGCCTCTATGGGGTTCAGATCCTATTAAACTAGTTAATAACTGGCTTATGTTCTTGATAACAGTGGGAGGCTTAACATACTTCCTCTTCACAATATTTCCACCGAAACCAGCTCCTGGAAGAACATCAGCAACATACACATTATATAGAGCTCTCTATCTAATAGGTATTTATGGAATGATGGTCGGTTTTGGAGCACTCTTTGCTAACACGATAGTAACGAGAGTAGGATTTGTGATCTCTATATATCTAATATATCTACAGCCATATATTATTGCGACTATAATAGGCGTAATATTAGCCGCGATAGGAATATTAATAGAGGTTAGAAGGAGGTCTAAATGAGCAGAAACGAGATGATTAACGAAGATCAGCTGATAGAGAATTTAGCTAGAAAAATTGTTGATATGAAGATGGATTCTGTGGCAATATTTCTCTTAGAATCATTCGGTCCTATGGGCAGACTCTGGTCTCAGATAGCTCTTTTATATCTACAGCCTTTATTAATACTTCTAGGTTCATACGGCAATTATCTTCTTAAAATACTTGAAGATCCTGTCAAAGTTGAGAAACTGATTAAACGTATTGAAGAGCTAAGATCCTGAGAACATCCAAAGATTCTGTTAAACAAATTTATTTTTAACAATCTATGTCTAAGATGATCTTCACGAGTTTTATTCTCATGAAGACAAATTCTCAACGGGACACCTCATGAGAAAAACAGATGATAAAGCACCTAATGATGAATACAGGAATAAATTAAGACTTTCTTCTAGAGCGTATCAATATAAGGTTCGTAAGATTCAGGTGACAAATGATAAACTGATTTTTATTGGAAAAAATTTTGAGAAAGAGATAAATCTCGAGGATATAGAGAAGATAGGTATCGAAAGATCTTTTAACAAGATTTTGGTTATCTTAACTATAGCTGTGGCGTTATTAACATTATTCTCTCAAGATCTTCCTCATCTGATTACACTTTTAATCACGTTAGCCATAACATTGGCATATAGAGAAGAGAATGTGTTAATAAAAGTTAGAGGAGAAGATAGATTGTTAAGATTAAAAATCTTGGATCATAGGGAGATAAGAGCTTTAGCCAAGGCTCTTAATGAAAAAAGATAGATTTATTCGCTACTTATAATCTCTATATTAGCTCTTGGAACCGTTATTATTCTCCCATCACTTAGACGTATTTTTACAATACGCACAGGAGACTCTGTCTCTATCTTATGTAGCTCCACAGGAAGCTCTACCACGGTGCCTATAGCACCGAAATATGGATATCTTATGACTCTTACAATACTTCCTATCTTCACTTTGTCGCTCTCTTTAGTCTCAATCTCTTCTTTTATATAACTCTCTTCTAAAGGAATGATCACTTCGGGTCTTATCACGCCAGCTCTCACTTGAGTTGCACCATTTATCGCAGCTTCTCTACCTTCATTTTGTTTAAGTATGTTAAATACTCTATCAGACATCGCCAGCTTCGCGAATCCCTCGGTTAATATAAGGGTGAATCCCATGTTTTCTCTCCCTGTTATCGCGACGCCAATCTTATATCCTATGATCCTTTCTATATCAGCTATGTTAGCTCCTCCCACTATGATTCCTTTGATACCGATCTTCTGAGCTTTAACTAGAGCATCATAAGTCACAAATGATCCTCCTACAATAATCTTTCCTGCGTAAGATTCATCTATTTTCTTCTCGTCTAGCACTTCATCTGGTCTCGAGACTGCCAACGAGATCTCGCCATGTCTCTCTCCTCCGAAACCTATTATCCCCTGGACGTATGCTGCTGGAGTCTGTATTACAGCTGCCTCGCCAGGTATCACATCCTTGACTATTCCTCTGATATAAGCTGTGACCTCAACAACCTTAGGCAACTCTCTGACTATCACATGTCCTGTGAGCTCATTGATATTCTCTATAGTTCCATCAATAGGCGCCGCAACTTCTCTCTTCATAAGACCAAAGAATGCTGTGTATCTTGCAATAATATCTCCCTTCTTAACTCTGTCGCCTGGTTTTACAGTCATATATCTAGACACCTCTTCAGGCTCAACACCTAACATCTCTGAAACCTTTACTATATAAGGTGCTCCTTCTAAAACACTTCTCCCAATAATTGTGTCGAAATCTACTTTCTGCCCTTTGTCTACTAAGATCTCTCCTTTTACTGGAAGACTTCTTATTTTAGTCACTAATGTCATAGGACTTGCCGCAAGCCCTGGTGTATAGGCGAAACTCTCTTCACTCATTGCGTAGTCATCTCCTCAAAATTCTCTGGATAAAGTCTCATAGATTTAAACCAGCTTTTCAATAGATTTATCTGTTTATCTCTCTCCTTCAGAGATATAACAGGTCTTCCTCTTCCATCGAAGACTAGGCCGACAACTCCTCCACGTATTTTTCTGCTGATTCTCTTGCCGAAGCCTGCGCCAAAATCAAAATATTTAGTTGGAGAGACTGTCACTGTAACCTCTGTATCTTGTGAAACATCTATTCTCTTGATCTCGCCGAAGTTTAATGTGAACGATTCTTTTCTGCCATCATTATACTCTATAGTTATGTCTGCGATTTTATCTCCTATATCTCCTGATCCTCTGCCTGCCACAACAGTTCCTAGAGGAACTAGACATTCTCTCTCAAAGATCTCTATTGCAATATCTCTGTATAGCTTTGATAAAACTCCTAAATGAGGTATCATGAATACGCTGTCTTGCATGATATATGTGAAACCTACTGGTTGAAAAGCGTCTATCAAGATCATCATTGATTGAGATCTTCTCGGGGCTCTAGAGAGGAGTCCTCCTGTACCTATTATATAAACGATCCTTCTCATATCTATATAAGTCTCTTCCTCTCTCACCTCCTCAAATATATCTGATATAGTCCTCTCTTTCTTAACTCCCTTAAGCTCTCTAGCTAGATATTTATGATGATTAAAACCCATTCTAATAGCCTCTCTCGCTACTGCATGTTCAACTATTAGATCTGTTAATGTCATAGGTATTGTTGTGGGTCTAATCATCTTATTATAAATAATATTTCTAATAACATCGTCATCAAGATCCAACGGTATCCATCTCTTAATATTTTCGATCCCTGCTTCTTTCAAGACGTTTCCAATACTATAGCTCATACCTAAATTAGCACTGACAGTTCTTAAGAATCTTCCGTCAAAATATGAGTATATGTTTGTTGTCGCACCTCCTAATCCTACTCCTAAGACATTAACTTTTCTAGTCTCAGCAAAAGTTCTTATCATAAGACCTTCCGCGGCTGGGGTAGGCATGATATCTGTTGAAACAAGTTTCATAAGCTTCTCATAACCAGGTGCGTGAGCCATGACATGTTCCATAAAAAGCTCTAATATCATATTTCTTGCAGGCTCAACATTCTCAACCTCGATCTGAGGTCTTATATTATCAACAATCCTTAGATCAAAATAATCCCGTGGGAAGATCTTCTTTATGTCTTCTCTAGCATCTTTATTACCAGCATATACTATAGGAAGTTTATAAGAGGCGCCGAACCTAGGCTTAGGTTTCGCCATAGCTATTATCTCAGCAATCTCTTTAACATGAGTGACATCTCCACCGTCGGTTCCTCCAGCGATCAACACTATATCAGGTCTTAAAAATCTTACAATATTTATCTTCTCAAAAGGCTCTCTGCCATCATCTACAGATAAAACATCCATAATGATTGCTCCAGCTCCTAAAGCAGCTCTCTGAGCACTCTCAGCCGTTATGGTTTTGACTACGCCTGCCACCAACATCTGAAGCCCTCCACCGGCACTGCTTGTTGACACATATATGTCGATACCTTCTCTACCTCCTCTATAAGGCATGATGAATCTGAGCTCTTCACTAGAGTCATCTAGGATCTTATGACCAGTCAACTCCTCAACTTCTCTAACAGCATTTCTCACACCTTTAGTGACATCTTCAACAGGCTTCTCGACAGTTGTAGGAGCCTCTCCACTTGCTAAGAATCTCCACTCATTATTTATTTTACCAAAAAATCTAGCCTTAGTAGTTGTGCTACCCACATCAGTTGCAAGTATGAACCGAGGCTCAGAAGAAAGCGTCAAAAAAGATTTTTTAACTTCAGAACTCAGTGTCGTACCACCGTTATTTATGAATACTTCTAAGCTTTTTTAACTTTTAACATAACATGAAAATTGAACATGAAAATAACTTATTAAAGTTGATGAGAACTTTTCTCAATATAAATGTGTAGATTTAGATTATACAAAGATAGCTTCAATTGCTCAATTATTTTCAAAAGTTTATATTATAGAAGATGTAGATATAAATGTTATTATCAAAGCATCATTAATAACAAGCGACTTTTTAAAACATGAGATGTCTTATAATATAACTGATGTTATAAATGCGGCAATTTCATTGATCAAAAATATACCGATATTAACTGACGATCCAGAGAGATATAAAGCCTATTTAAAATATGGAATTATCGCATATTCCATCGAGGAGTTAATTAACAGATTTAAGAAACTACTTGAGGAAGAGAAAGATAGAAGACAATAATAAAAATCAATATCGTTCAAATAGAGAACTTAGACGGTAACTTTTTTGAACAAGTTTTCCATGATTAAACTTAGATCATAATATTTCAACATCAAATACGTCATAAAAAGTTGTTTTAACACATATTTAGATTCCTAGATAGACCTTTCTGATTTCTTCGTCTTGTATCAGTTCTACGGCCTTTCCTTCTCTTACTACTCTCCCTGTCTCAAGAACATATACATAGTCTGATACTTCAAAAGCTTTTGCAGCATTCTGTTCAGCTAGTAATATTGTTATTTTCTCTGATTCTTTTAAAGTTTTTATATGTTCATATACTGTATCAATGATCTTTGGTGCAAGACCTAGGCTCGGTTCGTCTATGAGAAGAAGCCTGGGCTCTGCCATGAGAGCTCTTGCTATTGCTAACATCTGTTGTTCTCCTCCGCTTAACGTCCCAGCTTTCTGATGAAGTCTCTCCTTTAGTATCGGAAATATTGTGAGGATCCTTTCTAAATTATCTTTAAATCTCTCTCTAGCTTTCTTATTGTATGAGCCTAACAATAAGTTTTCGTATACTGTTAGATAAGGAAATAATCTTCTCCCCTCTGGCACATGAATTATGCCTAGCTCAACTATCTCATGAGGTTGTAAACCTACGATCTCTTTATCTTCATATTTTATAGATCCTTTCATAGGTCTCAGAATACCTGATATTGTTTTTAAAAGAGTTGTTTTTCCAGATCCGTTGGGTCCTATTAATGCTGTTATTGATCCATGATCAACCTTTAGACTGATCTCTCTAAGGATCTGTACCTTCCCATAATATACATCTAAAGAGTTTATCACAAGACTCATAATATACACCAGACTTTTTATCACGTTTTGCTTGTCTCAAGATATTTTTTAAATCCTTCTCCTAGATAAGCCTCGATAACCTTAGGATCTTTAGATATCTTCTCTGGAGGCCCTTCGGCAATGACGTTTCCATAGTTCAAAACAATTACTCTCTCGGAGATCTTCATTATCGCTCTCATAACATGTTCAATCATCATTATAGTCACGCCTGACTCATGAATCTTCTTTAAAATAGCCAGCGTCTTGTCAATCTCTGCAGGACTATGTCCCGCCAAAACCTCGTCTAAGAGAAGCAACTTCGGGTCTCCAACAATTGCTCTGGCAAGCTCAAGTCTTCTCTTCTCAACAGCATTAAGATCTTTAGCTAAAACATCTCTTCTACTCCAAAGATCTAAGAGACTTAACACCTTCTCAGTTTTATCTCTCGCCTCATCAACGTCTTTGCTTCTTGGGAGAGCATATATCAACACATTATCATATACTGATAGATTCTCGAGAGGCTTCATTATCTGAAAAGTTCTTGCAACGCCTAGTCTAGCGATTTTATAAGGCGGCATGCCTGTTATATCTTTGTCCATATAAATGATCCTTCCTTTGTCAGGTTTTATAAATCCTGTTATCACGTTGAAGAGAGTAGTCTTTCCAGAGCCGTTTGGACCTATGATCCCTAGAAACTCTTTCTCATAGACATCTACACTGACGTTGTTAAGAGCTATCACACCACCGAATCTTTTAGTGACATTCTCGACTTTGAGAATAGTCTTCATCTATATCTACCTCTTAAAAATCTTTTTAAAACATCCATTAATCCTCCAGGAGCATATAAAGATAGTATCAAAAGGATCACGCCATAGATCAGAAGATGTAAACCAAAGAATCTTGCTCCATAAGCTCCTCCTATCAATGCTCTTGTATACTCTGCTATGGGAGTGACGATCAATGCTCCTAGTAATGGTCCTGCGAAACTATATACTCCGCCTACTATAGCTATGAGACATATCTGTACTGAAATGAATAGATCCATTACGCTGAAAGGATCTATATATCTATATCTTATAGCATATAAAGCTCCTGCAACACCTGTGAAAAATCCGCTTAAAACCATGGCTATCATCTTATATTTAAAAGGATTCAAGCCTATCGTCATGGTGGTCTCTTCACTCTCTCTAATACTCTGAAGATAATATCCGATCCTTCCTCTGATTATTAGAAACATTATGAATATGCTTATCACAAGTATCAACACAGCAACATAGTTGTAATATATAGACTCTATGAAATATATCCATGCAAACGAGTATTCTTTTCTCGCAAGCTCAACACCTCTTGCAGCACCAACATAATCCCAGTTGTTGAAAAAAAGTTTTAAGGCTTCTCCAACTGCGATAGTCGCCAGTGCAAACCAATGTCCTCTTAATCTTAGAAGTGGGAAAGAGATTATTAATGCAAATAATGATGCTATTGCTCCTCCAAGCCATATGCCTATCCATGGAGACAATCCATTGTTATAGCTTAACGCTAGAGTATATGCTCCTATTCCAAAAAATGCTGCATGGCCGAAACTTATTAATCCTGTGAAACCTCCCATTATATTCCATGCTGTTGAAGAGATCATATATAAAGATGCTAGAAACAATGCGTTTAAAAAGAAATAATTGTTATATACAAGAGGCATGATCAATAGCAACAATATTGTTAAAAGTATTATCATAAGATCAATATCTCTCTTAATGTTCTCTATCTTAAACATATGATCACCTTGAGAATATTCCTGTCGGTTTTATCAGAAGTATCGCTAGAAAGACAATGTATACGAGAATATCTTTCATGCTGGGAGTCATGATCAATGCGCCGATACTTTGTAACACGCCTATTATCACAGCACCTATTGCCGGGCCTAGAATGTTTCCGAATCCTCCTAAGACTACTGATATAAAAGCTATTAATGTGAAAGGAACTCCCATCTCAGGAAACACATAATAGAATGATGTTAGAAGAGCTCCACCGATCCCTGCGAGTCCAGCTCCCAATCCAAATGCTATGGCATACACCTTCTTAATATCTATGCCCATAAGCTGTGCTGCAGTCTTATCTTGTGATAAAGCTCTCATTGCGGTCCCCAGATAAGTTCTTGTTAGAAATAGATGAAGCAGTATTGTTGCTATGATCACTATTGTTGTAGCAAAAAGTTTTACTATGCTTATCTTGATGCCGTATAGATCTATTGTAGCCTCTGAATACCATGTTGTCGCAGATCTTATGTCTGGGCCGAAAGCTACGAAAAATCCATTTCTAATTATAAGTAGTAAAGCGAATGTTGCAAAGATCTGTGTTAAAAAAGGTGCCTCTAAGATCCTGTTTATAATTCCTTTCTGAACTAAATAGCCTAGTCCGAATGTTGTTAAAAAAGCCAGTGGAATTGATATGAGAGGATCTATGCCTAAATATATAAATAAAAAATATGATAGAAAAGATGCTATCATGAGAAATTCTCCATGAGCAAAATTCATGATCTCTACGATGCCCCAGATCATTGCAAGTCCGATAGCTATTAACGCATATAAAGATCCCATTAAAAGACCGTCGACTATAGCTTGTGCAAAAATTATTTCAGAAGACATGTAAAAAACCTCTTTTATTATATCATCTTATGATGGTCTCTCGGACCATTTAGGCATTGGAAATAGAGGAGTTCTAGTAGCATACTCAGGAGGCCACACAGTATGATACTTACCGTCGTCAGGCATCATTTGAACAATTATTCCTTTAGCTCTTATATTCTGTCCTGTCTCATCGAATTTTACGCCGTCCCAAGGCACAGGGAGAACTCCTCTACCGATATCTATGTTTCTCAGTGCATCTCTTAACACAGCTCTGAAAGTCTTCAGATCTGTTGGACTAGCTTTTTTGCCAGCCTCTTCTAATGCGTAATAAAGAACCCAGACAGCAACATAATTTCTTACAATACTTCCATCCATATCAATCCCATATTTAGCCTTGAATCTATCGTTAACATCTTTAAGACCGGGAACTTTCTCAAATAGATCCCAGTTAAATACTTCTCTGCTAAACACGTAATAGCCTAAGGGGCCGACCTCTTTTATATAGTCAGGATTTATATATCCAGCATCTTGTGCAAGAACTGCTTTAGGATTGAAGTCTAGTTTCTTCATAGTCTTCTGAATCAATATTGCATCAGTTAGATAGCCTGCCACCAAAAGCACGTCGGGATTGGCAGCTTTTAATCTTGTTATCTCTGAGTCTAATGTCGGAGTGCCGCTTCTAAATGATATTGACTCAACAATTTTAAATCCAGCCTCTGTCATATACTTCTTCCAGGCCTCAGCAGTTGCAGAGCCCCACTCACTGTCTTCATATAGGATTGCTACAGTCTTTATAGAACCTGGATAAGTGGTGTTTAGATATTTAAGAAATTCTGCGTGTTGTTTTGAGAAAAGATCGTCGTCAGCAGTTGTTCTGAAAAACCATTGAAGACCTCTTCTGGTCAAGATTGGTGATGTAGAGTCTCCATTTAGACATGGCGTGGCCAGTCTCTCACACACATCACTTACTGTTTTGGTATTAGAGCTTGCGTAAGCTCCTATGACCGCGACAACGTTTTCCACAGATATAAGTCTCTCGGCCTCTCTAGCGGCTGTAGAAGGATCTCCTGCGCTGTCTCCGATGACAAGTGTTATATTTGCTCCTCCAAGACTTTTGATTCCTCCTCTACTATTTATCTCTTCCACAGCAAACTGTGCACCCCACAGATTATATTTTCCTATAGTGCTCATGCTACCAGAGAGAGGCTGTATAATGCCTACTTTAACCTCAGAAACTTTATATGTAGGTTTATACAATATATTCATTGCTAAAAGATATCCTCCTACAGCCGCGACTACTATTATAATTATTAATGATATAAGTAATGTTGTTCTTGATATTCCTCTCAGAATATTTATATTAACCATATATAATTCACCAATTATTCACATATTAATAAAGTTTTTATATTTTAATATATCGTGTCACTTTGGATGCATCATATGTATGGCTGGAGAGCTAGAATAGGTCTTATAATTCCTTCTTCAAACACCACTATGGAGTCTGAGCTTCATAAAATGGCTCCTGAAGGCGTCTCGATACATACTTCTAGAATACCTCTTAAAGAGGTTACTAGAGAAGCTCTTTTCGAGATGGAGAGACATTCTCTGAGAGCTGCTATAGAGCTTGCTGATGCTGATGTAGACATAATATTATATGGATGCACCACTGGAAGTCTTGTGGGAGGACCTGGTTATGATAAGATGATCTCTGAGAAGATTGAGAAGACTGTTAACAAGCCTGTTGTTGCTACTGCAACTGCTGTTGTAAATGCTCTTGAGGCTGTTAAAGCTAGAAAAATTGTTGTTGCAACACCTTATATTGATGAGCTTAATGATGATGAGAAAAGATTTTTAGAGGCTCACGGATTTGAGGTTCTGAAGATTAAAGGACTAGGGATCAGAAGTAATCTAGAGATTGGCAGAATAACTCCTTGGCAGGTCTATAGATTTGCTAAGACTGTCTATGTGAGAGATGCTGATGCTCTCTTCATCAGCTGTACTAATCTCAGAACTATTGAGATAATAGATCTTTTGGAGAAAGATCTTGAGATTCCTGTGATAACAAGTAATCAGGCATCTCTCTGGGCCGTGTTGAGAAGATTAGGTATTAAAGACAAGATCCATGGCTATGGAAAACTATTTTTAATCTAGAAAATATCTTTAGGAGGCTTTGTAAAATATTGATTGTTGCAGTCGATGTCGGAGGAACTTTCACAGATTTTGTCTTTCTAGATGAGAAAGGTGAGGTGAGCACCCTAAAAATATTGTCTACACCTAGAGAGCCTGAGAAAGCTGTGTTAAAAGGTCTTGAAGACAAGATTTTCAATGAGGTTGTCCACGCATCTACTATAGGAACAAACGCTCTCCTGGGACAGAAAGGTCTTGAGATCCCTAGAGTAGCTCTTTTTGTGACAAAAGGCTTTAGAGATATAATTGAGATTGGTAGACAGAACAGACCTAGGCTATATGATCTTTATTTTGAGAAGCCGAGGCCTCTGGTTCCTAGAGAGCTTAGATTTGAGATTAATGAGAGAACATTATATACTGGAGAGATCCTTAGAAAAGTAGATCGTGATGAGATAAGTTTTTTCACTGACAAAGCCGTTGAGATGGGTGCTGTAAGTGTTGCAGTATCATTTCTACACTCATATGCTAATCCTTATAACGAGATTGTTGCTGGAGAAGTTCTTAAGAAGAAGTTTAGATATGTCACACTTTCACATGAGGTTGCGTGGGAGCCTCGTGAATATGAGAGAACAAGCACAGCCGTCGTAAACGCAGCATTGATGCCTGTGGTAAGCAGCTATCTTGAGAAGCTTAACAGCTATATAGAGTCTCGTGGAGCTAAGCTTTACGTAATGTCAAGCTCTGGAGGACTTGTCAATATTGATGAAGCTGTTAAAAGACCTGTTCAAATAATTGAGTCAGGTCCTGCAGGCGGAGTGGTTTCCGCGGCAGAGTTCGCAAGATTATTAGGTCTCGAGAAGGTGATCTCTTTCGACATGGGAGGGACCACTGCTAAGGCAGGCACTGTAATAGATTTCGAGCCTTATATGACCAGTGAATATGAGGTTGGTGGTGAGAGTCATTATGGAAGAATTGTCAAAGGATCTGGATATCCCGTCAGATTTCCATTTATAGATCTCTCTGAGGTCTCTGCAGGCGGAGGAACAATAATATGGAGAGATGAGGCAGGAGCATTAAGAGTAGGTCCTTTGAGTGCAGGCGCAGATCCGGGCCCAGTGTGTTATGGTAGAGGAGGTGTCGAGCCTACTATAACAGATGCAAATCTGATCCTTGGGAGAATACCTGACTATCTCTTAGGAGGTGAAATGCCTCTTGATAAAAAAGGTGCTTTAGAGGCCATGAGAAGACTTGGAGATCCTTATGAGATAGCTGAGACAGCTCTTGAAATGATCAATCTTGTCATGGCTAGAGGAATAAGACTTGTGACAGTTGAGAGAGGTCTTGACCCGGCTGATTTTGTTTTAATAGCATTCGGAGGCGCAGGTCCTCAACATGCTGCTTTTCTCGCTGAAGAGCTTGGTATAAAAAGAATTATTATTCCTCCGATGCCAGGAGTGTTCACAGCTCTTGGAATGTTGATGGCTGACTTCAGATTTGAAGTTAGAAAAGCTTTTCCGAAAGATCCTGAGGAGACTTTTCAAGAGCTTGAGAACAAACTTATGAATTTAAAGCCTGACTATTTCATTAGATATGCTGATGTGAGATACAGAGGACAGGGATGGGAGCTTACAGTGCCTGTGAGCAGGCCTGCAACAATTGATTCTATAAGAAAAGTTTTTGAAGAAAAACATATGGCTACATACGGCTTCAGACTTGATAAAGATATTGAGATTGTTGTTGTGAGAGTGTTTGGAGTAATAAAAAGATCAAAACCTACATTGAAAGATCCTTCTGTAGAAGGATCTCCAGAGGCCTCAGAGAGAGAAGTGTTCTTCAATGGATGGGTGAAAGCCTCAGTCTTTAATAGAGAAGATCTTCCTCTGGGATATAAGATAAAAGGGCCTGCACTCATCGTCGAGAAATACTCCACCACAGTAGTCCCTCCCAGATGGGAGGTTGTCGTAGGAAGATACGGAGTTCTGGAGATGAGATTATGAGTTGGGAGATTATTTATAAGGCTACTGAGTATATAGCTGAGGAGATAGGAGTTGCTTTAAAAAGATCTGCCTTCTCACCTAATATTAGAGAGAGAATGGATCATAGTATTGCAATCGTTGATCCTATGGGGAGAATAGTTGCACAAGCAGAACATATACCAGTTCACCTAGGATCTTTTTATATAGGCGTTAGAAATCTAATGAGATATCTTGATGAAGAAAAGATAGAGCTTGATGATGGAGATGTGATATTATCTAATGATCCTTATATAGTGGGCACACATCTTAATGATGTGATGATGTTCTCACCAGTGTACTACGAGGGGAGGCTAGTCGCATATATAGCTAGCAAAGCTCATTATGTCGACGTGGGAGGGCCTGTGCCAGCGTCTTTAAATCCTAATGCAAGAACAATCTTTGAGGAAGGCATGATCATACCTCCAGTAAAGATCGTGAGAAGAGGAGAGATGAATAAAGAGATTTTAAATATTATATTATCAAACTTTAAGACGCCTGATTATGCTCTCGGAGATATCAATGCTCAGATAGCCGCTGGATATGTTGGTAGACAGAGAATCAGAGAGCTTTTTGATAGATATAAGAATGTTCATGAGGCGTGGGAGAGAGCTATTGAATATAGTCGTAGAATAGTTGAGATAGAATATGAGAGATGGCCTTCGGGAGTCTATGAGGCTGAGGATTATATTGATTGGAGAGACAGGCTTTTTAGAATAAAGCTTAGTCTAAAGATCTCTGGAAAAGAGATTGAGGCCGACTATGATGGAACAGATCCGCAGGTTGATCAGCCTATAAACGCCGTCTTAGGAGTGACTTTTTCAGCAACATCATTTGCCATAAGATGTGCATTAGCTAAAGATGTCCCAGTAAACCACGGGTTTTACTCGACAATCAATTTGAAAGCTCCTCTAGGAACAATTGTAAATCCTGTGAAGCCGGCTCCTGTGGGAGCTGGAAATCTTGAGACCAGCGATAGAATTGCAGATGTAGTGTTTCTAGCATTATCAAAAGCTTTGCCAGACAAGATCCCTGCAGCATCATCTGGCACAATGATGAATCTTATGATCGGAGGAGTTTATAAAGGAAGATACTGGTCATATTATGAGACGATCGGTGGAGGAACAGGAGCGAGACCTTATAAAGACGGCGTATCAGGAGTACATGTTAATATGACAAACACTCTCAACACACCTATAGAGATCGCTGAGAGAGAATATCCGATTATGTTCACTAGATACAGAATTAGAGAAGGCAGCGGAGGGAGAGGAAGATTTAGAGGAGGAGATGGAATAATAAGATCTTTGAAAGTAAATGCTTCAGCAACGCTATCAATAATGGCAACAAGATTCAGAACAAGACCGTGGGGTCTCGCCGGTGGAGAGCCTGGTCAATCTGCAAAAGTGACAATAATAAGATCCGGCGGGACAGCTCAAGAGATCACGTCAGAGACAGTCTATCTCGAGGCTGGCGACGAAGTAATTATCGAGACTCCCGGCGGAGGAGGATACGGATCTTTAGAATAAAGATTTTTTTCTATCTCTCATTATTCTTCTTATAAGTCTCATGCTTCTAATCTCAGATCTTTTTAGATATAATGATAATATTGCCAGTAGTAGAGATTGAAATCCTGCTAAAGTCAACATTATCGCTATGAGACCTTTCACAAAATATGTTATTCCAACAAAGAAATGATGATAAGCAACATATGCTCCAAGTATCAAGCCTGGGATTAGCATTAAAGCTCCTGCGAAGAATAAGAGAAACGTTGGATTATATCTCCATGTCAACAATATTATGTCTCTAAAAATTCTTACTCCATCAATAATCTTAAGCTTTTTAGCCTTAGGATTTTTTCTACGACGATATTCTATAGGTATCTCTGTCACCTCACCACCAGTAGAGACTACGTGTGCAACAATCTCAGACTCTATTGAGAAGCCTTTTGTCTCAAACAACATCTCTTGTAACAAACTTCTTCTGACACCATACATCCCGCTTAAGACATCAGATAATTTTGTTCCGAACATTATGTTGAAGATGAACGTTATGATCTTATTACCTATCTTATAGATAAGAGACATTGATCCTGGCTCAAGAATTTTTCTCCAGCCAATGACAAGATCATATCCCTCATCAAGTTTCGATATTATATCATTTATATATTTGGCTGGATATGTGTAGTCTCCATCTAGAAAGATCATATATTCAGCATCTGTTTTTCTAACAGCAGTTTTTATAGCATCAGCTTTTCCATAGCCATCTTGAACAACTACTCTAACCCCCATCTTTTCTGCAATCTCACGAGAACCATCAGTACTTCTCCCATCTACTACTAAGATCTGATCTTTTGAAAATCCTTCGCGCAGGATCTCTTCAATCACATATTCTATAGATCCTTTCTCGTTTCTCACAGGAATTATGATCTCAAGATCATGTCTAGAATTATCATCATCAGAGCTCAATAGATACACCGTATAATTTTTCTAACAACATTTTTAATTTATATCTCATTAATGATATTTGACTGATATATGAAGAGGATTCTTGTTATAGGAGATACTCATATCAGAGAGAGAGCTGATGAGATCCCTGATGTATTCATGAGATTTTTCAGAGTGAGAAGATATGATTATATTATTCACACAGGAGATCTTGTGGATCCTGAGGTCATAGATGTCTTAAAAACGATCAGCCCCAGGATATATGTTGTGGAGGGAAACATGGACTATCTGGATCTTCCTGATCATCTTGTTTTAAATGAGGAGGGAGTTAGAATAGGAGTTGCACATGGCCATCAGGTGAGGCCCAGAGGAAATATTGAGAGATTAACAAAATTAGCAAGAGAATTAGGAGTCTCAATATTAATAAGCGGCCACACTCATACGCCTTTTATAGAAGAATATGAAGGGATCCTACATATCAATCCCGGCTCAGCCACAGGAGTATGGGGAGGAGGCGGAGGATCTATGACTCCGTCTTTTATAGAGATAGAGTTCACAGATGATAAAAAGATGATAATATACTTATACGAGCTTGAGAGAGAAAAGATCGTGCTGAAGACTGTGAAAGAGATCTTTTTATCATAAAAATTTTCATAAAATCTTATAAACAAGACTTGATATTGTAATTTTCGGCGAGATATTTTGAAAGACGTTTTGAGAGAGGTTTTGGATAAAGTTCCTAATTACAATAGTTTCAAGACTTTTCGTGAGCTTGAGGATTCTACAGATCTTCTGGTCAGAGAGTATAAAGATGTGGTGAGAGTCGAGAGCATTGGAAGAAGCAGATGTGGTGAAGAGATCAGAGCATTAATCATTGGCAACGGAAGATTGAAAGCATTATGGTTTGGAGCTCCACATCCTAACGAGCCTGTAGGAACTTTGGTTCTAGACTATCTATCAGAGAAGCTTGTGTCAGATGATGAGTTTAGAAGATTCTTTGATTACACATGGATAATAGTTAAAGTGGCCGACATAGACGGTCTGAAGATGAATGAGGGATGGTTTAAAGGGCCTTTCACAATAACTCATTACTCAATGAATTATTACAGACCTGCTGGTAATGTTCAGATTGAGTGGAGTTTTCCAATAAGATATAAAAGATATTCTTTTGAGAATCCTGTTCCAGAGACGAGAGCTCTGATGAATATTATAGAGAGATATAGGCCTGACATGATCTATAGTCTTCACAACGCTGGCTTCGGAGGAGTCTACTATTATATATCTGAGGAGGCTCCTCTGTTATATCCGATATTTCAGCTTTATCCGAAGAGTCTAGGGCTTCCACTAAGTCTTGGAGAGCCTGAGGTTCCATGGGCTGTAGAGCTTTCCCAGGCTGTTTATAAGATGGTTTCTTTAAAAGATTATTATGATTTTATAGAGAGACAAGGGATGGATCCTCTTCAAGTTATTAGACATGGCGGAAGCAGTTTTGATTATGCTCAACAATATAATCAAGACATTGTCGAGCTTGTGACTGAGGTTCCTTATTACTATGATCCTAGGATAGAGGATGTTAGAGATGCTGAGGAGAATATTAGTAGAAGAGAGGCAATATTAGAGGCATTAGAATGGCAGAGCAAGATCTATGATTTTATAAGAGAGGTCTGGCGTGATGTCAAAAAGATCTTTTCTAACAGAGATGTATGTTCTGAGAGTGGAAGACTTATAGAGTCTATAGATTATTTCGTTGAGACAGTCCCGAAGTCTATTGAGGCTGAGAAGAGATGGGCAAATACAGATCCTAGTTTATCTAGAAGAGCAAAAATCTCAGAAGTTTTTGACAACAGATATGTAACAAGATTTTATACGGCATTATCTCTAGGAATGTTGAGAAGACTATTAAACATCGAGGCTGAAAAGATCTCTGGGCTCAAACCATATCTCGAGAAAGTTGAAGATGTTCATCAAAAGATCTTGTCGTATCTTGAGAGCAATAGAGATTATAAAGTTATTGAGATCAGAAGACTTGTTCAGACACAGCTTGCCGCAGGATTATACACAGCATTATATATACAAACTCGAAGAAGATGATTCTTTTAATAATTAATTTTAGATAATCATCATTTTTTGGGAGGAGAATTATGGAGGAGGAGTATATAGATGTTCATGAGGGAGGAAGAGAATATTGGCTTCAGAAGATTGCTGATCATATAAAGTTGAGAGGCTTCAGATATGAGGCTCATGGCGATAATATCAGAATAATTCTTGAGAGAGGTGTGACAATAGACTTTGGGAGTGAGCCTGAGGGTCTTTGTTTCTACTCGAGAGTTATGCTTCCAAGTGGAGATGATCATGATGAGATCAATGATTATATTAGTGATATAAGCATTTTTATTAAGATAGCCTCTATAATGCCCAGGCCAGTATCTTATGTTGTTGATGAGAGCATGAGTGATTATAAGATTCTTAATATGAAGAGATGTTTCAAAAATTTTGAGGAGGTCATTAATGTGATAGACAGACTATATGATCATTTCAGTCAGGAGGGGAGAAACACATCAGAATAAATTCTCTTTTTATATTTCTATTTTAAAACTCTTATATGATGAGATTTAGACTCGTGATAATATCTGATTATGCTGAAGAGATCATTGAAATATTAAATGATTTTCTCAGAAAAATTTTTCCTAATACATCTGTCTCTCATATCATATATAAGGATCCTCCTAAAGAGTATTATGATCATTTTAGAAGACAATATAGAGCTGATCTTATGTTGACATGGATAGCAGGTTTCAGAGAAGATCTTGATGAGATAACAGTTGGAGTATTAGATTATGATGGATATGTTCCTGGTTTAAACTTCGTATTTGGAGTTGCAGATCCTTATTTAAAGACGGCTTCTGTATATACTGTGAGACTTTATAGAGGATATGACAGAAAGATTGACGAGATCTTTATAGAGAGACTTAAAAAAGAGGTTCTACATGAGATAGGCCATGTCTTAGGTCTTGAACATTGTGATAATAGAAGATGTGTTATGAGTTTTAGCAACTCTATTTATGAGGTTGATCTTAAGACATACAAATTTTGTAGAAGATGTTTCGAGAAACTCACAAAGAGAGGTATCATGATAAACAGAGAGACGGTCTTGACGTAATCTAATGTCTAATATAAATCTTATGATCGATTTTTATACTCTGCCGCACTATCATCTTGTAGAGAAAATTTATAAACCCTCTTAAATTCATAATAATTCGAAGAGGTGCTCTCATGATATGAATAGGCTTGTAAAGATATTTAGTCTGTTTCTAACCTTATTTATAATGTTATCGCTGGCATTTGCTGTTACAAGCTGGGGAGTAGCAAAGATTTATGCGCAGACGCCGCCTCAAGGTCCTTTAAGTCCTATAACATGTCCTAAGACTGGCGGCACTTTGATAATAATACACTGGGGGGATCCAAAGAGTTTCAATCCTGATTCTCAGGTTGACGATGCTTTATATGGAATGGCTTCCGCAATATTTAACAAGCTTGTGACTTTAGATGTGAACTATAATGTTATACCAGATCTTGCGGAGTCTTGGGAGGTTGCTCCAAACGGATCTACATTTATATTTCATCTAGTTAGAAACGCCACATGGCATGACGGCTATCCATTTACATCAGCTGATGTTAAATGGACTTTTGAAGCGATCAAGAGATATAAAGGGATCGCGTATAGTCTTCTTAACATGGATAATCTCGTCTCTATAGATACTCCAGATAATTACACAGTGATCTTTAGATATTCAAAGCCTTTCCCACCTTTTATAAGCTTTTTAGCATGGTATGGAACATTTATACTTCCAGAGCACATATATAACAAGACTATATACAAAGATTGGATGGATCCTAGCATACCAGCTTTGACAAAACCAGTGGGGACAGGACCGTTTAGATTCGTCGAATATGTGAAAGGAGATCATGTGACATTTGAGGCTAATCCTAATTATTTCAAAGGCAGACCATGTATAGACAGACTTATATATAAAATCGTTCCAGACCCTACAGCAGCTTTACAAAGCTTTTTAGCTGGCGAGGGAGACGTTCTTAACAACAGACCTCCGACAACTGAGATTCCTAGAATAAATTCTACTCCAGGAGTAATTGTAGAGATGAGACCTGTGCCAAGCAGATGGTATATGGCTTTCAATTTGTTAAATCCTATATTAGCTGATGTGAAGATGCGTTTTGCAATAGCATACGCTATAAACAGAACTGAGCTTGTAGTCAAAGCTGAGAATGGATACGGCTATCCTGCTGAAGGCATGTATACTCCTGCTATACAATGGGCTTATAATCCTAATGCAAAACTTCCTCCCTATGATCCTGACAAAGCAAATCAGCTTCTAGACGAGCTAGGATATAAGAGAGGGCCTGACGGCTATAGATATCTTCCTAATGGAACAAGATTAACATTAAGACTTGATATATTCACAGGAGCAGAGTCTGAGGCAATAGCAACATTAATAAAAGAACAGCTGAAAAACATAGGAATTGATGTAAAGATCGAGGAGTATGAGATAGCTGCGTGGGAGGATAAAGTTGTTAAAAAGAGAGATTTCGATCTAGCAATTTTAGACGGGTTCCAAGGACCAGATCCTGATAACATGAGATCTAGATTCGGACCTGGAGCATATTTAAATATGGCCAACTATTCTAACCCAGAGTTTGGAAAACTACTTAATGAAGCTGCTACAGAGCCTGATCCTCAGAAGAGAAAAGAGCTTTATTGGAAAGCTCAGGAGATAATGGCTCAAGACCTTCCATATCTGCCGCTAGTAGATCTTGTTGCATTCTTCATATACAGAACTGAGTGGCATAACTTCTACTGGCAGATGCCAGGTGTTGAAGGAATAAATTGTTTTGAGAGAGTATGGTGGGAGAAAGGGACGCCTGTGCAGATAACGACGACATCACCTACACCGACTTTGACAACAACAACTGCAACAACTACTACCCCGATGACTCAGACGACTACAAGTTTAACGACAACATCAGTTGCAACAACTACTCAGGCCACAACAACCGTATCTCCAGCTCCGCAAATCTTGACGCAGCCTATTTTGATAGCGATTGTGGCGGCGTTAATAATAATTGTGGCGGTTTTAGCACTGTTACTTGGTAGAAGGAGGAGATAATGTTTGTCTCTTGCGAGATATATAATCAGTAGATTTTTTCAATCTATATTTATAATTCTGATCATAATAATAATCAATTTCATAATTATATCTTCAGCTCCTGGAGATCCTGTTCAGTTTATTGCTGGAGACATAGCCATCTACAACCCTGATCTTGCGGCATATCTCAGAGCTAAATGGGGTCTCGACAAGCCTCTTTATGAGAGACTTCTCATATATCTCGCAAATGTTTTAAGAGGAGATCTTGGTTATTCATATAGATATTCTGAGCCTGTGATAAATCTTATTCTTGAGAGACTTCCAGTAACTCTACTTCTCACAGTATCTGCAAACATAATGGCTTTTGTAATAGGTGTTTTGTTAGGAGTATATTCTGCAAGAAAGATCGGTGGGAAATCTGACACTTTTTTAACTGTTTTAAACTTCTTTCTCTGGTCCACCCCTTCTTTCTGGCTGGGAATTATTCTTATGATGTTTTTCGCAGTAGATCTTAAGATTCTTCCGGCGACAGGCCTTTTAGATCTTAGGAATCCAAAGACTGGAATATGGTTTTATCTAGATATTCTCTATCACTCTATACTTCCAGTGACAACATTAACACTTATAACAATACCTCTCTATTACAAGATCACTAGAGACACAGTTATTCAACAGGCATCTGAGGATTATGTGACGACATATAGAGCCATAGGCTTTAGCGAAGACGTGATTTATAGAAGATATGTTTTCAGAAACTCAATCATACCTCCTGTAACAGTATTCGGAGTGCACATGGGCTTTGCTGTTGCGGGTGCTGCATTGATAGAGAACGTCTTTGGATGGCCGGGAGTTGGGAGGCTTCTTCTAGACTCTATATCAACAAGAGATTATCCAGTTATACTAGGCATATTCATTATAATAGCATCATCTGTTGTACTAACGAATCTTATAATAGATCTTCTCTACGCAATTTTAGATCCTAGGGTGAGAATTGAGAAGAGATAGGTGTTCAAAATGATCTTTGAAGGTTTTATAGAGACTTTCAAAAAACTTGTGAGAGACAGATATGGTCTTGCAGGAATAACAATATTAAGCATAATGATCATTATAGGAGTCTTGGCGCCATATCTGCCTCTCCCAGATTTTAACGCGACGATATTCCATAGATTCATTCCTCCATCACCTGATCATCCTTTAGGCACAGATTATCTAGGCAGAGATCTTTTAAGTAGAGTTATATGGGGCGCGAGAATATCTCTTTTAGCAGGCTTCGTCGCGGCGGGAATAGCATCTGTTATAGGAATAATATTAGGAACAATAGCAGGCTACTACGGAGGAGCTGTAGACATTATTATAAGCAGGATCATTGAGATATTCTTTGTGATACCAACATTCTTTATAGCATTGACATTAGCCGCCATATACGGCAGCAACATATATCTCCTCATGATCATTATTGGAGTAACTACATGGCCTGTAACGGCACGTATAATGAGAGCACAAGTTATGATTGTGAAAGAATTTTTATATATAGAGGCTGCGAAAGCTATTGGAGCAAATGATCTTAGGATAATAATCAAACATATTCTTCCAGTAGCGATCCAGCCTGCAATCGCGAACAGCATATTGCTGGTTGGAAACGCAATAATGATAGAGGCTGGCCTGAGCTATCTAGGTCTTGGAGATCCTAACTACCCAAGCTGGGGGAGACTTATATATGAGGGACAGCCATATATCTCTACAGCATGGTGGATCTCAGTTTTCCCAGGGATATTTCTGGTGGCAACAGTGTTAGGACTAAACTTTCTGGGAGACGCATTATATAGAATACTTACGCCGAGAATATCAAACATAAGAACATGAGATATCCTATAGATCTTTTGTTAAAGTCTTAGTATTGTGGAGCTTTGAATAATATAGGTGTCATCTCGAGACTAAGATCCTCTAGTCTTCTCCTAAGATCTTTCTCATCATAATTAGTCATCAAAGATTCCATGATGATCTTCATCATCTTAGCATTGACAAGCATCCAATAGTTGTTGTCAAAAAATATATAGATTTTCTCAGGCTTCATATTAAATATCTCTCTGGCAATATCTATAAGCTCGTCTGAGCTGTATTCATGAAGATACCATACTCCTCTTCCATGTAGCCTCATATATACAGTGTCTTTACAAGATGCGAACCATGTGAAGTCTGGAGTATCTACTGAGACGAGAACCACATCAAGTTCTTTACAAAGTTCTTTCTTATCTATTTTAAACCATGAGTCGTTTCTAAACTCGACAGCCAGCTTATCTTTCACGCCAGACTCTTTTATAAAAGTCTTTAGTCTATCAAGATAGACATCATTATTAGAATAATAAGGCGGGAGCTGAAGAAGATAAAAATCTATTAGGCTCTCTATCTCTTTAAAAACCTCCTTAAATTTTCTAAACATGTCTATGGCGGCGTCTGTCAAAGCATATATATGTGATATGAATCTATGTATTTTTATTGACCATCTCAGATTAGCACCAAGCTCAGCCCATCTTCTAACATCCTCTAACCTAGGAGTTCTATAATGAGTTGAATTGACCTCAACAGCATTCAGACCAGAATATTTGGCATACCACTCGAGACCACGAGATTTTCTACCGTCTCTAACAGGATTCCAAGAATACTGCCATCCACATGTTCCTATATACAGCTTAGTCATAAATATCCTAAAATAAATTATATAAAAAGTTTTATATTAAACACCTGTAAGATGTAAGCCTAATAAATATTATAGAATGTTAGAAAAATATGTTGGCGAAATATATGTGTAGGATCCTAGGCTTCATAGGCAGACACTCTGTGTATAAAAAGATTAGTGATGAACTTATCAAAGGGATCGTTGGAGCATCTAGATACGACCCATATGCTGTAAGAGCATTTGGACGTGAAGAATTTTCTCATAAAGACGGATGGGGGAGACTAAGGATCTTTCTAGGAGCAGGCAAGACATCAATATATCTCTATAGAAGCACAGAGCCTATCTTCATAGACAGACCATCAGAAGATTCATTTGAGACAGACATTGTGAGATACTCAGATCCTTTGATGATAGATTTTATTCATGCAAGAGCCGCCAGCACAGGCAATCCAGTCAACATATTCTCAGTACATCCTTTCGAGACAGCCACAAAAAGAGGATACAAAATCTTTCTAATGCATAACGGCTCTGTCGATAAATATAGACTGGCAGAGACTTTAGAAACTAAATTATCAAAAGAGGTTATAGAGAGATATAGCGACACATATATCTTGGCTTTAAAACTAGGAGAGCTTATAGATGAAGAGATGAATATAGAGATCTTAAGAAAGATCAAGGGATATGTCAAGACAGCTCTTAACATAGGGTTCGTCTTACTGACAGATGACGAAACTACAGTGATATTCGGAAGCTATTATAGAGATGATCTGTCGATAGAGAGAAAAGATTATTACAGATTATATGTTACAAGTCTACCTGAGAAAGATCCTGAGGAGAAAAACATTGTTTTCGCCTCCTCAACTATTGTCGACTTCAAAGAGTATAGACCGAAGTCTTTGACAGATTGGAGAATAAATGATAATGGCAGATATCACATGATCAAGATTAAACATGACGATAAAGAATCATATATTTCTTATTATAAAGAAGATCTTATATAGATCTTGACACTAAAAGTTTATAAGAATTATAATAAATTTTTATCTGAAAAAATTTGGTGATTTCTCATGGGAGAATCCTCTGGTCTTAAAAAGGCTCTTGGCTTCTGGTGGCTATACACTTTAGCTGTAGGCGCAGTAGTTGGAGACGGAATATTCACATTCACAGGATATGCAGTGGCATCCGCAGGCCCTTCAGTAATTATTGCATATATAATAGCAGGACTTTCACAGCTTTTTCTCATGATATCATTTGGAGAGCTAGCTGTCTGGAGACCTAGCGCAGGAGGTCCAGAGCCCTGGGTTTCTGAACTGCTTAACAATAAGAAGCTCGGCTTTTTATCTTCAATATCTTTCAGCATTGGATGGATTATTGCTGGAGGAACTGTAAGTCTTGCAATAGGCACTTATGTATATAGTCTTTTGTCATACGGAGGTGTTCATTTAGAAAATCAGGCGTTGTGGGTGACAATCTTTGCAATAATATTCGCATCATTATTCGCAATATTAAATATTGTTGGCGTAGCAATTGCTGCAGGAACGCAATTTATTCTTACAGTGATACTAATAGCTATAATGGTTGTATACGCGATATCAACAACGCCATATATAAAGCCGGAGAACTACGCACCTTTTATGCCTAATGGATTGCCAGGATTGTTAGGAGCGATACCAATCGGAGTATATGCTTACATGGGTGCCTCCACAGTGTTATTTGCCGGAGAAGAGGCTAAGAATCCTGTTGATGTCGCAAAAGTATTGTTATGGTCTAGCATAACTTTTGTAGTAGTATATACATGGGCATTAGCAGCTTGTGTAGGCACTTTACCATATTCAGAAGTTGTGGTATTTTACCAAGCTATTTATGCGGCATCAGCTGAAAAGATCTGGGGTCCTGTTGCTGGAGCTATAATGACGTTTGGCGCATGGCTGGCGGCTGCGACATGTCTATTGATGGGCACAATGTATCAGCCTGCAAGAGATCTTTATAATCTTGCTAGACAAGGTTATAAGGTTCCAAGCTTCTTTGGATATGTTCATCCAAGATTTAGAACACCTGTGTGGGGCATAGTATTTGTCTGGATAATATCTATAATACTAATACTTTTAGGCACATTTGTTGGACAGACAATGGGATATCAGCTACTAGGCTATGAGCTGGTATGGGCTTGGATAGTCTCGTGGTTTTTAACATTACTGGCCGCATATAGATTCAGAAGAAAATATAAAGATTTGATACCAAAGCTGCCTTGGAAAGTTCCTGGCTGGCCGATCACACCTGCTTTAGGCATGTTCGGAATATTATTAACAGTATTTGCCATGTTCTATGATCTTGCAAATAGTTATGGTCTAGAAGTCTCCGCGGTTACAGGCGTCATAAGCATCGCATGGGTTCTAATACTATATTGGTTAGCTGGATACATATTGACTAAAGAGAGGAGATAGATTTTTGACTCAAGATCTTTTTTCTTTTTTAGATAGAGAATACAAAGTTATAGGAGGCTCTTCTCAAATACGTTTCTATCCCGCTGTTATAGATAGAGGAGAGGGGGCATATCTATACGATATCTCTGGGAGAAGATATCTAGATTTCAACGCTTCATGGGCTGTTGCAAACACAGGATATGGTCATCCAAAAATTGTTGAGGCAGCTATAGAGACCTATAGAAAGATCACATCACTCTCATACACCACATTCTCTCACAAATCAGTTGTTGAGCTGGCAGAAAAGCTTTTAGAGCTGACGCCTGATGGAGATAAGAAAAAAGTTTTGTTTGGACACTCAGGCTCTGATGCTAATGATGGAGTATTTAAACTAGTGCCTTATCATATGAGGAGGCCTAGATTAATATCATTCATAGGATCATATCATGGCCAGACAATGGGCTCATACAGTCTGAGCGGTCATAAGGCTCAGAGCAAGATAATAGGTTTTCCAAATATAGTCAAAGTCCCCTACCCCTATGGATATAGATGTCCCTTCAAAGGTATAGAAAGCCAGAAAGAATGTGAAGAAGCCTGTATAGATTTTTTAGAGAATTATATTCTAAAAACTATTGCTCCGCCGGAGACGGTTGCTGGAATAATTACTGAGCCTATACAATCAGATGGAGGAGATATAGTTCCTACACCTAACTTCTTGAAAGAGCTTAGAAGAATCGCAGATGAAAACAATATGCTACTTATAGTAGATGAAGTGAAAGTTGGAGTAGGAAGAACAGGAAGATTCTACGCGTTTGAACACAGCAATATAAAACCAGATGTGATAGTCCTAGGAAAACCCTTGGCGTCAGGTCTTCCTATAAGCGTCATAATTCTTCCGTCAGAGATAGCTGACAATCCTGATGTTATGCATCTATTCACTTTGGCGCCACATCCCATGATAGCTACCGCAGCTATAAAAACTATAGAAGTGATCTTTGAAGAAAAATTGATTGATAACGCTGCTGAAATAGGCGAGTATTTACTTAGAAAATTACAGGATCTTAAGAATAGACATGAGATAATAGGAGATGTGAGAGGCAGAGGTCTTATAATAGGAGTCGAGATAGTTAAAGATAAAAAGAGTAGAAAACCAAATGCTAAAGATACTGCGAAAATAGTCTATCGAGCGTGGGAGCTTGGCTTAATAACAGCATACACAGGCTTGTATTCTAATGTGATTGAGTTAACGCCTCCGCTAATAATAAATAAGGAACAGGCAGATGAAGCTCTCAACATATTGTCGCAGGCGATTGAAGATGTGGAAGAAGGAAAAGTTTCAGATGAGAAAATTAAGAGATTTGTGGGATGGTGATGATTTTGAAAATTTATATATGGTAAAACTATTAAGAGATGAGGTGTTATTAAATGAATTTTGATGAAGAGCTTCTTCTTAAAAAAGCTGAGGAGTTGGAGAAGAGAGGCGTTAAATTTGTACGTGTGTTATATATTGATCTTGATAGTATAATTAGAGGAAGAGTATTTAAGGTTGAGGATTTCAAAGAGAAAATTAAAGAAGGACTTACACTTGCTATAGTAATGCAGTCAGCATTCTCACTTTTAGATCTTCTTGTCCCAGGATCTATATATTCGCCATATGGTGAGGTGAGATTGATGCCTGATCTCTCTACTTTAAGACTTGTGCCCTGGGCATCTGGACATGCTATGATGATTGGTGAGCAATATAGAGCTGATGGAAAACCTTTTGAAGTTGATCCAAGGCCTAAACTTAGAGAGTTCATTAATAATCTTCGATACAAAGTTTTAATAGGTTTTGAGCCTGAGTTTTATTTATTCAAGAAAACAAGTGCCGGGATAGAGCCTTTTGACAGACATCTATGTTTCAGCACATATGGTATGAATTCAACAGCGGAGTTCCTAGATCGATTGAGTGAAGCTCTTAAACAGATGGAGATAGAGATAATACACTACTACCCTGAGTACGGCCCTGGTCAACACGAGTTTTCATGGAAAGCTTATGAGCCTGTTAAAGCTGCTGATGCTCTCATAATGTTTAGAGAGGCTGTGAGAGGAATAGCTCAGAACATGGGTCTTATAGCATCTTTCATGCCTAAACCTTCAGAGAATCTTCCTGGCTCAGGTCTACATATTCATATAAGCCTGTGGAGAGATGGCGTGAACATATTCTATTCAGATAAAGACAAGTATAATCTAAGTGACGAGGCTTATTGGTTCATCGGGGGAGTGTTAAAACATATAAAAGCATTATTAGCTTTTACAGCCCCCACTGTAAACTCTTATAAAAGACTTCTTCCACAGAGATGGGCATCTGCATACGCTTGTTGGGGGCCTATGAATAGAGAGGCCGCCATAAGAATACCTCTGCCTCCTAAAGACAAGACTAAAGAAGCTATACATCTAGAGTTCAAGCCGGCTGATAACACTCTCCAACCATATCTAGCTGTCGGCAGCCTAATTATAGCAGGTCTCAAAGGTATTGAGGAGAAGATAGAGCCTTCAGAGCCTTGTTTAGAAGATCCTGGGAGATTATCTGAGGAGGAGAGAGAGAAAAGAGGATGGGTGAGATATCCAGAGAATCTTCTTGATGCATTAAGAGAGCTTGAGAAAGATACTCTCTTTAGAGACTTTTGGGGCTCCACATTGATCAATGAATATATCAAGCTTAAGATGTTCCAGTGGCATTCTTATCATACACATGTAAGCGACTGGGAGAGAGAGAAGCTACTTGAAATATTCTGAAGAGGCGTTTAAAAATGAAGATAGAATTTCTTCCATTAGCCAGATTTATAGAGATCCATCGTGAATATATTGATATGAAAGATCAGATGGAGAACACATGCGGTCCTTATGCACTCACATATATACTGAGAGGATTAGGATACAAAATATATAATAATATAGAGATTAGTGAAGACTTCATAGCTCATCTGGCCAGAACAAGGATCTCTCCAGAAGAGGTTAAGCTACGTGAAGAGGCTATTAGAAGAATGCTTTATAACGAAGAGCCTTATGAAAAGATCCTTGAGAAATATGGTAAAGTTTTATATAGATATGATCTTCCAATCTCTGACAAACCTGAAGAGATCGGCACAAGCGTTGAGGGACTTAAATATGCTCTAGAAGTTATTACAAACAAAGATTTAATAGGGGTCCCTATACCGTCTAGACGTAAAGAGAAGATATATTTTGATGAGCAAAGATTCATGAGGTTAATTAATGTATTGATGGATAACATTGAGAGATGGAGTTATCAGGCCATAATGAATATTCAGACAGATCTATTGATAAACAACATAGGCTTATACCATGATCTTTTCAGAGTGATCTTTTCAAACGAGCCTGAACATGAGATAGGTCGTAATCTTTGGAAGGCAGGTCATTTCGTATCGTTAGCAGGATTTCTTAAGGTGTATAGAAACACATCTGACGTCAAGATCTATTTGTTAATAAGAGATACTTATAAAAATATTGGATACAGAGGATATCATATTCAACCTATAGATGCTGTGAGAAAAGCTCTTGTCAGAAACGATGGTAGAGAAGGCGGGATAATGCTTATAATCAAAAGAGAATTTGAAAATGAAGTGAAAAACGCAATAGAGAGCATAGGCATACCTGTAGAGATCTGGGACAACGGCTCACCATTTTAATAAAACATCTTTTTATAACATAATCGTGATGGAATGATCCCTCATCTTTTCTTTAACTTCAGATATACCAAAGATTTACTCGATCTGATAAAATCTCTCTTCTCCGACAGAGATCTCTTTTTAATAATTTATGGCTCCTCTATTTCTAAGCCTGTTTTTCTCAAGATACCTCGTGCAGCTAACACTCCTGTTGCCGCTGCAATATTTATTCCTCTGGATAATCCTGCTCCGTCTCCTGCCACAAAAATGTTCTCAAGTGTTGTCTCAAGATCTTTGTTGACCACTGCTCTGACGCTGTAAAACTTGATCTCTGGAGCATATAATAGCGTCTGTGGAGAAGCTATTCCAGGTATTATTATGTCAAGTCTTTTGAGCCCTTCTATTATGTCGGCGATTATTCTATATGGATAAGCCATTCCGATGTCTCCAGGGGTCACATTTTTAAGTGTAGGCTCTACATTGCTTCTATCAATTCTGTTCCATGTGCTTCTTCTCCCAGCCTCAAGATCTCCGAATCTTTGTATAATAGGTTTTCCACCTCCTAACTTGGTTGTTATCATTGCAAGACTTTTTCCATAAGCAATTGTGTCTTCCAAAGGATCTGTCAGTCTTATTGTTACCAGAAGAGCAAGATTAGTATTTTTACTTTTGATCTGAGAGTAGCTTTCTCCATTAACACCGACAGTCCCATCATCATATCTCTCTTCAACAACAAAACCATTGGGATTGGTACAGAATGTTCTCACCATATCATCATATACTTTTGTATACATTATTATCTTAGGATCTCTCACAAGCTTCGTCAAAGGCTCTGTGACATATGCTGGAACCTCAATTCTTACACCAATATCAAGAGGTCCTGGCACAGTCTCTATACCAAGTCTTCTAGAGATCTCTGCGAACCATGGAGCACCTAATCTCCCAGGAGAGATCAAGACGTATCTAGCATACAGATCTCCTCTATCAGTTTTTACAACATAACTCTCTCCCTCACGAGAAAGATCTTTAGCCTCAGTGAGAGTATATATACGAACTCCTCTACCCTCTATAAATCTAGTCATGTTCTCAATAACTCGTGGAGTATTCTCAGAGCCTATATGTCTCTGAGGAGTAGGAACAAACTTAGCGCCAGCACGAGCAGCACTTCTCTCAAGCTCTGAAGAGACCTCCTCATCAATTTTATAAACTTCTTTAGGAGCTCCAAAACTTATGAATATAGAGTCTATATACTCAACAAGTCTCTGTGCAAGCTCCCAGCTGCCTAACAGCTTGTCAAGATCTCCACCGACATCAGGTCTCAAATTGATTATTCCACTACTTAAAGCTCCTGCACCGCCTACTCCACTCATGACATGACAAGGTCTACAGCCCATACACTCTCTGGTTCTGGCTTTTCTAACAATATCAAACATTGGACATGTTCTCTTCTCAGCTCTCAAACCTTTCTCAACCACAGCAATCTTCAGTTTGTCTCCAGCTCTGACAGACAGCTCATAGGCTGCAAATAATCCCGCCACTCCTCCACCTATTATGACAACATCATATCTGCTCATCTTAAGATCCCTAGCTCAATCCTACGATCAATAGTATACATTATATCATCTCCAGTGCCGATCAATGTTATAGGAGTCTTAAGAACACTCTCGATCTCTTCAATCCATCTACGAGCCTCATAAGGAAGTTTGCTCCATTCTCTAACGTTTCTAGCCTCAGGAAACAATGCGTCTAGCTTAGTCAAGGCGATTTGTGTGGCAGAATTTATTGTCACAGCTTTTTTAGCAAGCTCAATATTAAACGGGGCGGCTCTTCTCATTCTCCCAGTCACAGTGCCTCTCTCAACAAGACCTCTACTGATCATCTCATCCACAGAATATTCACCTGGAAGAGGCCCCTCGCCAACTCTAGTCACATATGATTTGAAAACAACAATCACTTCATCAACTTTTTTAGGACCTACGCCGACCTCAGAGGCGAAGCCTGACGCCGTCGTGTCTCTGCTGGTGACATATGGATAAGTGCCGTGATAAAGACTTAGAAAAGTTCCTTGAGTCCCCTCTATATATACAAGCTCTCCTCTATCAATAGATTTATTAACCTCCTCAGAGACGTTGACAATCATCTCTTTAAGAACATCAAAATCTTTCGCAGTCTTAAGTCTTCTCATAACTCTGTCTCTAGCCGCCGCTCCAACGCCTTGTAATGTAGATCCTATGGTCTTAGATAGATAAGGATCGTTTCTCTCCTCCTCTACATGTCTCTCCTCAATAACACCTGTGTTATAATCTAGAAAGACTCTTCCTCTAGAGCCTGTCTCTTCAATCTCTTTAAACAACACATCGAGCCTCACCAATGCTCCTGCGGCAATCATCAGTTTAGTATCTTTATTTACAAAGAATGATGGTATGATTCTGAGTCTCCACATTCTGTTTTCATAGACAACTGTATGACCAGCATTTATAGATCCTCCTCTCACAGCTATTGAAGGTCTGTCTCTAACAGCCAGATAGCCACATATCTTCCCCTTGCCCTCATCTCCAAAGAATCCTCCGACAACAATGTTCAGAGGCATAAGGATCATCTCAACATCTATTTAAAATATCTTTAGCATATCTAATTGTTCTATCAATAAGCTCTCTATAAGATCCTAGATAGCTCTCAGGTTTCAACAAATGATCTATCTCCTCAGAATCTAGATGTTTTCTCACAAGATCGTCTTTAAGAAGAATCTCTTTAAAATCAACTCCTTCTCTCTCAGCCTCACGTGTCAGCTCAACAAGTTTCTTATGAGCAACATGTCTTGGAACACCTCTCTCGACAAGTCTGATCATTATGTTCTCACTCATAACAGCTCCTCTACTGATCTCTAGGTTTCTTCTTATAGCATTCTCATTGATCATGAGATGATCCAGCAGATAGATCATATCTATAAACATCTGATCTATTGTCATGAAGATATGTGGTATAGAGATCCTTTCAAAACTGCTGTTACTAAGATCTCTCTCATGCATCAACACAATATTCTCATAAAACGCTGTCGCCAAGGATCTTATGAATCTTGCTAATCCAGATAATCTCTCAGCGGTAACAGGATTTCTCTTATGAGGCATAGTGCTGCTGCCAACTCTCTCAACACTCTCATAAATCTCGTTAATCTCAGTTCTACTCAGCTCTCTAATCTCAAGAGCGAATCTATCTATCTGAGAAGCTAATATAGAGAATGTTGAGACAAGCTCTGCAAAACCATCTCTAGGAGAGATCTGTGTAGAGATCATATGAGGCTCGAGACCAAGATCCTTCATGACAGCCTTCTCAATCACCAGACCTCTTCCTCTCCACCCAGCCATGGTTCCTACAGCGCCAGCTATTTTTCCTCTCAAAACTCTCTTCTCAAGATCACATATTCTCTCATAACTTCTCGAGAGCTCATATAGATAGTTGGCAAATTTAAATCCTAAAGTTATTGGCAGAGCATGTTGACCATGTGTCCTGCCGATCATCACAAGATCTTTATATCTCTCTATGTAAAAAATCATTTTATCAAAAACTTGTCTAAATCTTCTCTTTATAATCTCAAGAGCATCTCTAATCATTATTGTCCATGCAGTATCTATAATATCATTACTTGTAGCCCCAAGATGAATATATCCTCCACAACGACCACATCTCTCACCTAATAAATATGTCAAAGCAGCAATCTCATGACCAATCTCTCTCTCAAGTCTGTAGACATCCTCAGAGAGTTTATAAAGATCAATATTTTCAAGACATTTGTTTATCTCATCAACACATTCTCTCTCAACAAAACCTGCCTCAACAAGACCTTTCAAAAGAGATTTTTCAACCTGAATGAATTTTGAAACAAAATTTTCTCTAGAAAAAATTTTTCTCATCTCATCAGAACCATATCTCCATTCAAACACACATAACTCAGAAGACAAATGCTCCCTTTACTTTAAAAAGTTTTTAAAGACTATTTAAAACACAGCCTGATCAATTTTTTCAAAATGTATCATTTATTCATATCATCATATTAAAAACTATTTCTCTCCATAATTCTTATCCAGTGTAGGACTTTCTTTAACTATTCTCAAAATAATGTTTGTCACAGATCTTTTTATATAAGGATTTTTAAGCATTTTTTTAATAAATCTATCCAGCTCCTCAGAGTCTCTGAAAGTAGTTATTATAGCAACATCATATTCACCAGTTATATCATAGACAGCTCTTACATTAGGTTCTGTCATAAGCATTTTCTCAACATCCTCTATATGAGCACCATCAACTTGTAGAAGAGTTATAGCGTTAAGCTTATAGCCGAGCCTCCCATGATCTATTGTTATAGTGTATCTCTTTATGACACCTTTGTTCTCAAGTTTTCTAATTCTCTCACTTATTGTTGACGGAGATCTATTTATCATCTTAGAGATCTCTCGAATGCTAAGTCTAGAATCATTTTTTAAAAGATTTATAATAGCATAGTCAATATCATCTAAAGAATCACTGGACAAAATACTCCTCCCATAAATAGTTTATGAAAACAGATATATAAGCATCCAATGGATAGATCATACATTGTACAAGATGATCTTTAAAAGCTTAAAACTTGTTCGATAGTAAGTATATAAATGTGATTGATGTTTGCCAAAGATCAAGAGATTAATAATTCATTACACAGATCTAAGAGGATTCATAAGAAGTGTCGAGAGGCCATATGAAAATAACAATTCTATTGAGAATATTATTGCGACAACTGATGGAAGCAGCGTCTATGGTTTTGAAAATATTGAGAGAAGCGATCTTGTTTTAAAACCTGATCTTTCTACATTAACAGAGGTTCCATGGAATAATAATGTGACGAGAAGTCTTGCAATGATATACACGCCTGATGGAGAGAGATATAATAAAGATCCTAGGTTTGTGGCTGAGAAGACTAATAATCTATTGAGAGAACTTGGATATAAAATAATGATGGGGGCTGAGCTCGAGTTCTTCTTATTGAAAAAACTTGAGTTAAGTTTTGATGAACATGGTCTTCAGATATTTATGAGACAGGAGCTGGCTGAAGACTCTTGGTATAAAAAGATTTATCATGAGACAGATTCTCAGGATCCTCTGTTTATCTATAGACTGAGACTTATTGAGTATCTAGAGAACATGAGATATGGCGTAGAGACTTCTCATCATGAGGTGGCAAGATCTCAGATAGAGCTTTCACTGAAAGCTGGAGACCCTGTCTATCTAGGTGATGAGATTGTCACTACGAAATGGGTTGCAAAACATGTTGCTAATGAGATGGGGATGAGACCTGTGTTCATGCCTAAGCCTTTGTATGAGATGAATGGCAGCGGTCTTCATCTTCATATAAGTCTCTGGAGAGATGATAAGAATCTTTTTTATGATACCAATGGCCTGAGTGATGTGGCGAGATATTTCATAGGAGGACTTATAGAACATTGTAGAAGTCTTGCAGCAATAATAGCTCCCACGACAAATAGTTATAAAAGACTTGTGCCAGGTTATGAGGCTCCTGTATATTGTCTATGGAGTAGATATAATAGAAGCGTGGCTATAAGGATCCCTTACGCCTCTGACGAAAGAAGAGTAAGGATCGAGTTTAGACCTCCAGATCCTTCATCTAATCCTTATCTGGTTGTCTCAGCAGTTATATTGGCAGGATTGGATGGGATCAATAGAAAGATCGATCCTGGGCCTGAGTTTGTTGGAAACGCCTATAAACTGTCTCAAGAAGATGTTAAAAGAAATAGAATAATGACTCTGCCTAGAAATCTTGAGGAGGCTTTAGAAGAGCTTGAGAATGATCATGATTATCTTAAGCCTGTCTTCAGCAAAGATCTTGTTGAAAGCTATATTGAGATTAAGAGAGAAGAGATTAGAGAGATAGATAAGAGACCTAGCCCCTACGAGTTCATGTTATACGCCGACATATAGATAAGTTTTTCACTGCTTAATTTAATAGCTTTATCAAATAATATTTCTAGGGGATCCTGATACATTTATTATTGTTCAGAGAGATCTTTAGATTTATCTATGAGATCGGAGGACACAACCCTTTGACAACAATTTTGACAGTATTCATCATATCACTTATATCAAATTCGATACCATTCGCATCACTCCCATATCTCGTAGTTGTCACAATAATAGCCTCAAGAACTCGGGACCCAGTGATGTTTGTCGGAATAATATTATTCTCAGCGCTTGGAGCGTCTCTAGGAAAAATTGTTATATACAGCATCGGAAGGATCATATATAGAAAAAGTTCTGAGAAAACCCGTGAAAACATTGATTATCTATCTAAAAAGATTAGAGGAGTAAGTTTTTTAGCAGTATTCATCGCAGCATCAACACCTATACCTGATGACGTGATTAATCTTCCAGTATCATTCATAGGTTATGACATGATCAAGTATATAACAGCTATATTCTTAGGCAAGATAATTGTGACATTAACATCAGTAGTCGTTGGAGGCGCAGTAATATCTTCTCTAGAAATGATAGGTCTAGACATAATATATTCAACAATGATATTTCTGGCTATATCGATATATGTAACCTATCTTATCGCAAGAATAGACTGGAGAAAAGTTTCAAAAGCTTATGAGAGAAAAGGTTTGAAAGGCTCTTTAAAAATATTGTATAGAGAGATTGTTGTAAACACGATTCCAATATCAAGAGTTAGAGAAAGAGAAGTCGCAGAAACTGAAGAGATGGAGACATAAAGCTATTTTCTCTCAAGAAGTTTTATAATGATTGTGTCTCTGATAGAGTCTATGCTTGTTCTCAACATTCTTATATCATTCTCTAAAGACTCTATTCTTCTCTCAATCGAATCAATTCTCTTCTCAATTGTCTCAATTCTCTTCTCCAAAGCCTCAACTCTCTTCTCCAAAGCTTCTATTTTTGCTGACATACTTTCCTCAAGAGACTCCATTCTCTTCTCTACGGCCTCTATTCTTGTTTTGAGACTCTCCTCAAGACTACTCATTCTTTTTTCAATAGCGTCCATCCTAGTCTCTAATGTTCTTCTAGTAGCCTCCATAAGGAGAAAACCAACCTCCCAATCGCTAAGCTTCTCACCTTTAAGAGCTTTATCAACAATTCTCTTAGCATACTCAGCAAGAATAGAACCAATAACATCTATACCGATAGTCTCCAACGTATCTCCCGTATATAGTTTTAAATCGATTATTTTAATATGTATATAAAACTGATCTTATCGTATCTCTGAGATCCTCCATCTCTCAATTACTCTGCCATCTTCTAAGAATATCGGCCTACCGATCATCTCAGCTTTTAAACCAAATCTTTTTAACAAAGCGAACAATAATGATGTTGATATATGTGGAGGAACCATGCCTTCTTTGATCAATTTCTCGGCTCCAGATCCTATGATGGGAGTGCTCATCACATATTCAATCTCATTCTCACTCAATCTTTTTATCTCACCATGTTCTATATAGCCCATGTCTATCAGCCATCTAAAGATCTTGTCCAGCGCATTATAAAGATCCTTCTCATCTTTAATTCCTAAGATATCGTCGAGACTCTCCAAAAGTATCTCGCCAGATCTCCATACAACACGCCAAGTATCTTCTCCAAGAATCTCATTGACAGCTTTATAAACAGAATAGATGACAAGATCCATAAAAGAAGGTTTGAGACATCTATTCAATAAATCCACCGATTCAAAAAATATCTATAGGAGAATATAATATCAAAATCTCTGAAAATTATTAAGATGCTAAAATCTCAACTTATAACATCTTGTATAAAAAAGATCTTTATCTCACGACTCTCAAATTCCTTTCTTCTATCTATTAAAACACCTCTTCCATCAATAACAATTTTTCTTCTGACACTCTCAGAGATCTTGTCGAGAGATAATCTCTTGACCTCCTCATGATCTGTGAGAATTACAAGTAGATCTGTCTCTAGACACTCTTCAAGATCCTTGCAATAGACCACAGAGTCTTTAAATATCTCCTCAGCCTTCTTAACAGCATTATGAATAGGATCATATAATTTAAGTCTGAAGCCTTTTCTCAACAGCTTTTTTATAATCTCAATTGATAAAGATCCTCTGAGATCACTTGTTTTAGAATGATAAGAGAGACCTATGACAGAGATCTCTTCTACGCCATATTTGGAAGCTTCATTGATTAATCTAACGATCTTGTTAATACTCCATCTATTGATCTCAAAAATAGATCTATAGAAACTAATGATCTGTCTTTTGATCTCATGATCAAGATCAAGCTTTTTAAGATATGAAGTGAAGCTGAAAAGATCTCTCGGAAGACAAGGTCCTCCAAATCCTAATCCAGGTCTCATATGATCTTTTCCTATCCTAGGATCCTCACCAACAGCACTCATGATCTTATAAGGATCACAGTTGATCCTCTCGCATAAGATTGACGCGATATTAGCATAAGATATTTTTGCGGCTAAAAATATGTTTGACAGATATTTAACAAGCTCAGCCTCTTCAAAACTCATTCTAAAGATCGGAACCTTCACATTTAATCTTCTAATATAAAGATCTTTGTAAAACTCCTCGAAATAGCTACATGTTGTTTCGTCATCACATCCTATCACGATCCTCGATGGATTCATAAGATCTTTAAACACATTATGTTCACGACTGAACTCAGGGACATATGCCAGAAGGATATTTATATCAGAAGTATCTTTGATATATCTATGTAATGCTCTCATGCTGCCTGGGAGAAGAGTTGATCTTATTATGACTCCTCTTGTCTTCTCATGATCTTTATAAATGCTCCATATCTTAATGATTTTATTTATAGAATCATATATGTTGGAAAGATCTTGTTCATCGCCTAGGTATGAGTAGGATGCATTAACATGAATAATGGCTAGATCTGTTTCTTTAAGTATCTCATAATCATCTGAGATTATAAGCATCTTTTTATCTATAGATTCTAGAAAAAACTTTTTAACCTCAGGATCATCTGTATAAAGATCTATGTTTTTATCTCTCAACCTACGGATCTTCTCTTTATCAATATCGACGCCATAGACTTTATAGCCGGCTATCCTTGATAGAAAGACGGCCTGTGGAAGACCTATGCTACCTAAACCTATGACACCTATAGATCTCATTCGAAAGCCTTGTGAGATTTAATGATGAGCTTTAAAAAACTAACTCACAAAATGTGAATAGATCATTCTATAAAACCTTTTTAATTACATCTTTTATTCTTCTCAAAAACACTTGATCATTGAATTTCTCAAATGTTTTTCTACTGATAAGATCTTTATTCCATGTGCGCTCTAAAGTCAAAACAATTTTATCACTAAGATCCTTAGGATCTCCTGGTCTAGAGAGATAGCCTGTGACATTGTCCTCAACAATCTCTCTTATACCTCCTATATCGCTGGCAACCACAGGAGTGCCCAGAAGCTGTGCTTCAGCAACAACTCTTCCAAAAGGCTCTGGCCAGATGCTTGGATACACAACTGCTTTTGATGAAACATATGTTCTGAGAAGATCTTGATAATCTATCTTTCCAAGAAGCTTTATTCTATCACATATATCATTATTCTCATAATCACAAAATCTTTTTAGAATATCATTATTGTATTCACCTGTTAAGACAAGCTTCAGATCTTTGTAAGATCTATAGATCTCTCTGAAGGCCTTCAACAAGATCATGAATCCTTTGACAGGAAGATCTCCGGAAGAATATGTTATAAAAAGATCTTCTGAAGAATCTTGTCTATACATCTTGATCTTTCTGACAACATCTTCAGATAACACAGGATTATAAACCACTTCGATCTTATCCGAAAGATCAGGAATGTGATAAGTATAGATCTCTTTCATAGCATGAGAGATCACGATAAAAAGATCTATGGAATTTAGAAGTCTGTCATCAACTGTCTCAAGCCATCTCACATAATCTAATAATCCTTTGCCATAGACAAGTACTCTGCCTTTAACATAATACGATAAAATATTGATATAATGATTTTTTATATAATGATCATAGATCCCTTTTTTACATGAGATGATCCTTGGGAAGCTACATTTCGTTAGACATACATCTTTCATACTATACGAGGCCAGATTTATAGGACATATAATAAGATAATTTCTTAAATAAGCTAGGACAGGAACATCTCTAATTCTTTTAATCTTTGGAGCCGTGATATGCTCATTATCTAGTATCCATACAGCATCTGAGGTCTTGATTAGATTTTTAATCTCATCATCGATGATGAATTCTGTGAAAACATTTCTTCTGACACATGATTTCTTAATTATTTTAATATTTAGAGTACTAAGATCCTTCACAACATCGTTTGAAGAATTTCTACATATGATCATGTTAAAATCATATTCATCTTTTAAAAGTTCTAAAAATCTTTTAATAGAATAATGAGCTCCACTATCAAATAACGAGTGGTAAAATACTGTGAATATCATGGGTCCTCACATAAGATCATTATAATCATGTTTCATCAGAGAATTATCAGTAAATGTTTTAAAATATCTAACTCACCTTATGTGAACATGATCAGTCTATACTTATTTTTCTCATAACCATATTTAGCAGAGGGCTTCTTATGAGAATCTGGGAGACGTCTGGAGGTGATTATGATCTTAAGAGAAGTTTTATCGCGGTAATATCCATAGGATCTGTTGAGAGACATGGTGACCATCTTCCTCTAGGAACTGATGTTATTGAGGCTTCATATGTTGCTGAGAAAATTGCTGAGAGAATTAATGCAGATCTTTTCCCGCCAATATGGTATGGAAGCACAAGAGCTATGAGAAAATTTAATGGGACTATAGATATTGATCCTGATGTGCTTTTTCTTTATCTAAAAAATGTTTTGAAAGAGATTGCGAGAAACGGCTATAGATATATAGTTGTTGTCAATGGACATGGTGGAAACAGTGATATAATTAGGACGGCCGCTAGAGAAGTTTCTCAAGAGATTGACACAAACATTATAATAATCGACTGGTGGAGAGATCTTGCGCAAGAAGATAGATATAAAATATTCAAAGCCCCCGGCCACGCCGGTGAAGACGAGACCAGTGTAATGCTTTATATAGCTCCTCACACTGTGAATATGAGTTATGCAAAAACTCATATTGAGAAGCCTCTTCCACTACAGGTGTATTCTAAAAAATACGACTCTATACTATATCCACATGCATTGTTAGGAGATGCATCAAGTGGAGATCCTGAGAAGGGGAGGATATGGCTTGAAAAAGTTGTTGAAGATGGTGTTAGAAAAATTAGAGAGATAATTGATTCTCTGGAGAAGAAAAGATCATGATTTTTATAATTCTCCTAAGTCTCTCTCATATCTCTTGGCCAGGTCATCTCCCCATCTATTTATATCCTCTAGTCTTCCCAGAAAGAATCTTAGTATAGGAGGCTCATAGATCCATTTCAATCCTTTTATAACATCTCTATTCTCATAAAGCCATAAAACTCTGTCAATGATGTAATCAACATGAGATCTTAGATATGTTCTTCTTGGAAAAGCTATTCTCACAAGCTCTAGATCAGGATAAATCTCTCTTCCATCTTTTGTTCTGTCGCTTGATAATGCTCCTCTCTCCATAGCTCTAACACCTGAGACAAGATATAATGCTCCTGCTAATGATCCTGCTGGATATCTATCTCTAGAGACATGAGGTAGAAATCTCAGAGCATCTATATGAGCTCCTAATCCTCCCGGCGGAAGAACAACTGGAATATTATTTCTATGAAGCTCCTCAACAAGATGTTCAATCAATTTAAGCTCTGAACCTATAAGATCTTCGTCAATCATCTCTTTAAGACCTATTGCTAATGCAGCAATCTCTTTAATAGACATTCCACCATAGGTGAGAAATCCCTCATAGACTGGGACATGGATCATCATTTTCTCATAATACTCTCTACTGTTAGTAGCTATAAATCCTCCTCTTATAGATGGAGCTTTTCGAGCACTCATATAAAATATGTCTGCATAACTCACAAACTCTTTCAAAAGTTTGTTCAGAGGCCATGAGCCGTAGCCATGTTCTCTCTCTTTTATAAAATATATGTTCCAATCAATCATGCTGCCATCTAACACCAGTGGAACATTATATTTCTCACAGATCTTTTTAGTCTCTCGAATATTCTCCATAGAGACTGGCTGTCCACCTAACAGATTTGCGACAGCCTCAATTCTTACAAAAGCAATCTTCTCTCTACCATATTTCTTCAAAAGATCCTCTAGAAGACCGAGATCAATATTTCCTTTGAAAGGATGTCTACTCAAAGGATCTTTAGCCTCTGGAATAGGGATCTCAATCATCTCACCACCGGCAAGCTCTATATGAGCTCTCGTAGTGGTGAAATGATAATTAGTGACAACAAAAGATCCTGGAGAGACAAAGACTTTAGAGAGAATATGTTCAGCAGCTCTGCCCTGATGAACTGGAAGAACATATTCAAATCCTAACACCTCTTTAACAGCATCAACAAACTCATAAAAAGTTTTTGATCCAGCATAAGAGTCTTGTGCAGAAATCATTGAGGCAAGCTGTTTATCACTCATAGCATTAACACCGCTATCTGTGAGCATATCAAGAAAAACATCCTCACTTTTAAGAAGAAAAGTGTTCCAACCAGCCTCTCTAATAGC
>JGI20129J51889_1000024_pt1 | contig 45105 bp, 48 predicted proteins | sample MonGeyMetagenome_FD_51889 | JGI IMG/M metagenome (IMG submission 51889)
CGCGAAGGCGACCTTTTTGCATCTATCGTAATCTACTTCTATTACTACTCCATCCGACTCAGACCTAATGTCTGTGCAAGTAAAGCCGGCGTATAGCTTTTTCTCTTGCTGTGACTGAGGAGAGTCCATGAAAAATCTTGAGGGAAAAAATTTTGTTTCGGGGTCGTCTAGCGGCCGCCCCACGGGGCGTCTGGAACTATCTGTATTCTATCTGTTCCATATCTGCTGATGAGGTCATCTACTGTGGTGTTTGGATCAACGGACTGCGGGCCGTTGGGCGTCTCTGCCATGATCCCGATCCGGTCGTTGGCGTGTTGCGGCGCCACGCTCTGTAGGTATTCGCGCACTACGGAGCCTAAAGGCTTCCTCCCGTCGACCTCAAATCTCTGGCGCGTGTTTTCCTGACCCATCAACATCATCTCGACGACTCTCCGACCCATTGATGCTGTAGAAACTGCACGGCTTTTATACGGGGGTTCAACCCCCTTGACGCGGCGAAGAGATGCGGTGTTATTGTTCATGGGGATGTGAAGATGTGCCGCGTGTTTGTGTCTGTAGTTACTAGGAGGAAGGTTCTTACCGCCCTGTACCCTATTTTTCTGTAGGTCTTGAGCGCAACGGCGTTGTCTTCCACCACGCTGAGAGCCGGAGTTGCGCCCGCAGCGAGGGCTTGTAGCGTTATGTATGCGATGAGGTACGTGGCGAGCCCCCTCCCCCTGTGTTCTGGGCGTGTATATACGTCTGTGATAATCCAGACCTCGGGGAGGGATACGCAGACGGCGGCTGTGGTGGCTGGCTTGCCCCCGGCGTAGACCCCATATACTTTGCAGCGGGAGAACAGGTATTCCACGTCGACAAGGGGGGAGGTGGGGTGGTAGTCCTCGGGCGCCACGGCCCCCACGGCCCAGCCTCCGCTGGCCACTATCTCCTTTGCCTTCTCTGCGCATGGGGGGCCGCAGGCCATGGTTATGGCTTGCTCCCGCCTCGCGCCGCGGGGGATCTCTATCTTCACACCGCTTTCTAGATGCATCCGGATGCAGTCCGCGTCGGGGAGCTTGACCTCGTCCACGTCGCCTACTATGTGGACCGCTGGGCACCGCCTGGGGCGCCAGTAGATGAGTATGTATCCCCTCACGTATCCCCCCGCAGTTTTTATATACGCCTCGGCGGCCTCCGGCTCGTGGAGGAGGTCGTGGTATAGGTATGCGAAAAAGAGGGGGTTTCTGCGGTAGCTCCTCTCTACCGCCTCCAGCTCCTCGGCGGTGGTCACGCAAACCGCGCGATCTCGGCGAGGAGTCTCCTCGCCAGCGTCTTGTCTGTCTGTTTGGCGCGTCCTAGGTTGTGGAGGTTCCACCTGCGGCAGTACTGCCGGAGGAAGGCCAGCTGGCCCTCGTCGAGGGTCGCCTTACGCGTCACGAAGGAGTCTCCCTCCAATAGCTGCTCCTCCAGCGTTCTGGTCTCCAAGGCTCTCTTGCAGAACTCTACGCCGTATTGGCCGCGGGCCACCTCCTCCACAGTGATCTCCGCGGGGGGTAGCACGTGCTCGAGGGGCGGACCCCTCACTGCGACGTAGTTCTCTCTCCACGTTGCCCTCAAAACCGGCGGCACGGCGGCCGCGAGCTGGGAGGGCACCACCCCTACCCACACTTTCCACTCCCCCACCACCCGGTCAGAACAACCCGAGTAGTAGTTTCCAGCTATTTTTACGAAGGAGCCGAGGGCGTCGTAGAGGGCTCTATAGAATCTGGCGAGCTCGCCTCCACGCGGCCTCTCTGGAATAACCAAGATGTCGACGTCGCGGGGCTTGTGCTTGTAGGTGGCGGAGCCCACGAGATACACCGCTACCCTGTCGAAACCCCATCTAGCTACGCGGTCGACTACATCTACCACCAGAGCCACGGGCCTGCCTGCGATTCTTCCATGCATAAGAGAATTTACGTGGGGATATAAAAAACCGTCCCCCGCTCCCTTGCGCGGCAGGGGGGTTACCCCCGTCTTTTATCCCCCTAGATGATTACCCGCATGGCATTGGAAAGAGGATCAACCGGGCCCCGGAGATCCCCCGCAGGGCGGATGGGCAGAGTCCCGAGGTGTAGGTGGGATGTTTTGTCCGTCTCGCCGCGTACAGCCAGCGTTGGGCTGTTGCCTGCGGTCTATAGGCGTCTCATGCCGCCACGTGGTGAGTCGCTGAACGTCCTTGTTGGGTGGGTATGTTGTTGAAGCTGTTTAACGCAGTCACCGCCTTGGCGGCCGGGGAGGGGGGCGGCTTACCGGAGACTGTGGTGAGAGAACTGTGCGAGGGTGCTGATGTAGGGGAGGAGGGGCTGGTTGTTAGGGCGCACCTCCTGCTTGCGGCTCTGCGGCACGGCGAGAGTGCAAGTCTCGTGAGGGAGCTCTGCGGCTTTAACGATTTGGAGGCGGCCGTGGGGGAGGCGCGGAAAGCGCTGAGGGAGCTGGCGCAGAGAAACGGAGTCTCCGGCAAGACATGGGCTAGGGAGTGGGCAAAGCTGGCCGTGGGCGACCCGGCGAAGTTTAGGGAGGCTGTCGGGAAGCTTGAGCTGGCCCTAGTGACCCGTCTGTTTATGTACAGGTTTAACAACGACGAGCTCGACGCCGCCGAGAGGCTCCTCAAGGAGGTGGAAGAGCTGGAAAGGGAGCTCGCGGTCGATAGGGCGGATGCAGTGGCCGCGAGCTGGGCCGCCCGCCTCGCCGCGGTCAAGAGCGGGACCTTCCAGCAGTATCTGCAGGCGGCCAGCCGCTTCGAGGAGGTGTGGAGGAGGCTCCAGCCCCTCAGGCCCCCGCTGAGGAGGTACGCGTACAACGCCGCCGAGTACGCCGTCTACCTTGCGTCTGCAGACAGGCTGGGCGAGGCGGAGCGCATGTTTAAGGAGTACCGCCACGTCTTGTGGGAGGACAAGGAGGCGGCGGTGGCGGCGGGTCTGGCCGCGGCTATGTTCGGCGTAAAGACCGACGTGGGGCCTGGGGCGGTCGCCGAGGCGCTTGGGGACGAGCTTCTGCCGCCTGTGAGGCTCTTCTGGGGCCTGACCTCGGAGCTGGATACTCTCTGGGAGTGCCGAAAACTGAGGGATCCCGCCATGACGCTGTGCGTCGACTTGGTGCTTCTCTATAAGAACTTCGACAAGGCGGCGGTAGCGGTTAGATCTCTGCTGGAGGAATATGTGGGCAAGGAGACGGCCCATGCGCTGGATTCCACCGCGGTGGCGGAGTTGCTGGCCCCCACCTCCTCCTTTGCCCAGTTCGTCCTCATGCTTATGGCAACCGCCGACGGCGACGAGAAGCAGGCGGCGCTACACGCGTTGCGCGCCATGAAGGGAGATCCCCGCCCCCTGGCGCAAAGGCTCTACCAAGAGATATACGAAAACTGCCGAAACCACGTCGAAAACTGCAGACTAGCACTCTTAAAAACTTTCTTTTTCTACATATAACCACGGACCCGCCCGCCGGCGCGGGCAGGCGGGGGTTTTCTTAAAATCCTAGGTCAAAGCCTAGGAGTTGGTGTGGGGTATAATCTCTGCAGATTGGGCAGTATCTGTTGTGCGTCTCTAGGCCGGACCAGTTAATGACGAAGCTCTCCTCTTCTGGGGCCAAGTTCACGATCCTCCTAGATCCACATATTACACACCTAACTAAGGCTCTTGCCATGCGCGTCTGCCGGCTCAATTATTTAATTTTTTTAGTTCCGAAACTTCCATCGACGTAATCCACATAACGCCCCGATGCCCTAGGCGGTGAATATCCTTCCACGGGGTTTTGTCCACCTGGCAAAGCCGCTCTGGTGGTTCTGCGGTGTTTTGTGCACCTTAAAGTTGGGCGGCCAGCTCTACAAAGCGCCGGGTTTTGAAAAACGCGGCGTTAGGTGCCGTCCCACATGGGAACTAGAATTATCTGTAGAGGCTCCCCGCTTGGCTCTATATCATCTACTGTCATCCGCGGGTCTGCGTATTTTTCTCCCTGTGGGGTTATTACGAGTATGAGCACATCGTCTAGATGCGGCGCTACCGTCTGTAGATGCTCATGTGCAATGATGCCGATGGGTCTCCTGCCGTCGGCCTCAAGCCGGGCCGCAGATCCCGCGCGGCCGGCCAGCCGGATCTCGACGACTCTCTTCATTAAACGGCTATGAGCATCACGTTTTATACGGGGGTCTGCCCCCCACCTGGCTGGTAGATCCTCGTTGGGTTCATCAAAGCAGTTGGCAGGCGAGAAATGACCATTCGAGAAGCCGCGTTTCCCATCACGGCGCCTATTGAGGAAATTTTTCTCCATAATACCAGAGTGATACAGAAAACGTTTTTACGCACGCCGCATCGAGCGGACGTGAGGATGTACACCACCGAGGAGGTCGCGAGGATCTTCGACGTTACGCCCGCGGCCGTGAGGTACTGGGCGAGAAAGGGCAAGATAAAGGCGGTGAGGGAAGGAGAAAAATGGCTCATACCGGAGGAAGAGGTCGAAAGGCTCAGGAAGGAGGTGGGCGGAGGCGCCGAGGAAAACGGAGGAGGAAAGGCCGGGGAGACCTGCCTCAATCCCGACGCCGCGAAGGCCTTCGCGAAGGCGCTTCTCGAGGCGGCGGCGGAGTTCCTTAGGGAAAATCCGTGGGTGTTGGAGGTGCTGGGGCTGAGGCCCGGCGAGGAGGAGAGGAGGCTTGCGTCGACGGTCCTAGAGGCCGCAAGGAGCCACCAGCCGAAGAAAAACGAGCTGGCCGAGATTTTCTGGACCGCGCTTGCGGAAAAGCTGGCGGAAAGGGCGGCGAAATAGCGCGGTTTGTTGAGCCGCCCAAGCTAACACATGTATTTTAGTTGATATTGTTGTTTACTTATATCTAATATCATCGGCGTAAGGCTTAAATATTATGGCATCTACCAAACTCCGTGCACGGAGTCGTGGGCGATTCCGGCGGTATTACGGAGGATGCAGTGCACAGAGGACTCGACGTGGTTCTGGCCGTGGTTATAGCCGCGGCCATAATGGTGGCCATACTCTCGATGCCCGAGGTCCTTGAGCCGGTCGCCAAGGCCATCCTCTCCTCGCTCGGCTTTGTCCTGCCTGCGGCCATGCTGGCGATCGGCGTAGTGCATGGGCTTAAGCCCGACGAGCACACATGGCCCATAACTATCTCATATGCGATGATGCAGAGGAATACCGCCAGGGCTGTGTTGGCCACCATGACGTTCACCGGCGCCTTGACGCTGGTGTGGACCGCCATGAGCGCTCTGGTGGGCCTCCTCCCCGAGGCCCTGTTCCAAGGCGTCTACGACTGGCTTGTGGACGTGCTCGTCGGCATCACGATGGTCGCGATAGCCGGCATCTATTTGAGCAAGGGCCGCGAGGAGGGCGGCGAGGCGGCGCCCGACTATAAGGCCATATGGATACACGGCATCGGGGCCGCCTTCGGCGGCGATTTCTTCGTGGTCCTCTTGCTGGCGCTGACGGTCAAGGCCGCCACGCCTTGGTTCCCGACGCCGCTGGTCGGCTTTCTCTTCGGCTTCGGCTCCTTCTTGGGCCAGCTGGGGATAGTGATACTTGCCTACAGGGGCCTCGTCGGTCTAGTTAAGGCTCCCCAAATACTAGTTAGGGCAGGTAGACTTAGTTTGCTGATTTTAGGATTTTTCCTTATAGGTCTTGGAATATATACATATTTCTCGTAAATCTGGCTTTTCCGCGTTTTGGATACCGGCATCTTTAAAAGACTGGTGGAGTACATCTCCGTGAAGGCGGGGGCTATAGCCAGGAGGCCTGCCATCGTCGTCGAGTCGGGGACGACCATAGAGGAGGCGGCTAGGATCATGGCCGAGAGGCGGATAGGCTTCCTCCCCGTGGTATCCGCCGGCAAGCTGATCGGCGTTATCTCGGAGAGGGACATAGTGAGGGCGGTGGCGTCGGGGGTCCCGCCGACGGCTCCCGTCGATGAGGTCATGAGCCGCGAGGTCGTCACGGTTAACTTCAACGACGACGTGGAGGCCGTCTGGAGCCTCATGAGGGAGATGGACATCAGACACATCGTGGTGATGAGAGGCGACGAGATATATGGAGTGATCTCAATCAGGGACTTCCTCGCCGAGAGGATAGCGCTCGGGAGGCTGGCGCGATCGCCCTCATAACTTTAAAATCGACACACTCTCGATCCGGGGGCCGTAGTCGAGCCTGGTAAGATGTGCGGCTTGGAGCGGCGTCGCCGCGGGCACGCCCGCAAGATCCCGGGAGGGGGATCCCCGGGAGTTCAAATCCCGGCGGCCCCATCCAAGTTCTTCCGGCCATCGTCGGCACAGTACGGCCGAAGAACCGCGGTGGCAGCGGCTCCGCCTCTTGGCCGAGACGGCCAATCCCTAGGGCGGCTCGACCGGCCGGCCGATCGCCCAGGCCGTGGGCTTGGGGACGACGTGTACCTTATAGGCCCTCGGCGGAGCGCTCAGCGCTTAGATCCCTCGTCATTAATACGCTAGCCTGACCTCATCACCAACATATTTATTGCAGGTAATTAAAGGCGTGCCCACACCGTTGGAGATAGTTGTGGGGGAGATTGCGAAGGGCTACGCCAACGCCTTGGCCAGGCTGTGCGAATGCCTCAGGCTTAGGAAGGAATATGCGGGGGATCTGGAGCTGGCCTCCGTCGCCGATACGGTCATGAAGGCGCTTGCCGAGGAGAGGCCCGTGGAGGCCGGGCCCGTGAGGGTGGAGGTCAGGAGGAAGATCCTCGGCAGGTCCCTCAGGGCGTTCCTGAGGGGGCAGGAGGTAGATCCCGACGAGCTTCTCAGCAAGATCTCGCAGGCGCGGTCCAGGGCGGCTTGGCTCCAGTCCGACTGCTCCGACTCGGCCATACTGGAGCCCGTCTACGCCACCAACGACAGAGACGCCATCGAGTACGCAGTTAGGCATCTCGACGAGCTGTCCAATGTGTGCGGCGGCGCGTCCCTCCAGCTGGAGGGCCTCGACATGCCTCAATACGTCAAGGAGGGCATAAAGAGAGGCGTCGAGAGATTTCTGGCGGGGCGATGATAGCGGTGAAGCTGAGCGGGAGGATCTTCGACGATAGGTCGTTGGTCAGAGAGTACGTCTCGATCATCAAGTCGGTGGAGGAGAAGGTCGTGGTGATCGCCGGCGGCGGGACGACGGCTAGATCGTACATAGAGGCGGCGCGGGAGCTAGGCGCCGGCAACTACCTGCTGGACGTGATAGGCATAGAGGCGAGCAGGCTAAACGCCTGGCTGATAATAGCCGGCCTCGGCGAAGACGTCTATCCAAAACCGGCGGAGTCCCTAGGCGAACTGCTGACGGCGCTGGGGCACAAGAGGAGGGTGGTCATGGGCGGCCTTCAGCCGGGGCAGTCGACCGCCACCGTGGCCGCGCTGGCCGCCGAGGCCGTAGGGGCCAGGGCGTTGATCAACTGCGCCAATATAGACGGGATATACGACGACGACCCCAGGAGGAACCCCAACGCGAAGAGGATACCGACTATAAGGGCGTCGGAGCTCGCCGCGATCTTGAGGTCGAGCGCGCTGCCCGGCACGTACGAGCTCGCAGACCTCTGGAGCCTCGAGATCCTCAGGCGGTCCAAGATCCCCATGTATATAATCGACGGGAGGAGGCCCGGGCTCTTGCTGGATGTGCTGAGGGGCGGCGTAGCCCCCGGATCGTTGGTGCTGCCCGAATAACGGCGTGTTGGCCGGCCCCCGGCGCCGACGGAAGGCTTATAAACACGAGCCTCAATGGTGGGCGGAGCCGGAGTTGGCCCGTGGGGGCCTCGATGATAGGCGATCCAACCGCGGGATCACATATCCGATATAATAATTTTGTTGGCTAGTCTTGTCCGGTCATTTCGTTAAATGTCCGCTAACAGTGACCACGAATCCTCCAGAGAAAGCGCACTACTAACAACGAACTTAAGCTCGATACACACTAAGTGTGTCTACGGCTTTCCTACGGCTCTTCTCTTTTGAGCCGCCTAGTGCATAGGTAAAGAGGGGCTACCTGCGGTTATCACAGCGCTTTTTTGAAGTATTTTCCAAAAACTTATTTAATTAATAGTAATTTTGATCAAGGTCATGTCGTGGCTGGTGGAGAGATCTGCCGGAGAGCGGTCGCGGCGGTGTCGAGATACGTATGTGGCCCCTGTTGCGGCGCCAAGCCGGAGCCTCTGCTATCTCTTCAACAGCGACGAGCTGGTGAGGGTGGCGGATCGGCGCCGATTGTAGATGCGGGCTTCGCGGCGTTTTCGATCTGCATAAAGTTTATATAGGGGTTTCCGTTGTGGGGCTAATGTCGGCGGGGCGAATATAGCTACTTCTGGCTTCGCTGTTGTCTACATAGCTAGGCGTGTCTTCTCCGGGGGGCCATGGACGTAAGGAGGGTTTTGGTCGTCGGCTCGGGCGCCATAAAGATCGCGGAGGCCGCCGAGTTCGACTACTCGGGGTCGCAGGCCCTCAAGGCCTTTAGGGAGGAGGGCATAGAGACGGTCTTGGTGAACCCCAACGTGGCGACCATCCAGACCTCGAAGGTCCTGGCGGATAGGGTCTACTTCCTCCCCATCAGCCGCGAGTTCCTCGAGCGCGTCATCGAGCGCGAGCGGCCCGACGCCATAGCCTGCGGCTTCGGCGGCCAGACCGCGCTCTCTGCCTGCGTGGATCTACACGACTCGGGGGTTCTGGCCAAATACGGCGTGAGGGTCGTGGGGACTCCCGTGGAGGGGATACGGAGGGCTCTGTCGAGGGAGCTCTTCCAGAAGGCCATGAGGGAGGCCGGCGTGCCCATCCCGCCGAGCCTCTCGGCGAGGAGCCCCGACGAGGCGCTCGCGGCGGCCGAGGAGCTGGGCTACCCGGTGATGGTGCGCGTCTCCTTCAACCTCGGCGGCGCGGGGGCCTTCAAGGCGAGGAGCAGGGGCGAGCTGGAGTCGCGTATATACAAGGCCTTCGCCCAGTCGGCCATAGGCGAGGTCCTCGTGGAGAAGTACCTCGAGGGGTGGAAGGAGGTTGAGTTCGAGGTGGTCCGCGACTCGCACGACAACGTGGCGGCCGTCGTCTGCATGGAGAACATAGACCCCATGGGGTACCACACCGGCGATTCCATAGTGGTGGCGCCCTGCCAGACCCTCACGGATGAGGAGTACCAGACCGCCAGGGATATCTCCATAGCGGTCGAGAGGGCCATATGGCTCGTCGGCGAGGGGAACGTCCAGGTGGCTATAAACTACGCGGGGCCGGAGCAGTACGCCATAGAGACCAACCCCCGCATGTCGCGCTCCAGCGCCCTGGCCTCCAAGGCCTCGGGCTACCCCCTGGCCTATATAGCGGCCAAGCTGGCCCTCGGCTACCGCCTCGACGAGGTGCTGAACCAAGTGACCAAGCGCACCGTCGCCGCCTTCGAGCCCTCGCTGGACTACATAGTCGTGAAGCACCCGCGCTGGGAGAACGACCGCTTCGGCGTGGAGGAGGGGCTGGGGCCCGAGATGATGTCCATAGGGGAGGCCATGGGCATAGGGCGCAACCTCGAGGAGGCGTGGCAGAAGGCGGTCAGGATGATAGACATCGGCGAGCCGGGCCTCGTAGGGGGGCCTCTCTTCAGATCGGCGACCCTCGAGGAGTCTCTGCGCGCTCTGGAGCGCCACCTCCCCTACTGGCCTATATATGCGGCTAAGGCTCTCTACCTCGGCGCGTCGGTGGACCAGATCTACGAGCTGACCAAGGTGGATAGGTTCTTCATCGCCGCCTTGAGGAGGGTGGTAGACGTCTGGAAGGCGCTCGAGTCGGGCGGCGCATCGCCGGAGCTCCTGGAGGAGGCCAAGAGGCTGGGCTTCTCCGACGAGCAGATAGCCCTCGCGCTGGGCGCCAAGCCCGAGGATCTGGCGAGGAGCAGGCGGAGGCCCGCCGTGAAGAAGATCGACACGCTCGCCGGGGAGTGGCCGGCGGACACCAACTACCTGTATCTGACCTACGGCGGCGAGTTCGACGAGCCTTCCCCGAAGGCGGACTACCTGGTGGTCGGCGCCGGCGTCTTCAGGATAGGGGTGTCTGTGGAGTTCGACTGGGCCACCGTCAACCTGGCCCTGGAGCTCAAGAGGAGGGGTTACCGCGTCGCCATACTTAACTACAACCCAGAGACCGTCTCCACCGATTGGGACATCGTCGATAAGCTCTACTTCGACGAGATATCCGCCGAAAGGATATTGGATATATACGAGAAGGAGGGAGGCCCCGTGGTGGTCCTCTACGCGGGGGGCCAGATCGGGCAGAGGCTCTACCCCAAGCTGGAGGCGCTCGGCGTCAGGATAGGCGGCACCCGCGCCTCGTCTGTAGATCTCGCGGAGGATAGGAGCAAGTTCTCGAGCCTGTTGGACAGACTCAACATAAAGCAGCCGCCTTGGTTCTACGCCAGAAGCGTCGAGGAGGCGTTGAAGCTGGCCGACGATCTCGGCTACCCCGTGTTGCTCAGGCCCAGCTACGTCCTGGGCGGCACCTACATGGCCGTGGCGAGAGACGGCAGGGAGCTGTCCGAGTTCCTCACCAAGGCGGCGAGGGTCAGCGGGGAGTACCCCGTCGTCGTGTCCAAGTTCATGCCCTACGGCATAGAGGCCGAGGCCGACGCGGTCTCGGACGGCAGGAGGGCCGTGGTCACGCCAATAGAGCACGTGGAGCCGCCCGGAGTCCACTCAGGCGATTCCACCATGGTGATGCCTCCCCGGAGGACCCCGGGCTGGGCCGTGGGGAGGATGGCCGAGATCGTCTACACCATAGCCAGAGAGCTCGGCGTAAAGGGGCCTCTCAACGTCCAGTTCATCGTGGCCGACGACGTGTACGTCATAGAGGCCAACCTCAGGGCCAGCCGCTCCATGCCTTTCGTCAGCAAGGCCACCGGCGTCAACTACATGTCGCTGACCGCCGACGTCTTGACCAAGGAGCGGCTGCCCTACGAGGAGGAAATCACTACGTTGAGGCCCTCCAAGTGGTGGGTCAAGACCGCGCAGTTCTCCTGGAGCAGAATTAGGGGGGCGTACCCCAGGCTGGGGCCGGTGATGTACAGCACGGGCGAGGTGGCCTCCTTCGGCGACGTCTTCGAGGAGGCGCTCCTCAAGAGCTGGCTCTCGGCCCAGCCCAACAAGATGCCTAGGAGGAACGCCCTAGTCTACACCTTCGACGAGGCCTACGCTAAGGACGTCGAGGAGATAAGGAGGGCGTTGAGCTGGCTGGAGCTCCTGGAGCCCGGCCCTGAGGTTGTGGACCTGATAAAATGGAGGAAGGTCGACGTCGTCATCACAGCAGGGGTCACCCCCGAGAGGGACTACGCCATTAGGCGCGTCGCGGCCGACACCTCGACGCCGTTGGTCCTACACCCGTCGCTGGGCTTGGAGCTCGCGAGGGCGTTCAACTGGCTCCGCGAAGGGGGGAAGCTCGCCGTGGGGCCGTGGTGAGGCTGGTCGTCGACATATTGAAGGAGGAGGAGAGGATGCTGATGAAGGCGGCCGAAAGACTCGGCGTAAGGCTGGATATAGTGAGGGTCGACGGACTGGATCTAGCCGAGGATGTGGAGGACGGCGTCTACCTCATAAGGACCCTCAGCCACAACAGGGCGGTCGTGGCCGCAGCCCACGTGGAGGCGTCTGGGGCGATCTCGGTGAACGGCTGGAGAGCCCTTGCGGCCGGCTGGAACAAGGCGGTCGCCCTAGCCATGCTCAGAGCCTCGGGCCTTCCAGTGCCCAGAACCCGGCTGGCCCCGGCGGCCCCCGACTCCCCCGAGCTCATAGTGAAGCCCGCCTTCGGGAGCTGGGGGAGGAAGGTCGCGTTGGCCAAGTCCAGGGAGGACGTCGAGGCCCTCCTAAAGGGGGCCGACCCCGACGAGGTCTACCTGGTGCAGGAGCGCATAGGCGACGGGACCGATATAAGGGCGTTCGTGGTCGGCTACAGGGTGGTGGCGGCCATGATCAGAAGGCCTCCTCCCGGCGATTGGCGCAGCAACGCGGCCAGGGGCGGGCTCGTAGAGGGCGTGACGCCGCCTCCGGAGGTGGAGGAGCTTGCCGTCAAGGCCGCGAGGGCCCTCAACGCCGAGTATGCAGGCGTCGATATACTGATAGGCAACGGCGCCCACTACGTGGGGGAGGTCAACATGGTGCCTGAGTTCAAGGCGGTCTCGAGGGCCAGCGGCGTCGACGTGGCTGCCGAGCTGATGGAATACGTCCACGAAATGGAGAAAAGGTAGGTTTAGGCCCTGGCCTTCGCCTTGACCAGCTGGATGAATTCCCTCATCCAAGCCGGGTTGTCGGGCCAGGCCCTGGAGGTCACCAGGTTCCCGTCGACGACGACCTCTTGGTCGACCCAGACGCCGCCGTTGTTCTCCACCTCGGGCCTCACGGCGATGTAGCTCGTCATCTTCCTCCCCTTAATGACCCCGGCGGCTGCCAGTATCTGGGGCGCGTGGCAGATAGCCGCCACCGGCTTGTTGCGCTCGAAGAAGTGCCTCACTATCCTCTTGACGTCCTCCGACGCCGCCACTCTGACGTACTCCGGCATCCTGCCGCCGGGTATCACCAGCCCGTCGTACTCCTCGGGCTTCACCTCGGCGAGCGTTTTCGTGACCCACTTGAAGAGGTAGCCCGGCTTTTCGCTGTAGGTCTCCCAGCCCGGCTCGAAGTCGTGCACAACGGTCCTTAGGTCCTTCTTGCTGGGAGCCGCCACGTCCACCTCGAACCCCTCTTCCTTCAGCCTGAAGTAGGGGTAGAATATCTCCAACGACTCGACGGCGTCGCCCGCGATTATCAGTATTTTGGGCCTTGCCATGATATATAACGGCCAGATATTTATCTCTTTTCCGGCTCCCAGGCGGGTTTTGGCCCTGGGCCCAGCGGCTCAAGACCGCGGCTGAGATCTGGGACGCGCATCTGCGGCGACGCAACCGGCCGCTGCCGGCAGATAGGGCGCGGAGGACGTTGCGACGTGGCCGTCAGACGATGATCAGAGGCACGTAGAGCTCGTCCTCGGTCAGCCCTCCATGGTGCCCCTTGAACTTCAGGGGGTCCTCGTTCCTGCGTTTATATAGGTACATGGCCGCGAGCCCTCTGCCGGGCAACGCCACGTAGTCTCCCAGCCTATCCGCGAAGCGGCCTTCGCAGGGCCCCAGCAACCCCGTCCCGACGGCCTCCTCCCTCGACATCAGCTGGAACTCGCCGTGTTTGGACAAGAGCTCGCCCAGATCCCGCGCACCGGCCGAGGCCTTTAGGTATAGAGCCCTCGGGTCTCCGAAGGGCGGGACGGCGAGGGCCCTCAGGAGGTCGGCGTCCTTCGAGAGGTCCTCGTTCCTCTGTATCTCCTCGTGGCCGTGATCCGCCGTTATCAAGATGTCGGCGCCCTCCATGTGGCGCCTCGCCAGCCTCAATACGTCGTTTAGCAGCCCGTCCGCGGCGGCCGCCGCCTCGTCCGAGCGGGGGCCGTATCTGTGCTCGACGCTGTCTATCGTGGAGATGTAGATATAGGCTAGGGCTGAGTCGTTCTGCCGCAGGAGGCGGCCTGCGTTTATTAAGGCGTCGTAGTGCGAGACGTAGTCGAAAACCTCGGCGCCGTCGTAGAGGATCCTGCTGATGCCGCCGTTGAGACCTCTCGGCAGGAAGGCCAGGGTCTTCACGCCCGCTCTGGACAGATCCGCGAACGCGGTCGGGGCGTTGAAAAGCGCCTTGAGGTCGTACCCCGCGTTGTTCAGCCCGTCCCTCTCGCCTAGCATGGGGCTCATGGCCAACGCATCTATAACGGCGCCGGCCTCCTTGAGGTAGAAGCTCCAGGCCACGACGCCGTGCTGACACGGCGTCAGCCCCGTGGATAGGGTCGTCAAGGTAGATGCGGTGGTCGACGGGAAGACCGTAGTTATCCTGTAAACCCCTCTGAAGCTCCCGGCGTAGTTCCCAGCTATCTTGGCGAATAGGTTGAACCCAAGTCCGTCGAGCAGAACCAACGCGACCCTCCTCGACGACAGGCCCAAGCCGAATCTAAACTGCGGGCCTCTGGGGGACAGGCCGAAATGGGCCAGCAACGCGTTAGGCACCGAGTTTATCCCTCCGCCGCCGTAGTCAGGCACCTCCACACGTGGCGACCCCTATGTGTATTAAAAGATGGCATCCGTCCGGGCCGGCCGAGCCAGGACCCGGGGCGGCGAGGCCGATGCGCTCCGGCGGCTAGGCGCTGGAAGTCCAGTCCCGCATGTGCCGATGGGGGGGCTACGTCCGTATAGGATGTTGGCGATGTGTACGTCTATGCCGACCGCCTTGCTCGCATTAGCCGTGAGCTGTCGCGTCGATGTGCATCGACAGAATATATTTAAAATGATCTTTCATGGACAATTTCTATGAACAAGAAACTCATCTTGGCTATAACGGCATTATTGTTCTTGGCATTGGCTTCGTACAGTTTAGCCGGAGCCAATAATTCCTCCGAGACCCACGCGAAGCTGTACGTGGTCTTTCTCTGGCACATGCATCAGCCGCCCTACGTTCTGCCCAACGGGACGGCGCTAGCGCCTTGGCCGCGGCTCTGGGTCACTAAGGGCTACTACCCCATGGTGGCGTTGGCTCTCGCCGAACACGCCCACGTCACCTTCGACTTCACGCCCACGCTCCTAGAGCAGATAGAGATGGTCGCCGAGGGTAAATACGACGACCCATACCTCCAGGCCTCTGAGGCGAATCCCTATTCCCTGTCGGACGCGCAGAAGCTATTCATACTCGAGCGTTTCTTCGACGCGGCGCCGATACAGATAGAGAGGTACCCCAGATACTACTGTCTATACCAGGAGGTTAGGCAGAACGGCGTCCAGTGGGCCCTGAGCGCCTTCACGCCGCAAGACTACCTCGACCTCCAGACCCTCTTTAACCTAGCCTGGTACAACGCCTATATCCTGGAGCGGGATCCCCAGCTGAGACCTATATACCTGTACGCCCTAAACAGCAACTGCACCACCCACTTCACCGTCCAGCAGAGAGACCTGCTGCTGGCCGGTTTCCAGAAATACGCCGAGAGGCTACTCGAGCTGATAGAGGAGAGAGGCGGCGGCTCGGGCTCTCTGGAGATTGTCACGACGCCCATGTACTACCCAATAATGCCTCTGGTGATCAACTTGACCTCGGCCCTACAGAGCAACCCGTACCTCATAGTGCCGCCCACGGGCTTCAGCTACCCGCAGGACGTGTATAGACAACTGCTGGATGCCAGGTCCTTCTACGGGCAGACGTTCGGGTTCGTGCCCAGAGGGCTCTGGCCGCCCGAGATGGCCGTGTCGCAGGCGGCCCTTGAGCTGATCGCCGAGGCCGGGTTCAACTACACATTCATATCGGGCTATACCTTGGCCTTGACGCTGGGCCGCCAGCCGGGCGTCCTCAACTACGTCCTGTGGTACGTCCCGACCGGATACGGGCGTCTCTACGTGCTCGCGAGAGACGACGGGATATCGAACTATATAGGGTTCGGGGCCAGCGGCGACGTGAACAGCCGCGGTCCCTTCTACGCGGCCAACAAGACGTATTGGGCCATTAAATCCGTCCAGGAGCAGTTGGAGCGGGCTGGTGTAAGGAAAGGCGTGGTGTTGATAGCGCTCGACGGCGAGAATCCGTTCCAGTACTTCAACGACGACGGAGTCCAGTACCTCACGTACCTATACCGCTTGATAAAGGATGATAAGTCTCTGAAGATGGTCACGGCCTTCGAGGCCGTACAGGCGCTTAAGTCTAAGGCGGAGCTCCTCAGGAGGCCGGTGGTCGCCTCCACCTGGGCCGGCGACTTCTCAACCTGGGTGGGCAACTGGGAGCAGAACTTGGCTTGGACCATACTCTACAACGTGCGGCAGGACGTGGCCAACTGGACGTGCATGTACGAGGCGGAGGCCGGCGATTGGTTCTTCTGGTACAGCGGCTATTTCGCCTCGGCGACGCCGTATATATTCGATGATCTGTTCAGGGCCTTCGCGCAGTGCGCGGCGGCGCAATACAACTACACCTGGCCCCTCTCTACGCCCATATACTTCTCCAGCGATGCGCAGATAGGCTGGGCGGGCTCCCCCTTCGAGCGCATAGTGACCGTGGAGGGGCCGTATAACTTCGGCGTACAGATCTGGTCGCCCAACTACTCGCCTCCCGGCCCGGCCGGCGCACAGGCGATAAGGGCCATATTGCACTTCGGACCTGTCAACAGCTTCGGAGGGCCTTGGACATATTTATATTTCGTGCCCATGAACTTCAGCGGCGTATACGGCAATAACTACGTCTATACGGCCACGGTCTACCTCAAGCCGGGCAACTACGAGTTCATCTACATAGCGCAGGGCCAGAATACCTACTACGCCCACGCGAGCTCCACCGCCGACGGCAACTATTGGATCACGGTGCTGCCGACGCCGACGGGCTCCGTACAGGACGCCTACGTCTACCAGATCAGAGTCTACAATAACGGCGGCTACGCCTCATACAGCCCCGCCGCGGCGCCCGGCTGCGTCTACGCCCCAGCGGGCTCCACCGTCGGCGTCGTCGTGGCCGTGAAGTCCAGCGGAACCGTCTATCCGGTCCTCCACTACGGCTACGGCAGCTGGTGGTGGCCGGTCGACGACGTCTTGGCTCAGCCCGTAGGCTCCTACAACGGCTACACTCTATACGAGGCCAACGTGACTCTGCCGAGCTCCGGCATACAGTACGTCTTCGAGATATTCCAGTCCGGCGGCACCTATTGGGTAAACGTCGGCGGCGCTAACGGAGAGATCTGCGCGTCGTAAACCCCCCTTTTCGCTATCCCCTCCTCTCGAGGGGCAACCTCCCCGCCTTGAGGTCCAATATCAGCGATTTCAGCTCCTCCACGGCGGCCTTCAGGATCGCCTCGCCCTTCTCCCTGGAGGCCTTGGAGGGATATCCCTGCACCGCCCTGGCGTACATCGCCTCGTACGCCCTCCGCCCGTAAACCGCGTATCTGACCTCGACCCACTCGTCGGCGTCCTGCGGCACGGCCTTCACGAGGTGTGGATAGGCCGCCATAACCTCGCTGGTCTCGTCCTCGGCCGCGTGGCCCTCCGGAGTCTCGAGGACCTTGCGCCGCGCCTCCTTGGCCAAGTCTATCCACCAGTTCACCAGGACTATGGCCATGTCCGTGGACCTGGCCGCGTCCTTGGCCGCCATCCTCAAGGCGTCCACGTTGCCGCCGTGGCCGTTCACCACCACGAGGTTCTTGACGCCGTTTCTCGCCACCTCGACGAAGACGTCTCTGTACAGCCTGTGGAGGGTCTCCGCCGAAATAGATATGGTGCCGGGAAATCTATCCAGCACGTACGTGTTGCCGTACCAGATGGGGGGCAGAAGGAGCGCGCCGGCCTCCTCCGCGGCCCTCTCGGCTACGTATATCGCCATCAGGGCGTCCGTGCCAAGCGGGAGATGGGGGCCATGGGCCTCCACGATGCCGACGGGCAGAACCGCCACGGACTTATCCGCCTTCTCGAACTGGGGCCATGTGAGCTCTGCCCATTTCATGATCTTCCTTGTGGGATAACTTTTTAAATGGCGATGCCGCTCCGGGCAGATGCCGTGTTGGAGGGCATAGAGACCTTGAAGAAGGTGGTCGGGGAGGTGGTCGGGGTTTACGACTCGCCGGACTGGCTCGTCGCAGAGATATTGGGCGATCTCGCAGGTTGGGACGAGGTCGACGAGGACGTCCTCAGGCGCGCCGTCGAGCTCAACTCGTCGAAGCTACACGACGTGTTTAGGAGGAATCTCCAGCTCTACCGCCCGGGGAGGTCCAGCATAAGGAAGGCCGCCCCCTATCTGGTTGCCGAGCTCTTGGAGGCAGAGGGCCTCGAGCCCGCCTTCATCAAGCTGAACGGCGCGATCCTGCCCGCCGCCTACAGGGGACGTAACCTCTACACCCCGGTGGTGCCTGTGGTGGAGGCCAAGAGGGCTGTGCTCAGCAGGCTGTCGGCTCTGGCCAGATATCCAGGCGCCTACGTGGTGGCCTCCGCGGCCGACGGAGTGCCCGGCCTCAGGCTCGAGGTCCGGAGGATCCAGAGGCCGCCGTATTATTACGCCGTGGTTGACGGGCTGGGGAGGGCGCTGGAGAGGGCCGGCGCCATTAGGGCCAGGAGGGACGGAGTCGCCGGGCGTCTCTACGCGTTCTGGAGGAGCTATAGATCTCGGGGCTATCTGGTCCTGGCCGGCCGCGAGGTAGGCGGCGTCGTGGTGGACGTCCTCGCCGTGGGGCTCGGGAAATACGGCGCTGTGGCGGGAGCCAGCAGGAGGAAGATCAACAGACTGTCTAAGTTCCTCGACGAGGTCTACGAGCTCTGAGCGGCCGCCTTGGCCCGCCTCTCTCTGATCGCCCTTATCTCCCTCTCGCCGAGGTCTAGATGGAAGGAGAGCTCCTCTATTCCGTACCTCTTCGCGAGGTCCCTCCCCTGTTTTATCAAGGCCTCGGCCTCGTCGAGCCTCCGCTCGGCTATGAGGCTCCGCATCCGGTAGACCAGGCACTCCACGAGCTTCTCCTTGAGGCCGAGCGCCTTCTCCCTGTTGCCCTGCCTCTCGGCGTGTTGCATCAGCCGCTCCCACCTCTCGCAGACCATGGCCGCCCGAACGGGCGTCTTAATAAGCTTTCAGCCAAGAACCATCAGTTGCGACTTGAGCTTCAAGATCTTGGAGTAGACGTCGTTAAGCCCCATCCTCTTGGCCGTCTTGGCCGCCTTGACCAGCTGTCTGTTCAGCTTGGCGATATATTCCGGGTTTTTGATGACTACGCCCATGGTCAGCTTCCTCAGATAGTCCTCCGCGTCCTGGACTACTCTCTCCACCTCCTGCAGGGCCAGCTCCATGTCGAGATCGTCGCGGTCGCCCCCCTTGGCCACGTTGATGTTCAGCACTATGGGCTCCACGACCACCTTCCTCTCGGGGCGCACTATGTTGTACTTGCCCATGAGGTAGCCCGCTATGAGGTAGCGCACCAGCTCCGAGACGCCGTCGAGCCCCTCCCTCTCGGCCAGCTCCTCGAGGAGCGACTTGACCTTTTTATGCACGCGCACCGACACGATGGACCCCTCCCTATCTGGGGCGCTGAAAAGTTGTTCGTAGGTCAGGTCGAACTCCCTCACGCCGTCCATACATGGGAGCACGCCGACTTATAAACGGGCAATCCTCAAAAACGGATCGCTCGCCTGATCTTACGCCGAGTGAGCGTTGGCTATTTAAACCGCGGAAACAACGCTTAAAAAGTCGCCGTGAAGGCGCGGCGTGGTCGTTGCCGCCATCATAGCGGCGGTTGCCCTCGCGCTTGCCGCCCTGGCCCTCGCCGGGCTCTACAGAGAGGCCAAGTTCTGGTCGGCTACGGAGCGCCACGAGCAGATCTGCCGCGAGGTCGACGTGGTGGTGCCCCTAAGAGGGACGCCCCCCGGCCTCGAGGAGAACCTAGCCGCCATAACGCGGCAGAGGCTCACGAACGGCGAGGCTAGGTTTGTGTTCGTTGTGGACGACGCGAGCGACCCCGCGGCGGCAGTTGCGGCGAGGTTCGGCGAGGTTCTGGTCGCCGGCTCGGCGCCCGGCGCGCCCGGCAAGAGCTGGGCGCTGGCCAAGGCCCTGGAGGCCGCGCGGGGGGACTGCGTGGTGTTCGCCGACGACGATATAAGGCCGGGGCCTGGATGGCTGGAAGGCCTCACGGAGCCTCTATCCGCCTACGACGCAGCGACTACGTACCGGTGGTACGTAGGGCGGAGCCTCTGCACCAGGGCGAGGGCGGCGGTGAGCAACACGGCCTTCTCCGCCATGCAGGACCCCCGCTCCAGATTCCTCTGGGGGGGCTCCACCGCGTTGAGGAGGGACGTGGTCGAGAGGGGGAGGATAGCTGAGAGGCTTCCCCGCTACATCAGCGACGACTACGCCACCTACAGCGCCGTCAAGGAGCTGGGGGGCAAGATCTGGTTCTCCAGGAGGTCCATAGCGCCGACGCCGGACCCCCAATGTAGATGGGGCGATATGTTCAGATGGGCCGTGAGACAGGTGCTGATGGTCAAATGGTACGCGCGCCAAGGCTGGACGGTGGGCCTCGTAATATACACTTTGAACTTCGCCTTCGGCATAGCGATGCCCGCAGTAGGCCTGGCGGCCGGCGCGCCGGCGCTCGCCGTAGGCTTCTCGATACCGTTGATAAACTTAGCCAAGGACTTCATCAGAGCGAGAGGCGTGGAGAGGCACGCCGGGATTAGGACAAGGCCCTCGGAGATCTTAGCCACCTGGGCGTTGGGCAACTTCGTCATACCAGCCGTCGTGTGGACCTCGGCGTTTGTTAAGTGCGTCCACTGGAGAGGACGGAAATACTGTGAAGGCGACGCTAAGAGTCTCGCAGAGGCGGCGGCCTACCCGGCGGCCTCCGCGCACGACGACCAGATGTGAGCAATCTGGCGATTTAGAATAAAATATACGGATAGGTGGACGGAGACAACCACATCTATCGAACGCATCGAGCTCAGCCGGCCATGGAGCCGACATGCCGCACAGCCGACGTGCGGAATCGGCTACGTATGTCCGGCCGAACTGTACAGACGATAGCCGGAAAAGCTCGCTGGATGCGGGGGCCGGGATTTGAACCCGGGTCCTCCCGGCTGCTCGGGCCGGGGACCCTTTATGAGCCACGCCGTCGGCCGTCGGCGAATCCAGCCCCTAGATGACACCGGAGCCGATTTTTAAGTCTTTTGATAACTTGAGCCCGCGGCACCCGCTGGATGATTTTAGTGAGGGGCGGGTTTCTCCGTGCTGGAGCCCGCGAAGCCTTGGCGGGATCCGCAGAACTACAAACGGGGCCAACTGCTGGAGGCCAAGTACGAGGCCGAACCTGCGTTGAGGTTCCTGGAGGAGGGGCTATACCGAAACGCGGCGGGCAAGGCCTTCCAGGCGTGGAGAGCCCTCCTCGCCGCTCTGACGGTCGACCGCCGGGACGAGTTGGCCGGGCGGTTCAGCGGAGTTCCAACAGGGATGGGCGCAGAGTCCAGCTGGCGGATTTCGTGACGGCCTTCATGACGACGGGGTACATGCTCGCGGTGGCGAAGGCCCTAGATGCCTCGGCCGGCACGAAGCTCTACGACCTAACCAACGCGGCGTTGAGCCTCCACGAGCTCCATTATGACGGGCTGGACAGGCCGGGCATCTACGGCAGATATCCCTTCGTCGATCTGGTGGCCGACGATGTAAAGAGGGTGCGAGCGCGGCGTTGGAGTACGTCGAGAGGCTGACCTCCTCCCAGCCTTGACGGCTCTGCTCACAACGGCTGCTGGCCTAGCCGCGCTGGCATATGGAGTCCGGCTTCATGGAGGACCAGAGGGGCGGATTCGCCGACGGCGCCGGCACTTACGCGGGGCGTTGCCCCAGGGCGCTCCAACCAGGCTGAGCTACCCCCGCCACCTTCTATGTACGTCCGGGATTTAAAGTCTTTCCCCCTGCGTCCCGCCGGCAACGCCCCTGCGTCAAACGCCCTTGGGGTAGCCGAACTTCTTAAGCGTGTCGGGCGGCTTTATCGCCAGGGCGGCGGCCCCTATGGCCACCTCGTCGTCGCCGAATTTGGCCTTCTCCAAGGCCGGCGGAGTTAACGGCGTATATTTCCTCAATCTATCCTCAACTGCCTTGAATATGTCCCAGTGGTTTAGGGCTATGGAGCCCCCGACGAGGAGGACCTCGGGGTCGTACGCCGCAGTCACCACCGCTATGCCCGCCGCGTTGACATCCAGCCAATGGTCTATGAAGGCTTGGGCCAGAGGGTCGCCCTCTCTGTAGAGCCGGAAGACGTCCTCCGACGTCCTCACTTCGGGCGGCCGCCTGCCGAGCCTCTCGGCATAGGCCCTGAAGTATCTGGGGATATTGGCCCCGCTCGCCATAGCCTCCCAATGGCCCAGGCCCCCGCAACCGCACTTGACGCCGCTGGTCAAATCTAAGACAGCGTGCCCGAGCTCGTGGGCGTTCCCCTCCTTCCCCAGCAGCAAATGGCCGTTGACCACGGCGCCTACGCCCAGGCCCGTTGACACAGTTAAATAGGCCAAATTCTCGACTCCCCAGCCGCCGAGCACGTACTCGCCCCACGCGGCGGCCACGCAGTCGTTGGCCGCATAAATCGGCTTCCTGAACCTAAGGAGAGGCTCCACGAGGGGGAATCTATTCGAGGGCGAGTTGGGGGCCGCGGTGACCCAGCCCGTCCTGAGGTCCAGCGGGCCTATCGACCCGACCCCCACCGCCTCGAAATCCCAACTCTCGGCGAGTCTGGCCGCGTCTCCGACGGGGTCCGAGCCCGTCCTCAATTTCTCGCGACGCCTCACCGAGCCGTCGCGCTCCACAAGCAATACTCTGGTCCACGTGGCCCCGACGTCTATGGCTAATATCATCGCCTTGACCTGGCCTCGACCTCCCTCTTTATTATCGAGGGCAGATCATCGACTAAGGCCCTAAGCGCTGCCTCCGCGTCGGGGGGCACGCGTTCGAGGGCCACGCCCTTACAGTCGACGTAGGCCCACTTAACCTCTAGAGACATCTCGTCGTCCTTGTATCCAGCCGAGACGAAGCCGATAAGCCAATCGTCGCCGAATTTAACGGCTATTGCCTCAGGCCTCCTCAGAGAGCCGAAGAAGCCCAGGGCCCTCCTCCTAGCCGCCTTTATGGCCTCCTCATCGCCGACGCACGTCATACGCCCACCAGGCCTCAGTTTTTTATCTATTATATGGATGCCGTATCGATGCCGTAAGGCTACGTCGGGAAAAAGCTTTTAATATCGACGGAATGTACGGCAAGGGGCCCGTAGTCTAGCGGTAGGATTGAAAGCAATTCCCTAAGGCCCGCCTCACGCGCGGGAGATCCCGGGTTCAGGGGAACCCGCCTAAAAATCCCGGCGGGCCCACCATTCCTTATTACTCGATATACGTCCGGCTAGGGCAAATGTGGCTAGGGCTGAGGCCAATGCTAGGCCGGCATCTACCTCCCAGGCTGACGGCGGGCTGAGCGCCATGGTGAACGAGAATAGATAGCTTGCATTGAGGCCGAGCGCCATGTCTACTACGTTTATGACTGCTAGGGCCGATGCGGGCGCGCCGCTCCTGGAGCCCTCCGCGTAGATTGCCGTGATATATATGGTATACGCTACGCCGTATGTGAACACCAACAGAGGCGCGGCCGCGGTGGGAAGGTAGGGCAGAGCTGCCATGGGGGCGGCCGAAAGTACCGCGGAGTAGAGGAGCACCGCGCGTTTGTCCTTGGCCTTGTCGTATATACTGCCTAGAAAGCCTCCGAGGAGGCCGGACAACATAGACGCCGAGGTTATCGCCCCCGCCTCGGAGGCCTGGAGGCCTCTATAGTAGTGGAGCCACGCGGCGGCGAGGCTGTTGGCGGCGTAGACGGCGCCCCACAGCGGAAATGAGGCGAGGCCCAGCCAGATGGCCGAGGGGGATGGCCTAGCCCCGTGTTTGAAGCCGCCCTGCATTATCAGGGGAGGCGCCATCGCCGCCGCGGCTACGCCGGGAGCGGCCGCCGCGATCCTCCAGCCGAGCGGCTCCGCCACGTAGCCCCAGTAGTAGCCCAGGAAGGCGCCTATGTTGAACGACGCGTTGTACAGGCCGAGCGCTCTGCCCGCCTCGCGGGGCCTCAGCGCCACTAGGGCCGCGCCCGCCGTCGAGAAGAAAAGCCCGGCGCCGACGCCGGCCACTGCCCGCAGAGCCAAGGCGGCGCCCCACGTCGGGCTGGCCGCGGTCAGCGCGGACCCCAGGCCCAGCAGAAGCAGACCGAGCCCCGCGGTCCTCACGTCGCCTATCCTAGACCCCGCCAGACTTGCCGGGATCTGGGCGGCGGCCGCGCCCGCTATGAAGGCCGCAGGCAGAAAGCCCAGCTGGGCCTCGGACACGTGGAGATCCCTCGACATGGCCGGGAGAAGGGGCGATAGATAGAACCACAGGAGAGCGTACACGGCCCTCGACGCCAATATGTAGCTGAATAGCCTCACCGCAAGGCGAAGCGCGGACCCCTTTTAAATATAGGCGATGTGAAAAAGGCCTATTTCACCTGGAAAGCTTTTCCAGCTCTATCTGCGACGCCCTGGGCCCGAGGATCCCGACGTCTAGAAACACGGCCACCGCCATGGCGAAGACCACGGCGTACATGGCGAAGGCGCCGTACGACGCGAGCACCAGCGGGAGGAGGGACAGCCAGATGTAGTTGCCTAGGCGGCTCAACGAGTACTGGACGCCGTCGGCGAACGCCCTTATCCTGGTCGGGTACAGCTCGGCTCCGTACTGATGGAAGGCGTTGGAGAACACGTTGGCCAGGAGGCCGAATATAAAGCCGGTGGCCACGACCTGCGCCGGCGTCGTCGAGTAGCCGAAGGCCAGCCCGTCGATGCCCATCAACAACGCGATAAGCGCTACCTGCCACTTCCTGTCGAATTTAACGTTGTCTATCAAGAAGATCGATATCAATGAAGATAGGAGATACGATGTATATATCAACACAGAGTACTCGAGTGTCCTAACCAAAGTGAAGCCCTTGCTGTACAACACGGAGGGGGCTAGGCTCGCAAAGCCGTAGTACACGCCGGTCTGCAGGAACTCGAAGATCCACAACATTACGGTCCTCCGCATATACTCCTCGCTGAAAAGCTCGCCGAAAAGCCTGCCGAGAGGAATCCTCTCGGCCTTTACGACGGGCACCGGGGCCGGCGGCGGCAGCTGGCCCTTCTCCCTAACGGCGATTTCCTCCATCTCGGCCACGATCCTCTCGGCCTCAGCGGTTCTGCCCTTCACCTCGAGCCAGCGGGGGGACTCGGGTATCAGCAGACGGAACGGCAGTAGCAACAACACGCCGAGCCCGCCTATTATGAACAGCCACTGCCACCCGTAGAGCCCCAAGATCTGTCTGGGTATCAACAAATAGGCCAGCAGGGCCGACGCCAGAGGCGCGGTCCAGCTGATCGTGTAGGCGGTGGCGAGAGCCCTCCCTCTAATCTTGGCTGGGAAGAACTCGGAGATCATTATGTCGAGGACTAGCAGCGCCTCGGGCCCCACGCCCAGCCCCGCGACGAATCTCAACAGCCCGAGGACCTCCGGGCTCGGCGCAAAGGGAGTGGCGAGGTAGGCGGCGCTCATGAGGGCTAGGTTGAACAGAAGCGCAGTCCTTCTGCCCCACAGATCTCCTATCAACGTGAAGACTACGGCGCCCACGAAAGCCCCGAGGAACAGCGACGCGACTACGTAGTATACAGATGCCGTGAGGGAAATTCCGTAGTAATTCTGTACGGGAACTGTCACGAAGCCGCCTACGAATAGGTCGTATAGCTCGAAGAATTCGCCTATAGCTAGCAATATAATTAGGCGCGTATGGAATGAAGTCCATGGAATTCTTTCCAAACGGCCGGCTATTGTCGGCTGGTCCATGCATGGTATAATTTTTTATATATATCTATATCGTTGTAAAAAGTACGAAGAATATATGAGATTACATGTGCATAGAAATCGCCGGCGCCGTAGCCCTGTTGCGTCTCTCTTCCCCGGCCTGGACGACCGCCTCGGAGGCGTAGGTAGCGGGGCGTTCCGAGGCTGGGGACCGAGCGCCCGGCGACCGGAGACACGGCGGCTAGGACCAGGATCGGCGGCGCGCCTAAGGGCTCGCCGGCCTGCGGCTCGCGCGGCTGGACAGACATAGGCCAGCCCCGGAAGAGATCTGTACGATTTGCAGCCGATAGGCGGTATGGACTTTCGCAGGCAACGCGCCGTTTAGGCGCGACGGATCGCCCACAGCGGGCAGGATCTATATAAGGCTACGGCAATCGCCCCATATGCCCATGGACCTCGGCCTAGCCGTCACTGCGGCGGCTCTCGGCGCCGCGATCGCCTCCTATCTGGCGGCCCGTATGGGGTTTTCCCGCCTAGCTGAGGGGCTCAGCATCGAGCCGATGCCTCTATTCAACGCCGTGTCGATTCTGTTAGCTACGGCGATCTTTCTGGGCATGGAGACGCTGGCGTATAGCGTCTACGCTCTGTTTATTCTGACGGTCTTGTTTCTGGCGTTCGCCCTCGCCGGCCTTCTGATAGCACTCAGGCATTTGGTCGAGGAGTACTTCGCCGGGATAGCGGTCTCCAGGGTGCACGGCATCCATATAGGCGACTATCTGCAGGTGGGCAAGACGGCGGGCTACGTGGTCGCCATGAGGCCGACTGCCATGGTCGTCAGGGATTTCCGGCGTAACTTAGTGTATATACCATATACTAAATTAATACATGAAATATTTAATATTATTAAAGTAGAAGAGGGACATGAAATTAGGATATATATGTATATACCATATAAAATAGATATAAACAGACTTAGGGCTGAGCTCGGCTCGGTCGCCTCGGAATACGGCGTTGAGAATTTCAGGATCGACGTGGACCACATAGGGTACAGAGGCGTCGTGCTGGTCGCGCGGGGCATCCTGAGGGACCCTCGGAGGGAGGAGGAGATTCGCTACTCCCTACTTGACAGGGCGTACTCCCTTCTTGCGGCTACGGAGCAGAAGAAGGGCGCCGGCAAGGGCCCATAGGCCTATTATCCACAGCTCGCCGTATCTGACCAACGTGGATAGGAGCACGCCGGCCAGCGTGGTGATTACGCCGACTGCGCCGACCAGCGATATGCCCTTCACAGTCGGCGACCTCACGGCCCCGTAGAGGTCGCCGCGGCGCACAACTACTAGAAGCGATATGGACACCAACAGGTAGTTTATCAACGAGGATATCGCGTAGACGTCCACTATCAGATAGATCTCGCCAGGCACCAGCAGGGCGGAAGCTACGGCGGCCGACAGCACGAGGGAGACGTGCGGCGTTCTGAATCTTCTATGCACCTTGGAGAAGACTGCGGGTAGCAACTGCTCCTCGGCTAGCTTGTAGAGCAGGCGCGAAAAGGCGACGAAGCCGGCCAGTGCGGCCATTATCTGCACCACAGCCGTCACGACGCCGGCGGGAAGGACAAGCCACCTCCCGTAGGGCATCGACGCAGCTATCTGCACCACAGCCGTGGCCGGGTTTGAGGCCACGGCCGGATACGCCACGCTGTTCATCAACAGCGCTGTCAAGCCTACGCCGTATAGAGCCCCCAGGCCTGCGGCCAGCGCGGCCGCCCTAGGCACCTGCACCAGCGGCATCTCGGCCTCGCCGGCCAGCTGGCCTATTGCGTCCATGCCCGTGTAGCCTCTCGACGCGTAGGAGAGGCCGGCCCACACGTCGCTGGGAGGCACGTTGCCCCAGGAGAAGTAGGGAGGGGGTGTCCTCAGGCTCGCGGCGAGGCCCAGCAACACCGTCAGCACGCCGACCACGGCTATGTCCAGCAAGGCGATGGCTGTTGCGGCTCTGGCGGATTCCTTTATGCCTACTAACGTGATGGCGAAGAGGCCGAGCGCCACGAGGAACGACAGCGCTCTGGCCGCCAGGTACGGCACGTCGACCCCGTAATAGGACAGCATGTTGGCCAGATAGAGGACGCCGTCCAGCGACCCGTAGGCCACCATTATAGCCTGGTCTAGGGCTAGGAGCCACGCGGAGAAGAAGCCGAAAGTTCTGCCCAAGGCGGTCTTGACGTAGAGGTAGGACCCGCCGGTCTCGGGAAACCGGGACCCCATCTCGCCATAGGCCAGCGCTATTGCTACCATCAAGGCCGTGCCGTAGAGGACGACCAGGAATGTGTACCTCCCCGCCTCGGCCGCTACAACTCCCAGAATGAAGTAGAAAGTCGACTGGCTGTCGGCGTGCACCAGCGAGTATATATCGAAGACGTTGAGCCTGCGCCTCAGCCAGTCTCTGCTCATGAGGAGAGATCTCTCAGCGCCCCGATAGCCCCCATGGCGATCAGGTAGTCGCCCTCCTGCGCCACGGCGTCGGGCGACGTGATGATCTCGTCGTCTCTCATCAAGGCGACCTTCACGCCATACGACTCCTCTATCTCCGCCAGGCCGCGGCCGAGCGGCTTGGAGTCCGCGGTCACGAACATCTCCAGAAGCCCGAAGTCGCCCCTAAGGGGAGTTATTTTGGTGTACTTCAAGTTGAGCACTCTGTAAAGCCTGCCGAGGACGCACCGCGACGTGCTCACGGCCGTGATGCCGTACTCCGTAGCCTCCTCCTCTGCCGCCTGGTTCCTCAACGTGACGATCACGCGCGGCACCCCCCTGGATCTGCACAGCTTTGCCAGAGATACGTTGAGCGAGTCGTTCGGCGAGATGAACAGGGCCGTCTCGACGTCCTCAAGGCATATCCCCTCTATTAGTTTCTCATAGGTCTCCGATTTTATTGTATGTATATATACTGGATATTTAATAAATTCTTTACCTCTATATTCATTGGAAATTAGATGAATAATATATCCATTGTCCGCCAGCACCTCCACGACGAGCTTCGTCAAATCGTCGCCGCTGTCCAACACCAGCGCCTTTCTAGCCACGTCAAGTCATTAAGGCCCAAATATAAGCTAAGACGCTCTACGATCAGGGGGCCGCGTACCGAGGCGCCGCCCGGATATATGACCTATTATATGTAGATAAATAATGGTATTATTATAATTATGATAATAAGATATATTAGTAATAAATATATATTATTAATATATCTCTTAATAATTTTATAATATATAAAACTCCCTAGCGCTAACAATATCGCCGAGGCTACGGGAGGCGTCAAGGTCGATACGGTCGCCATAGTCAACGAGAGGCCTGTGGCGAACCGCGCCAGATTGGTGTAGCCTCTGTCCGTCAGCTTGATCCTCACGATCTTTCTGAGCACGGCCTCGCCCGCCATGGAGAGAAAATAGCTCAGAACCAGAATCGCTAGGAACGTCAACACGTAGTAGGCGCCGGGGTCTTGATAGGCCGGGGCGAAGTTCGCCGCTATCTTGGGCAGAAGCGCTGTCGACGACAGGAGCGAGAACAGGACTAGGTGCTCCCAGGGCGCGTGCGCCGCTATGGGGTCGCCCAAGAGCAGAACGAACTCCCCCTGCGTATGGGTTAGCCTTGAGCGTAACGGCTGGCGCCAGTTGCCGTAGCGCATCTTCATGAGCTTTACGAATAGGTCGTGCGATCTCAGCCCCATGTTCTTGAAGACGTAGACGTCTGCCTCGACCTCTAGAGCCCTCACCAAGACGAAGAGCCCATAGACCGTCGAGATGGCTAAGGCGACCGAGAACGCGTAGACGTAGGCCGGCGGCGGGCCCAGAGAGGCGTACGTCGCAGGCAGAGCCGCCACCTCTCCGTAGAGGATGGCGCCCACCGTCCATACCTTGGCCGGGTGCTTGAGCCTCGCGTGGGCCTCCTCGTGCAGTTCGACGAACCTCTCGAGGTCGGGATCCTCCCCGCCGCCCAGCACGACTAGGGAGATCCACCGCGTCAGCCCGCCGGTGGTGATGCCGTAGGGCCTCGCGCCGTGTGACTTGACCTTTATCAAATAGACCCCCCTCCCTACGCCGAACAGCTTCCCGGCGACCACCTCTAGGGAGAGGATCAAGGCCAAAAACGCGCCGGAGCCCGTGAAGACCAGCGCTAGGTACGGCACTAGGCCATCGTACGGCCCCACGGCGATCTTCTCCAGCAGGGGCGACAGGAAATGGGCTAACGACATCTGGAGATATAGGAGGGCCAGGCCGGACGGGACCAACGCCAACGACGCGATGGCGAGCAGCCTGCCCGTGTCGATCTTCACGGAAAACTCGATCTATCCTATTTTAGCCGATTCCGTGAATCTTTAAAAACGGACCTACACTTGAGGCTTATGTATAGGGATAAGGCTGTCGGCATAGCTCTGCTCGTCCTATCGGTGCTCGTGATAGTCGCCTATGCCTGGCTGGTCTTTTTGACCGAATACTCCATCGTGGTCTTGGAGGCCACTGCGTTCCTCGCCGTGGCGGCCGTATTCGGCATACTGGGCTGGGTGGGCTACGCCCTGGCGACCACCCCGCCCCCGAAGCCCATCGAGGAGATCGAAAAGGAGGTGGAGCAGGCGCTAAAGGAGATCGAGAGGCAGATGCAGGAACAGGATAAGGGGCAGGCCCAACAGCAGTAGCCTTCCATCGTCAGTTGGTCTCCATCCCGTGGGGTCTGCTGCCCGGAGCCCGGGGCTGGCTTCATCGCGGTGGGCCGCGGAGGATGGGGCGCCATCCGCGCACCTGCCCAGCCTTCCGCCGCGGGCTGATGCGCAGGCCGCGTCGGTCCCAGGGGGCTCGGGCCGAGGGCGCGCAGACAGGCACGAGGCGGCCTCTGTAGGCTATGCAGATATTCAGGCCCTACGTGGACTGGCATAAATCGGCGTGGGCTCTGGACGACAGGCGGCTGGGCAAACAGAGGGTGGAGGCCAAACAGGTTATTCTCGCCATCTTGAGGCGTATGGGCGTTCTGAACGACGGCAGGAGGGGCTGGCTAAACCACCCCATAGTGTTGATGTACTACAACGACGGACGTCCCTACCTCGACGACTTGGTGGGCTATTTCAACGCGACCGTCGCCGAGTGGAGGTCCAGAGGGTTCGCCAACAACATCTCGCTGGCCGACGTGGGGCCGTTGATCAGATCCGTAAGGGGGGCCGCCGGCACGCCGATAACGCACGTCCACGAGGTGGAGTATCGAAGGATTCTGCTCCTCAAGGAGCCTTGCCACTACTTGAGGCGGTTCAGCGGTGAGGAGCTCGAGGAGGTCTTCAACACGGAGCCCGTGCCCATCAAGGGCGTCAACACTTGGATATTCGACGTGTACGATTCCTACAGGCGCCTGATCGACGAGCTTAAATCGGGCAGGACCGTGTGCTCGTCTATCTTCCCGAAAGCGCCCTCTCGAGCTTCGCGAAGCATCGGGGGCAGAAGCCGGGCCCCTTGAGGTCTGTGTCCCCTATCGTGTTGCTGAAGTACATGACGCACCTAGGGTCGCCGCAGTGGCCCAGCCCGAAGGTGTGGCCCAGCTCGTGAGTGATCTCCTTGGCCAGCCTCAGCTCGAAGAGCTCGGCGGCGGACCTCAGCCTCTCGGTGAACACGACGGCCTTGTCGCCGTAGGCCACGCCGAAGACGAAGTTGAGGCCGGGCGCGTAGCCGTCGCCCTCGACCACGTATACGTACCTCCGCCATCTCCTCTCCGCCGGCTTTAATAGGTCCAGCAGCAGATCCGCCCTAATCTGCCCCCTGTCCTTGTCGTAGGCCTTCGCCTTGGCCTCGCCTAAATCGGCCCTCGTGACGGCCAGCCTCAACAGGCCTCTGAAGGACGACTCGACGGTCTCGACCACGCGGCGGCTTATGTCCACCTCCGTAAACAGGAGGACCTCGGCCACGTTTTAAATATGGGGCCAATTTATTTTATGCATAGAGTCCTCGAGGCGCTTTCGAGGAAGGCTGTGGTCGGCCACAGGGGCTTTCCCCGTAGGAGGCCCGAGAACACGATCGCCTCGTTCGTCGCGGCCGTGGAGGCGGGCGCGGATATTATCGAGATGGACGTGTGGAAGACCGCCGACGACGTGGTGGTGGTCATCCACGACGGCGCGGTGACGGCGCCGGACGGCGTCTTGAAGGTAAAGGAAGCGCGGTGGCGCGAGCTGTCCGGCTACAGGGTGGACGGGGAGCCTATTCCCACCCTGGAGGGCGCGCTACAGGCCGTGGCGGGGAGAGCCGGAGTGTTCGTTGAGGTCAAGGACCCAGAGGCGGCGGGGCTGGTCGGCGACGTGTTGAGGCGCGTCGGCGCCGCGTCGTGGACGGCCGTGATCAGCTTCCATGAGGAGGCTCTGGTCCCGCTTAAGGGCCTCGTCCCCCTCGGCTTGATCTACGCCAAGCCGCCGGGCAGAATAGCCGACGCGAGGAGGCTGGGCCTCGACTTGGTGCTACCCCATCATAGGCTCGCCACCGCCAGAGCTGTGGACTTCGCCCACAGGATGGGCCTTAAGGTCGTGGCCTGGACCGTCAACGATGGTCGGACCATGGAGGGGCTCTGGTCTCGGGGGGTCGACGGAATAGCCAGCGACGACGTAGAGCTCGCAGTATCCGTACGGAATAAATTTAACCGATAGGCTTTCTTAAGGCAAGTGCGCGGAGCGGGCTATTGGAGCTTAATACTGGCGGGGTCCCTGGCGGGCTTCATATGGGGCGCGAACCAAGTGGCTCTCTCGATATATTTAGTCAAGATAGGGCTGGATGCCGCGCAGATAGGGATCGTCTACGGCGTATCCACCGCGGCGATGACGGCGGGATCTCTGCTGTGGGGCTATCTGGCCGATATATACGATAGAAGGCGCCTCTATTACGCGCTATCGATAGCATCGGCCGCCCTCACGGCCTCCATGGCGGCGGCCAAGCCCCTCGTTGTCGTCGCGTCCTACATATCTGCAAGTTTGTTGAACAGAGGAACTGTATACAGCGCGATTCTCGGCGACCACGCCAAGGCTAGAGGACTCTCTAACGAGGCCTTTTCGCTCTCCTCATCTCTCTCCTCGTTCTTCGCCGCACTGGGATCTCTCTCGACTTCCATAACGTCCGCGGGCATACCCGGCTTCCAGGCTCTCTTCTTGTTGGAGGGCCTGGTGATAGCGGCGTCTGCGGCTTTGATATCCCTATCGGAGCCCGCCGCGGCTATGGAGCGAGGCAGGCTTTTGCTCGATCTGAGGGCTTTGAAATCCTACTGGTTGCTAAAACGGCTCATCCCGGAGTCCTTGATAGGGCTCGGGGCCGGAGTCATAATACCTCTATTCTCTCTATGGTTTTATATCAAGTTCCACGCCTCCATGGGAAGCCTCGCGGCGTTCTACGCGGCGTCGGACCTGACGCTCGCCCTAGGGGCGGCGTCGGCGCCCTTGATAGCCAGGGCGTTGAGGAGCAGGATCAACGCCATGGTGGCGTTGCAGTCTCTGGCTACTGCATTGCTGGCATCGATGCCGTTCCTCGGCTCGGCCGAGATGGCCCTTACCCTCTTCGTAGCCAGAACGGCCTTAATGAACATGGCGAATCCCCTATTATCGGCCCTGATAAACGACCTGGTCCCCCAGGAGGAGCGCGGCAGAGTCTTCGGCCTGTGGAACACGCTCAGCAGCGTGCCCAGAGCCTTGGGGCCCGCCGTAGGGGGCTACCTCATGGGCTCGGGCATGGTCGACGCACCGTTGTTCATAACGGCAGGGCTCTACGCCGTTGCCGTGGCTCTGTTCAAGATACTTCTGGGCCAGGCCGAGTCCAAGCTAGCGCGCGGCTAGAAACGCCAGCAGCTCGCCCGCGTCCACTCCGCACTTGGCCCGCCTCAAGAACTCCTCCGGATCCCTCAACGCGTCTTCAAGCGATGCGACCACGTCGGCGTCGGCCGGCGGATTGGGCCCTATATGTATTTTGAAACCAAGCTTGGCATCTCTAAAGCCTTCTATCACCACCAGGTCTGCGTCTATGCGGCTGAGCGGCAATCTGTCGGAATACACTGCCCACACGCCGCCGCCCCTCAGAGCGACCACGTCGGCCCCGGCGGCCCTCATCCTGTAGCTGTCCTTGTCCGGCACGTCGGGGACGTGGTGGCTCTGCTTGACGGCGACCACCCTATATCCCAGGGACCTAGCGAGGGATATGATCCTCTCGGCCAGCGCCGTCTTGCCCACGTCCTTATTGCCAGTTATCTGTACTACGCAAACCACCTCCCCAAGTCTCTGGGATCTCTGTAGAGCAACATCAGGACCTTATCGCCCCTCTTGGCGCCTCCCGGCGGTATGACCAGAATCCCCGACGCGTCGGGATCCGTGAACGAGTGGTGCCTCGTCCTCAGCGGCGTCGCCACGATCTCGCCGTCTCTATACTCGGCCTTGGCCCTCACGAACTGGGCCAGCTCGCCGGCTACGTCCGCCGCCAGCGTCGCGTAGACCCAGCCGCTGCCGGGCCCCGCGGTCACGTTGGCCATCCGCCTCATCACCGGCTCGACTATACGTATGGCGCCGTGCAACGCGCTGATCGGATATCCCGAGAGGCCGAAGACGACCTTGCCGTTCACGAACGCCACCGAGGTGGGGCGGCCCGGCTTCATCCTAAAGCCTCTAATGCCGGCGAAGCCCAGCTTGTAGAAATGGTCGATCTCGCTGGGGCCCGCCCCTCCCGTTATGATGACCGCGTCCACCCGCTGTAGCGCCTCCTCGACGGCCTTTCTGAGCGCCTCGTTGTCGTCTCCCATGACCCTCCTATCGGCCAGCTCCACATACGGCATGTAGTTGCGGATATACCACTCAACCAGGGATCCAGTCGACTCGACGACTTTGCCCCTCAGCACAAGCTCCGCGGCCTCGTCGGGATCTATGGGCGGTTTTATCAGCTCGTCCCCCGTGGAGAAAATCGCTACCTTGGGCCTTCTGTAGACCTTGACCTTGGTGATGCCGACGTCTAGGAGGGCCACCACGTCGAACACGGTGAGCACCTGCCCCCTCCTGACGAGGACAGCGCCCTTGGGAGCATATGCGCCCGGAGGGTCGACGTTATCGTAGGCGTTGTACCTGCGCGCCACCGAGATCTTGTCGCCCCTCCTCTGCACCGCCTCCTCCGGCACCACCGCGTCGGCCCCCTCGGGGAGGAAGGCGCCGACTGTCACGTAGTAGGCCTCGCCGCGCCCCACGCTCGCCTCTCTGTACTGGCCCACCAATATGGAGCCTACCACCGTGAACTCGCCCGGAGTCTCCGCCGAGTTCACGGCATATCCGTCGTAGGCCGCCCTAGGCCTGGGCGGATAGTCGTGCGGCATAACCACGTCCCTCGCCGCAACGAAGCCGGCGGCGTCCCACGTCGGGATCGACAAGGCCTCCTCGATGGGCTTTATCTGCGACAAGAACTCCGGTATTTTGGATAGAGGCGACGGCCTCTCCAAATAGCGCATATACCTAGAGCCCGGTTAACAATATATTTATTGCGGCCCGCCGGGGCTAGACGCGCCTCGCTATAACCATCGCGTGCGCCACGTCGTAAGGCTCCAGATGCACCGTATCGAGGACTTCATATCCCCGCTCCTTCAGCGCGTTTATCTCCTGCTTGAACGTCTCCGACGGCTCCTTCGTCACGTCGATGCTCATGGCCTTGATGACCAGCATCACGTGGCCGCCCTTCTTGAGGAAATAGTCGGCGTTGTCGGCCAATATCTTCGCCTGCACCGGCTGCGCTATATCTATATACACCACGTCGACGCCCTTGATGTAATGGGCGTATTGAAACGGAAACCTGGCATCGCCGAGTATAGGGACCACGTTCCTCCTACCCTGGTCGACAAGCTTCTCCATAAACTCCCTGAAAACCCTCGGCGAGAACTCAACCGAGTAGATGAGCCCCCTCTCGCCCACTATATCGCTCACATGGCTCGGCGTCGTCCCCGAGGCGGCGCCTAGGTAGAGCATATGCGTGCCCTCCTGTATCGGGACGTACTTAAGCCCGTTGAGTATCGCAGCGGCCAGCTTGGACCTATAGGGGTTCCACTCTCTATACTCCACGTCCCCCCACTTGATGAGCCTCTCGCCGTACACCCTCCTGCCAGGCGTCAAGTTCCTCGTCGCCAGCCTCTCGGAGCCGTCCTCGAACTTGGCCACGTAGACCCCTGCGAACCTCTCGTGAGGCCTCACGTCGACAACTTCAATGGACATGCCCTACACCTCCCCCATGCTTTTATTCTTTCCTCGATGGCTTTTTCGCCGAGGGCTTCCTAGGCGGAGGCCCCGGCCTCCTCTCGGGAGCTCTGGCTGGCTTGACGGCCGGCGCTCTGGGCGGCGGCTTGGCGTAGAGGGTCTTTATCTCCTGGATGCGGGCAAGTAGATCCTCTTTTAACTTAACAGCGATGAAATTGCCCGTGAAGGCGTCCGCCTTGGCGGCTATGGCCAGCTTGGCGGCGAGGGCCCTCGCTATCTTGCCGCGTTGCCATCTGGGCGCGCGGAATATCTCTGGGTATTGGAATATCACGCCGTGTTTCGGCGGCCTGCCGCCGGTGCGGAGGGCTCTGAATAGAGCCTTCTCTGCGCCTAGCACCTGCACAGTGGATGCGGGCAACATGGCGAGGCGGGAGAGGCCGCCGGCCAGCTTTATGAGCCTCGCGCCGAGGAGCGAGCCGACGAGCTCCCTTATGTTTGGCGCCACATCTTTCATGGCTTCATCTATATATTCTGACAATTTATTTCTATAGTCGTCAAGCCTTAAATATATATCTGCGTAGGTCCTTATCTGGTCGAGATCCCACTCGGACATATCGGCGCCTATGCTCTTCTTAGCGGCTTCGGCTATCCTCTTCGCCCTATCCTCGGGCGCTCCCTTCAGGACGTCCCTAACTGCGTCGAGCGAGTAACGGGACCTATGGCCTATGTTCTTGACCAACAGAACGTACTCCCTGTTGTCCCTAACCAGCTCCTCGAGCTCTGGGAAGTGAATGCCGTACCACTCCCTGATGCGCGACGCTATTAGGTTCAACGTCTTGTCTATATCGTCGACGGTGCTTATGGACTGCGCTATGAAGAGATCGCGCTTCTCGACAGCCTGCCTTAGCTTCCTCCTGGTGATCAAGTCGGAGACCTCTAGTAGCAACGAGCTGTATTCCTCCCTGCCGACGCCCAGACCGGGCAGATAGACGTCCCAGAACCTACGCCTAAACTCAGACACCACTTGGTCAGGCGATTCGCTCACCACCTCGACGCCCTGCAGAACCGCCGAAAGTCTCCTGGCCAGCTCGGGATCCTCAAGGGCTATCTTGTCCCCCCTACCCCTAAGCCTGTTAGCAAGCTCGAGGAGCTCAGGCACCGGCGACGACTTCTCCAACTCGGCCAGCCTGTCGGCTATTACCTCGGCCTTCCTCTCGAAAAGGATTTTATCTACGACGTCCCCCCGGTCGTCCAGGGCTATCAAGCCCAGAATATCCGCCGCTATGTGTATCGTCATCGGAGACAACTAGCAGAGGCCTTAATTAATATTGCGCCGGAGGGCCGCAGGTGTTACTTCCAACTACGCTGGGGCGGGAGCCGCCTCCGAGGCGGGAGGGGCGTCAGTTTCCACCTGCTATCTCCTTCAGCGCCCTCGCGACGTCCCCCGAATCTATCCTCCCTCTGTACCTCCTCATGGCCTCCCTCAACGCCTTGTCCGGGCCGACCTCCTTGACCAGCCCCTCTACCACCCTCTTGACCTCCTCGTACGGCATCTTCACGAGGCCTAGGCGCTTCGCCGCGTCCAGGGCGCTCTCGCCCTCCTTCAACGACCTCAGGATTTCCTCCACGGCCTCCTTGGTTATGGTCCCTCTGTCCAGCTCGGCGAGCACGGACTCTATCTTCTCGGGCGTGACGTCGACGCCCTCCCTGGCCAGGGCCCTGGCCGTATTCAGCAAGAGGCTGGCTATCTGGGTCGGCGGCACGCGCTTGTATTTATGTACGAAGTCGTCGAAGTAGTCAAGCCACGGCGATTTGACGAGCCTCAGGGCCATGTCCTTGTTCACGCCGAGCGACACGATCTTCTCGATCTCGGCCTCCAGACTCCGCGACGCTATCTCCTCGGCTTTCTTCTCTATCTCTATGGTTATTCTGACGGGCGGGAGGTCCGTCTCGGGGTACATCCTCGCCGCGCCGGGCCTCGGCCTCATGAACCTCGTCGTGCCGTCGGGATTCGCCGCTCTGGTCTCCTCGGGGACCCCCTCGAAGGCCTGCCTCAGCCTCTGCGCCACCACGTCCACGGCCTCGGCCACCTCCCTGGGGTCCAACCCCGAGAGGAGTATAAAGGAGTTTGTCCCCAGCCTCTGCTCCACGGCCCTAACCTCGTCGGAGGTTATCCCGTAGCCCGGAAGCTCGTCCGAATGCATCAAGCCGCCCAGCTCGGTCCAAGCCCTCACGTAGTCGGCCAGCTCCGTCCCGAGGCGGCGGCCGGGCTGGACCTCGAAGCCGAGCAGCTTCTGGAAGCCGGGCGCCTTCACCGCGTAGACGACTCCCCCCGCGTCGAGGACCCTCCTCAAGACCTTGGACTTGGTGTCTCTAAAGACGTCCGTGACGTCTAGGTGGCCGCCCTCGGGCGGCTGCGCGCCTCTGTTTCTTAGTTCATCCCTTATCCTGAGGAGGTTCAGCTGCCTCAATACCTCGTACTCCACGACCTTGGGTATCAGCTCCAGCTTGGGTACGCCCTTGATCTCGGTCTTGGCGCCTCCCGCTATGGAGACGTTGACGTCTTGCCTCACGGTCCCGAGGCCTCTCTTCGCCCTGCCCGTCACCTTGACGCTGTACCCTATTATCCACGCCACCTCCTCGATCTGCTGCGGCTCGTACTCCATGGGCGATGTCGATATCTCCACGAGCGGTATGCCCAGCCTGTCCAGCCTGTAGTAGACGTACTTGCCCTCCTCCTTCATCTTCCTCGCCGCGTCCTCCTCCAGGGCTATCGTATCCACGGCGATTTCGTATCCCAACACCTTCGTCCGGCCGTCGTGCGCCACCAGCATGGTGCGCTGGAAGCCCGAGGTGTTGGAGCCGTCGACCACCGTCTTCCTCATCACGTAGATCTCGTCGTAGAGCTTGGCGTTGAACATCTTGGCCACCGCCACGGCGGCCGCGAGGGCCTCCTCGTCTGGCAGATGCGGCGGCTCTTCGTCCAGCTCGACCAGGCACGTCGTGTCGCGGTACCCCTCGTAGACGAAGACGCGCCTCTTCCTAACCTCCCAGACGGCCGCCGGATCCACGGACCCAAGCTCGCTGAGGGCTACGTAGAGCCTTCTGGACACTCTGAAGTGCGGCTCGTCGTCGCGCAGAACCGGCGGGCATCCGCAGAAGAGCTTCCTGCTGGTGTTTAGCTGTATGTGAATCTCCAAGCCAGTCTTGAGGCCCAACGCTCTGTAGTCCACAGTCCCCTGCAAAGACTATATATAAAAACGCCGATGCCGAGCCGCGTCCGCGGAGGCCGTTGAGCCGCTTTACGAAATATATCCAAGGCCGGCGGTCTCCGGAATAGGACAGAGCTAAAATAGCTCCATAGATCGACGTGTGTGCGTAGCAGGAGGAAGAGGCTCGGCCAGCACTTTCTGAGGGACGTGTCGATCGCGGAATACATAGCGGGCCTCGTGCCCGGCGGCCTGGACGTGATCGAGGTGGGGCCCGGCAGGGGGATCCTCACCATCCCCCTCGCCCAGAAGTCTAGAGTGGTGTACGCCATAGAGGTGGATCCGGCCCTCGCAGATGCGCTGAGGCGGACGGCTCCGCCCAACGTGGTGGTCATCGAGGGCGACGCGCTGGAGCTGGAATGGCCCAAGGCGGACTTCTTCGTCTCCAACGTCCCCTACTCCATCACCTCCCCCCTCCTCTTGAGGCTCGCCGAGAGCGAGCTACCGGCGGTTGTGACCGTGCAGAGGGAAGTCGCCGAGCGCCTAGCCGCGAGGCCCGGCGACGAGAACTACGGCCGCCTCACCGTGGCGATCCAATGCCGCTACCAGGTGGAGGTGCTCCGGGTCGTGCCGCCCCGGGCCTTCGAGCCGCCGCCGAGGGTATACTCGGCGGTGGTCCGCCTCACGCCCAGGAGCCCTTGTGTGGACGACTTCGAGGGCTTCCAGCGGTTTACGGCATGGCTCTTCTCCGCCCGGCGGAAGACGTTGCGGCGGCTGAAGCTGGCGGATTCCGAGAGGCGAGTCTATCAGCTATCCCCGGAGGAGATAGCGCAACTCTACAGCTCGAGGAAGGCTTTTTAATTTCCCGCGCCGCGGTGCCGTGCCTCTTCTCACGCTGGTTTTCCTCGGCACGGGAGGGGCCGTCCCCAGGCCCGATAGGAGGATGCCGGGGATATATCTAGAGGATTGGGAGGGGCATCGCGTGCTTCTCGACGCAGGCGAGGGCGTGCAGTACGCGTTGATGGCCAACGGCATCTCGCCGGCGTCGCTGAGCTACGTGGCCATTACCCATGGACATGAGGACCACGTCCTGGGGTTGCCGGGTCTGTTGAGCACCGCCAAGATGGCCGGGAAGGCTCTGAGGGTTTTGGCTCCGCCGAGGCTGGCGGCGGCGTTGGCCAAGGGCGGCGTCGACAGCTCGACGTCGATCTCGGACAGACACATGAGCGTTAGGTGCGTGGAGGTCTGCCACACCGTCGAGACCTGCGGCTGGCTCTTCGAGTGGGACATCGGGTTTAAGCTGGATCTTTCCAAGGTCGCGGGGTTCCCCAGACAAGCTCTGACCAAGCTCATCAAGGGCGAGCCCGTGGAGATAGGGGGAAGGATCGTGAGGCCGGAGGACGTGGCGGAGCCCGGCCACAACAGGTGGAGGAGGCTTTTCTACACAGGCGACACGGGGCCCTGCCCCAAGGCCCTGGCGGCGGTGGGCTGGACCGACGTGTTGATACACGAGGCCACGTTCGCCGATGACGTGGATCCCGCCAAGGCCCACGAGGAGGGCCACTCGACCGTCCTCGACGCGGTGGAGGCCGCGAAGGTCCTGGGGGCGCGGTTGCTGGTGTTGACGCACATAAGCGCCAGATACGACGACCTGGGGCGCCATAGGGCCCTCGCGGCGGCGTATAGATACGCCGTGGTGCCTGAGGACGGCGACTGGATCTTCGTCAAGCTCTAGCCCCTCGACACCAGCCAACGGCCGAGCGTCTCGGCCACGACCACCTCGGCGAAGTCGGCCAGAACCCGCGAGTCCTCCAGCCGCTCGAACACCGTTATCGCGAGGGCCGTGTCGAAGCTCCTCCGCCTGAGGGGCAATAGATAGGCGTCAGCCGCCAGAAGATCTACGTCGAGACCTCTGGCCGCCGCCTTCCTCAACATGCCCAGCGATATGTCCACGCACAGGACGTATCGAGGCGACAGAAGCCCTACTCCTATACCGGTGCCGCAGCCCACGTCGACGATCCTAGACCCGCTCACGTAGGCCAGCGCCTTTAGGTACTTTACCGTCTGCTCCTGCCCGTAGAGCTCGTCGTATACGTCGGCCAGCTTGTCGTAATATTCCGCTAGGCGCTCCACGTAATATCGGGGGTTTTGAAGTTTTTGTGGCGGCGAGCCGGGCGGCCGCAGTCACCTTGTGATTACTAGGTCCTTCATCTCCTGCAACGTCTTTGCCCCAGGTCCCTGGAAGAAGGCGCGCACCGGCTCCAGGGCCCTTATTAAGGCCTCCGCCGCCGCGTTCTTCAGATCGGCGGGGTGTATTTGGCCGGCCGCGTAGGCCCTCTCCAGCTCCTCGTAGCTGAGGAACTCCAGAGGTCCGCCGTATTTAGCCGGCCTCTCCAGCACGAAGGGCTCCTTCCTCTCCTCCCGGAAGGCAGATATCCGGATCAGCTCCAGCACAGGGTTGTACTCCACCTCGCGGGGCGGGCAGTAGGCCTTGGAGATCTTCTGCCGTATCTCGTCGGGGCTGTCGTGGACGAATATGGCGCTCTGCGGGATGCTCTTCGACATCTTCATCTCGCTGAGCTCCTCCCTGCTCTTAGGCCTCTCGGATATGTTGAGGGCGGGCAGGAGCTTGTGGTGGAGGGCCACCGGCTTTATCCTCCTGCCGTCCACCGTCAGAGGGTAGAACTTCAACTTAAGCGCGACCTCCCTGGCGAGGATGTGCGCCCTCCTCTGGTCGATGCCGCCGTGCGGTATGTGGGCGCCCAGCGCGAAGACGTCGGCTACTTGCAACGGCGGATATACCAAGTAGGCGAGCGGTATGGATTCGCCCATCTTCCTGCCCAGTATGGTCAAGCTGTGGCGCACATCGGAGAGGGTTAGATTTCTCACTATATCCATGAGGAGAAACCAATACTCGTCGTTATTGTGGTAGAGCTCCGAGCCGAGGACGAACCTAACCCCGTCGGGATCTCCCCCCATGGCCTCGATTATCTTCCTGAAGGCCGCCGTGTAGTAAGATGCGGCCACGCGTCTGATCAGGTCCAAATCGCCCCCAAGCTTGTTGTTAAGCCAGGAGTGGATATCCGCCAGGAATATGGTGGGCCTCACGCCGGCCCTCTGCAGATCCGCCACCTTAGCCATGCTGACGAGGCCCGTGCCTATATGGATATAGCCCGATATCTCGAAGCCTATATAGTGGTTAAGCCTGTACCCCGACTCCAGGAGGCCTCTGAGCTCGTCCAAGGTGAGCACCTCCTCGGCTGGGTATCTGGTTATCAGCCTCAGCCTCTCCTCTACGTCCATGGCCGTGGTAGGAAGCCATATTTTTGTATTTGTTCGCAGACGCGATGGCGCAGCGGCGCCCCGTCAAGGACGTCATAATAGCGAGAGGCCATCCCAATATCTCTGCCAGCAATCGGCGGACGCTCGAAATAACTAAAGACCCCTACGTCACGCGGAGAGGCGACTGTATAATCGCCTGTTGCGCCGACAAGGCGGGGCCCGAGCTGGCCGGAGATCTGCTGGAGGCCCTGATGAGACCGGGGACCGTAAGAATCGTCGTGGAGGCCGGAGGGATGGGGTACGCAATCACGGGGAGGACTCCGCTGGTCGTGCCCACAAGCCCCTACAGGCTTGTCGTCAGGAGGAGCGGCCACGTGGACGACTCAACTCTGGCGGTGAGGGCAGACGGGGCGGCGGCCGATCTGCCCAGAGGTCTCGTGTCGAGGCTGAGGGACGGGGTGGTGGTCAGGGTCGAGGTCGAGGTGAGGCCCGACGGCCCGACGTAATACGATTTAAAAGCCGCCGGATAGTCCAGCAGTATGGACATCAGGGGGCTTTTGGTGAGGAAGTCGTTCCATGTAGCTGGCGCCGTCCTCTTGGCCGTCCCCCTCTTCGCCAGGATCGAGCCGGCGGTGTACTACGCCGCCCTGGCCCTAGCCGCCGGCTTTCTATACTCTATACAGGTCAAACGGCCGCAGATACTCCTCGACCTAAGGCGGGACGTCTTCAAGAGCCTGGAGGACGTCTTCGCGAGCTTGGATAAATTGGTGCCCGTGGGGCGGGCGGATCTGAAGGTGCAGTACGACGCCTTGTTGGGCTCCATAGAGAGGGCCATAGAGGCCGCCGAGAGGGACTACGAGAAACGCGGCGGCTATCTGGGCCTCTTAATGGGGGCTGTGGGCGTCCTCATATCCTACGACATCTTCGGCCCGGTGGGGCTTCTGCCGGCCGTGGTGGGCCTCGCAGTCTACGACAGCTTCTCGGCGCTGGTCGGATCCGCTCTAGGCAGACATAGGCTGCCGGCCGTCGACGCCACGGTTGAGGGGATGCTCGGCGGCGCCGTGCCCACCCTGGCCGTATTCATCGCGGCGGGCTACGGGCCTCTGACCTCGCTGGTGATAACCGCATTTGTGGCTGTGGCCGAGGCCTACGGCGTAGAGGACAATCTGGCCATACCTCTGGCGGCGGCCGCCGCGGCCTACATGATGTTGCACGTATGGCGGACGCCTATCTGACGAAATAGAAGCCCTTGGCCTTGACGCCGAATCTCCTAGCCGCCTTGGCCAACGCCGCGTCGTCGGTCAGAAGGACGCAGCCCGTCTCGAGGGCAAGCGCCAATGCCGAGAGGTCGGCCCCGCTGAGGCCGGACGCCTTCTTGGCCAGCTCCTCTATCCTCCTCTCGTCGACGTCGACGATCTCCACGCCGAGGATCTCCAGCGCGACCTGCGCCCGGGGATCCCTAAGCTCCTCGAGGATCTGTCTGGTCGTCAGGAGACGGCCTTGAAAGGCCCTCATATCCCGCCCGTGGAAAAAAGCGCTGGCGTCCAGGACGTAACAGCTCATGGCGACAAGAGCCTGGAAAGCACTCTGTCGTAGTAGTCGTACTCGCCGAAGATGGCCAGCCTCAGCCGCCTCGCGCCTCTACGTATAGAGAACGATCTGCCGCGAAGCCCGCCGTAGCCGTCGCAGGTCAGCTCGGCCTCCTGGGCCGTCGATATCTCGAGGGGTTCCTGCGGCACCACCAGCGGCCTTAGGTAGAGGGTGTAGGGAACTATGAAGGATATGACGAAGGCCTCCAGCCTGTAGTCCACCACGGGGCCCCATGCCGACACGGCGTAGCCGGGCGACCCTTGGGGCGTGGAGACTATGACGCCGTCGGCGCGGCCGCTTATTATCGGCGCGGCGCCCGTGATCCTGAAGGACAACAGCTTCCTATAGTCGACGTTGCGGATCACCACCTCGTTAACAGCGGTGCAACCGCCTGCGTCTATCGTCGGCAACTCCACCACGTTCATATCCCTCGCGAGGACCCTCCTCGCGACCTCCTCGAGGGCCATCTCGCCGATCCTCGTAGTTCTATAGAAGTTTATACGCCCACCCCCTATGTGGACGACCAAGGAGTCCAGCACGCAGGGATGCTTGTGGATGGCCTCCAGGAGCGTGCCGTCGCCCCCCACGACTACGGTCAAGTCGGGCCGATCCGCCGAGCAGTCCAGCTCCGAGGCGCCCAGCAACGACCTCAGCCTTTTAGCTATGTCGGCCAAATCGCCGCGGTAGACGACAGCTATCACGGAAGACTAGACAAGCTTAATAATAACAAAGTCTCGGCATTCTCCCGGCTTGTGGGCTCGCCTTGCCGTCTCCTCGAAGCCGATGTCGTTAGCACAGAGCGTCTCGCGCCGCGTGAAATCGACGATTCCGTGCAGAAAGCCGCTGGAGGTCGGCGCCTTCGGCCAACGGCCGGGAAACAGAGGCGCGAACGGAGACGGCCAAGCCGATATCGGATCGAGCGCGCCGAACTTAGCCGGCTATGGAGCCGACACGCCGCACAGCCGACATACGGAATTGGCTACATCCGGTTGGACTAGACAGAAATCGGAAAGAGCCGGTGGATGCGGGGGGTGGGATTCGGAGGCGGCGTCGCCTGAACCCACGCAGGCCTACGCCACAGGGTCTTGAGCCTGGCCTGGGGCTTTCTGCCCCCACCTGCCCCTTTGACCTGGCTCGGGCACCCCCGCCGATAGTCCACACCCTACGCCACAGGGTCTTGAGCGTGGCCTGGGGGCTTTCTGCCCCCATCCTGCCCCTTTGACCTGGCTCGGGCACCCCCGCCGATAGTCCATACCGCATGCGCATAAAAGTTTTTCCCGCCGGGGCAAAAATTAAATACCGCTGGGCTGGAGGTAACAGCCGGGGTGGCCGAGCGGCCCAAGGCGCGGGCCTGGAGTAGGCCAGAGAGTCCGTCCCCGCAAGGGGGCGTGGGTTCAGGCCGAGCCGCCCAGAAATCCCACCCCCGGCGCCATGGGCACTA
>JGI20129J51889_1000007_pt2 | contig 42625 bp, 36 predicted proteins | sample MonGeyMetagenome_FD_51889 | JGI IMG/M metagenome (IMG submission 51889)
TAATATCTAATCAATCATTGATATCAGTCTCATAATTTTTACCTATAGACGTTGTTAACTAAGTGAACTTTAGTTGAGATTTATTTGATGTTGATCTAGCTGAGCGAATCTTTAAGTCATATGCTCTTCTCATGGATTCCATAGTCAATATCCCAATAATTTTCTCGTTCTTTACCACGGGCACCCATGTGAGGTTTTCGCGACTCATTATCTCCCAGGCATCATAGAGAGTTGAGTCAGGCTGTACATAACCGCTCAAAGCTTTAACATACAAGCCCACGGCCCCTGTCTTACCTAATATGTCTAATAAATACACTACACCAATTAGATCGCCATTGTAGTTCACGACTGGTAGCGAGGTGTAGTGATGCTGGAGCATCACATTTATCACATTATTAACGCTTTCATTAATCTTAACCACAGGCCCTTTATTCAGTTCGCAATCACTAACCTTAATCTCCATAAGTACTGGTATGCTGTACTCGCCTATGTGAACTGGTGAATCTCTTCTTGTGGGTACCTGAGCTCTGTAGATTGTATTGTTTCCAGAGACTAAGTAAGCTGTAGCTATGGCAATCATTGCTGCTGGTAACAGTTGATAACTGCCAGTCATCTCCACAACCATGAACATGACAGCTAACGGCGCCTTAGCCGCGGCGCCAAATAAGGCAAGCATGCTTACTATTACGAAGGGGGCCACATCTGATGCCAATGATGGAAATAGATGATGAAAGAGTAGTCCTATGTCAAGGCCTACTAAAGCCCCTATTACTATCCCAGGTGCAAACACACCACCACTACCACCTGATCCTATAGTGAATGATGTGGCTAAGATCTTCAGGAATGGTAAAGCTGTCAGCAACACAATAGGTGGGAACAGTGGTGATGTGAATAGACTTAGTTTCTCGAACATAGCCAGATTGATCCAACCGTAGCTGGTACCAAGCACTTGAGGAGCCATTATCCCTACCAAGCCAGTCAACATGCCACCTACCACCGGCTTTGCATAATTGCTAATACGCCACTTCTTAAATGAATCGTGGATTTTATAGAATGTCTTGATGTACAGCACCGCGAATAGGCCATCGATTATGCCAAGCACTACGTAGAGAGGTAGACTTACCGGGTCGAACACGCCTGTGTAGTAGCCGAATATAGGAGTGAAGCCTACAATAGAACCAAATATTGAATAGCCCACGGCCGACGCTACCAAGGCTGGAAAGATGACCTCATACTCGATATCCCTCATGTAGAGCACCTCAGCAGCTAGTATCGCGCCGCCGATCGGTGCCTTAAATATCGAGCCAATACCAGCTCCGATACCAACAGCTACTGCCCTCCTTCTGTCATCAGGCGATAATCTAAGAAGATCAGCTATGGCTGAAGCAATGCCGGCACTAAGCTGAGCCGTGGGCCCCTCCCTTCCGGCACTACCTCCCGACCCTATGGTTATGGCTGATGCAAATAACTTTATCAAAGGGATCCTCCTTCTTATCTTGCCCTGTAGCTTATGATAGGCATTTATAGCTGCATCAGTACCGTGTCCCTCAGCCTCTGGAGCCCAGGTGTAGACTATTAAACCTGATAGTAAGCCTCCGAGAGTTGTTGATACAGGTATTAGCCAGAGGTTAATTACCTTAAATTCGCTTTCCAGCGAGCCGCCTTCACCAATTGGTTCTGGAACTGATATACCAACAACAAGGCCTAAGAAAAGATGCTCCATGAGCTTCAATGTGAAGTAAAAAGCTAGAGCAGAGATGCCTGCAACAACACCTATAATTGTCCCCAGTATAAACCACTTAACATAGTAGTTAGATATCCAAGCAATTCTCCACGATTTAGACGACCTCAAGTATATTAAGATATCGAGTTTCTTATCAATATTTTTTATAGTGTTCACCGCTAATCTCTTATGTAGTTATACTCTTAAAACTTACAACTGAAAGCCTCGCCCTTCAGGGCGGGTGGAGGTTAGAAACATTGATACCAATCTAATAAGAATCTTAAGTTGTTTTTAGAGAAGCTGCCAAAGTTATTCAGGGAGCTTCATTAGAAATATTAAGGATTCTACACTAAAGCGCGAAATATGTTAAGCGGGATTCAGAAATATTGATAGAGATTCTGAGAAGAAGTGCTCGGAGAAAAATCTCCTAAAGTAGGCCCATGAAGCATGATATTTGTGATTCAATCTGCAGATCTAAACTGATAAGAAATGATGATCAGATGATCAATGTGTATTAAATACAGCCTTGAATCTAGAAGAGATGTAATGGCTATACTAAACCTCGAGAAAAGGTGCCTGGTTTCCAAGAAATTAGATACCGTTAGCTTGATGCCTATTAAACCTGCTTCAGAGGTAACAATACTATATTGATAAAGACTGAGTGAGGAGAGAGTCTCTAGATACAATGTCATTATGAGGCCTTTCCATATATATAGATGCTTAAATATTTTCAGCAAGAGTTAAATGAGTCTATACGTTGTTCACATTATCATGTGAAATTGAAACTTTAGAAGTTAACAAGCATGACTCAGCGGGCCCGCCGGGATTTGAACCCGGGATCTCCGGCTCCGCAGGCCGGCGCCTTATCCTGACTAGGCCACGGGCCCTACTATAAATTTGAATGACAAAGTTTTAATTGAAGATCTAGGTTTAGAGAGAATTTTTATCTTCTAATGTTTAATAAAAGATCTTTCTTATATGCATCTAAGATCTTTTTCATTTGATGAGGGAGGCTCTCTGTTTTGAGCCGATCAGGTATATTATTGTTGCTATTACGCTGCTTACTCCTATTACTAAAAGTATTTTCATAAGGTCTGTCTTATTCTGAGAGATGTTTTCTGTGGTAGATATGCTTCTGTTGATATAGACTTTTATAGATACTTCATTACTTTCAGCACTGCCAGTTGTAGATGTTTCTTTGGCCACTGCTTTAAATATGTAAACTCCTGTTTTTGAGAAGAACATAGTTGGTACAACACTTTTTCCGGAGGAGTCTGTGACTATAGATGTATAGTTTCTCCACAACGTCTCTCCAGGCTCTCTATATAAAATAGTGACTGGCAACTGAAGAGGAGGATCTATTGTTATAAAAATTTTTGTGTAATCACCTAACTCAACATCATTTTTCTCAGAAAAAATCTTTATATTAGGAAGGATCTTGTCGACATATAAGGTGATTATGTTGCTCACAGCCTCTTTATAAAAATCTGTCTCTAGACTTCTAGCTCTTATATATAAGAGACCTATATAGGTAGGTCTCCACATGAATTGAAAAGTTCCGTTGATATCTGACTGCACATATGATATCAATCTCCAATCGAGACCGTTTAAGCTATATTCTAAGGCTAATCTAATATATGCGCCGGAAACTGTTTCTCCTTTAATTAATAAAGGATCCATATATCTTATTCTTGAGGAATTTGTCTCAATAAAAATCTTCGGAGTACTTTTTATGACAACTATGAGAGAAGTATTAAAAGATCTTGTTATGCCATATGAAGTTGTATAATACATTGATACATAGATCATATATAATCCTGGGCTGAGAACTAAAGTCTCAGTAAAAATCTTCTCTTCTTCAGGTCCGAGAAACTTCTGTGAAAAAATTTTATAAAGACTATTATTTAGATACATTGTTACATAAACATTATAAATAGGCTGAGGATCAAAGTTTTTGATAGTTATATAAAACATGATCATATCATTCTGTATCTTATGATCTATATAAATAATAGCATTAGACTGAGGAACATATATAAGAACTGGGATCAGCTGTGAAAATATCATCTGTCTCTTACTGCCATTGAGAAATTCTACATATCCGTATAACAAGATCTGAAGTCTATCGCCAGACGCCGAGCCAGGCTTAATATTTGAGTAGCTATATGAAGAGACTGGTAGTGATACTGATAGAGAGATATTATTGCCTACATCTTCGAACACGCCTACGTATCTAGAGATCTTCACATCTGATAATATAAGATCTAGGCTAGTCACGTGAAGACGCTCACCTAGTCCCTTCTCTAACACGTATAAAGACACGTTGACAGAAGAGGTTGAGCCTACTATAAACATCTCAGGTATAGATATGTCTAAGCCAAGAATCCAGTCTAGCCATCCACTCACAACATAATGATAAGATCTTGAGTTCGAATAAGTCTCAGATATGACAACAGATGTAGAGAAATATACAAGTAGTAGTACTAGGAGAGATGCTAACAATAGATCTTTCATCTTTTTCTTCCCATCAAAGAATATATTGAGATAGATAAAGAGATTGATGTCAAAACAATTATTAAGTATAAGATTATATTAAGATTTTTACTTTTCTCATCTATTAAAGAGATCTTTCTCTCAACATCATTTATATAAGACAGGAATCTCGACAAATTATTTGATATAGAGCCTATAGAATTGTCTAAAAAATCTAATCGATCTTTTAGAATCCTTATATCTGCATATACCTTCGACATCTCGTTGCTCAGATTTAAATTATGTTGTGAGATATCAATGTGTATAGATCCTTCATCAGAACCTGTGTTTATCATATTTATAGAAATACCTAGAGTATCATTAATGTTTATATAGATCCATTTTACATCATAGGGTAAGGGAGCACATATCACGCCGTTATAATCTGTATAACCTATATAGGATGTGCCATAAGAGCTTTTTATAACTACATAAGCATCTTTTAAAGGCTCTCCTTCAGAGGATATTATGAAACACATGATCTTCATAGGATTCTCTTTTAAGATTACTGTTACAATCTTTGTCTTTGTAAGATCATTGTATCTAATAAGAGGTTGAGAGTAATACTTTTCATCTAAATATATAGCGTCAATCTTCTCTCCCCATCCAATGAATCTTATTTTTAACATATTATCGTTTATATAAAGAATAAGTGAGGCGTTTGACAAGTCGTTTGGCAACCGAGGTTCTATTATCAATCCCTCTGAAACAATTTTGATCCCGAGAAAACCTTTTAATACTATTCTATAAAAATCTGTAGATAAAAGATCTCCAGAAACAATTTTCTTATAATATAATGACGACAGTCTAAGAGCCTCTGAGAAATAACTATATCTTGCAAGAGTTTCTATGGCAAGCGACATATAATGTTTATTCATATTTATTTTATCAAGATCAATACTTCTCAAGTAATTAACTACATATCTAATATGATCATCTGACTTAGGAGGGCTGTAAAAAGATATTGAGATAGCCTCTAAAATATTTGAAGGAGTTAAAAAGCTTTCATTAGAAGATGTCTGATAATTTAAGCCTGTGAAGAGACTTTTTAATTCATTTAACAAAAATTCTTTATAAACTCTGACAACAGAATTGATCTTTTCATCTCCGACAGATAAAGCGATGTCCTCTAACAGATCAATAGTTTTGATTAGAGCTGCTATCTTTATTGTTTTATTACCAGTTTTATAAATAAGATCATTTAATGTTATGATTATTCTTTCTAATATTTTCGAGATATTCAGAGATGAGGCAGATCTTATCACAGGCATTTGCTTAATCATATAGTAAAGAGCTTCTGCAAACATGTAAATATGCTCTGGATCATACATTATATTAGATGAAAAGAAATATAGCAAGAATTTTTCTAGCTCGTATGTCATATTAGAAAGAGCGGTTAGATAGATATAGGAAGAGAAAGATACGTCATCTTTTATAAACAACTCTTCGTCAAAAAGATCCCCGTAAAAAAGATTAATACTGTTATAAAGAGATAAAAGATATAGATTCTTAATAAGGATGTTCTCAGTCTTTATATAAGGTTGCTTCTCAGATATCTTTTTAAAAAATTTATATGTGTAATCAATGTAGAATGCTAAGCTACTGAAAATCTCTTTCAAACGTTCATTAAATCCTACGAGTATAGATCCGCAGGAGCCTGTTATTTTTATTAGAATGGTAGAGACGTTATGATCCTTTGTATATAAGATCTGAGGCTTAGAATATGGAGCATATATGTACATCTCAATATTTTTGAAAGAATATTTGACAAGATCATCTGATGTATCAAGATCGTATCTCTCATCTGATATTAGGCTTAGTTCTGTTATAATATTGCTCATGTCTGATCTCTTAACACATAACGAGATATAGAAAGATCTGGTGGAGTATAGAGGTGTCACACTTATCTCTATAGCTCCTTGAAGAGTGTTATATATAGTCTTTACATAAAATCCTGCATACTCAATCATAGAGACGCCGTTATACAGATCAAGCATCTCACGATCATATAGTCCTAGACTAAAAATTATATCCAAAGAATTCTCACGATCTTTATATATTAAAAACTTAGGCACTCCACCTGAAACGTGCATAGAAACATAAGTGTCATTATAAGCTGCCGAATAAAGATCTTTGAGAACAGCTGTTACATTATTTCCTCCTGCCAAATAAAACTGTGCCTTTAATATCTCATCATCTGAGTAATTGTAGCTTTCTGAGTAAACTATGAAGTTTAAAGAAGGATCTTTAGATATTGTTAATATTAATATGCTTATCAAGAGAATAGACATTAACTTATTCATTTTTTTATCTAATACATATATGTTTGTCTAGCTCAAAATATCTCACGTCTCAGGCGACTAACGGGCTAATGAGAAGACTTTTAACTATTAAATTTAATTATTAATAGTTATGATATTATAAAGTTATTTGAGATAAACTGTATGAAGATTGTAAGAAGTAGCATGCTGTTGATAGATATATGTCTGACAGTTTTTCTAGGAGTATTTCTTATTCCTGAGCTCTCAGCCATATTTTACGAGAATCACATTCTGATGTTTATATTGATTCTTATATATTTTATTGCATTAATTTCAGGAATAGTTATGCTTGTGACTACGGACGATCCTTATGTACATGTTTTCAGCATAGTTATGATCATGGTCTCTATTATCTTTCTTTCACTTGTTACACCTTATATGGAGAGGATCATAAGAGATCTTATAGATAGATTCTTTTCTGAAATAAAGAGATTCTTCTCATAGTTCAAAAGATCCTATGTATCAAGATCTTAATGTATTAGATATGCCTTGAGAGCTTTTATGGAGAGGTTATTTGAGTGGCCTCAAGCGTCTTAAATATTGTCTGTGAGAATATCGAAGAGATCAATAATGTCCCCCCACTCAAGATCAATAGAATTGACGCGTGTAGCCACGCCGATCCTGTGAAACCTCCTCTGGCAAATTGTATAGCAAAGGCATTTAATATTACCACCACGAATATAAGAATGATCTTTAGAGCTGTAATAATATTAGGCTCTATAACAGATATAGGAATTATCTGTGTCTGAAGACCTCCTAAACCTGAGAATACTTGTTGTAGCAAGACCACCAGTGTGAAGACGAATTCTGCTAATGCCACCACAAGGATCGTTAGTACATATATTACGCCTTGAAAAGCTCTTGCAACTTGTTCTCTCTGTTTCCTAAGATTTAATATTCTCTGGATAGTGACACTTAATACATCACCAGTTTTAACAGGATCTCCACCAGCCTCTATAGAGTCGTAGAATATATCTATGCCTCTTCTGACAATCTCGCTACCAGTCTCTCCAACAAAATATAACATAGCTACTTTGCTATCAATACCATTTGACAATCTCGAGTAAAGCTTTCTCAGATGTCTTGTTAATAAACCTAGATCTGTTACCAACATGCTTTTGATCGATTGTGCATAGTTTCTTAACGTGTTATATGTCAGTCCCAGGCTTCTTATGAATATTATGAAGTAGTTTTCCACATCTTTAACTTTACTCTCTATTCTTCTGCCTATGAGGCCTGGTATTATAAGAAATGCTCCGAATGATATAAGCAGAAACGCAGGCTCTCCAGATCTTATGAACACGAATACGCCTGTTAGGCCGGCGACCAAGAATATTATTGGTGAAGTATATAAATAAAGTTTTCTCTCAGGCATATTAATACGTAGATCATGGACAAGATTCTGTTTAGGCATCATTTTTCTGATCAATATGAGAAGCGCGGCTAATGCTGCAGTAGTCGCAAAAAATGATAATATGATCAGCTGTATACTTCCTAGAAAGAAGGATAATAACACCAGGTTTACATCAATAAAAATTGCTGAGCTTATAGCCGCTGTATATATTCCCAACAAGATTTTTAGAGACTCAATTATTCTGTTATAATCTGCTTCGTAAGAAACGATCATAGTATTGTGCTCCATATAAAGAAAAGTCTCGAGATTTTCTCCAACGTTTATAGCCTCAGCAAATCTATTAAGAAAGTCTCTGAAGACAAGGTTCTCAACGTTTTTAGCCTGAATCTTTGTAGCAATCACATGACCATATCCCCATCTTTTGCCTAGGCTGGCTATTCTATTCAGTATCATACTGTATCTTCCGTACCCTCTTCCAGAGACTCCTCCTAGATTAAACAGTCTCTCATGAGGAGGATTCCCAGTTGACACCGAATACATATGTGTGATCAGATAAAGAAGATCTTCGTCCACGATAGATGTTAAGCCGCTTCTCTTTAACATCTTAATGGTATATCTACTTACCACAGGTATTGGAGAGATCATGAGACTAACAAAGTTATATGGATTAGGCATAAATATAGAGAACAAAGCTATAAAAACTGTGATCCATAGATAAAAATCTTTGACTAAGTCTCTCAAATCTGTCATACTCTTCCTCCTCTCTCGAGTCTTCTGATCATTGTCTCAAGACCTGCCTCGTAAGTCTTTACTATAGCGTTCCACACATCAAAATAATTAAATATCTTTCGTTCAACCAGAAGTTTTAGAAAATATGCCCTCTGATCAAGCTCATCATATATCCTCTTCATATTTACTCTAGCAATACCTCTCATAGCAGCAATCTTATTCTCTAGAAGATAACTAGCTCCTCGACCTCTGAACATGAATATATCTCGAGTAGGATCCCAGACAAATACTGGCACATATACTATTGCGTCAGCCTTAGGATCGTATCCGATGATCTCGTTGACACTTAAAACTCTTCTCATTAAAACGCCTTCTCTCCATACAGCGTTTTGTATCAGCACGAAATTTAGATTATCCATAAAACTCTTAGGAATCTTTATAGGATCTCCTGTCAACCTCTGTACAACCCTCTCGACACTTGCAGCATGAAAAGTTGATAAAACAGGATGGCCCGTCTGCATAGCTTGAAAAGCTATTGAAGCTTCGACGCCTCTTATCTCTCCTACAATAATATAATTAGGTCTCTGTCTCAAGGCGGCTCTCAAAAGATCAAACATAGAGACGGAGGATTCTTTTGCGCCAGTGTCTCTAGTAAGCTCTCTCACCCAGTTTAGATGAGGAAGCTGAACTTCGGCAGTGTCCTCAATAGATACTACCTTGTATGTAGGAGGTATAAAAGCTGCTATAGCATTTAAAGTAGTGGTCTTTCCAGAGGCTGTCTCGCCACATATGAAGCCGCTCATATTGCTGTTTAAAAGAATCCATATATACGCAGCTATCCTAGGATCCATTGTGTTCCATGCTATAAGCTGTGTAATACTTATAGGTATCTTACTGAATTTTCTTATAGTAAAATTAGATCCGTGGAGACTTACATCATGTCCATACACGATATTTATTCTGGAGCCGTCTGGAAGAGTAGCATCTACTATAGGTCTGGCATGTGAGATAGGTTTTCCAATTCTCTCAGCAAGTTTTATCACAAAACTGTCTAAATCCTCTTCTGTCTTAAATTCTATGTTGGTCTCTAAAGGACCGAATATCTTATGAAAAACATACATGTATCCGATGCCTCTACAAGTGATGTCCTCCAGCCAAGGATCTCTGACAAAAGGCTCTAGAAAGCCTAGTCCTATTTTATCTCTGACTATATAATACTTAACATATTCATAATCTTTCTCATAAACAGGTATTCTACTGATTTTTTCATTAAGCTTCTCGTAATCAACAGGTGATCCTGAGATCTTAATAATTTTCTCAAGCTTCTTCAGCAATATGTTTCTCTTCTCGTTAGGATCTTCAGAGACGTCACTTTCATAAATATTCTCAGCAAGTTTTAACTCAATTAATCTTATAAGATTATTATGAGGTCTCGGAGGCTCTATAACAACATATTTTCTATAACCACTTACAGTGCCCTCAGGAGGCATATAGATGTGAACAAATATTCCTTCGCCCACAGGATAGATTATGTTAACATTTCTAAGTCTTTTCATATCATAACTAAGCTCGTGTGTCTCGTAGAATCTAGGGACTTCCAGCTCTCTAACGATCTTATTAATATACTGAAGGAGATAAGGATATTCTTTAACAACTTTTGACAATCTAGGGTCTAGAGGGATCTGAAGTCTCATGATTCATCATGCTCTCGCAAGTGATAGAGGAAGTATTTTTATACCAAAGGCCGGGTCTATATCAAATGCTATCATACTATCAACAGGTCCTAAAGCACCTCTTAGTTTCACGATCTCCATAAGTTTAATAAGCATTCCTCCTATCTCAAAAGATCTTAGTCTTATATATCCGTCGCATACGCTTCTAGCTCTGATCATTATCTCCTCGCTCAGCGCTCCTGGATGAACTGCCAATATAACTACTTTATCTTGGGAAACAACATTCTTAGCCACAGTAAGAAAATCAAGAACTATGTTAGTGTTCGCATAGACCGCGAGAACTGAGAATGAGTCTAGAATAAAGATGTCCCAATCTTCCATAGTTTTCTTCATAAACTCGCTGACAATCTGAAGAAGAGATCTTGCTATATCTTTAGCCCATCTAGCTCCTTCGATATGCACAGGAAATATCTTTAGTGCTCCTCTGAGAAAATAATTTGTTACATCAAGGCTTACACGTTTTGATTGTAGAAGAAATTCTCTTATAGTAGACTCAGTGGTTATATAATAAGCTTTGAAACCATCTCTCAATCCTCCATAAAGTATCTGTTGAATAAACACGCTCTTCCCAGTCCCATGATCACCTTCAATTAATAGTAAAGAAGGTATAGGAATGCCTCCTCCAATTCTTGAGTCAAGCTCCTCGTTTCCTGTGGATATAAAAGATCTTTTCATAATAAGAGCACCGTCATGAAAATACAAGCACTCTCACAGCTTTTGAACATGGAGATATCACACTTATATAACCATAATCAATACGCAAAAGATCTATTGGTAGATAGATATCTAAATATAAGATCTCGCCTGGCATAAGATATCTATGTGTATCATAACTAAAAACTTTTTCTCCAGCAATAATCTTTTTAATACTCCAACAGCTGATGTCTGTATTCTCACATTGATGTAATAGATAAGTATAGGGCTTGTTATTAACATATGAAACAACTATGATCTTAAGATCCTTAATATCTTTTAGAGCAGATGATCCTTCATTTATCAACATAATCTCGATCATATTATAAGATCCTGAGGAGAGATTCAGTATCTTTATATGTTCACACTCATTTTTCTCTCTCATGTTTTCTCTAATCATATTATAGGTTAATGATGTCACATTTAGAAACTCATAAAAAGTATATATGCTCAAAAATATTATTGTGAGACTTAATAAAAACGCCACGGCTGGGGTGGAGAAGCCTTTTCTCAATGGTCTCACCCATTGAATATATACTCAGCTGAGACGCCGTTAGGCAGAACAATTATTATTTTTATAGGAAGGGAAAGCGCGGTATTATTATATGCTCTGACGATCAAGGTCTCTCCAACGCTCCATATGTTATCCTGATCTGTGTCTATGTAATTCCAACTTCCTAAGCTATTGACTGAGTTGTATACGAGAAATAAAGTTCTAGAGCTGTCTTGAAGATAGACGTCTGTAGATGAAAGTTCTTGTGAAGATATTGATCTAGCCCCAGTGTTCTTGACATAGATCACTATATAAACAGCTCCTGTTTCAGATGTGTTAAAAGAGACTAGAGATATAGATATTGATGTCTGGATCTTTTCTTGAGCATTTCTAACCATGATCCTCATGGAGGAGTCTAAGACTCCAAATTGTGTGAATAGAGCAACAGAGATCATTGATGCCAATATGATCCCTGCTATAACTATTATCATAGTATTTATACTCTCTGAAACCATATTCTCATCCTAAGCTGTTGTTATCCATGGCGAGCTTCAGAACTTCCTCGCCAGCTTTTTTATCATCTATTCCAAAGACTTTAGCAAGATTATACATATAAATGATCTGGTCGTTAACTCTCAGACCAAGTTTTCTAGCTTTATAAACAAAATCTAGAACGCCTGATATTATCTTCTCCTCTTCTTCATCTATCAACTCAGTTTTTCTCATAAATTTTGCTATCTCCTCAATAACATCTCTAGGCACACGATCAATCATTTCATCAACCCATTTAACAAGTTTTATCAGACCATAGAGACCTAGTCTAGAAGAGGATCTATATATGATCTCTCTAGAGATACTCTCAAGACTCTCATGAGAAACCTCCTTATCCTCTCTCTTGCTCTCCCCAACTTGCTGAGAAATCTCTCTTCTCCCAAGACTTTCTAATGCCTTCTCAAAACTCTCAATAATCTGACTGGTTCTTGGAACACCTTTTTTAGAGCCTCCTCCATAGATCTTTAGAATATTAAATGGATTAAGAACATCAGCCACAGTGGCTCTCATATCAACAAGAACACTCTTGATCTCATCAATACTCTTAGAAAAATCTTCTCTAACCTTCTTAATCTCATTCTCAACATTATCAACTCTAGAAGAAAACTCTCTCAACTTAGAATCAACAATTAAAGAGATATGCTCAGCAACAGCCTCTTTAATCTCATTCACATCTATAACAGGCTGTTGAAAAGACTGAGAAACGCTTGCTTTAATCTCCTCCTCAGACGGCCTCTCAAGCTCTGAAACAATTTTCCTACCAAATCTTCTTATAACAGGATGAACAAAAGTTCTACACAAAACACAGTTGCATGACCACAGAACTTTTTCTCTCATCTTTTCCTCATCTACGATCTTATGGTCACCTCTGTATTCTCACGACGATATCTTCTGAAACGAATTATATATGCTAAAGATGTCAGAAAAATATGAACACCAATTATGAGAGACAGAGAAGATAGAAGAATAAGAATAAGAGATATAAGATCCTCATATCTACTTGATAAATAGAGAAGAATAGATCCTAACGCAATAAATCCGAGACCTTCTATCATCACAAAAATAATAGAAGAATTAGGAATATAAACAATAGAAGAAGAATTAGAAGAAAAAGACAAAAAAACATACTGTTTTAAACTATCCATATTCAGAGCCTCATTACGCCATCTCTACCCAAGATCTATATATGAATATGTTAGAGACGCTGGCACAGTTCTCTCCACAGTTAGAGCAGATCCTATAGGAGGCTTGATCTCAACTTTAAACACATCATAGGGTTGAAGACCGTTGCCAAAACCTAATAACTGACCTAGTTTACTAAAGTTTACTACAACAAGGATCTTTTCACCTGCCTGCAGCACTGTGTCTCCATTGTTAGGCTGTCTCCATACTATAGCCACACCACTCCATGTAGTTCCGGCTAAGTTACATAATGAATCTATATCAAAACTGCTCATGCTGGTAACAGCTTGTGAAGGATTGGTCGTAGATTCTTTATCAGGAGAAACGTTATAGGCATTGGTAATTCCTCCCTTATTAATCACCCATACAGCTATGTCAGCCTTTCCTGGAGTTAGATCCACATCTTTTTGTCCAGCTGATAATCTTACCGGTATAACTACGCATGAAAGATTATGAGTAGTCGCAGTATCTACTTCCGCCAGAACCGTCCCGTCGATCTCTAGCGCGCTACTTGCCTGGGCAAGGCCTTGTCCCATGACTTCTTTGCTTCTCTGTGTGGTGTAGAAGCCCATGTTTAATACTACGAATGCTAATGCGGCGGCTACTACTACGAATGCTATGAGTACTATTGCCGCCTCTATACCTACTATAGCTTTATATGTTTTTCTTCTCATGGTCTCACCGTGTTTTCATGATCTATTCTCTCTATGTCTCTTTTTACTCTATTTCTCTGAGGCGACTGATAATCGAATAATCTTCTCTCTTTTTTAACTATAGTTTTTTCGTCTGATAATCGTGATATTAAGTTTATGGTCGTCCTGATCATCCTCTATATAGTTCTGTATATTACGAATGATATTGTTGTCGCCAGGGTCAACGAGCCTAGAAGTGCTATGAGGCTTCCAGAGGGCGTGAGTAAAGTTGTGAATCCTGTGAAAAGTGATGAAAACAACAGTATGAGACTAGTCTTTTTCAAAACTATTCTAGGATGAGCTGTGCCAAAGATCTTTGATAATATCTTAGCTATAATGCTTCTCTTGTATCTAGCGTAAAAAGGCAGTTTATAAAATACTGTTAGTCCTTCATCAGTTATTCTATACACAGTGAGAGTAGTTTTTATATAGATCCCGAATACCTTAAGTATTTTTGATATAATCTCTAACAATCTGCTTCTTCTCTCTATTCTCTTGAAAAGTCTCAGCCTACTCTCACCAGAATATGTATCGAGATAAGTCTTGGCTCTATCAACACTTAGTCTCATTGCATCAGCTATATCATTTATAGACAGTTCTCCTCTTTTACTACTAGCTAAAGCTATGAGAGCATCTGCCAGATGAATATGTCTAGATATCTCATAAGCAAGATCAAGACTCATCTCTCTCCTTTCTTCTCTAGAGATCCTTTGTCTATTATCATGATAAAGAATTGATAATAATCTGTTATAAAACTCCAGCCCTGTCTCAGACAATTTATAAAGACCTTTATCCTCAATCTTCTCTACAAGACCTTTCAAAACCATTTTTCTAATAGAATCAATAATAGATTTATGTCTCTCACCAAGAGCTTTTGATATATCTCTAGTACTCATATACCCTTTGGCGCCTAAGAGCAGCATGATCCTTAGCTGCAGACCGCCTTTTGAGAAATCAATAATAGAATCAAGTTCTCTTAAAATTTGAAGCTTAGAATTATAAGAATTTAACATGGTCTCAATCAGATGTTCATGATAAGAATCATTTATCAAGAAAATCGCCCCAGACTACGCCAGGAAAATCTGTATATGAAAAATAAATGTTTCGTTCCCACAATAAAACCCTATGAAAAATTTGATCTTTAACGACAATTAAGCTTACTAAACATATGATGCACATAGAATCAATATCTTACTATTAAAATAAATAACGTAAAAAATAATAATGATTTTTAATATATAAGAGACATATCTATATTATCACCAGCGATCAATAAACAATCAATTAAAGCCTAAGCAAAAAGTAATGAAGAAAATTCTTTAAAATAAATATTCTAAACAAGTCGCAAATAGTTATGTAGAGAAAATGATTCTTAGAGAATATCTGACAAATAGCTGACGAAGTTTTTATTTTGAAATAATGTGGCTAGTATATAGATTTAATATGATGATATTAATCCAAAATATTTACAACAAATATAGGATCCTATCGATCAGACTCTTCTTTTAGGTTCTACATTTTTCATTCTCAGATTATAACTTTTACATCTTCTACATTTAACTGCTGTGGGAGGATTTATTGCTCCACAGATTCTACAGATTTTCTTTTTTAATGCTCTATTGATCACTATTGTTGCAAGCTCTGGCGTGAGAGGCATTTCACAACCTTATTCATAATATTGGTTATATACTTAAAAGCTTTCACAGGTTATGATAAGTCTATCTATTGCTCTAATGATTTCTTTTATATTTTGCTATAAAGGTTTATATGGAGTGAAATCTTTGGCCAGTGGACTAAGGATCTTTGTCAGCATATATTTATCTATTCTGATCGCAATATTCTCATATGATCTTTTAGATAGATACTTTATTATGTTGCCGAATCTATCAGATGTTTATATAAGAATATTAAGAGCTTCAATAGCAGGATTTATCGCATCAATCGTTCTCACACTTTTATTGACACCTGTATTTAAAGAGCCTGTGAGAAGAATAAACATGTTGTCAGAAGATATTAGAAAGATAAATAATTTAGTAGATGCATATGCAGTTGTTATGAAGAATTATCAGAATGATCTTGATGAGATAAAAAACATATTAAAAGACATAAGATCTAAAAGTAATGATCTTGGAGTGAGAATAGCGGCTGTAGAAAAGATATTAAGCGTTCTGCTAGAATTCTATCGTGGTGAAGAGTCTTCCAAAAATAAAAGCCAGTCTTAGACTATGGCTGAGAAAAGATTTAAATAGACTGTCTACTACTCTTCTCTCTAAGTTTTTTAGCAAGCTCCTCAGCTATCTGATCAAGTGTTTTTCCTCTTACATCAATACCTTCTCTAACAGCTGCAGCAACTATAGGATGAGAATAATCTATCTCAACCGTCTGCGGCTGAGCATATGATGCTGGCTGTATCTGTTGCGTCTGTGGAATATTCTGTTGTCTTCCTCCTCCCTCTTCAAAAGCTCTTCTCCATTCTCTAACAGCTTCTGCGGTTGCTCTGGCAAGTTGTGGAAGTTTTGTGGGACCTAGAATAAGTATTAAAGCTATTATCCCTAGCCATAGAAGAGGATCATAGAGACCTACCATATTATCCCTGTAAAAATATTGTTTAACAAAGTAATAAATAATAGAAAGTTAAAACTTATATACATTATTAGTTCAATTATCTTCTGGAGTGTGAGTAGAATATCTAGAAAAAAAGTTGTTGGAATAGCGGGGAGATTCGGAGCTAGATACGGATCTTCTATTAGAAAAAGATGGAAAGCTGTGATGGAGAGAAGATACCAAGAGTATCGATGCCCATACTGTGGAAAGATTGGAAGGTTAGAGAGGATCTCAGTAGGCATATGGAGATGTCCTAGATGTGGTGCTGTATGGGCTGGAGGAGCATATACTCCGACAACTGAGGTAGGTGCATCAATAATAGTTACAGGTGTAGCATCAGAGAAATAAAATAGATAAAAAATGATCCTTGTAACCACTAGTAGAAGACCTAGTAGAAGAACAAGATCTTTTGCAAAAGATCTTTCTAAACTGATCTTTTCTACATATAAAATTAATAGAGGAAAACTTTCTTTAAAAGGATTATTAGCAGAGGCTCTTCTTCATAAAGCAGATAAAATACTTATTATAGAAACATTCAAAGGAAATCCTGGAAAAATATCTTTATACAAGATCTGTGAGAAAAAACATGACGATAAAAAAGATGTAGACATGATCTTATATGCTAAAATATTTCTACGTGGAGTCGTACTTACGAGAGATAGAAACATCAAGTTCTGCGGCTATATAAAAGACTATTCTATAGACTTCTCAGAATGTATAGAAGAGCCTTGTGAAAACATAATAAAGATCGTGAGAGAATTATTTGGCGAAGAAGAAAAAAATCAGAATAAACATGTGATCAAAATAAAAAAAGAGAACGATACTTATATCATAAGTTTTAGAAAAGCCGTCGGAGAAGATTGCGGACCTATGATCAAGATCTCAAAGATCTTTATTTATCAAGATCTATGTGAAAAGATTTGAGAAAATTTATTGAGCTTAATACAGCATTTAATAGATACAAATATGTATTTAAGGCAGCTCTATGTGACGAAAGATCTTTAGATCTTATTATAATAGTTATATCATCTGATTCTCTATAGATCTCTGCAATGCTTCTCTTGGTGTTAGGAGGATTCATGATCTCTGGAAGAAGAGATCTATATAAAGTATCAATGAGTCTCTCATCTATCTCTTTAACTATGATCTTTGTCTCATACACGTAATCTTCTTTTTCAACGACTATTTCTTCTCCTCCTCATAGATCATTAGTGCCTTAGCTATGTCTCCACCTGCTTTTTCTAAAAGTTCTTTAGCTTTTTCTCTAGACAAGCCTGTCTGGCTCATTATAAACTCTATGTCTTCATCTGTATATGTCTTTGTCTCTTGATGAGCTGTTAAACTTATGATCTTTTCTTTACCAGATATTATCTGATAAATTTTTTGACCTCTAAACTCCATGACCATCACCTGAGGATCTTCCAAAACAATCTCTTTATCGCCGGCTTCTATAAGTACTGTCTTCACATTATCTATATTAGAGATCTTTACTCCCAGTCTTCTCAGTTGTCTCTCAAGATCTCTGTTAAAAGGGATCAAGACTGTCTCCATCTAATATTATGTTCACAAGATTTTATTGTTAATAGAAAAACTATTTTAGAAAGGATGTGTAGGATTGGAAAAGATCAGGATAAGAATACTTGGCTCAGGAAAAGAGGTTGGGAGAGCGGCTATAGCAATTGAGAGAAACGAGAGATTTATACAGCTAGATTATGGAGTATCTTTTGATGAGAGAGATATACCACAGTTTCCTCTGACAATACCTCCTTCAAAAATTGATGGTTTAGTAATATCACATCCACATCTAGATCATATTGGTGCAACACCTTTGTTATACATCTCATCAACACCTATGGCTTACACAACTTCTATAACTAAAGATATCGGGAGAATAATGCTTGAAGATTTCTTTAAAATATCATCTTATTATCTGCCTTTTGAGTTTAGAGAGATAGAAAACTTTCTTTTACACACAAGAACTATAGGATTTGATTCTGATCTTGATCTTGGGAGTTGGAAGATGATATTAAAAAGATCAGGTCATCTCCCAGGCTCTGTTATGACTTATCTTGATGATGGCTCAACAAGAATCTTATATACTGGCGATGTGAACACTATAGAGACTAGATTGACTTCTCCGGCGGATCTTTCTAATATAGATGCTGATATACTTATTATAGAAGGCACATATGGAGACACTGATCATCCTGATAGAAATGAGGTTGAAGATGATCTCTTAAGATCTGTTAGAGAAGTACTTGAGGATGGAGGAACAGTTTTGATACCATCATTCAGTCTAGGCAGATCTCAAGAGATCATGATGTTATTTGCAGAGAGAGCTTCAGATATTGAAATATGGTATGATGGCATGATCAGAAGTATAACTGATGTCATGATCAACTATCCTAAATATATTAATAAAATAGATCTTCTGAAAAAAGCTGTGGAAAAATTTAATGCTGTAGATAGCTGGGAGATCAGAAGAAAAATATGGAGAGAACCTTGTGTTATAATAGCCAGTGCTGGAATGCTTAAGGGAGGGCCTGCGTTATATTATCTCAAGAGAATCGCCGATAAAAAGAATTCTGCAGTATTTTTAGTCAGTTATCAAGGTAAGAACACCCCTGGTAGAATGCTTTTAGAGAAAGGAGTTTTCGTGGAAAATGGTCCTAAAGTATCTTCAAGAGTAGAATGGTTTGATTTCTCTTCACATGCAGGAGTCTCAGGTCTTATGAGCATTATAAAAAGTCTTAAGAGTCTTCATAAGATCATTATAGTTCACACAGATCCTGACGTAGGAGAAGAGTTTAGAAGAAGAATAGTTGAGGAGACAGGTATAGAGGTCGCTCTTCCGTCTGTCGGCGATGTCATAGATTTATAATCATTTTAGATCGAGGGCCTCATCATCTTTTACTCAGAGATCACCTCCTTAATCATCCATAATATAATCTTGCTTCAAAAATTTTAAATTCTCTTGATCCAGTGCAGGTTCCTGATAATAGAATTTAAAAATATATAGGTTTAGAGTATGATTATAAAAGGAGCTTATATTGAGGATCCTGTTAAAAGCTCGTTATATCAAAGGATTTGATAAAGCAAGATATTTCATGAGACTAGAGCCTTATAAAAATATTTTCAGACAGTACTTAGGTAAAGATCCTTTTGAAGGAACATTTAATATAAAGGTTCAAAACATAAGTTATAAAGATCTTGTTAACAAATGTAAAAATACTATGACGATCCCAGATTTTCATTATAACGGAAGAATATTAGGAGGATTATATATATGGAGAGGAGAGATGAAAGATCTTGGAGAAATATTAGTTATAAGACCCTTCAGATCATCACATGAAGAAGATGTTTTAGAGATAGTATCAGACAAGATCATATCAAAATCTTTAGATGTAAAGCCTGGAGATTTAATCGAGCTCTATATCGACTGCTGAGCTTTGGAAGTTTCAATTTATGTTATATAATTTATGTTATGAAATTATTAAATTGATAAATTAATTGAATGTAATCTGCTTTATGTGATATTTTGATGTATATATTATGTGAAATATTTTTAGTTAATATACTAGCTAAAAATTTTTAAGTTTTTTAATATATCAACTGAAGGGAGATATGTTATGAACCCTTTATATATTCAGAATATTTATAAAGATTTTATTAGAATATTATCTGCTGAAGAGCCTAGAGATAAAGAAGAGCTTTATAGAAGAGAAGTTTTTGATAAATTAAACTCTATAAAATATATAGAGGATTTTAATTGGGCCAGAGATGTTGTTGAGGGAATACATCTTTCTGAGAGAGAGTCTCAGACAGCTGTGAGATGGATTAATTTGAATACTAATGAGCATAGAGATATCTCGTATAAGGATCTTGTTAGAGAGTCTAATCAGTTGATAAACTTTTTAAGAGGACATGGCTTATCTAAGGACTGTTTCGGTCTTCATATTTATTTATAACATTTGAATTTATTAATGTCTATGATTTCTCAAAAAATTTATAAGCTTAAAGCTTATATAATTAATCGGTGCCTTCGAGCTCCCGAGATCCGTAGGGTGATGAGCCACTAGGTCACTGGTGGTGAGCTTCTGCGGTGAGAGGGCTCGAAGAGACCGTTGAGAGATAGATGGCGGAGAGTCTGAAACCAATAAATATAAAAGGCAATGAACCGCCATCTATCGAGAAACGGTCCCTGCGGCAACCACATTGACTGCAAGAGATATTGAGTATAGATCTAAGCTATTTCCTCCAGACGCTGTTATTGCAGATATTAAATCTGCTGAGGTCATTGATGAGGGTCTGAAAAGATCTGGTGTGTCAGCTCGTGTCAAAATTGTTGTCGGTGGCGACAGAAGCGGATGGTCTAGTTATGATGAGATTAAGAGAGAGAATGATCAGGCTTTTGCAGAAAAAACTTCGCAAGATGATTATATACTAGCTTTCTTCACCTCAGGAACAACAGGTCTGCCAAAGATTGTTGGTCACACAGCAACAACATATCCAATAGGACATCTCTCGACAGCAATGATAATAAACGTCAGGCCTGGAGAAAGACATAACAACTTAAGCGCACCCGGATGGGCTAAATTTGCTTGGAGCACATTTTTCCCGCCATTTACAGTGGGGGCAACCTCAGTGGCATTATATTATGAGGGGAGGCTGCCTATAGATAGATATATGCAGGCTATAGAAGATGAGAAGATAAACACTTTATGTATGCCTCCTACAGCATGGAGACTTGCGAGAGCATCTGTAAATATGTCTCAGTATAAATTTGAGTATCTGAGAGAGATTGTCGCAGCTGGAGAGCCTCTCAATCCTGAGATATATCACTGGTTTAAAGAGGCTACTGGAAAAGAGATAAGAGATTTCTATGGTCAGACTGAGACTACTGCAATGATAGGAAATCGTCCTTGGTATATAAACGGAGGTATTAAACCAGGATCTTTTGGTAAACCTACTCCATTATATGATATAGTGCTTTTAGATGATGATTTTAAAGAGATCACTGCACCTAACACAGTAGGCCATATAGCTGTGAGACTAAAAATTTGGAGACCGATAGGATTATTCAGAGAATATATTGGTAATCCTGAGAAGATGAGAGAGGCTTTTATAGAGGGATATTATCTCACAGGAGATAAGGCGTATTTCGATGAAGAAGGATATTGGTGGTTTGTAGGAAGAGCGGACGACGTGATCAAGTCATCTGATTATAGGATAGGACCCTTCGAAGTTGAGAGTGTTTTAGTAGAACATCCTGCTGTTGCTGAAGCCGCAGTAGTTGGAAGTCCAGATCCTTTGCGTTATCAACTTGTTAAGGCTTTTATAACATTAAAACCAGGCTACAAGCCTTCAAAAGATCTTGCTGTAGACATATATAGACATGTGATAAGATCTTTGCCAAGATTTAAGATACCTAGGATCATTGAATTTGTGGATGATCTTCCTAAAACAATTAGTGGAAAAATTAGAAGAGTAGAGCTGAGAGAACTTGAAGCAAAAAGAAAGAAGAGTGGAGTAAGAGTAGAACATGAGTATTATTACGAAGAGCTTAGAGATTTGATAGAGAAAGAAGTAGAGACCAACAAATAGTTTTAGATCTTTTTATATAACAAAAATTCTTCAAATGTTTTTATAGGATGTCTATATGAGATATAAAATTATAGAGCTGGCATCATTATATCCAGGGCCTCTCGCAGGAAGATTATTAACTGGATGGGGATTTAAGATCATAAAAATAGAGCCTCCGGAAGGAGATCCTATGAGAACATACATTCCCAGGCTTTTTGAATTAATAAACATGGGAAAATATAGTGTCACTTTAGATCTTAAGAAAGAAGAAGACAGAGAAATATTTTATAAGCTAACGAAAAGCTCACACGGGATCATAACTAATTATCGTATCACAACTCTTAAAAAACTTAAGGCCTCGTATGATATAATAAAAACAATTAATCCAGACATAATATATGTCTCTATAACAAGTTATAGAAATAATGATCAGCCAGGCCATGACATCAATTTTTTGGCATCTTCTGGAGCATTAAAAGATCAGCCTATTATTCCTCAATGTGTTGATGTGGCTACAGGCATCTTAACAGCTTTTCTAATAGCTGTTGCAATACTCAATAATTATAAAGGTTATATAGAGGTCTCTATGGAATTAGTCGGGCATATGCTTAATCTCTTGAATATTGTTCAAATAATAAGTGGCTCAGATCTTTATCTCACAGGAGAATATCCTTTCTATAACGTCTATAAATGTCTAGGCGGATATGTTGCAGTAGGAGCTGTGGAGGAGAAGTTTTGGAGACGTTTTTGTGAAATAATTAATCGTCATGATCTTAGTGATAAAATGTTTAATAAAGATATTATATTCGAGATTCAGAGAGAGTTATTAAATAGAAGATGCACAGATCTTGTCGTAGAAGCTTTGAGAAAAGAAGTGCCTATATCTCTAGTAAAAGATCTTTATGAGATCTCTAGAACATTAGATATTGAAGAAATTATACAAAAAATATCTCCTGTTCAAATGAGAGCTCCTAAACTTGGTGAACATAATGATCTGTTTAAAAATTCAGGATAGCCTCTATAAAGTCTGATATCTTTTAGATTTTTCTAAAAATCTTTTGTACTCGGAAGGATCCATTCTAAAACTTTCTTTCTCTGAAGGAAAAAGACCTTGTCTCACATCATTAACGTAATGTTTTAATGCTTCTAAAAAGATCTCTTTCGCATTAGCATATTTTCTTACGAAAGGTGGTGGAGATGGCGTCAAGCCTACTAAATCGTGAAAAACTAAGATCTGACCATCACATTCTACTCCAGATCCTATGCATATAGTAGGTATCTTCAGCATCTTAGTTATTTCAGAGGCTATCTCAGAGGTTGTGAATTCTATGACTATTGAGAAAACTCCAGCCTCTTGAAGAGCTTTGGCATCTTCAATAATTTTCTCAGCATCTTCAGCTGTGGAGCCTCTAAGTCTCAACCCATAGATCAGATATCTCTGAGGATTCAATCCTATGTGTCCCATCACAGGAATACCGATTTTTGTCATAGCCTCTATCTTATCAATGATCTCGATGCCGCCTTCCACTTTAACTGCGTCAGCACCGATCTTGATAAGTTTACCTGCGTTTCTGACAGCATCTTCTCTGCTTATCTCATATGATAGAAAAGGCATGTCAGCGACAACCAAAGATCTTGGAGAGGCATTCAATACTGCTCTAAGATGATGTTCAATCATATTCATAGTGACTGGAAGCGTGGATCTATATCCGAAGATGACCATACCAAGAGAATCTCCTATAAGAAGACCGTCTACACCTGCTTCATCAGCAAGTTGTGCATGCATATATTCATATGCTGTGATCATAACAAGTTTCTTCCCCTCTTTCTTAGCTTTAATAAAATATCTAGGAGTAATTTTCTCTCGCATGACACATCATCTCTCGACTCTTAACCAAATAATATAATGTCTCATTGACATAAGTTTTTAATCCTATCTTTCTCCCAAATTCAACCACTGCGCCATTTATATAATCAATCTCAGTCTTTCTACAATTTATTAAATCTTTCAACATTGACGAGACGTTATCCCCGGTCTCTCTAGCGACTCTCAAAGTCTCTTCATAAGGATCCTTGGGAAGAACTATGCCAAGTCTCTCAGCAACTTCCTTAACTTCTTCACAAACTCTCTTCGCCAAATAATCTCTTATATATATGTTCTCAACAACAATTTTATTTCTCTCTCTCAAAAGAGCTGTCATAGGATTTATAACAGAGTTTACAGCAAGCTTAAGCCATCTATAAGGCTGTATATCATCCACAAGTATTATGCCAAGATCTTTAAACAGATCATATATATAGCCTAAGAGAGTATTTGAATAATTTTTTAACATCCCGAGATAGCTGATCCCACCTCCATTCCATTTAAATCTGTTTTTATCAACTCTCTCTATACCATGATTTAATACTATCTGTGCAACTTTGTCAGGCCCAAAGAATTCTGTGGCCAATTCAAATATTTTCAGACCGTTCTGAACCAACAATATTAGATCTGGCCTTATGTTTAGACTCCTTAGATCAATCAAGATCTTTTCTGCGTCATAAGCTTTAGATGTGATAATTATAATCTTTGAATCAACCCAATCTCTATTATTGTAGAGAGAAGGTCTGTATCTAAGCTTCACAGTTTTCTCCTCACGAAGATCAATATATATCTCATTTGAAACAACTTCTCTAAAGACTAGCACAGGTTCCACATCAGATCTATTCAAAATATATGTTAGAAAGCTGCCCACACTTCCAGGACCTATGATCGTGATGTCTCTTCTATTCATATTTCTCTAATTTAAAAACTATAAGTGTCTCAAAAAATTTTCTAATCCATTTCACAGTCTTGATCTTAAAGTTGTATTCTAATGATCTTTTTAAAAATCTCTTTAGATCACCTAAACTACTTAATAATATAAGAAGAGAACCTCCTCTTCTAAGTATTCTATGAGAATTAAACATTATCTCTTCAGCAATCTCAACTCCTGATAAACCTCCGCTCCACCTATGATCTTCATAACCTGGAAGATAGGGAGGATTTGAAAAAACAATATCTATAGAATGATCTCTTATGCATAAACCAGATCTACATATGATCGCATCATAATTTACACATCCACATAAATCAAGAAGATTTTTAGTGCATTCTATGGCGTAAGGATCTATGTCTGTCGAGATCAGATATATATTTTCTCTACAGACTTTGCAACTTAGATAGCCACTTCCACTACCGATCTCTAACATATTTATATTATTTATAGAAGCAGTCTCTCTCAAAAGAGCTTCTTCGAGTAGATAAGTGTCATCAGATGGCATATAGATCTTTTCTTCATCACAAGCTCTAAAGATCTTTTCTAAAACATATAATGTCTCTACTGTCATCTTCTCACTTCTAAAGAAAGCTGTCTTTTTATTTTCTAAGATGAAATTTATAATTCTGAGTCTATTAAGCTTTTGATAAGAAGTATTAATTAAAAATGCGATATCTAAAGATCTTCTCTAAAATTTTTAATATATTATTTGAAGATATCTTGGGCAATAATGTTGGACAGGATGATTCTTCCATCTCATGATGTGTTTCTGAATGTTTTTCTACTGATCATAGGATTATTGTTTATCTTTTTCGGAACTGGAATTCTTAGGATCCTTTCATCAATATTATTTGCTATTATATTAGGATATTTATTCTTCATAGAATCTATAAAGATCTTTAATAGTCAGATACTTGCTCTTTTGATTGCTTTCATAGGAATGATCATTGGAGGCTTGATAGGATTTCTGATTCTTAGATTAAGTATTGCATTGATCGGAGGGATCATAATATCAGAATATCTCTCAAAGATCTTAGATCTTAACGTTCTACAGACTTTCATAATATTCATTCTGATATCAATCGTATTATATATTGTCTCTAGAGAGATACTGGTCTTAGCGACAGTCTTTCTAGGAGGTTTCATGATTTTCTACAGCTTAATAGGTCTAGGCTTCAACATGTTTATAAGTGCTGTCATAAGTCTCATATTATTCATACTTGGACTAGTTTTTCAGTTGAAGAGATGATAAACAAGAAATCTTTATAATATCTTTCATTTTTTCGCTGAGACAATTTTTATCACATCATTATGATTCAATATGTAGTCAGCACCAACTCTATTTTTGTTTTTAGCGTTTACAGCATATATAAAGCCTTCGCCAAGATCTGTATGAATCATATATGCAAACTCTCTAGCAGTTGTGCCTCTTCTGACTAATAAGGCGTCAGGCAATATAGCGCCTGAAGAATCAGTATATTTATTCGGATCTTCAACTGGATATACTACAATCATGTCTAACATTTGAAAGACTGCTGTATCTAAAAGTCTCTGAACTCCTGTGCCATGATTCTCTCTCATAAATTCTCTTATCATCTCTAAAGCTCTGATCTGTTGAGAAGTCAGTCTATTTCTATCAATTATCTCAAAACTCTCGTCTCCAGGAATATACTTGATGAGCCCTTGTTTAGATGCTTTTCTTAACGCAAGCTCATATTCTGCTGAAACAGGTATTATAACACGATCTTTTAATCTCTCAATCAGACTTTTTATCAGATCCTTAGCCTCAGGTATATCAGCTTTATTAGCAGCAATTATAATAGGCTTAGAGATCTTTCTTAACGCCGCTGTGAATTCAAAAAGATCTTTATCACTCCAAAGCGAAAACTTCTTTTTATCAAGATCGAGCTCTCTGATACTTTTCTCCACATGAACAGATCTTATTGATAATCCTGATAATCTCTGAGAAAGTCTTGCAACAGCCTCTGAGAATTGAAGATGATCTAGCGTCTTAGAGAATTTATCCCAGTCTCTTTTTATAATAGAATACATCCAAAGATCTATTTCTCTCTCGATCTGTATTACATCTTCATAAGGATCATGGGTTCCAGGCTTCACAGGTCTACCTTCTTCATCAGTTGATCCTGCGGCATCAACTACATGAATAAGAACATCAGCCTGCCTAAGATCATCTAAAAATTTGTTTCCTAACCCTCTCCCCTGATGAGCATCTTTTATTAATCCTGCCACATCAATAAGTTTAACAGGTATAAATCTGATCCCATTGACGCATATAGAGTTTCTAGCGTCACATTTAGGAAGACCCAGCTCAGTATGAACACATTTACTTCTTACATATCCCACTCCTATGTTAGGCTCTATAGTTACAAAAGGTCTGTTCTCAATTCTCACAGGTATGAGAGTCATTGCTGAGAAGAGTGTTGATTTCCCGACATTAGTTTTTCCAATGATCCCTATTAAGATGTTGGTTTGTAAAACCATTTTGTCCAAAAACAATTCTAGCAAGTCTATATAAAAATTGTGATGAAAAGGATCATCTGAATAAAATTATGTAAAGAACATGTTCTGTCAATACTGAGGTTATAGGATAAGTCGCAAGAGCTATTAATACGAAAACCAGATAAGGAGCTCCCCAAGATGCTATCACAAGATCATCCTTTGACACAAGATTTTTATTTAGAAGTCTTCTCAGATCCTCTTTGAACTTCTCAGGATCCTCATTTATATCATATGAAGATCTGCATGTCCAAATGATCTTTTCATTATTCTCTTGTGGATATATAAGAGGATACATAAAACGAGATCTTAAGAAACTATCTATGGTCATAGGAGATCCTGTGAGAGCTATCATAAAAGATCTCAGTTTAGAGCTGCAGACAGATCTTATGAAAAAGATTTTTTTGAAACTTTTGAAAATTGATGGAGCAACATAAAGAGCTAGAAAAATATTTGAGAACAACATTATTATAAGAATTGGAGGAAGAATCAAGTTTTCGAAGAGAGGTCTCGGCATAAGTATAGAGAGTATTAGATATCCAAAGAAGTCAGCGAAGCCCATGAATCCTGTTAAAGAGAGTATTAATATGATCATTGAGAAAATTATGTTAAGTATCAAAATCTCTATTATTATATGATCAAATCTTAATATGAGAAGCATGATGCCTACAAAGCCTGAGACAAGCCAGAGAATAGGATTCACTTCTCTAGACCTAAGATCTTGTGCAGAAGCTATTGAAAATATGATCAGAGAAAATATGTAGCTCAAAAGATCATATGTATTAATCATGATCTTCAGGCCTTACGTTTAAACTATTTTTATTCAACAAGTTTATAACAATGTATTTTTATCTGTGTAACAAGACCCTCTCTATATAATGTGTTGAGAAGTCTCTCGATCTCCTCCTGAGGAATATTTCTGTCTTGTAGTCTAGATATGATTTCGCTGAGAGGTGCACATGGTTTTCCTTCTAGCTTAGTTATTTGTCTAATTACGTCTTCGATCTCATGAATCTTTCTTCTCTTACTGGTAGGTTTGCCGGTCATTATAGCATCTATATCAATAGCTTTAGTCTCTACATCAATCCCCACCTGACTAAGCATTAAAAGCATCATTCTTATAGCCTCGCTGGCATCTTCCTCGTCAACTACGTCTTTCAAAGCCATTCTCGCATGTGCCTCAGCCATTCTTATTAAAGCCTCCATCTGTCTAGCTGTTATAGGTAGAGGCACAATGCCTTTGCTCTCTGCAACCGCGCTTCTCATCTCAACAAAAAAGTCCACTAACATTTTTCTGGCCTCTTCTTTCAACACAGGTTTCACATGTGTTCTTGCATAAGCAATGTATTTCCTAAGCAGATCAGGCTCGATAAAAGGTTTAAGCTCTTCATATCTTGAATGAGCCTCCACAATATAAGAAGCTAATCTTCTATCTTCATCTGGAGAAGGCTTGTCTCTGAGGACAAATATCAGATCAAACCTTGATAATATTGTTGGCGGAAGATTTATATTATCAATAAAATGTCTATCTTCCTCATATCTACCATATTTAGGATTTCCAGCTGCTAGAACAGATGCTCTGGCATTTAACACGGCGTGAATACCAGCCTTAGATATACTGACAGTCTGTTGCTCAAGAGCTTCATGTATAGCTACTCTATCTTCTTCTCTCATCTTATCAATCTCATCAATACATACAACCCCAAGATCTCCTAGAACTAATGCTCCAGCCTCAAGATAATATTCTCCAGTAGATCTGTCTCTAAGAACCGAGGCCGTGTTATGAACAATATAATCTTCTACTAAAAAGTTCTCTGTATTATTAATAGTGAAGTCATACATGACCCCTCCCTTCTCAAGCCACACCTCCTTTATCTTAGTAATAGATAGTTTATCATCTATATCAATGATAAGATCTGTATAAGCCGATCCTTGATAATTATTCTCAACTTTATCAGGGATCCCTATCTCTCTCTCGAGCATATCTAGAGATGCCCTATCTGATATAATTAAATAAAAGCTGTCATCATCAGGATCTCTCGTGATAACACTTAATACACCAAATCTTTTCAGAAGAAGAGATAATTGCCTAAGAAGTAGAAGACTATAGTGTTTAACATATACACGTCCGACAACATCTCTGAAGCCTAACTCAGTGAATATCTTCTTCAAAAATATTTTCAATAGATTATTTGACAAAAGATGTATATTAGGATCTAAGGTCCTTTCAACATACTTTTTCGAGGCTCCTATATGAGAGGCCAATCTAAAGATCATAGGATCTTTTATTATAATGTCTCTATCATTATATGAAAAGATCATATCCTCATCGATATTAAAAAGCTTCTTCAAAAGCCCTCTTAATATGATCAAAAGATCTTTTCCTCCATTAATTATTCTAATTTGGTGAGAGCTCTTTAGATCTTCGATAACACCTTTTGTGAATAAAATGCTGTAGAACTCTATAAACTCTTCGCCAAGATCAGGTAAATTATAGAACTTTCTAAACCCCTCTTCCTCATATAATATATATTTAAACTTTTTCCTAAGTATCTCTAGAGAGATCTCTCCGCTACTAAACATTTTAATTATATCTTGGACTTTATAGATCTTCCCTTCATCATCAACGATCTTAAGATCTGGCGGCAAAAGATTAAGTATAGACATGATCTTGTTTTTAGGCTCAGGTATCTTTCTTACTATTATTATATGTTCTCCTTCTCTCAGATCTATGGCCTTCTTCCAGACAATCTTGTCTTTCTCATATACAAGTATTTTTGTTTCTGGAGACACGACAAGATCTTTTCCTGTGAATGTCTCTATTCTTACTGCCGTCTCCACTGGCAGTAGATATATGTGAGATACTTTTTCTAGTATGAAGCCTTTCTCAGTATATGAATAGAGAGATAAGAAGCTGTCTAAAGTGAATATTATGTTATCTGTCAAAACAGTCCTCTGATTATTTATAGTGAATAATGTCTCAGGATTCAATATTCCATGATTAGTGTATACCAGAGATTCAGGTCCTATACAAAGGCCGGCTGCAGTGGAGCCTCTTCCAGTAGTAAAGATCCCTCTTGGAGCAACTTTTGCAGTAAATTGAAGTAGCTGAGATTTTGCTGTGCCAGGATCTCCTATGATCAGCACATGTATGTCTCCTCTTACTCTAGTCCCATCCTCCCTGATCTTAGGTACTCCGCCGAACAACAGTAATGCTATGGCTTCTTTAATATCCCAGAGACCATATATCGTGGGAGCAATGCTTGCAATAATCTTTCGTCTAATCAAAGGATCCTTAGCCAATCTCTTGATCTCTTCAATATCTCTCTCACTAAGCTCTACCTGTTCAACACCTTTGTGACTAAGTTCTATATTTAACACGTATAACTCTGCCTCATAAACTGATCGGATCGTTCTTCTTCTAGAAGACCTGTCCTTGCTAAGTCTTAACACGCCAGTTACAATCACCCTATCTCCAGGTCTTGCAATATCAACAAGATCTTCTTCTAAAATAGCTGTGATCTGACGAGGCATCTGTCCAGGAGGAAGCTCTTCAGGCATCTCAGATATAACTATCTTTTGATAATCAACATATTGAGACTCTTCTTCTATAATTTCAAAAGAGCCTTTAGAAGAATTACATAATGGACAGATCTTTGGAATCTCAAAATACTCGCCTTCAACTTCCACAGGAAACTTGCCTTGACACTCAGAATGATAGATCATAGCTCTTGCAAGTCTCTGTTTGAGAGGCGTCATTCTGACAACGATCCCTTCTATCTGTATGAGTTTTCCTATATGCTCATTTCTCAGATCTCTGATCTTATATGTGATGGGAAGACTCTTTACACGAGCTCTAATCTTTGTCTCTACGCCATACTCTGATAAGATATACTCGTTAAGAGCAGGTTCTATAACTTCTCTTAATACTTTCAAAGGCTCTTCTAATAATCTTTTCGCAAGCTCTTCATTATAAGAGTAAAGATCCATGTAATCAATTGTTACAGATGTTTTCCCTCTTCTAAGAGCCTCTGAGATCCTTTCTTTATACTTAGGTCTGTTGTTCTCGTCTAAAAAATTCTCAAAAAAATCCTTTACAACATCTTTATACTCTACTAATATTGTTACATCTTGATCTTGTGAAACAGACATATTACTCATATCAAGATCCCTCTTCAACAGCAATACTATTGATCCATTTATGAATATTTCTTAAAAACAACCTATAGAAAATTTTTTCTTCTAAAGTCATTCTCTTCTCAAGTTCTTCATCAATATTTTCAGAGACCTGAATATAGTATAATATTTTTTTATATCTGAGAGAGAGTATCTTTTCAAAGCTTTTCTTTAACTTCTCGATCTCTTGAAAAACTCTTGGATCTTTAGAATCAATTTTTTTCTCATATTCCTTTATTAATCTTCTGATCTCATAGTAGAGATTCGGAGGAATCTTATGAAGCTCATATTTAGAGCCTTCAGATCTTCTCTCTTCTTGAAATCTTATTCTATTAACATCATCGCTACTCTTCACATTACGAATGATCTTTACATATTCTTTATTTTCTAAAGTTTCAGCAACCCATCTTGGCAGATCAATCTCCACGCCTCTCACAAGATCTATATCGGTGAAGCCTGTTTTTCCAATATCTTTTAACACCATGACTCTCACAGGAGAATGCATGTCAAGACTTTTGATCGATTCTATAAATGCTTTCATAAACATAAGATTACTCATCTATTAAATAAAATTATACATACACACTTAAAAAAACATTGATATATTAGATAAATGAAGCATGATCATGAGATATTCTCTGTTAATGAGCCAAGGATCTTATTAATAATCTGTATCTCATGATCTATATGACTTAAATCTAAACCTCTGATCTCTCTTAATATGTCTCTTAAGACTTCATCAACATCATAATTTTCGTATAATATTTTGTCAATATACTTCTCAAGAGCTCTGCTAGCTTCTTCTGAAGTGATCTCTGGAGCTATCTCTCTGATTTTCTTTAAAATCTCTATGCCTAATTTAGTTGGTATCAGGTATCTTCTTTTTCTACTCTCAATTACATATCCATGTCTCAGATTATTTTCAATAGCTTTCACATAAGTGCTGGGCCTACCTATTCCTCTCTCCTTCATCATTTTTATTATCTCACTACTTTTATACAAAGGCGTCAAAGAGCCTCTCAAAACTTTAATATCTAAAATCTTGAGAACATCATCTTTCTCGATATCTTGCGGAAGCATCTTCATATAGTTATATATCTTCATAAAACCTTCTTCATAAACTCTACATATGCCTTCTACAGATCCTTTTAAATCAGGTTTATCAAGTATTTCATATTCGATTACGCAATAATCCACTTCAGCCTCTTTCATTTGGCTTGCAATAAATCTTCGAAATATAAGATCATATAGTTTTATATGAGATTCTGTTAATTGTGTCATAGGGACCTCCCCTGAATACATTGCTTCAAAGATCTCATCCACTGAATATGGATAAGTAGGTCTAATAGCTTCGTGAGCTCCCTCAGCTCCCCAGCTTCTGCTTCTAACATATTCTTCACCGAATCTATCGATAATAAATCTTTTGGCAATATCAATACCGTATGAAGATATATGTGTAGAATCTGTTCTATGATAAGTTATCAAGCCAGCCTCAAAGAGATCCTGAGCCAACTTCATTATGAGCTTTGGCGAGTAGCCTAGTAAACTTCCTGCTGATGTTAATAGAGAGTCAGTGGTGAATGGAGGCTGCGGATTTATTATTTTTCTCTCTATTTTGACGCTTCTGATCTTAATGAATCTTCTTTTTAAGACGTCTTTTATATCATCTTTATCTTTAACAAATATTTTCAATTTGCCGAGTCTTTCATTAGACGTCTTGATATACAGCCAAAAGCCTTTATTACTTCTATATCTCTCGAAAGCCTCTACAATCCATGATAAAACCGGGGTCTGAACCCTTCCTGCACCAAGCCACTTCTTTCTATAGATATTCTGAAGCTCTTTACTTAATAAAAATCCTACCCAACGATCATCTATTCTTCTAAGGATCTGTGCTGAGACAAGCTTGTTATCTATATCTCTAATTTTTGTTATAGCATCTAAAATAGCTTTTCTAGTTATCTCATGAAACTCTATTCTGAATATCTTAGGGTTATAAGGTCTCAGAAGATTCTTAAGATCATAAGCAATCTTTTCACCCTCAGGATCAGGGTCTGTGGCGATCATAACTATATCAACGGTATACGCCAATCTTCTGAGCGTATCAATGATCTTCCTCTGATCTCTTATAAGACTACTTCCACATCTAGGACATTGAGAGACTTCTTCAACAAATTGATATCCGCATGAGAGACATCTTTTAATATAATTATATACTGGTTTAAACTCTCCATCATATTCAACGCCATATAGACCAGCATCTTTAACAAGATCTGTCACATGTCCTATAGATGGAGCAATAGTCACTACATACACCTCATTATCTCTCCTTATACTAAACTCTCTAACAACAAGATCATTTATAACTCTCTTGTTTTTAGATCCAAACAACTCAGATATAGTCCTTACCTTAGTAGGAGATTCAACGATCATTAAAACAGTCTTTATCTCTATAGGAGCCTCTGATTTTTCTACAGAAGTTGTTGTTCGAGACTTCTCCTGCTCTTTTTTAACAGTCTCAAGATCTATATCATCAAATTTTTTAAACTCGACATTGCTTAAATATCTTTTTAATCTTTTTATCAAGAGCTCTAAAAGAGCCTGTTCTCTATATAATATTAATGAAAGCCCTAATGTGAATCTGTTGTTTAATATTCTTGATGTTCTTCCAGAAGCCTGGATGTATGTGAGAGGATCTGGGATCAAAACATTTTTATTCAAAAGATCTATTAGACCAAATCTTGCATACAGCCTCTCTTCTTTTAGTTCTCGAAGCATATTCCATGTATCATCTATAATAAAAAAGATCTTGTCTACAAGATCTTTTAATTTATCTTTTGCTTCTGATTCACCATTTAAAATTTTTTTAAGAATATAAAGCTCTGAGACTGACATCTTAGAGAGTATATGCATAAGCTCATCAAGATGCTCCTTAACATCAAAACCTTTTGAAGCTAATGTAGATAATATCAACAATAGTTTCCTAGGATCTTTCAAAGACTTCTCTAATGATACAGCGAAACTTGGTACTCCTAGAAAAACAGCGTTTCCAATAATCTTTGGAGAGTCCAGTCCTCTGACTGCTGTTCCGTAGAAAGATGCTGATGCGATAAGATACTTCAGATCTCCTCTTAAAAACTTTTCAATATCCCTCTTTCTAGAGTCGGCTATGCCGATCTCAAAACCTTCCTCCATAAGTCTTTTATAGATCTCTTTGATATCTTCATTAAATTCCTGCGAGACATATATGATGGTTCCTTCTCCAAGTTTCTGTAAAACTTCTTTTAACATAGTCAGATCTTTATAGTGCATATATGTGTCAATAATATTTCTGACATAATCCATCACACCTCCAACCTCAAGATCAAGAGTTTCTCTCAAGATCTTTGTTTTCATACCTTCTCTCCCAGTTGCTGATGCGATCACGAATTGTCCTATGTTGTTTCTAGATCTATATTCAACAATTTTGTTTCTAAGCTCTTCAATTTCTATTCTATATCTCTCATAAAGATCTTTTTTATCTAATATTTTTGCTGTCAACATATTTTGTTTTAAAATTGTTATTCTAAAAGCTGTATCAATGATATCTTCTGAATAACCTAATAATCTTAAGATTCTTTCAACATTTCTAGATCTTTTCAATATAGCATCAAGATCATCCGCCACCACAAGGTCAAATTTTAATTGAGATAGATCATTGAATCTTCTCGCTAGTAATGAGGATGTCGATATAAATATGAAGCCCTCAAGATCATTATTAATAACTTCCAAAGATTTTTTGTGAAGACTTTTCCTAGAATCATAAATAAAAATCCTGTCCGGATCATTATTAGTTTTTTCAGCATAATAAATCAGTCTATTATAAGTTTGTTTAGCCAGTTCTATCGTTGGAGTGATGAAATAGATTTTTTTATTCATCTTCATTATATAAAGAGAGTATATATGAAGAAGCGTTGATTTTCCAAGCCCTGTCGGAGCTATTAAAGCAAAATTCTCGTTATTAAGTAGTCTAAGAGCCCATGTTCTTTGAATAGACCACATTTTGAATCCAGTAGCATTCTCAAAAAATTCTTGAAAGAACTTAAGATCTCTCTCTCTAATATACATGTACATATAATCTCCAGGCTCTTCAAGAGTTTCAGCTAGAATATATGTAAGCTTCTCTCTATCATCAAGCGATGATAATAGTCTTTTATCGACTTTAGATAGACATTTACGACATGGCAGCCCAAGCGAGAGTCTATATGAATCTATGGAGCCTCCACATGCAGGACAGGAGTTGTTATAGATCGGTTGCATTAAAAAACCTGTTTAATACGCTTTTAACATAATGTTAGCTTAAAAACAATAAGTACATTAGATCAATGATTTTTATAATGAAATTAAGTTATAAGGACTCTAAAAATATAGATGATAGTGGTGTGATAAGTGGTTAGATACAAAAGTGTTGAACAGATTCTTAAGATAATGAGAAACATAGATCAGATTAGAAACATAGGTATTATTGCTCACGTAGATCATGGTAAAACAACTTTGACAGACTCTTTATTGGCGGCCGCAGGCATAATCTCAGAGAAGTTAGCAGGAGAGATATTAGCATTAGACTATCTCAACGTTGAACAACAGAGAGGAATAACTGTGAAAGCTGCTAACATAAGTCTATATTATGAGTTTGAAGGAAAACCATATGTAATAAATCTCATAGACACCCCAGGACATGTTGATTTCTCTGGAAAAGTCTCGAGAAGTCTGAGAGTATTAGATGGAGCAATCGTCGTTGTAGATGCTGTAGGGGGTGTCATGACACAGACTGAGACTGTTTTGAGACAAGCTCTTGAAGAGAGAGTGAGACCTTTATTATTCATTAATAAGATAGATCGATTGATAAAAGAGTTGAGAATGACTCCAAAAGAGATTCAAGACAGATTTGTACAAATAATTAAAGATATAAACAATCTTATAGACACATACGGAGAGCCTGGTTTCAAAGAGAAGTGGAGGCTAGATCCTGTGAAAGGTCAGATAGCATTTGGATCTGCGAAAGATAGGATCGGTCTTACTATTCCATACTCACAGAGAAAAGGTATTAAAATAAGCGATCTTATATCAGCATATGAGAAAGGCAGAGAAGTTGTAGAAGATCTTCAGAAGAAGATACCTCTACACGAAGTATTGCTAGAGATGGTTATAAAACATGTTCCTAATCCTAGAGAGGCTCAGGCATATAGGATCCCTAAGATATGGAGAGGACCTTTAGATAGTGAGATAGCTAAAGCAATGATATCTGCAGATCCTGATGGACCCACAGTTTATCTGATAAATGATATGAGACACGATCCTCATGCAGGTCTTGTCGCCACTGGAAGAGTATTATCAGGATGGCTTGAGGAGGGTAAAGAGCTTTATCTTGTCAATGCTAAGACAGTGCAGAGAGTATTACAGACAAGTCTTTATATGGGCCCGTTTAGAGAGCCTGCAGACAAGATTTATGCTGGAAACATAGCTGCTGTATTAGGTCTTGATAGAGCAAGATCTGGTGAGACTGCTGTAGATCCTTCTCTAAAAGAGATGATGGTTCCTTTTGAAAAGATCTCTTATATATCAGAGCCTGTCGTCACAATAGCTGTAGAGCCTAGAACGCCTTCCGAGCTTACTAAGATGGTTGATGCTTTGAAGAAGCTTATTATAGAGGATCCTAATCTTGTATTGAAAATAAATGAGGAGACAGGAGAATATTTATTATCAGGAATGGGCCAGGTGCATCTTGAAGTCGCATTAACATTATTAAAAGAGAATTTCGGTGTCGAAGTGAAAACCTCCACTCCTCTGATCATATATAGAGAGACTATAAGAGGATCTTCACCAGTTTTAGAAGGCAAATCTCCTAATAAACATAACAGACTTTATATCTCAGTAGAGCCTTTAAATGAGGAGACAATAAGACTGATAGCTACCGGAGAAGTATCAGAAGATCAAGATCCTCGTGAGAGAGCAAAAATATTAAGAGACAAAGCCGGATGGGATTATGATGAGGCTAGAAGAATATGGGCTATAGATGAGAATATCAATGTGTTTGTAGACAGAACATCAGGTATTCAATATCTTAGAGAGGTTAGAGACACCATCATACAAGGATTTAGACTGGCAATGAGAGAAGGTCCTCTGGCAATGGAGCCTGTGAGAGGTGTCAAAGTGATATTACATGACGCAGTGATTCACGAGGATCCTGCTCACAGAGGACCTGCACAGCTGTATCCAGCAACTAGAAATCCTATATATGCAGGCATGTTAATGTCTAAACCAACATTATTAGAGCCTATTCAGAAGGTTGATATTAAGATACCTATTGACTACATGGGCGAGGTGACGGCGATTTTAACCAGAAAAAGAGGAAGAATTCTTGAGGTACATGAGTTATATGGTAATTGGATTAGAATAATCTCTGAGATACCAATAGCTGAGAGCATGGATCTTGCGCAACAATTAAGAGGAGCCACCTCAGGCAGAGCATTATGGGGTACTGAGTTCAGCAGATGGATGCCGGTGCCTGAGAATATGTTGCCAGAGCTTATTGCGACTATAAGAACTAGAAAAGGTTTAAAGCCGGAGCCTCCTAAGCCAGATGACTTTCTAGGACCTTGATCATAATTTAGATACAATATTTGAAGAGTCTCTATGAGAAGAAAATCTGTTTTAAAAGATCTTGTTTATCAAAGCTCTGAAATACTTCTTGACTTATCTTTTAAATGGGTTAGAGAAGGTAAGATTGATTTTGCTAAAAACGCGATCAGGATCCTTGAAGAGATCAGAAGAGAGACTAATATAAGAATACCTATTTACATGAGAAGAATGTATTGTAAAAAATGTTATGTGCCATTAATACCTGGGCTTACCGCACGTGTAAGAATAATTGGGAGAGGAAAAATGTTGAGAAGAGTAGTCACATGTCTCTCATGTGGAGAGATTTATAGATTGGAATTTATGAAAAACAAAATGGAGACTGATTATTCTTAGCTAATGTTTGATAAGATCTGTATTTAGATTAGGATACTCAACTTTTTTGTTATAGACAGCGTCTGTGATGATCTCATTAATTTCTTCATACAACTCGTTGAGAAGCTGCGTATAATCAGCTTTGCCTTCTTCTACAAGATCCATTTTCTTCTCCAGTTCTCTAGTTCTATTGACACTGACATATTGAGAATAGTTTTTACTTAGATATTCATAAACCTCTTCTCCTAATTTTGTTGCTACCAATCTAGACCTTGCTTTGGGAGGCTCTATTATATAGCCTCTTCTTCTCAATGTCTCTATTATAGTCGCATATGTAGAAGGTCTTCCAATACCTTGGTCTTTCATTAAAGACACAAGATCAGAGTATGTGTAGAGAGGCTTCTCGCCGACGAGTCTTCTCGTGACATTTTTAAGCATTTTTCTTCCTTCTATGATCTCTATCTTCATGATAGGCATAGGCGTCATAAGAGTAAACCCAGGTTTTAAAATCTCAGTTATATAAGAAAACTCTTGTTCAAAATCTCCAACAACTAGTTTAAAACTGATCCTTTTGACTGTCGCAGGAGGCATCTGGCTTGCCATGAATCTTCTGAATATCATGTCATAAACCTTAAGATCTTCCTCAGTCAATGGTGCCTGAAGTTTTATTATTCCTGCCGCAATCAACGTTTTTAATCTATGTACATCAAATGGTCTGGTAGGTCTTATACCTTCATGAGCGCCTGGCATCTCCCATCTTCTAGGAACAAAATATTCTTCTCCAAATATGTTAGATATATAATCTTTGGCAATTCCGATGCCAAATGTGCTTACAGTAGTACTATCAGTCCTGTGATAAGTGATCAGACCCATCTCAAAAAGTTTCTGAGCAATATTCATTGCCTTATCAGCAGATATTTTGAGAGCAGATGTGACAGCTACTAACATAGTGTCAGTAGTAAATGGCGGTGGAGGATTAACGATCTCCTCTTTAACAACTAAATCTTTCACTTCTACATAGCCTCTCTCTATAAGCTTGTTATAAGTTCCTCTAGGAGCTTTGACAATAAATTTGAGCCCGTCCTCAGTCTCTATAGTTATAAGCTCAATCTTTTTTGAGGCCTCTCTACTTCTCTCAACAACAAATCCTAAAACAGGCGTCTGAACTCTTCCTGCAGATAAATAATTCTTATTAAACTCTCTCCATAAAACAGGACTGAGAGAATATCCGATCCATCTATCCTCAATTCTTCTAACGATCTGTGCCTTAACCATATTCTCATTGATATCTTCGAGATTTCTTAAAGCCTCTAAGATACCTTTTCTAGTCACCTCATGAAATCTTGCTCTCTTAATATTCTTATTAAAAGGCTTGAGAAGTAAATATAGATCCCAGGCAATCTTCTCTCCCTCACTATCAGGATCTGTCCCTATGATGACCTCATCTACTTGACTGGCTAAAAGTCTGAGAGCATTTATAGAATTTTTGACGCTTCTAAAAACAGTAGATCCACAGTATGGACATTTGACAGCTTCTTCCGGCACAGTTCTTCCACAATTCATACATTTCTTCAGAACAGTATATACAGGAACAAAACTTTTTATGTTTTCATTAGAAACGTCTTTCTCTATTAAAACACCAAATAACCCTTCTCTCATAGAAAGATCAAGGACATGGCCGCCGCTTGCTGTTATTATCAGAAGAGAGTCTTCTATTACAGTCTCATATGTCTGAAGATCCATGAAGGCTCTCTGAACAGGTCTGCCAAAGATCCTTCCTATAGTTCTTGCTTTATTAGGAGACTCTACTATGAAAAGCCTGGTCTTTATAAGATCTTTAAACTCTCCTATGGCTTTTCCAGATCTTATCATTCTAACTCTCTCTCTGTCAAGATCTATTTTTCTTATCAAGTCATCAAGATCAAGATCTTTGAATCTAATCCATGACACCTCGTCTATATACCATCTCATCTCTCTCATAAGGGCATTGAAAGCTTTTACATCGTCTATGATGAGAATGCTGAGACCTTGAGTAACTCCTCCAGCAAATAATCTACTTGTTCTTCCACTGGCCTGTATATAAGCTGCGACATCAGGAACTACAAAAACATATTCTCCTCTCTTCTCAGATAAAGATATATAAGGACTTTTTCTCATAGCTTCAAGAATATTTTTATCTGAAAGTATTCTCTCAAAAAATCTGAGAGTTCTCTCAGCATTTCTTCTAGCATATTCTAGAAAACCTTCTAATGTCTGACCATTTTTAACAGCCTCTCTTATTTTCTCAAGATCTTCTTTTCTAAGATATCTAAGATTTGATAAAGAACCTACTATAAAATCTATTTCGTCTTGATATTCTCTTGGTATAATATCTCTAATACTGTTGAGAAGTATAAGCCATTTGGTAGGGTGAAACTCATTAATATCAATTTTTATCTTAAACTTGGGCACTCCCGCAAAGACAGCATACCTAACTCTCTCGGGAAGATCTATGCCTCTGACCAGCGGGCTTCGAGATGAGGCTATGCCTATCAAAACATCATATTCTCCAGATACAAATGCTTCAAAAATTTTTCTGCTAGACTTTGTAAAGCTTTTAGCTTTGATCCCGTTTTCAACAAGTATTTTCTCGAGAGCTTCTGCATAGTCTGATCCTTTGTCTAGAGGCACATATACAAGTCCTCCTGTGCCTAATCTACGGATCACATCAATAATTATTTGTTCAAGACTTCTCTCATCTTCAGGCTCTATAAATGCGTCAACAACCTTTCTGCCAACCTCGATTCTTCTGCCTACGGAGAACCCGAGTAATGTCTCAAGCATTAGTATTCTTCTAGTTTTTTTCGTAGTCTGTGTAGCTCCGCTGACAATGATCTGTCCGAATTCTCTTCTTCTGATCTCAGTTTTTCTCGATATAATCCTTTTAAGCTCTTCTTCATATTTATCAGGCTCTGACTTTATTAATTTTCTGAGACCTCTCTCTTCATCAATTAATTCTTCAACTTCTTTTCTAAGCTTTTCATCAACACCAATCATTTTAAGAACATAATCAATACTCTTACTCTTTCTAAGAAAACTATCTACATCATCAACAAATACTATGTCAACTCTCTGATTATGTATCTCAGGTCTTTTTATAAGACTCATAGTTGTTGTAACAAGTATTTTTGCATTATTAATCTTTTCTAGTTGTTCTCTTCTCTCCTGATCTTTAAGATATGAGTGATAAGAAAATACAATAAGATCTTTTGCGCCAAGCATGTTTATAAGTTCATTTATTTTCTCAGTGACCTGATGAGCCAGTAAACTTGTTGGAAGTAGATAAAGAACTCTCTTATTCATTTTATATGCAGCATATACTCCCAGAATAATTTGCGCAGTAGTCTTTCCACTTCCAGTAGGCGCTAACATTGCAAAACTCTCTTGATCAAAAAATCTTCTGGCCCAAAGTCTCTGAAGACTCCACATAGGAGCCTTAACATACTCAAGAAATATTCTATTGATCTCTTCTACTAGCCTCTCTTTAGAAAAAATATGTTTTAGATAACCATCTCTGACGATGTCTTTATCATCAGGCATACATTTTTTACATGCAAGACCTTTCTCAAGTCTCTCGCTGTTAATATCTTCGATATCACAATTTGGGCATAAAGATTTGAATATTGCTCTGATCATGATCTTTTATACCATTTTATATAGTATTTGTTAGAGAAATTTAATTTTTCTCAATATCAGATAAGGAAGCCACATTGAAATAAAGATCATGATTAGAGCCATAGGATATCCATAGGGCAGCCTCAGTTCAGGCATATTCCAAGGAGATACCGAACTGACCTCCTCTCCCGCCCTCAGGAGCTAGTGCTCCCTTCGGAGCGGATCATTGGTTCCCCTCATCTATTCGAGGCTACATCTGTCATCTGAGGGGCAGTCGGGGTGGCCAGAGATCCCCA
>JGI20129J51889_1000034_pt1 | contig 37895 bp, 40 predicted proteins | sample MonGeyMetagenome_FD_51889 | JGI IMG/M metagenome (IMG submission 51889)
AAGATTTAGAACGCTTACGAAAGCCCTAACGGCTGATCATCTAAGAGCCGTCAGCTCGAACTCTTCAGGTGTTCGGGCTCTGGGCTCTCTTACCTGAGCTTCGAAAGCCCTCAAGGAAGTTCTTGAGATAGTCGCTGTTGTTCTCGGCCTTGAAGAACACCGGTATGTCCTCAGGCAGGGCTGACTTGAAGGTCATGAGTAGCCACTGTCCGCTCTCTAAGTCTAGGGTTCTCTCGAGCAGGGAATCGCTCACACCGAAGGTTTCGGCTATAAGTTGCCTGTCGTAAGGCCTCGGGAGGGTGCTAAGGAAATAGGTGTGGATCTGTTGGAGCACGTTAGTGTTCAGGTAGGCCAACCTCTGTGTGCTTATGAGGCCGTTGAGGAAGTATTTCCTGCCATGCCTGAGTAGCCTCTCGACGGCTAGGGAGGAGGCCTCGCTGTAGTCCTTCTGCCTGGCGTCAATCGGGATGAACTCCTGGGCCTCGTCTAGTACGAACAGGACTTGAGGCTTGTTCGAGTAGAGCTTCTTCCTTCTCATGAAGACGTTATTTATTAGGCTAGAGGCGACGAGCCTCGCCTCCTCCAGGTTGGGGACCTCCACCACGAAGAGTCTTGGCGAGGACTCGTCGGAGTCAAGTATCTCCACGGCTAGAGCGTCGATGTCGTAGTCCTCCCTTATTATGTCTGAGCTGTTCAGGTAGGCCTTGAGGGACGAGAGGAAGGAGAAGATGGTTGCCGTCTCCCTGAGGCCCGACTCCCTCGCCTTGAGCTCCACCTCATTTATGACTTCCTTAAAGGTCTCGTCGAGGACGTCGTCCCTGTCGAGCTTCTTGTCCCTCATGAATTCGTCTATTCTCTGTATCATTAGCTGTAGTATGGGCTTTTGCGAGGGAGAAGTGTACTTGTCCTCTATCATCTGCCTTACCATAGCTATTAGGTCGCCGTATGTGAGGTAGCTCACGCCCTGAGGTGGTATATAGAGCTTCCTGATCTTGCCCTGCTTGAATATCTCCCCGAACACCTTCTTGATCTCCTCCCTGTAGACTGAGAGCTCCTCGGGGATGACGTGCGTCCTAACTAACCTCCTTTCGGCGTCGGCCTCGTTCGCTGGGAGCTTGTCCGTTATCGCGAGCCTAGAGTTCATCCTGTACAAAACGTCCAAAAGCAGGACAGCGTACTCCATGGAAACGTCGAGGACGACGACCTTAAGAGAAGGTATAGACTCGAGCGCCTTCCTAATTATCACCGACGTCAGATTGGACTTCCCTGATCCGGTGTAGGCGAATATCCCTGTGTGATACTTTATCGCGCTCGCCAGGTTCAGCCTGAGCTCCACGTTCTCGTTCAACACGTTCCCTATCCTAACGCCCTCGCTATAGCTCACGAACCTGCTGTATGCCTGGGGCGTGAACAGGTAAACTCTTGAGGCGGGTAACGGAGGGATGTAACCTTTGACGAACTTCACGTTGTCTCCTTCCGCCTCCATGATGTAACCCACATGGGAGGCGAAGACCTCCAGCCAGGCCTCGTCCAGGCTCCCCTCCTTTATCACCCTCTCGACGTTCTCTAGCACGTTCTTCCTCAGCTCCCTCGGCACGGAGCCGTCCAAGTTGACCAGTCCGAAGTGCATGGGCACGAAGTCTATTACCTCGGTTATCAGGTACGTGTTGGGCTTAGTGGTTTCCAACGCCATCAGCTTTCCCACGTTCAGCTCTCCGGCGAGCTCAAAGGGGGCCTCAACGACGAACGTCCTGAAGCTTACGGTCCCCCTTCCGTCCGCTGAAGTTCTGGTTACTACCCTCAGCTCCCTGAGCCTGGCCTCCGTCTCCTTAAACAGCTCCCTGTTCAGCAACGTTCATCATTAAACCAGAGGCTTTCCTAAAAACCTCCTTCGCTCCACGTTGCTCCTCATGAACCTGTAGCTCAGGGAGTGCATCGCTCTGTACTCGTACAAGGGGAGTAGCTTGTTCCTCTCGAACTTCACGGCCTTGTCCACAATGTAAAGGGGATAAACGTAACCTAATGCCTCGGGGATGGGGTGGAACGACGTAACGTAAATGAGCCTAACTATCTCGTCCCATGGGGCGTCGTAGTTGACCTCGACCAGGAAAGGTCCTGTGCCCCCAACGAACTGGAACACCGCGCTCCTAATGTCGCTGTCCAAGGGTATCAAGAAGGGAGGCTTAGCGTAGTTCGCGAACTCGCCCTTCCCCTCGAAGTCCTTGGAGACCGCTATGACGTTTCTCTTCACGTCCTTCTTATACTCTAATGATCCATCGATGAAGACCACTTCCTCTTTCCTAGAGTTAGCGACGGACACCTCGAGCTCCTCCATGTAAGCTGAGGGCTCGCATGAGTAACACTCCTCGGTCTTGAAGTAGATCTCCTCAATCCTAGTCCTGAACCCCTCCTGGTAACCTTTGACCACGCCCACTATAATCAGGGGCCTCTGGCCCGGAACGTCGACTAGAGTGCCGTCAATGGCGGCGAACTCGTATTTAACCTCTTTAGCGTTGTCGAATAACGGTCTTACTAGAGTGCCTAGGACGCCCCTGTACCTCATTACCGATTACCTTCTCCCACAGATGAGGGTGCTCCTTGCTAAAAGGCTTAGGCGTGAGGGGTACAGCCAGCTAAGGATAGCCCAGCTCCTGGGGGTTAGCCAACCTGCGGTTAAGAACTACCTAAGCGAGGACGAGGAGGAGGTGCTGAGAAAGCTGGAAGGCTATGGGATTTCCAGGGATGAGGTCGAGGGCTATGTGGACGAGCTCGTGAGGGTGATAACCGCCCACGACGTTCCTTCCGCCATGAGTTACGTAACTAGGTGGTCCCTTAGGGTGCTCTCCAGCCTGAAGCTTTGCGACTTTCATAGAGCCGTAGACCCAGAGGTACCGAAATCGTGTGACGTGTGTAAGTTACTTTACGTGAAGGACGAACTCCAGGAGCTCAACGACGCGGCAGCCCTACTGTCGAACGAACTCATTACACCCCTGATCCCGGAAGTGTTGAGTAACTTAGCCTATGCGAAGGAGAACGCGGAGACCATCAATGACGTCGCGGCCTTCGAGGGAAGGATAACCAAAGTGAGGGGCGTGCCCACGCCAGCCTCTGGCCCGGCCTGGGGAGCCAGCGTGCATTTGGCGAAGGTCTTACTGAAGGTCATGAAAAGGGACAGGATGACCAGGGCTGTCATGAACGTGAGATATGATGAGGTTGTAATGAGAGCTGTAAAGGCTTTAGGCCTGTCCTTCGCGGTGGCGGGTCCCCAGGACTGGGCCAGCGACGATGAGATAGCAGATGCGGTTTACAGGGCTTTCAGTCCCGGCACCGAAGTGGTCTTCCACTTGGGCGGCAAGGGCCTTGAGCCCGTAACTTACGTCTTCGGCCCCAACCCGATAGCTGTAATTAAAAAAGTTCTAGAAATAGGGAGAAAATACAGGGAGCTTATCGAAAGTGAAAAGGCCGAGAATAATACCAAATCCAGCCTATGAAACACTAATCTAACCGAGGACTCCCAGTAACAAGCGATGTCCTCGATAAACGACGTGGAGGAGCTTTTGAAAAAGGTGGAGGAGGCCGTAAAGGACCTCAAGGTAGCCTCGTCGGACAAATCGATTCTGGAAAACGTTCTCATCAAGACTATGGAAATTCACGCCGATCTTTATGCGAAGTATATTAGCTTAGGAAAGGCTTAGAGCATTTAGGGAGGCCTTGTTCCAGACGTTTTTTAACTCCCCCAGTTATCCCGGGGTGAAGATTCTAACGTCCTCTGGGAACCTGATCACGCTCTCCCCGAACTTAGCGTACAGCCTAACCTCCAAAGGACAGGACTTGAAGGCACTGGCGAACTTCATAGACGCCTACGTAACTGAAGGGGAACCGCCTATATTCTGGACGAGCGTTGGCGTCTATGAGAATGAAGGGGACTGTCTTAACGGCGTGCTCTTCCTGACTGAGCTATTCGCTAAGTACAACAGGCTCGACCTCTTCGTGATACTCTTTAAGGATTTAGCAATCGCCTTCGTCCCCGAGGCCAGCGGGGATGCGGCCGAGTTCGTCCTTTCGAACCTGGCGGGCTGTCGGACCGTCGATATGCTCTACGTCTACAAGTTCTTCCCCCTGGAGCTCATGTCGAAGGCCTTGAAGCTAGACGAGGGTAAGGTAGAGCTGAGGAGTGACAATACGTTCGTCTTTATGGGCAAGAACCTGTCGGTAGAGTGGACCTTCGAGGCTAACAAAGTGACGCTCTCGGTTAAGCCTAAGTACTTCGAGGGTTCACTCAATAGAAGTGAAACGTCCTAAACCGAGGCCCCTAACAGGTATAGACGAGGCCACGAGCTTCATCCTTGCCATCCTCTCGATAGGCGTCTATTTCATCGTAGCTGACCTCTTAAGCCTACACGGTCTTCAAAACGCCATTTACTCCGTCGTGATCCCCATAGCGGCCGCCGCCGTAGCCATAGTGCCTCACGAGCTGGCCCATAGGTTCGTCGGGAGATCTATGGGATGTTTCGCTAGGTTCGCCCTGGACGAAAGGGGCTTCGTGATGACTACCTTAATCAACGTATTCTTAGGTTCTCTTACGTACTTCGGTCTGTATATCGGGGGCGTGTTCTTCTCAGGCTATACGATAGTGTCGTGCCCATTCAGAGGATTCTACGGCTTCAGGACGCCCAATGAGGGCTTAATAAAGGTCGCGGGGCCGATAACTAACATAGCGCTCGCACTACTGTCCATAGCCCTTTACGAAGCGATACCAATTAAAGGCGCGGTAGCCTCCTTCATAGTTTATTCGGGCGCATTGAACGCCTGGGTAGCGTTCTTCAACCTACTCCCTTTCGGCCCCTTGGACGGGAGGGGAGTGATAGAGTGGAACAGGACAGTGTGGCTACTCCTAATCGTAATAAGCGTGCTAATTTGGGCCTTCTACCCCATTTGAGGGTCACTGATGAGGTTTCCCGGCTTCCTGCCCACGCTCCTGTTAATGACCGCGGTGGCCCTCGGGTTCGTTTTGACCTTTACCCTCCCTCCAAGCGAGGTACTCTCCTTAGAGCTATATAACAGGGCCGTGACCGACTACGGTCAGTATTACGAGCTCCTTAGTGCTGTTTTCGTTACGCCTTACTTGTCAGATGTGCTCTTCAACGAGGTCTCCCTCGTGGTGATTTACAGCTTCTTCAGAGGCGAGGCGGGTTGGAGGGAAGTACCGTGCTTCCTCCTAGGAGGGGCCGTGGGTAATTTAGCCACAGTTCTGCTGTTGCCTCCTGACACAATCTCGAGCGGGGCCTCAGGAGGCGTGATCGGACTCCTCGGGTATTACCTAGCCAGGGACGCCCTGATCAGGGGAGGATCGCTGAAGGACTTGGCGGTGACGGCAGCCTTCCTCGGTTTCATAATAACCTTCTCCTCGCTCTCTTTCTCCAACGTGAATAACGTCGCCCACGTGTTCGGTGGACTTAGCGGGATGCTCTGCGGCATCTTAGACTATTTGTTTTATAAACGGCGCAACGGATGAGCTAAGTTTCGACTGAAGCGATAATGATCGATTTCCACTTGATTGAGGAAGCGCTTATAGTTATAGGCATAGTTACATTACCCTACGGAATCTACGAGATCCTGAAGGGCGGAGGGACTAGGAAGGCTAAAGCCGTGTTGATTGGTATATCGGTAGGCCTATTTATAGCGGAGCTCTTGCTGACCTTGTGATAATAATAGTAGCCGGCACCCCTGGGACGGGTAAGTCGACTGTAGCCAGGGCTTTAGCTGAGAGGTACGGCATATGCTACTTGAACGTCTCGGAGTTCGCTATATCGAGGAGGCTTTACACCGACTACGACGAGGAGTCCAGGAGTTACGTCATAGACGAGGAGAGGCTAGTGGAGGAGCTCAACGGGTATCTGAGCTCCAGAGACTGCGTCGTGGAGACCATTTATCCCTCGCTCGTGAGGAGGGCGGATAAGGTACTCGTCCTGAGGAGACACCCTAAGGAGTTATGGGAGGAGCTGACGAGGAGGGGATGGCCTTTAGCGAAGGTCGCCGAGAACGTCGAGGCTGAAGTCCTGGGGGTCGTTAGTCAAGAGGCTAGGGAGAGCTTCGGTGAGGTTTGCGAGATAGACGTCACAGGGAAGAGCGTGGAGGAGGTCGTTGAGCTCTTCGAGAAGGGAGTTTGTAAAAACGTCGACTGGCTGTCAGACCCGGACGTCGTGGAAGTTCTGGAACTTATACAAAGGAGCCTTAAATAGTCAGTTTATGAGAGGCTCATGTGAGCAACAATCCCTTCAGGATAACGGCCCCCACAGGAGGAGGTACTCAAGGTAAACAGCCCAGGGACTTGAGGAAGGCCGCTCCTCCAGTTCAGGCGGTCGATACGAAGATACAGCTCAGAATGAAATCCGTCAAGTACAAGATAGCGGTACTTAGCGGGAAAGGTGGGGTAGGCAAGTCCTTCGTTTCCTCAAACCTTGCGGTAGCTTTGGCTGCTGCAGGCAAAAAGGTAGGCATCCTGGACGTGGACTTCCACGGCCCTTCAGTGCCTAAGATGCTTGGGCTCAGGGGCCAGATGCTTACCGCGGATGACAAGGGGATAAACCCCGTGATGGGTCCGTTCGGCATGAAGGTAGTCTCGATAGACTTCCTCCTCCCGAGGGACGACACGCCAGTGGTCTGGAGAGGTTCGTTAAAACACTCCGCGATCAGACAGTTCTTGGGCGACGTCAACTGGGGGGAGCTCGACTACCTGGTCCTCGACCTACCGCCTGGAACGGGGGACGAACCCCTCTCGGTGGTGCAGCTGGTCCCTAACTTGACGGGTATAATCATCGTCACTATCCCCTCAGAGGTCTCGACGCTCGCGGTCAGAAGGTCGATAAACTTCGCGAGGACGGTCAACACCAGGATACTAGGAGTAATAGAGAACATGAGTTACTTCGTGTGCCCCAGCGACGGTAAGAAGTACTACGTATTCGGAGAAGGGAAGGGCAAGAAGATGGCGGAGGAGATGAGCGTACCGTTACTCGGGGAGATCCCGCTGGACCCATCAATTGCGGAATCCAACGACCTCGGCGAGCCGTTCTTCCTTAAGTACCCCACGAGCCCTGCGAGCCAGGAGTTCGTCAAGATAGCGGACAAGGTAATTAAGATCGTTGAGGAAGGCGGAACAGGAACTTCCTCCTAGAGTAGTCAACCGCTTTTTCAACCTCGCCTCTCCTCACCATATCGGCGAGTACTTCCCTGAACTCCAAGGCCGAGAACTCGAGGCCCTTATCCCTCAAGTATTCCATTAACTCGGTTGAAGTCATCTCTCCCTTCTCCCTAAGGGCGTTCAGTATTTCCTCCTTCAACATTTCAGGTATTCCCTAGGGAGCACAACTCAATAAAACTTGAGTAATGAAAAATGCAAAATTTTAAAACAATCTAACGTTACTCATAATTGCGAAAGAACTTGTCGGAGAGGCAACTTTACTTAAGGAGGTTCCTGACGGTGGCTTACGGTCTATCGGACGCTGAGGTCGACGTGTTCTACGCTTTAGTGGAGCTCAACAAGAAGGTCGACACGGATGAGGTCGCGACGAGAGTTAAGCTGAGCAAGAGCAGGATAAGCCTAATACTCAAGAAGCTCTCGTCCGTAGGTCTCGTAGAGAAAGAGAAGGTACCCTCCGAGAAAGGAGGGAGGCCGAAGTTTCTGTACGAGGTGAAAAGGGAAAAAGTGGCAAAAACACTGAAGACTAAAGGAGTTGAGGTGTGCGAAGACCTACAGAAAGCGATTTCTGAGCTTCTCAAGGTATAGCTTAAGGTAGGGCGTCCTTTCCACTTTCTCCTTCGTTAGGTACTCCAGTATCAGGCCCGTCGGCTTCTCCCTTCTCTCAGTTCTTATTATTCGCCTATCTGTAGCTATTACGTCCACTGGAACGTCGTAAGGCATGACCGGTATGCAGTCGACTATTTGAACCTCATGTACGGTAGTAGCCACTGGAGTCTCTTCACTCACCTTACCGACCTCCCTCAGGATGGCCCACTCCAACTCGCTGTAACCCTCTCCTTTACCCACCCTGTCGCCTCTCAAGGTGACGGCCACTGAGCCCACAACGACGAGGTCTATCTTCGGGATCTCCTCTAGGTCGACCAGCCTCCCGTACTTAGAGGCCCCAGCGATTGTGGAGGCCTCGCCCAGGTCGTCGATTTCCTTGGGGTCTAAGAGATGGAATTGTCCCCTGAGCCTGGGGGTCGGGACTAGGACGACCTTACCCTCTTTTAGGGCCAAGTACCTCACGTGCCTCTGCGGCGAATCGGGGTTCACTTTAATCACCTTGGCCCTTCTGAACTCCTCCGTTTTAGCAAGGTTTTCCGCGGCCCTAACAGAGCCCTTGAAGTTGGGTATCCTTCCGTGAACCGGCCTTGGGAAGTCCGCTATGTTCCTCGACTCTAACAGGTCCCATATCCTTTTCCTCACATCATCCTTTGATTCCCCACACTCCGAGGACAATCGCGTACACCCCGAAGGCCAGGAGGACCACGAAAGAGAAGAGCTTTACCGCGATTACCGCCTTATCGCTGAGGCCACCCAATTTGTGAACGATGTAGGGGTAGCTAAATATCCATATAAGGATGCCGAGGAAGAAGCTGGGCCCTATTAGATAGGAGAAGTGGTCTATCATGGGAATCCCGTAAGCTATCCACCAGGTTATCTGGTAGGGGTTAGTGAGACCTAGTTTGAGCCCGTTGAGGTAGCTCCCCGAAATCTTCGTCCTTACTGGTCTGGCCTTGAGAGCCCCATAGGCGAAGTAGATCATGATCGCGCCACCAACTATGTAGAACCAGGGTATCACGCCTTGTGGTACGTAGTTGGCCAGGAAAAGCATCAATATGAAGTACGTGAGGTCGGCCGTCATGGCCCCCGCTCCAGTGGCGGTTCCGTGAAGGGGAGACTTCAGGGCCTCGTTCGCTATCATGGCGTTCACCGGCCCCGGAGGCGCGGCCATGGAGAGACCCAAGAGAATTCCCGAGGATAAAACGACTAAAGGGTCAGGCATTCTTGAGCATCTCCTTAAACCTCTTCGCGTCATCGAAGGAATACACGTTGTTGAACATTACGTATGCGTCGGAGTCCCGTTTTACGATTTCGAGAAGCCTCCTTAAGTCCTCGTCTGTGAACTTGTACCTGTAGTTAACCTCGCCCTTTCCTAGGCCGTGGAGTCTGTAGTACTTCCTCTCCGTGACGCTGGCTCTCCTGAACGGGTCGACCACGTGGACGAAGCCTAGCTCGTCGAAGAGGTCCTTAAGACCTTCATAGGAGTCCCACTCCTTCCCCCTCGGCTCCCACGCGTAAGTAAAGCTCCTATCGAGGACGCTAGCGAACTCCCTGAGGTTCCTCAAGTTCTCCTCGGTAGGCCTGAAGGACTCGGGTGTCTGGAACACTATAACCTTAGCGCCCAGCTGTTTAGCCTCGGATAGGGTCGTCTCCAAAGCCCTCATTACGTCCTCGTTCTGCCTGAAGAAGCCGAAGTTCTCCCTGTTTCCCTCGAACCTCTTCATCCTCTTATAAGTGGGCGAGGAGGCAGGGTGCGTGATGACCTGCAACGCCTTGACCGTGAACTCCAGGGCCTCGGGGGCCTTGCTCCTCCAGTTCCTCAGGGTAGACTCGCTCACCTCGTCGTAGAACGTCTGCTGAACCTCCAGGGCGTCGAAAACCGAGAAGTGTTTATACGTAAAGCCGCAAGTGCCTACCTTGATCAACTCCTACATTTAATTGGTGGACGGTCGACTAAATTTGGTTATTCGTGGATCTTTCTCCACATCTCCCTGGCCAGCTCGCCGTCGTACATGTACTTGTCCACTAGGCTCTTCGCCTCCTCCCTCCTCAGCCTGTGGGTTTCTAGGAACTCGTTCAACTTCTCTACCAGGATCTCCTTCAGCTCCCCCGTCAGGAGCTTTCCGCTCCTGTACTCTTCCTCTATTTTCTTGATCTTCTGGTCGTCGGGTTCGAAGAACATGTATAGGTACTGGAACGACACGTCTATGTCCGGATTGCCCCCGTATTTGCGGTGTAACTCGATCGTCGGTTGCCCTCCCGAGAACGCGTATTTCATTATCTTAGTCCTCACCGTCTTGGGATCGTCGGTGAGGTAGATCGTGTACTCGGGCAACGAGGACGACATTTTTCCCTCAACTCCCGATAAGGGCGGGAAGAACTTGCTGTGGATGGCGGCGGTCTTGTAGTAGCCCAGACTCTCAGCGATGTCCCTCTGCAGCCTCCAGTAGGGGTCTTGGTCTATACCCGCAGGTATCAGGCACCTTCTCTTCTCGAACATCGTAGGAACGATCTGAAGGGCAGGGTAGAAGAGCAGACCTATGTTGGTGGACTCGTTGAATCCGAAGGTCGCCCTGACCTCATTGAACGTGAGTTTCTTCGCCACTTTTACCGCCAGGGGGTACATGTTCCTGATGTATTCGGTATCGAGGAAGATGAACGTCCTGTCCGGGTCGAAACCAACGGCCGCTATGTCCAGGATGTTGTCCTTGGCCCACTCCCTGGTCTCCTCTAGGGTGTAACCGGCCTTCTGCAAGAACTTCTCGTCGTCCGTCACCTCTATGTAAACGTTGACCTTGAACACGTCCTGAAGCCACTTGGTGAAGATGAAGGGAATCAGGTGCCCTATGTGCATCCCCCTGGAGGGTCCTCTACCGGTGTAAAGGAAGAACCCCTTGCCCGCCTTGTAGTCCTGGATAACCAGATCGAGATCCCTGTGGGAGAAAAAGACGTCCCTCCTCAGGAGGACGTGTAACTCCCCGGCCTGTTTCCTGATCTCCTCCTTGAGCTCGGGAGTTATCCTCTTGGTGCCGAACTCCTGAATCAGCTTGTCGTAGTCCACCTTACCCTTGACTTCCCAGGGCGTTACCTCGAACTCCGGCATTACTCCGCTTTTAAAGCTCTGGGGAAGATTTAAGGCTGAATGACGAAGACCGACGGAAGTTATCGTTTGTTTAAAATATTATTTCACTTAAAGAATAAATTAAAATTAGTTGTGATTGTCCGAAACGAAAGGTGAGGGTTAAGAAGGGTTGAGCTTGGCCTTCAGCCTCTGCTCGGCGACCTTCTGTGCCTCCTCTAAGATCTTCTTTACCTCCTCCGATTTGGAGTAACTGGGGGTATAATAACGGTAGCTCATAGCTTATTACCCATCGCAACAGCTCCAGCCGGTAGGGACGGGAATTTCTCCTTCATCTTCTGCTCCGCTATTAAGGTGGCCTCCTCCAGGATCTTCTTCGCCTCAGGAGAAGCCGCGAAGCCCACGCCCGAAGAACCTGTGAACTCTCCCGCGGCCAGCGCGACCTCCTGTAGCCCTTCTCCCACTTGGTCCAACTCTATCGCCAGCTCAGGCATGATGCCCTTTATCACACCCTTGAGCTCTTTGATCACACCTATTACAGGGGCCAGACCGACCATCACGTCGCCGAACTCGGTTATCGTCTCCAGCCTGAGAGAAACCTGTTCTAGGGCGAGCTGGGTGGCCAGCAGGCTCTTCGCCGCTCTCCTTATTTCAGCGACCTCGTTGGCGTACATCGTAGCCCTCATCTTGTCGTTATTCTGAAGAGCCTCCACAATCCTCTCGAAGAGGCTCCTGTCCCTCTCTTCCAGCCTATTTATGTTGACCTCTAGCCTACTTATCATGGACCTCAGCTGATACTGGGACTGTACGATCCTGGTCTTAAGGGGCGTCTTAGACTTGAAGGGATTGGACCATCCGGAGCTCTTCTCAGTGCCTTCCCACATCTTTATGAAGGATTTGTCCAGGGCCATTGTCAAGTGTATAACTTCGTCGTCGACATTGATATAAGACGAAAGTCGTTAGGTCGAAGGTATAACCTAAGGGGATGGAGTCAAGTCGAATATTTCGCCTAAGCCCGCTTGTTCCAGACCCAAAGGTAAGACATAGCGAACCTTATTACGAAGCCCAAAATTATGCCAGGAAGGTTGAGGAGCGCAGCCGTAAAGTAGGGAAGCCCCGCCACTTCCCCCACTACCTCGACTAAGTTCACCGGATCGCCCTTGTACAAAGCGAAGAGAACGAGGGTGGTCATCACTTGAATAACTGAGCCTACCGCACTTGCGCTGTGGAACTTGAGAAGCCTCGCGAGGAACGGCGAACCCCTCCTGTCATTGAACGTGATGGAGTCGTTCAGCGCGAAGTTCCAGAGTATACTGAGCTCCAAGGCCACGAGAACGGCGATTACCAGGGCCAACGTCTTCTGTAGCGCCGCGAAAGCGACTTCGTTAACTACTATTCCTGAGGTACCGACCAACGAGTAGAGCACTAACCGCCTCAGGATATCGACTCTCGGCATTATGTCTTTCAAAGGCGGATGTTTGAAAGGTCGGATAAAGCTGTTTCGAACAGGTCGTGATACGCTCTTTAAAGAACCGTTCGCTCGCTCAAATGAGGTCACTGGATTTCAGGGCGTCATACAGCTCGCGGTAGTCCTGCCTAACTGCCACCCTGGCCCATTCCTTCTTGAAATTCCTGAAGCCCCTGTGGTCCCTAACGTAGAACCCTAATCTCAACAGCTTATCGTTGGCTGACACGCTGTCGACCTTCAGCTCAACGACGACGTAAGGCGCGTAACTAACGAAGGCTCTGAAAAGGGTCGTCATCTCGGACCTTATAGACCTAACGACCTCCCTCGACTTCTCGAGGAACCGTCGCACCTCTGAATAGTCCAGGTTGGAAAACACGTAATAGACCACAGAGTTGACCCTCCACTCAGGGAGATACCTTAAGAAGTCCCACTCCTTACGCTTCGAGTGGACGGCGTAGCCTATCCTGAGGCCGGGAACCGTAAGGGACTTGGTGAAACTCCTCAGAACCAATAGGTTGGGGAACTCGTCAACCAGGTTAACGAAGGACTCGCAGTCCGACAGTTCTACGAAGGACTCGTCCAAAATCAGCACTCCGCCTTCCCTCAGGAACCTGACGACTTCCCGCCTATCTATACAGGCCCCCGTTGGGTTGACCGGGTTCGATGTCACGACGCACTCCCCTTTCAGCTCATACTTCCACTCCCTCCCGACGAGCTCCGCGGGATAGGACGAGGTCCTCCTATAGCTCGAGTAGTTAGGCTCGGGAACGTTGCAGGGAGGCAGTAAGGGGAAGACCTCGCTCGTGCCGTTGAGTACCGTGACCTTGCCGCTTCCCACGTAGTCCGCCAGCAGGGACTCTAGGTAGCCGTAATCGTTAGGGGGATAGAGCGAGTAGACCTGGAGCTGAACGGCCTCTTCAACGAGTTTCTTGACGAAGTCAGGAACCCCTAGGGGATTCACGGTATAACTGAAGTCCTTGAGGCTCCTCGGCCTGCTCCCGTCCCAGACCACGCTGCCGTGAAAGCTCAAATCACTCCCCTTAGGTAGGCCTCCACTAGCCTCTTCTGGGCCCTCCTCAACAGCTCCGCGGCGGTCGAAACGGTCACCCCGAGCGTTTTAGCCACGTCGTTTATGTTGGCCTTCTTCGGGAAATCGAAGTAGCCTAAAGAGTACGCGACCCTAATGGCCTCTAGCTGCCTCTGTGAGAGCCCAGCGTAAGGCCTCAGCCTTATCACCTTACTCACCTTCGCGGTGATCCCTAGCTCGTACATTTCCTTCAACACGTCCTTTACCTCGGACTTCTTCGTTATGTAAAGGGACGAGATGAACTCCCCGGGGACCGGATAGGCTGAGGCGAGGTGGTGCTTGTAAAGCACCTTCGCGAGGGGATCGTGAAAGGGGAAGTATCCCACGTAAACGTTGCCCTGGGAGCTCCACCTACCTCCCAACGACTGCAGTACCTCGCTCTGTCCCTTGAACTCCGCCAGCGCGACGTACCTCTCCTCATTATATCTCTTGAAGCCGAAAATCCTCATACTATTTTTCGACCAATCATAACTACTAAGCACGTCAGGAATTCTAGTAGACAAAACGATAATGAATAACATCCCGAAAAAATTCGGGGTTTGAAATATTTAGGATTGACTGAACTTGTGCTTCGATCGTTATGGGAATAGACCCCAACTACAGGACCTCTAGGCCAGTGGCCGGCGAACACGCGGGGCATAAGGTGTACGGCCCAGTCGAGCCTCCGGGCAAGCTAGGGATACACGGAACCATAGTGGGCGTGGACTTCGACATATGTATCGCCGACGGTGCCTGTATAAACGCGTGTCCGGTCAACGTATTCCAGTGGTTCGATACGCCTGGCCACCCGGCCTCAGAGAAGAAGGCCGACCCGGTTAACGAGCAGGCCTGCATATTCTGTATGGCCTGTGTGAACGTGTGCCCCGTGGCAGCTATAGACGTCAAGCCTCCGTAAAGCGCTTTTTTTGCGCCTCATCTATCCAAAGTTAACTCAGTTTACGTTGAATTTCTAAAGGAATTAAGGTAAATGATTTTACTTTCGCGAGAGTATTTTGAGTTCTGATTATACCTTGATCGAGGAGATATCGCTTTTCGGAAGGGGAGGGCAGGGCGTGGTCACTGCGGGGGAACTCCTAGTTTCCGCCGCGGTCAAGGACGACCTATACGGCCAGTCAATACCTTTCTACGGGGGAGAGAGGAGAGGTGCTCCCGTAAGGAGCGACGTCAGGATATCGGATGAGCCCTTATATCTTCACAGGAGGACCTACAACTCCGACGTAGTCGCCGTTTTCGACTCCACTCTACTCGACATCCTTAAAGTGACGGAAGGCCTGAAAGAGGACGGATCGATGCTGATAAACAGCAAGCGTTTGCTCAAGGTGTGGAAGAACACCTACGTGGTGGACGCCACGGGCATAGCTAAGGACTTAGGGCTGGTGGTCGCCGGTTGGGCCGTAGTCAACACGGCCATGGCTGGGGCCTTGGCCAACCTGCTCCATACAATCAAGCTGGACAGTTTGGAGGAAGTGGTGAAGGAGACTTTCCCCGGGAAGCTAGGGGAACTCAACGCAGAGGCAGTGGATTTAGGATACAGGACGGTGAGGAGGGTTGATTGAAGTCCCCGAGTACTCCGTCCCGCTGGCGAGGCCCAAGCTCGGCTCCGCTGGGAAGACGGGCTTCTGGAGGACAAGCAGGCCCGTCATAGACTACCAGAAGTGCACCAAGTGCAGGCTTTGCGTGATTTACTGCGTGGAGAACACCATAGACCTTATGCCCGACATGTACCCAAGGATAGACTACGACTACTGTAAGGGCTGCGGCGTCTGCTCGAACGTCTGTCCGCACGAGGCCATCACCATGGAGCCCGAGGTGAAGTGAAGTGCAGAAGGCCAGGAAAGTTCTGGCTCTGGTCGGGAACCACGCGGTGGCCTACGCGGTGAAGCAGGCGAAGCCCCAGGTTCTAGCTGTCTTCCCTATAACGCCTCAGACTACTATGCTTGAGAAGCTGGCCGAGTACATAGCTGAAGGCGAGCTGAAGGCGGAGCTCGTCAAGATCGAGAGCGAGCACTCCGCGATGGCTACCATATTCGGTGCGGCCGTGGCCGGGGCCAGGGTGTTCACGGCCACCTCATCGCAAGGCCTGCTCTACATGACGGAGATGATCTACTGGGTAGGAGGTGCCAGGGTTCCGTTGGTGGCCGCTGTAGCGACTAGAGCCATAGCGGCTCCCTGGTCCATATTAGACGACCACCACGACTTCGTGAGCAAGCGCGACGCCATATGGATCCAAATGATGGCGGAGAACGTTCAGGACGCCTACGACCTCACCCTCATGGCCTTCAGGATATCCGAGTACCCCAACCTTCTCCTCCCCGTTATGATGGGGTTCGACGGGTTCATCCTGACTCACACCATGGAGAGGCTCGAGGTCCTCAACGACGAGGAGGTGGACGAGTTCCTGCCTCCAAGGAAGTTCAACCTGATCGACTTCGAGGATCCTGTCTCGATAGGCCAAGTGGCTGACTCGAGCGAGTACATCAAGTACCGTTACTCCGCCATGAAGGCGATGGAAAATGCCAAGTCCGTGATAGAGGAGGTCTCCAAGGAGTACTCGAAACTGGTGGGCAGGAACGTCCCAGGGCTGGTCGAGGACTTCATGTGTGACGACGCGGACTACGCGATCGTTGCCATGGGCGCCTGGTCCGGGGACGTGAGGGAGGCAGTACGAAGGCTGAGGGGTGAGGGCATAAAGTCGTGCCTTCTCAAGGTAAAGACCTTCCGCCCCTTCCCTAAGGAGCTGATAAGGAAGTATCTGAGCGAGAAAAAGGCGGTCCTCGTGATGGACAGGGCATACTCCTACGGCCTCGGTGGGGTATTAGCTAGTGAGGTGAAGAGCGCCATGTACGGCCTACAGGTTCCCGTCTACAACTTCGTTGCTGGCCTGGGAGGACAGGACGTAAGGCCCACAGTCATAGTTGATATGGCGAAGAAGCTCCACGAGGGAACCCTCCAGGAGGAGGTGTGGTTAGTATGACGGAGGCCCTCAGGCTGGACAACGCGAGGTTCCTGAGGGGTAACGCAGCCTGCCCAGGATGTCCTATACCGAAGGAGCTCGACACATTGCTAAGCGTTATGGGCAAAAGGACCGTGCTCGTAGTGCCCGCTTCCTGTACCTCAGTCATCCTGGGCGACACGAGGGGAACGCCGTCAACCGTTCCCGTAATTCACAGCGCCATGGCCGCCTCCGCGGCGATAGCTTCGGGCGTGGAGAGAGCCTTAAGGGCGAGAGGAGAGAAGGACTTCAACGTCGTGGTCTGGGCCGGAGACGGGGCTACCGGAGACATAGGCTTCGCGACCCTCAGCGGGGCCGCAGAAAGGAACGAGAACATACTGTACGTCTGTTACGACAACGAGGCCTTCATGAACACAGGGATCCAGAGGTCGTCATTAACCCCTTATGGTGCCTGGACCACTACGACTCCGGAAGGTAAGAGGGAGTTCAAGAAGCCGCTCCCGTTAGTGATGATGCAGCACAGAATACCTTACGTGGCGACGGCCTCGATAGGGTACATATTCGATTACGAGCAGAAGCTCCGGAAGGCCAAGGACGTAAAAGGCTTCAGATACATTCACCTACTATCCCCCTGTCCGCCCGGCTGGAGGTATGATTCCTCGTTGACCGTTGAAGTCGCGAAGCTTGCGGTAGACACCGGGATCTGGCCGCTTTTCGAAGTAGAGAACGGCGAGTTCAGGTTGACCAGCGTCAGCAAGACTCACCTAGATAAGTCGAGGAGGAAGCCCGTGGAGGCCTACCTGAAGCTTCAGGGGAGGTTCAAGAACCTGACCCAGGAGCAGGTTCAGGAGATCCAGAGAATGATCGATGAGATGTGGGAGGAGATCAAGGCTCTGCTGAAGAAGTGAGGTGTAAGTTTTTATCAAATCAAAATTCCTTAGATAGACCAATCGGTTCCTAAAGGCTGACTACCTTTAAGGTTCTCTCCAACCACTCCGGCATTTTGCCCGGGAACAACGACTCTACTTTGCTAATGTACTCAGAGGCGTCCTCTCCCAGCAGCCTGGCCGCGAGGCCCCTTAGCAAAGCCGCGTTCCAGTGAGTCCTGGAGTCCTCCTCGCTTAGCGAAAGGAGCTCATGGAACGCGTCCTTAGCGGACAGTAAGCTCTTCAGGGCCTCGGGAGAGACCAGGTGGTAGAGCTTGTCTCTCGCTATTCTCTCGACGAGTGACTTGGCAATTGCCTCCCTAATGGTCTGGGGCAACCGAGGGTTCGTCACGTATTCCGCGATGACGTCTACGTCGTATGACGTGAGCTTAGGAAGCCTTTTGATGACGGAAGGTAGCCACGTGCCGATCTCGACGACTCCCTTACTCGCTAGTTTTAATAGCTCCTCATAGGCCCCGGTCGCTTCCACAGCGTCAACGAACTGAGGTATCAGGGGGGCTAAGCATTCGTCGAAGAGATCTGCGAAGAGCCTCACGGCCGTTCTCGATCGCGTTTCGATGCCGTAGGAGATCTTAGAGAACAAGTTCTCGCAGCTTACGACACCCAATTCCTTGGCTCTTCTCATCAGCTCTATGGCCGACTCCACTAAGAAATCGTCCTTGATGTTGAAGATAATGGGCTCAGTCATTTTCAATATTTCAGCAAGTATTTCTCTATCGTTCGTGTCTAGGTACGTGAAGGCCTCCTGTATCACTCTTAGGTTGGAGCTTTCCAACAGGCTTAAGGCGTACTTCTCTGCTGGGGCGAACCTCGAGAGGTACCTGATGGCCCCTATGACCGCTGGTGAATCCCTCTCGGACGTTATGAGCGCTAGTGCTTCCATTTCGTACCCTTTAGCGCTTGTCAAAGCGAGGGCCAGACCCTTCACTTCTGGGTCGGTCGAGACGAGGAATCGAGTGAAGTCGCAGTTCTTCTTCTCGGCGACCTTTTCCAGGTAGTGAAGTGAGGGTGAGAGCAACCAATACCTCGGGGCATTGAACGCTTCGGCTAGCCTCCTGCAATCGAGGCCATCCACCTGATCAACTAGTTCCTCCTCGGTAAGCATGACGCTCATGTGGAAAGCGGAGCTACCTTATTTAAAATGACAATGTACGTACTCAGTATTTTCTTGTTGGTTTTTATGCGAGGTGTTTCACGTGGTATTACCGGGTCTATTGTCCCGTATTACGGGAACGTATACTAAAATATTTAAGTCGGAGTACGAGCCCCAACCGGTTTCGGTAACACCCCGTTTCGCGATACAAGTTCTCCCTCAGCGACTTTCCTGGCGCTACTGCCCTCTCCTCCTACCACGGATATAGCCCACTACTGCGAGGATCGCACCCACCACGAAAACCGCGAAACCTAAGAGCGCTATGGCCAATACGCCGACGATCTGGAACCCCTGTTCGACTAAAATCACTTCGGCGACAGTACTGCTCGGGTTGTAAAGCGTTACGTTAACGGTGGGAGATTGCGGAACTATCGAAACCACATTCAGACCGTTACGGGTAGATGCGTTAACAGCGGCGTTTCCGCTGACCTTGTAAGAAATGGGACTCGTGGAGTTATAAGAGAAACCGCCGAATTGACCCTCATGGAGCGTGAAAACGTAGGTTCCGTTAGGCTGTATGGTCACGGTCTGTACGGAAGAGGAGATAGAGGAGAAGAAGTATAAGAATGCTCCTACTCCAACGGCTATACCCACTATCAGTAGAACGAGTCCAATCTTCATTAAATTGTTCATGCGGGATCGAGCTCACTCGTAGACACTAGTTAAAAAATGGAATCACTACTACCTTATGTATATGGGTATATAGCACAACTTCCTCGGGATGATTAGAATGCGGCCACCTGAGAGGTGAGGAGCCTGATCCAGGATGACTAGCTTCTGCTCTTCCTTCTCCTCATTCCCACCAGCGTCAGGAGGGCTATAACGGCTATTATGGCCGCTATTAGGCCGTACACATAGGGGGGTTGTAATATCAGCTGTTCGAACGACGGCGAGACCTGGACGTAGATCGTCATGGACTGTTCGAACGGGTAAAGGGAGCCCGTCTGGTTCCACACCGCTATAAGAGCGACGGGTACTTTGCCCGCCGGAATGTCGCTGGCCGTATCGACTATAAATGTCACGTTAATGGCCTGGCCTGGTTTCAGATCGCCGGCGAAGAACTTCGAGGCTGTAAGGCCCATGAGGGGATTAGTGGAGCTCACGTGCGGGTAAATGTAGTTATTCGGACCTAGTGTCAGGATCAGGTTCTTCGCCGTGACGTTGCCCACGTTCTCTATTTCGATGGTCAGCGGAACCCCCGAAGCCCCTCCTGTGAGGGATCCGTACACGCCCACAACCCTCAGCTGGGCCTCAGGCTCGATCGTGACATTAAACGTGGACGAGTACTCCCCACCGTCGTACTTAACGGTGAACTGAACGGGATAAGTGCCGGGCCTCGTGTCGTTCGGGACGGTGATCAGGAAGGTCACGTTTACGGGCCTGCCTGGAGGGATCGCGCCTAAATTAATCACCTTCTGTCCGACCACCTCCAGGGGAGTGTTTACGGCGACTGACGCGTTATAGGCCATCCCTTGACCGTAGTTAGTCACTATTAACGTCAGCTGAGCGTACTCGTAGCCCTGGAAGATCTGAGGAGGATACGTGACCAGGTTCACGGCCAAACTGGGGCCGTAAACGGTCACGGGAACCTCCAGGGTCGTCACGTGGCCGTAACTGCTCACGTTCAACTGTATGTAATACGTCCCGGGAGTCGCGTTGGGGAAGACGCTGGCCGTAACGGTGGCCTCGCTGTAAAGGCCCGCGGGAATCGCACCTAAGCCCAGAACGGTCTGCGAGAACTCGAACGGGTACTCCACGCTCCTCAGGGTTATCGTCACGTTGCTCATCGCGACCGTCCCGAGGTTCCTGATTACGAAAGTCAGCGGGACGTCGGTTTCGCCTGGCGAAGCGGCCATTGGGGAGCTGGTTGTCCCCCAAAAGGCCTGAACCTGCAGGCCCTGGTAGCCCGTTATTGGGACCCTCAGGAGGACGGTCTTGCTCACGCCGTTGAAGTAAGTCAGCGTTATGGGAACGGAGATCACGCCTTGAGGGGCCGAGGGGGAAACGGAGGCCACGACCGTTAACTGAAACGGCGTCCCTGGGGGTAACGTGCCTACGTTGGCTGAGGGCTGGTAGAACGTAATGAGGCTGGTGTTGTAGAACTGGATCGTCACGTTGGTCAGGGTGGCCGTCCCCGCGTTGGTCAACACTATCGTGAGGGGATAGTACGTCACCCCAGGGGCGGCCTGTATGGGGTTGCTCGGGCTCCCCCAGAAGGCCTCCGAGTCGATCGTGGCGTAGCCCACAACGCTCACCTGCATGGTGGCGTTTATGCCTAGATTCCCGTTGAAGACCACCCTCACGGGGACATCGTAAACTCCCGGCTGTAGGGACGAGTTGACCGAGGCCGTAACTGTTTGATAGTTGTACTGTCCTGCGGGCACAACGCCTATACTTACGGGGTTCTGGCTTAACGTGATCACGTCGTTCTTGAGCACGTATACCGTAACGTTGTAGAGAGTCGTCGTCCCCAAGTTCTTGACCACCAGGGTCAGTGGGACGTTCTGTTGCCCGGGCATAACCACTATCGGGTCACTCAGCGAGCCCCACACCGAGAAGACACCGACGGACGTCGCGCCGGTAACTGGGACCTGCACATCAGTGGTATAGCTTAGGCCGTTATCGTACATGATCTTGATCGGTACGTTGTAGACTCCCTGACCGGTCGAGAGGCTCACGTCAGCTAAAAGGACTGCCTGCACCTCGGTTCCCGGCGGGACTACGCCGAGGTACGAATAGTCCTTGGTGAAGTTTATGTAGGTCGTGTTATAGGCGACCACGGTCACGTTGTAAGCGGGCGAATTACCATCGTTAATGATTACGATGGTCAACGGGAGATCCTGAGATCCTGGCGACGCTATAGTGGGACTACTTGGCGTTCCCCAGGTCGCCGAAACCACGAAAGTGGAGTATCCTAACACCAGTACAGGAACGCTGACGTACGCCACCGTGGGAACCGGGTTGCTCCCCACGTAATACGTAACCGCAAGAGTCACGTTGTGGTAGCCGGGAGTCGCCTGAGACGACACGTTGAAGAAGAAGACGGTCTTGTTGAACCAGTGGTAGGCCAACAGCTCGGGGAGGTGGACGCTTTGCTGGAAGGACGGCGTGAAGACGGACGACTGTTGCGGAACAATAGTGACGTCAGTGACGTTAATCAGGGAGGTGATGTTGAACTGTATGGGCACATAGGGCTCACCCGGCGATATTATCTGAACTTTCGGCTCGGCCAGAACTACGAAGGGGGCGTCGCCGCCTTGAGCCTGGGTTGGGATGTTAACTGATGAGGCAACGATATATGCTAATCCAAGTAATATTATTACAATTAATGAAATCGATATATCTTTTCTTTGCATGGATGACGAACCGCCACAGGTCTAATAAAGCTTTGGGGAACGAGATGTTTCTAGAGAGCTTGGAGCTAGTCACGTGGAACGTTAACGGCCTCAGAGCGATAAACAGGAAGGGCGCGCTCGACGAGATCCTTAAGTACGACGTAATCATGCTTCAGGAGATAAGGACGGAAGTCGTTCCCCTCAACGTCCTGATGTCTGGCTACTCCATAGCGGCTTTCCCAGCCAAGAAAAAGGGGTACAGCGGCGTGATGACGTTAACCAAGGTAAAACCGCAGAACGTCATCAAGGGAATAGGGCTCGCGGAGGCGGACGAGGAGGGAAGGACGATAACGGTTGATCTAGGTAACCTATATGTGGTGAACGCCTATTTCCCCAGGGCGGGGGACAACCTTGAGAGGCTCCACTTCAAGGTCGAGTTCGACAAGGCCGTCGAGGGTTTCCTCTCCAAGTTGGCCTCGGAGAAGCCCACCGTTATCTGCGGGGACTTCAACGCCGTTTTCGACATGAGGGACTCCAGCGTATGGGACGAGACGTGGCCCGGCCTCACCCCTCAGGAGAGGGAGTGGCTCAATCACATGCTCCAGTTGGGGTGGGTGGACGCCTTCAGGGCTCTCCATCCCAACGATGTAGTCTACACTTGGCGGAGCTACCTGAGGAAGAACGTAGCCATGAGAATAGACCATTGCTTGGTGTCCCCTGACCTTAAGGGCAAGATAGTCAGGGCTGAGGTACTGAGGGTTGAGGGTAGCGATCACTACCCTCTTTACTTGAAGCTAGAAGTCTGATCTCCAGCTTCCTTTGAAGGTAGTAGAGCCCGATCAAGTAAGGTAACGCGAAAACCCAAAGCGAGAAAACCCCAATCATCGATCCTCCCAAAGAGGAAGCTATCTCAACCGATTCGAGGAGGGCGGCCACCGCGAGGTTGAAGAGGGACAGAAGGAGGAACGTGATGAAGTACTTAGCTACGAACGATGAGGGATACCTCTTGAGGACGAACAGGCCAGTCCTTAAGGAAGTGGCCGAGGCGATGGCGTAAGAGAGGAACTCCACAGTGCCGTGGGGCATCAAAACCAGGAGGATAGCCACCAGTCCCCCGGCCACGCTCGAGGGCACCGAAAACGTCCCGAAGAGGGCTGCCGCTGCGGCAGAAACCACCTGGCCCGTGTTGAAGACCACGAAGAGCATTATCAAGACCCCGACGAGCGGTAACGACGAGATAGAGGAGAAGAAGTATAAGAATGCTCCTACTCCAACGGCTATACCCACTATCAGTAGAACGAGTCCAATCTTCATTAAATTGTTCATGCGGGATCGAGCTCACTCGTAGACACTAGTTAAAAAATGGAATCACTACTACCTTATGTATATGGGTATATAGCACAACTTCCTCGGGATGATTAGAATGCGGCCACCTGAGAGGTGAGGAGCCTGATCCAGGATGACTAGCTTCTGCTCTTCCTTCTCCTCATTCCCACCAGCGTCAGGAGGGCTATAACGGCTATTATGGCCGCTATTAGGCCGTACACATAGGGGGGTTGTAATATCAGCTGTTCGAACGACGGCGAGACCTGGACGTAGATCGTCATGGACTGTTCGAACGGGTAAAGGGAGCCCGTCTGGTTCCACACCGCTATAAGAGCGACGGGTACCTTGCCCGCCGGAATGTCGCTGGCCGTATCGACTATAAATGTCACGTTAATGGCCTGGCCTGGTTTCAGATCGCCGGCGAAGAACTTCGAGGCTGTAAGGCCCATGAGGGGATTAGTGGAGCTCACGTGCGGGTAAATGTAGTTATTCGGACCTAGTGTCAGGATCAGGTTCTTCACCGTGACGTTGCCCACGTTCTCTATTTCGATGGTCAGCGGAACCCCCGAAGCCCCTCCTGTGAGGGATCCGTACACGCCCACAACCCTCAGCTGGGCCTCAGGCTCGATCGTGACATTAAACGTGGACGAGTACTCCCCACCGTCGTACTTAACGGTGAACTGAACGGGATAAGTGCCGGGCCTCGTGTCGTTCGGGACGGTGATCAGGAAGGTCACGTTTACGGGCCTGCCTGGAGGGATCGCGCCTAAATTAATCACCTTCTGTCCGACCACCTCCAGGGGAGTGTTTACGGCGACTGACGCGTTATAGGCCATCCCTTGACCGTAGTTAGTCACTATTAACGTCAGCTGAGCGTACTCGTAGCCCTGGAAGATCTGAGGAGGATACGTGACCAGGTTCACGGCCAAACTGGGGCCGTAAACGGTCACGGGAACCTCCAGGGTCGTCACGTGGCCGTAACTGCTCACGTTCAACTGTATGTAATACGTCCCGGGAGTCGCGTTGGGGAAGACGCTGGCCGTAACGGTGGCCTCGCTGTAAAGGCCCGCGGGAATCGCACCTAAGCCCAGAACGGTCTGCGAGAACTCGAACGGGTACTCCACGCTCCTCAGGGTTATCGTCACGTTGCTCATCGCGACCGTCCCGAGGTTCCTGATTACGAAAGTCAGCGGGACGTCGGTTTCGCCTGGCGAAGCGGCCATTGGGGAGCTGGTTGTCCCCCAAAAGGCCTGAACCTGCAGGCCCTGGTAGCCCGTTATTGGGACCCTCAGGAGGACGGTCTTGCTCACGCCGTTGAAGTAAGTCAGCGTTATGGGAACGGAGATCACGCCTTGAGGGGCCGAGGGGGAAACGGAGGCCACGACCGTTAACTGAAACGGCGTCCCTGGGGGTAACGTGCCTACGTTGGCTGAGGGCTGGTAGAACGTAATGAGGCTGGTGTTGTAGAACTGGATCGTCACGTTTGTCAGCGTGGCCGTCCCCGCGTTGGTCAACACTATCGTGAGGGGATAGTACGTCACCCCAGGGGCGGCCTGTATGGGGTTGCTCGGGCTCCCCCAGAAGGCCTCCGAGTCGATCGTGGCGTAGCCCACAACGCTCACCTGCATGGTGGCGTTTATGCCTAGATTCCCGTTGAAGACCACCCTCACGGGGACATCGTAAACTCCCGGCTGTAGGGACGAGTTGACCGAGGCCGTAACTGTTTGATAGTTGTACTGTCCTGCGGGCACAACGCCTATACTTACGGGGTTCTGGCTTAACGTGATCACGTCGTTCTTGAGCACGTATACCGTAACGTTGTAGAGAGTCGTCGTCCCCAAGTTCTTGACCACCAGGGTCAGTGGGACGTTCTGTTGCCCGGGCATAACCACTATCGGGTCACTCAGCGAGCCCCACACCGAGAAGACACCGACGGACGTCGCGCCGGTAACTGGGACCTGCACATCAGTGGTATAGCTTAGGCCGTTATCGTACATGATCTTGATCGGTACGTTGTAGACTCCCTGACCGGTCGAGAGGCTCACGTCAGCTAAAAGGACTGCCTGCACCTCGGTTCCCGGCGGGACTACGCCGAGGTACGAATAGTCCTTGGTGAAGTTTATGTAGGTCGTGTTATAGGCGACCACGGTCACGTTGTAAGCGGGCGAATTACCATCGTTAATGATTACGATGGTCAACGGGAGATCCTGAGATCCTGGCGACGCTATAGTGGGACTACTTGGCGTTCCCCAGGTCGCCGAAACCACGAAAGTGGAGTATCCTAACACCAGTACAGGAACGCTGACGTACGCCACCGTGGGAACCGGGTTGCTCCCCACGTAATACGTAACCGCAAGAGTCACGTTGTGGTAGCCGGGAGTCGCCTGAGACGACACGTTGAAGAAGAAGACGGTCTTGTTGAACCAGTGGTAGGCCAACAGCTCGGGGAGGTGGACGCTTTGCTGGAAGGACGGCGTGAAGACGGACGACTGTTGCGGAACAATAGTGACGTCAGTGACGTTAATCAGGGAGGTGATGTTGAACTGTATGGGCACATAGGGCTCACCCGGCGATATTATCTGAACTTTCGGCTCGGCCAGAACTACGAAGGGGGCGTCGCCGCCTTGAGCCTGGGTTGGGATGTTAACTGATGAGGCAACGATATATGCTAATCCAAGTAATATTATTACAATTAATGAAATCGATATATCTTTTCTTTGCATGGATGACGAACCGCCACAGGTCTAATAAAGCTTTGGGGAACGAGATGTTTCTAGAGAGCTTGGAGCTAGTCACGTGGAACGTTAACGGCCTCAGAGCGATAAACAGGAAGGGCGCGCTCGACGAGATCCTTAAGTACGACGTAATCATGCTTCAGGAGATAAGGACGGAAGTCGTTCCCCTCAACGTCCTGATGTCTGGCTACTCCATAGCGGCTTTCCCAGCCAAGAAAAAGGGGTACAGCGGCGTGATGACGTTAACCAAGGTAAAACCGCAGAACGTCATCAAGGGAATAGGGCTCGCGGAGGCGGACGAGGAGGGAAGGACGATAACGGTTGATCTAGGTAACCTATATGTGGTGAACGCCTATTTCCCCAGGGCGGGGGACAACCTTGAGAGGCTCCACTTCAAGGTCGAGTTCGACAAGGCTGTCGAGGGTTTCCTCTCCAAGTTGGCCTCGGAGAAGCCCACCGTTATCTGCGGGGACTTCAACGCCGTTTTCGACATGAGGGACTCCAGCGTATGGGACGAGACGTGGCCCGGCCTCACCCCTCAGGAGAGGGAGTGGCTCAATCACATGCTCCAGTTGGGGTGGGTGGACGCCTTCAGGGCTCTCCATCCCAACGAGGTAGTCTACACTTGGCGGAGCTACCTGAGGAAGAACGTAGCCATGAGAATAGACCATTGCTTGGTGTCCCCTGACCTTAAGGGCAAGATAGTCAGGGCTGAGGTACTGAGGGTTGAGGGTAGCGATCACTACCCTCTTTACTTGAAGCTAGAAGTCTGATCTCCAGCTTCCTTTGAAGGTAGTAGAGCCCGATCAAGTAAGGTAACGCGAAAACCCAAAGCGAGAAAACCCCAATCATCGATCCTCCCAAAGAGGAAGCTATCTCAACCGATTCGAGGAGGGCGGCCACCGCGAGGTTGAAGAGGGACAGAAGGAGGAACGTGATGAAGTACTTAGCTACGAACGATGAGGGATACCTCTTGAGGACGAACAGGCCAGTCCTTAAGGAAGTGGCCGAGGCGATGGCGTAAGAGAGGAACTCCACAGTGCCGTGGGGCATCAAAACCAGGAGGATAGCCACCAGTCCCCCGGCCACGCTCGAGGGCACCGAAAACGTCCCGAAGAGGGCTGCCGCTGCGGCAGAAACCACCTGGCCCGTGTTGAAGACCACGAAGAGCATTATCAAGACACCGACGAGCGGTAACGACGAGGCCAGGGTTATCACGGCGTTGTTAGAGTAAATTAGGACGAAATCATTGATCACGCTTCCGTTCACCGCCTCAGTTAGATTATGAAAGGTGCTCAGGAGGGTTTGCTCGTCATAGGCTGGCACGGAGGCGCTGGCCACGAAGAGGACGACTTCGATGACGAACAGGATTAGAGTGAGCTTGGCTAGCGGATTCACTTGATTCCCTAAGCCCTATTACTAATAAGAACATTCAGAAGATACCTGGCTGCCTCTCTGAATGCCTTCTCCGCGTTAGAGCTACCTCCCAAGTTGAGGGCCACGGCGGTCTGGGACCAGCTCCTCCCCTGAAGCACCCTGGCGGCCATCAACGCTAGGCTTTCCTCGCTGAGGGGCAAATCGTTGAGACTTAGAGCCTTTAGGAGCAGCTTGTGAAAGGCGTGGGCGACGGCGTTGTAGGGGACCTCTCCGTCTAAGTACCTCTCCGCGGCCCTGAAGTCCTCCTCGACCGCTTCGACGTTCCAGCTCAGCGGCCCCGTGGACTTGAGCAACAAAGCCAACAGCTTGGGGTTCATCTTGTAGTACACCTGATGCGCCGTTAGTACGAGCCTCTCCTTCAGCCTGGAGTTGAGCCTTCTGACTAGTTCCGTAACGTTGGGCTTTAGGCCCTTGAGCACAATTATGGAGAAGCCGGCGAGAGCTTCGTTGCCCCTGGAGGTCACGTAAACTGGAAGGTAGCCGTTCCTGACCCAAAAGGACAGGACCCCATAGTCCCCCACGAAGGACGAACCGATCCAGTCGAGACCCTCGGAAGCGGCGAGTTCCTCGGCCTTCCTTAAGAGTTGGGACCCGAAGCCCTTCCTCTGAAACCCCTCGAGCACCGCTATCCTCATGACCCTTAGTCCGGAGAGCCTTCCGAACTCCTTCAGACCCAGGAAGCCCACTATCCTTTGGGGGATCAGGTGGCCCGGGTTCTCCTCCCCCTTCATCAGTTTCTCCGTTTCGCTTTCGTTCAGACCGCCCTCGTAAACGAGCTGAGCAACGCCAACGGCTTTCCCCTCGTGGAAGTTCACCAAAACCCTCTGGAACTCCATGTCCAGGAGGAACATCAGGTCGTCCGGGGAGTTCCTATAATGGGCGGTGAGCAAGATCGAGTAAGCCGACCTGAGGAGGCTCTCCGAATTGGCCAACTCCTCCCTGGAGACCTCCCTCACGCCCTCCGATTCCCCTACTACCTTCCCCTGCTCGACCTTGAGGAGGAAGGCGTCGTTGACGAAGGCCTCAACTGGATCACCGTGCGGGAACCTTATGGGCTCTTCCATGGTAACGTGCTTGACTAAGTGGCTTTCCTTAGCCCTCTCAAGGAACTTCCTGAAGGCTTTCCCCGAGCCTTCGTAGCCGAAGGTGGTGGAGGTCATTATCACCTTTCTCCACTTCCTCAGGGCCTCTTCTAACAGCTCGTTGGGAACGGCGGCGAACTCGTCGATTACCAACAAGTCGCCTTCGGCGTAACTCGCCATATCCGGCGGGAGCCACTCCGCCACAGAGCTCCCGAACCTAACTGCCTTCATTAGGCCGCTCTTCGCCCTCAGGGCCTCAATCCCCTTAAGGGCTGAAGCGCCCCTGAACACCTCCTGGGAGTTCAGCAGGGACGGGGAAGTCACGACGACTCTAAAGCCCTCGTTGCCCTTGAGTAAGCTCCCCACTAAGAGGCCTGTGACGAAGCTCTTTCCCCTCCCCCTAGGGGCGGTTATCACGAGAGCCCTAGGATCTTCGGAGTGGAACAGGAAGTCCGACTCTTCCAGGACCTTGAGCTGGTCGTTCGTCACCCTCACGCCCTTAAAGTTCCTCCACTCTACGATCCTTGGGGGCCTGAGGTAGGGCTTGAAAGTTACGCCCTCATCGTTAACGTAAACCAGTCCCTCCTTGGCCTTGAGCAATTTCCTGAACCTCTCCTCGAACAGGTCGCTCACCCTGCCGTGCCTCACGAGAGTGCTCTTGTAGAGCTTGCTCGGGGAGGAGATGTCGTCTGAGTAGATAATCGCGAAACCCCCTCCCCTCACCACGTCAATCAGCCTGGCCAGATAGTTGGGCCTGAAGTCGTCGACGCAGTCCAGGACGACTAAATCGTACGTGGTCCCCAAGACGGACTCGGAGCTCGAGTAGTCGACGTCATCGAGTTCGCTCCAAAGGCCCTTAACTGCCTTCAGCCTGTCTTTCGCCCCCTCCTTCCAGGGGTGAAAAGCGTAAAGGACCTTCTTGAGCCCAAGCCTCTCCTTCGCCGACTTAAGAAGCTCCAGCAGGTGACCCATATAGTCTCGAGACTCTATAACGACCAGAGCCCTGTAGCCCAAGCTCAGTTGTCGGACTAAGCCCTCAGCAAGGATCCAGCTCTTCACGTTTCCGTCCTTGTAAACCTCATCACGGGACTCGCTAACCAACCGCTGAAGAGTTGTTTAGGGGCCTCTAATATCGGTTGTCGTTCTCTAATCTCCTGGGCCACCACGCGTACTTCTCGGCCAGGCTTACAACAGCCGGGACCACGATCGTCCTTACCACGAAAGTGTCCATAAGGATGGTGAGCGCAACCCCTATCCCGATCTCTTGGAGGAACCTCATGTTGGAGAAGTACAGCGAGAAGAACGCCCCCGCTAGTACTAGCCCAGCCGATGTCACGGCCAAACCGGTGTTCATTATCGCCCTAACCAACCTCTCCGTAGGGGTCCCACTCTCCTCCAGGCTCCTTACCACTATGAACATGTCGTAATCTATGCCGAGGCTGAAGAGTATCGCGAACACCACGAGGGGGGTAAGCCAATACAGGCTGCCGAAAATTAGGTAGGTCACGGCCAGCCCGATCAGGCTGGAGGCGAATAAGGTGAGGACGAGCCTTAACGTCATGAAGGCCGACCTCAGGGATATCGCCAAGTAAACGGCTATTAGCAGGACGGTCAGAGGGAGCGTGATGTTATAGTACTTCTGCGTCGCGTCGTCCACCACGTCTATCCTCTCCGCGTTCTCGCCCGCCACGAGGCCGAAGTGCTGTAAGTACCTCGTCATTTCTATCGCTTGCTCGGTGAAGACGGGATAAGGCAAGTACACCACCATTAGGGTGTAGTTGTCCTTGTAGTAGGCGTTCGTCAGGTAAGTCGCGTTCTCGAAGGTGTAGTTCCCGAGGCTGGCCGGACCGAAGACTAGGGCCCCCCGTTTTATCAGCGCCTCGCTGAGGTTGTAGATCCTCGAATAGCTTTCGTTAGGGTTACCCTTCAGTATGAGGTAGTCGACGCTGTAATTGAAGTAATCCTTGAGTTCCTCCAGCCCCTTGTATGCGTAGGAACTCGTGGAGAGGATCTCGGCTATTTCGACGTTCGTCCCCGGGGGAGATTTGAAGCTCTCGACCGGGACGGCTATCAGGCCCTCGCCCGTGTAGTGAAAGGAGAAAGAGACGGCGAAGCCTAAAAGGCTGGAAGAGACGTGGTAAGCCAGGGCGGTGAGGAGAATATAGACGGCTACGACCGCCCACTTGTGCCTCACGGCCCACAACGATGCCTTCCTCAGGTAGGCCTGCCTGACGTCGGTCGCCTTAGGAAGCTCTTTCCTCGGGAACTTCAGGACCCTAAGCGAAACGGAACCTAGGGCTACTCTCATGAAAGTGAGGGGAGGGATCAACGAGGAGACCGCCGATATCAATAGCGCTATTCCTATGTTCCGGAGCAATAGGGAGGGGGTGAGCACGAAGGAGGCGAAGCCGATCGCTATAGTCAGCCCGCTTATCAGGATCGCCGACCTAACGTTCCTGTAGGCCTTAACTAAGGGATCGCTGCTCATCTTTCCCAGCTCCTCGTAGTACCTGTAGAGGAAGAGCATGGAGTAGTCCACGGTTATGCCGAAGACTATAGGCGGCACCACCAGGCCCGAGATGTAGTAGATCTGGTAGAGGCCTAGGTAGTGAAGCAGGAGCATGGAGCCGTAGGCGATGTCTAGCCCGAAGAGCGCTGAGAGCAGAAGGATCAGGATGGGGTAAATCGACCTCAGTAGGACTATCAAGAGGACCCCTAAAATCACGACTGTTGCTATATCAACGAGCCTGAGGTTCCTTTCGGTCTCTGCCTCGCTCTCCGCGTAGAGGGGTAGGTGGCCCGTGACGGTTCCGTTTATCGACCTCATGAAGAGCAACACGTTGCTTAGGCTCTCGTTGTCCGGGACCTCGACTATGAAGAGCCAGGAGTCGCCCTTATGGAAGTCGCTGATTGATACGGGAGGGGGCGGGATCTCGGAGCGAACCTCGTCGTAGGCGTAGGCGAACGGCTGCTCTATGGCCTCCGAGGGAAGGTCGGTCTTAGACAGCGAGTTCACCAGGTAGACCAGGCTGGCGTTGTCGCTCAGGGCTTTAATCACCAGAGTCTCGTTGGAGTAGTTGTCGAACGAGAACAGGAGGACCAGAGGGTCTCGGAAGACCGCGAGCGAGGCGTTCCTCGCGGCCTCCAGGGGCGGCATCACTCTGCTGAGGTTCTCGTAAATCGTCGAGAAGGCCAATAGCTCCGGGCTGGGCTTGGCTGGGAGGCCTTGAGGGACGCCGTAGGTTACGTTGAGCTGGTACTGGAAACTAGTTAGGTTACTCAGGGCCTCGTCTCTCTTTAGGGAGAGGTTGAGGTAGAGCTCGTGGAGCGGCAGTAACTCCTTATAGGCCTTCTCAACGAGAGGGAGGATAGTCTCGTTGTAACCCTTCATGACGGAGTCGACGTAGTCATAGGGCGTGATCAGCCTCGCGTCGTTCAAGTAACGGAGTGAGGAGTTTACCTCCTGGAGCGCTTGAGAGTAAGAGCCGTTGACAATCACGTATATCCTGTCCTTGGGGGTGACGTTGAAGACGTGGTTTAGGACGTTCTGGGCCCTCACGCTTCCCAGGTCGCTTGAGAGGAAGGGGGAATCCGAGTAGACGAAGTACGACTGGATTAACAGGGCGAGAGGCGAGAGGATCAGGATGAGCGCCAGGAAGGCTACTAGTCCCTTCAACTCGGATTAGTTTAAGGTTCATGATAAAATAAAATTTTGATTTAAAGTAAGTCAAGCGTAAATGTAATTTACTTTCAGCCTTACCTCCACTTGGTCTTGGGAGGGATTCCCTCCCTGAACCTCTCTATCCTTTCCCTGTACGGCAGGAGGTCCTCTAGCATGTAGGGGACTTCGTCCCTCAGGGTCCTGGTCGGCCTGAAGCCCAGGGAGGGTAAAATCCTCCTGGTGGGGTTGTAGTAATGCTCTTCCTTCTCCACCCTCGGGTTCTCCAGGTGATGCATCTCGACCTTACCCAGCCCTACCTTCTCGGCGGCCTCCTTCACTATCTCCGCTATCTGCCTTACGCTGTAGACCTCAGCGAACTGGTTCACCACCCTGTACTTCCCCTGGTCTGGCGGGTGCTCTATGAGGAGCTTGACAGCCGTCACGCTGTCCTCGAGCGATATGAACCCCCTGGTCTGCCCTCCCTTGCCGTAGACCGTAAGGGGGTGCCCGATCACGGCCTCGGCACAGAACCTGTTAACCACCGTCCCCCATGCCTCGTCTATGTCGAACCTCGTCCTCAGGCTTTCATGGACTATCTCGGAAGTCCTCGTGCCGTAGACGGGCCCCTGCATTATGTCCGTGACCGTCAGGCCCCAGAGCTGGTTCGCGTAGTAAAGTATGTCGGTGTCGAACACCTTCGACCAGTGGTACCACGAGCCTCCCTTCCTCGGCACGAGGATCCTGTCCCTCTTCCCGTTGATTTCTGCCTCAACCTCGATGTCCTCAGGTATGTCGAAGTTGGGGGTCCCGTATTCGCCCATCGTGCCCATCTTCACTATATGAATCGTGGGGTCGACCTCCTTCACGGCGTACACCAGCCTCATCGTCCCGATCAGGTTGTTCTGTATCGTGAAGACCGCGTGCTCCTCGTCCTTCATGGAGTAGGGGGCGCTTCTCTGCTCGGCGAAGTGAACTATCGCGTCTGGCCTGAACCTCCTTATTAAATCCTTAAGTAACCCTGGCTGGGTTATGTCCCCTATTATGAAGTTTATGTTAACGTCCAGGTGCCTCTTCGCCTCCCTGACCCTCTCGGCGGGGGAAGGCAGGGGGAAAACGGAGTCCGTGCCGGACTCGTAGGCCATCCTCCTGGTGGAGAGGTTGTCCACTCCGATCACTTCGTGACCTGCCTTAGCGAGCTTCAGGGCTAAGGGCCAGCCCAGCTCCCCGTCTATGCCAAGGAGCAGAACCTTCATTTAAGGTCGTCCCTACGCGCACTAGACTCGACGGGGCTAATATTAAACGTATCCAAGGGCGTTGAGCACCAGGTAAAGAGCTATAGTCACGGAGACCAACTGGTGAATCCCTACGGATATCCCCGGCCTCGCCGGGTTCCTGTTTATTGACCTGTAGACCCACAGGCCCACCGCGGCCTCCAGAAGGGCCAACGCCAGCCCTAACCAGAGCCTTAGGTAGATCAATGAGGCTATGAAGATCAGGGTGAATATCCCGTGGAAGGTCCAGACCCACTGGACCGTGCCCTTAGGGAGCCTGACGTTCCCTATCGGGTTGATCATCCTCCTCGCGCCCGTCGTCCATCCGCCCAGGAAAATCACGAAGTACAGCACGTGAGGCGGGGTGACCGCGTTCATCAGGAAGCTTATGTAACCCTGGAAGTCCGTTATCCCCAAGGAGGCCAACAGGTAAGTAACGAACAGGGTGTAGGCCACTATGCCGTGCAGCCCCTGGAGGAACGAGGGGAGCTTCCCGGCCAGAACGTAAAGGGTCGCCATCCCGAGGAGCGCTGTGGCGATTATAAGGCCGAAACCGACGAAGGCCACGAAGGAGGGCCTGAGTATCATAACGATCAACGAGAGGATCCCTATCGATGTGGCCACTATCCTGTGGATCGCCTCAGGGTCGCCCTTCAGCGCGAGGACGTGGATGTCCCTGGTGTAGGGCCAGTTCGTTCCCAAACTGAGGCCGTAACCGTATCCCTCAACGATCCCTCCCAGCACGATGGTTGTCGCGGCGAGACCCGCGGTCAACGGGAAGAGGAAGTCCATGGGGGAAAGTTTAGTTCTATGTATATAAATATTCTGATTAAAACGCCTCACGACGGGCGAGCGTCCGTCATTCCAAGAACCGTGACAACGGAGATTTTCAATTTTACAAACTTATTTACAAACTTATTAGCATGAGAGCGCACCGACAATTAGAGCCGCATGACTGAGCCTAAGGCGAACTATCTGGGCGCTTACCTCTCGTGGGTGATGGACTCCTACGACCTGGGGGCTGTGGTGATAACCTCCGCCCTCTTAGGCAAGCTGTTCTTCCCTACGCTTGGGATACTCGGGGCGACGCTCCCCATAGTCTTCACGGTGGTCTCCAGGCCGTTGGGGGCCTTCCTATTCGGCTACTTGGCGGACCTGAAGGGAAGGAAGGTCGCGCTTCTGATCACCGTTTTAGGCTACTCCCTTTCCATAGGGCTCACCGGGCTCCTACCCACTTACGAGGAAGTGGGCATAGCAGCCTCAGTAGCGTTAGTCGCCTTGAGGGTGATCCAGGGGATCTTCATAGGCGGGGACGTATCGACCAGCTTCGTCCTCGCGATGGAGAGCGTCAGGAGCAGGAGAGGGCTATTGTCAGGCGTGATGCAGGGAGGGACTCTCGTCGGCTTCGTCCTAGTCGACGCCCTCTTCACCTACTTGGCCAAGACCACCAACATAGTTGACACCTGGAGGTACGTCTTCTTCATAGGTGCCCTGCCAGCCGCCCTGGCCCTCCTGATCAGGTTGAGGGTTATCGAGCCTGAGGTCTACCTGAAGGAGGGAAGGACCGCCCCTGTGCTCAGCGGACTCAGGCCCCTCTGGCAGACCCTACTGGTCATGATAGGCTTTTGGCTCATGATCTATTCCGGACCGCAGTTCATGGCGGTCTACTTGGGAACTTACCTGGGCCTCAAGCCCGAGTTTTACGGTGGCTTGATACTGGCCATGAACGCCATAGGGATTCTGGCTATGGCCTTGAGCGGCTTCCTCTCGGACTACATAGGCAGGAAGTGGATGGCGATTGCCGGAACCGTAGTTTCCCTCATGGGAGCCTGGCTACTCTACGGCAGTGTCCTGGAAATCAACTACTCCGTCCCCCTGTTTGGCTTCCTAGTCAACCTGCCCTCCGCTGTCACCCCGGCCTACCTTTCGGAGAGGTTCAAGACCTTCAGCAGGGCCACCGGGGTGGGCTTCTCCTATAACGGCGCGTTCCTCGTGGCCGGGTTCAGTCAGGTCTACATAAGCCTGTTGTCGAATTACTTGATCCTGCCCTACTCAGCTCTCACCGTCTTCGGCATGGGGGCGCTCTTGGCCGTCATCGGGCTAATCCTAGGCCCAGAGACCCTGAGGGCCAGCGAACTCAGGGTATGAGGGTAAGTCAAATCGCGATCTCAAACGCTTTTTTGTCTGGACTCCCTAAGTGAGGTCGATGACGACGAAGAAGGTCCTCTTCATAGTAGGGGAGGAGTACGAGGACATAGAGCTACTTTACCCCTATTATAGGGTCATGGAGGAGGGTTACGTACCAGTGATAGCCTGGAAGGAGGCCAAGGCTAGGGTCACGGGAAAGCACGGCTACTCGGTGCTCTCCGACCTATCGTTTAAGGAAGTGAGGGTCGAGGAGTACCTCGGCCTAGTGATTCCTGGGGGCAGGGGGCCGGAGAGGATAAGGAACATCCCTGAGGTTAAAGAGATAACGAGGAGGTTCTTCGAGCTTAAGAAGCCTGTCGCCGCCATATGCCACGGTCCTCAAATCCTGATATCAGCCGGTGTGATAAAGGGGAGGAAGGTGACCTCCTACGAGTCGATAAGGGACGACGTAGTGGCGGCGGGAGGAGAGTACATAGACGCCCCAGTGGTTGAGGACGATAACTTGGTATCCTCCAGGCACCCCGGCGACTTGCCCTACTTCGGGGCCTCCCTCATAAAGGCCCTCAAGGCCGCCGAGAGGAAGTCAGCTTAGAAAGTATGGATATGAATCAGGAGTGGGCCCAGCCGAATACCTTGGGCGTCTTCGGTCTCGCGTTGAAGTTCACCAGAATCCCTCTAACTACGGTTTCCGGAATCGGCCTCCCTAGCTTGAGCTCGTTGCCTGACACTTCAACCATGACTTTCAGCCCCCCGGCGAAAAGATGGAGGCTAGTGGCTTCCGAGGCCCACTTGAACTTGGTGTAACTCATCCTATCCCTGAGCTTCACACCTGGCTTTATCAGTGCCGAAACGCCCTCTATCTCCTCGAGCTTCACGTTCCTGAGCGCGAACCCTATCCTCGTCCCCGGGAGGACTCTCTCCTGATCCTCGTCCAAAACCTGAATGCTCTTGACCTCCACTTCCTTCATCATCGGGTAGGCGACCAACTTGTCGTGGACGGCCACCTCGGTCAAGGCGAAGCCCAGAACTACCGTGCCGACGCCCTTAACGTTGAACGCCCTGTCGACGTAAACGTAGCCCAGGTCTTTCGCGGCCTCGTCCATTTCTGAAGGCTCAGAAAGCATCTTGGAGATCCCCAGGTCGCCGAAGTACCTCATGAAGTTCTCCCTGTCGTGGGTCATCACTATCCCCTTAAGCCCCGAGGCCTCCGCCAGCAGGGCTAACTCCGCCGTCGTTGCGTCGAACTTCGAGACCTTGAGGTAGAACGCGGTGGAGAGGGAGAGCGCCTCCGCCTGGTCGGAGAGCGCCTCGGGGACTAGGACGGATCTGATCAGGTCACCGATCCTCCTGTAATAGATGTTGTTCTCGGTCCTCTTGCCTAGCCTCTCGGCCAGCTCCTTGGCCTCATTCGGGTCGCCGGCGAGCACCGCTGATATCGATCCCTTGAAGACCACGTGCATCTAATGCCCTGGAATACAAATTAAAGCTCTCGACCCACGTCCCAAAACTGCCTATAAGATATCGATATTGGAATTGAAAGAGCCGGGTTCAGTTTTTAAGCCGAGCAGTGAAGTATTCAATTGCGGCCGTCGTCTAGCCTGGATCAGGACGCTGGCCTTCCAAGCCAGAGGTCCCGGGTTCAAATCCCGGCGGCCGCATTAGGGGGTCACCCCTAAGACCCCCGCTTCCGATTTCAGTTTAAGGTAAGTCTCGACGACGTCGATTAAGGGGCCGACGTAACGCTCCCTTACGTCACCGTTTACGTTCTCTAGCTTGTAAACGTAATACGCCCTTTCCTTTCCTTTAATTATCGATAGTTTTGTGGCTACGCCCATATGATGCCTTTTCCGTTCGTCGTTTCATGCTTGCGGATCGCCGTTACGGGCTAGGTTATCGGTTTTCTCTGGGCTTGAGAATTCGAAAGCCCTTTAGGTTACGAAGAACTTTAAAAACTAAATATTTTAAAATCTAGAAGCCTAAAATGGAAAGACCGGTTCAGGAGGAGAGCTCATTTCCCAAGTACACGCTTGAAAAGTATAACGTGAACGTCAAAGTCATAAAATACACGCCCGTTCTCATCCTTCTCGCGATTTCCTCATTGGACGTCTTGTCCATCTTAACCCATCCCACGCGATCGACGTCGGTCATAGACCTCCTCAAGCTGGTGTGGCTCATTCCCCTTCTTTCGGGGTTGTCTGCCTTCATTGGTTTCCTGGCAATAAAGGAGGAGGACTTCGCCCTTCAGAGAAGGTCGCAATCTAAGGATTACAAGGTGATCTTCCAGATAACCTCGAGGGGCTTCAACGTAGACGCTGTGAGGCGTTCCGTCGAGAGCGTGAAGTACTGGGCCAGGAAGTACCTCAAGGACTACGAGATCTGGCTCGTCACGGAACCCGACGCGTTGAT
>JGI20129J51889_1000039_pt1 | contig 34188 bp, 30 predicted proteins | sample MonGeyMetagenome_FD_51889 | JGI IMG/M metagenome (IMG submission 51889)
CTTGTTGGTGTCGTCGATCCTCGCCGAGAGGCTTTTAGCGAGTTCGTCTATCCTCCCGTTCGTCTCGTCTATCCTCGCCGATAGCGATTTGACGACCTCGTCGATCCTCTTGTTCGTCTCGTCTATGCGGGCTGATAGGCTTTTCGCCGTCTCGTCCATCCTCTTGTTGGTGTCGTCGATCCTCGCCGAGAGGCTTTTAGCGAGTTCGTCTATCCTCCCGTTCGTTTCATCTATCCTCTTCGCCAGGTCGTCCACCCTCGCCGACAGCGATTTGACGACCTCGTCGATCCTCCTATTCGTCTCGTCTATCCTTTTGTTCGTCTCGTCTATGCGGGCTGATAGGCTTTTCGCCATCTCGTCCATCCTCTTGTTGGTCTCGTCCACGCGCTGGTTGGTCTTATCTATCTTGTCCTCGAGCCTGGCGACCTCCGACCTCACGTCCTTCAGCTCGTTCACGATGGTGCCGAGGTAGAGGATGAAGATGTCCTCAGTGCCCAGCTTCTTCCCCTCCCTGACCTTAGCCAGGACGTGCTCAGCAGCGACCCTAAGCGCATCGTAGGTGATGGCAGAGACGTCGACCATAGAGCGGCCGCTTCGTCTTCATAAAAATATTATGCGCCACGTCGCCTCAGCAACGCCGTGGTTGTAGCCTTTGCTACGGCGCCAGCCGCCGTCATTCTATTGCGGCATTCGGCTTGACTGCCACGATACGGCTATGGGAGGACCCGCCGTCCTCCGAGCGGCCGCGGTCTGTCGCTGAGGTTTCTGCGGCTCTGCCGGCCGTAGGGAACCGGTAGCGCGGAGGCTGTGGATACAGCCGGCGGCCGCTCCCCCTCGGCGTTTCGTTCCGCGGGCTAACGGGGAGGTGGACTGCGGCCGCGCCCCGTCGAGCCCTCGCGAGATAGCCGGCGTGGAGGGATCGCCGGCGGGTCTGCGGCATCTCGTATTTAAATCTGCGCCGGCCTCCCGCAGGTGATCGAGACCTTCGAATGGCTTAGGGGGATCTCGGCCAGGTGGGATCTGGCCAACAGCGGCGTCTGGCCTCTGGACTACCGCGAGTATCTGGCCGAGCCCGGCGTGGATCTCGCCGACGCCGTCTCGCAGACCTACGGAGCCGATAGGGGGTCCATAGCGCTGACCTCAGGCGCCCAGGAGGGGAACTTCCTCGCCCTGTGGGCCTTGAGGAAGAAGGCGAGGAGGGCCGTCGTTTTCCTGCCGGAGTACGAGCCCATCTACAGGCTTCCCTCGGAGCTGGGCTACGAGACGGCGACGGCGTCGGGGGATCCGCTCCAGCGCGTGGAGGGCGGCGCCGTCATCCTCCTCTCGAACCCCAACAACCCGACGGGGAGGTATCTCGACGTGAGGAGGCTGCGGGAGCTGGCGGACGAGGCCAGGAGGAGGGGGTCCTATCTGGTCGTGGACGCCGTATTCGCCGACTTCGTCGACGACCCGAGGGGCCTCCCCGAGGAGGCCGCCGTCTTCAACTTCAGCACGGACAAGTTCTTCACGAGCTCGGTGAGGGTCGGCTGGAGCCTGGGGGACAGGGAGGTCGTCAGGGCCATGGCGGAGGCCAAGGACCTCTTCAACCCGGGCCCCAAGGAGCTCGAGGCGAGGGCCGGCTACGGATTCCTCGCCAGGAGGGCCGAGGTCAAGAGGAGGAACGCGGCCTGGATATCGGAGAACTGGGCCGCGCTGAGGAGGGCCGTCAGGACGCCCGTGGAGTACAGAGAGCATATGCCCGTGGCGTTCCTGAGGCTGGGCTGCGACGGCGAGGAGGCCGCCCGCAGGCTCCTGGCGAGGGGAGTCGCGTCTGTGCCGGGCCGCTTCTTCGGCGTGAGGGACGCCTTGCGGGTCGGGCTGGCCAGGGTCAGGCCCGAGGAGTTCAAGGAGCCCCTAGCTGCGCTTGCCGAGGAGGTCGGCCGCTGCGCCTGAGCTCCGCCCCTTCCTGCGGCGGGCGGAGAGGTAGAACGCGGCGCCGGCGACGGCCGCGAGGGCGGCCGCCAGGGCGACGAGCGGCGTGGGGTCCAGAGCCCAGACGGCCTCGGCGTGGACGGGGCCCGACACGGCGAACTGCGTCGAGAGGACGCCGCTGACGTTCCACCCGACGAAGACGTATCTAAGCGGGAAGGGGGCCCATACCGCCGTGGGCTCCACGGACGGCGAGAGCACCGAGCCGACGGCGGCCCACCCCGGCGCGTTGACGACCACGCCGTATTTCGTCGTGAGGACGACGGCGCATTCCTCCCGGAACTGGGGGGAGGCCGATATGGGGCGGTCCACCGCCACCGTGGCGTTCGGCGACGTGGCGTTCAGGCCGACCCAGCCGCTGAAGACGTACCTACAGCCGGGGGGAGCCGGCGGGGCGGCCGCGTATATCGAGACGACCGAGCCGGCCGGGTAGTAGCCGTTGCCGCCCGACGCAGCGCCGGGGGGCTGGACCGAGACGTAGTAGTACCTCTCGACCGAATAGCTAGGCGTCTGCGGCCAGACGACGGTGGCGTTGGGCGTAAGGACGTAGACGGCGGTGCCGTTCCCGAGGGTCCCGTTGACCAGCGGGACCAGGCGGTAGACCGCGCGCGCCTCGACGGGCGAGACCACGGCTATGGTGCCGACGATCCTCCCGTCCACGAGCCACCCCACCGGCGCCAGCTCGACGTAGTCCAGCGACACCGGGGGAGGCGGGGGCACCTCCGCGCTTGCGTTGAGCCAGCCCGAGAAGGGCCGGGGCGAGCTCAGCACGACGTAGTACTGCCTGACGTAGGACGCGTAGACCGTCCGGTCCGCCGCCTCGCTGGCCGTCAAGAGGCAGCGGGTTCCGTTGGGGAACTGGACCTCCGGCGGCGGTTGCGGCGGGGAGCCCGAGGGGGCGAGCGCCGACCAGTTCCCGCAGCTGGAGGAAACCGTGTAGTTCACGAGGATTAGGGGGTAGGCCCCTTCCGGCGTCTCGTAGACCAAGTTGAGGCCCGCCGAGGACACGGAGAGCACGGGAGCGCCGACGTCGCGGCTGTACACAAGCCGCCCGCCGAGGTAGACCTCCAGGAGGCCCGTGGAGGTGCCGTAGATGGTGTAGGGCCCGTCGACGGCCACGGCGGTCCCCTTGTCGCCCGGCGGCAACGCGAGCCTGCAGCCGGGGCCTACGGCGAAGGAGTACGCAAGCCCCACCTTGACCGGCCTGGAGCCCAGCAACTGCGCCGTCCCGCCGTCCACTCTGTAGAAATACTGCGTCCCCCCTCTGACCACCGAGGCCGCGACGCAGTCCACGCTCGCGGCGAGCCCCGCGGGGTAGCCCCCGACGCCGATCGTCGAAACGCCGCCCGGCCCCGCCTCCACCACGTCGCCCTCGAGGTCCAGTATGTAGCCGACCCCGTTGAGGACCGCGGCGGCGTAGGGAGCCGCGGGGAGCCTGAAGGAGTAGGAGCCAGCGGGGGTGATGTAGACGCCCAGCGTCTGGTTCGCCGCGACGACCGCCACGCAGTCGGTGGCGAGGACGGTCGGAGTGAAGTTGAGCGGGTAGAAGGCCTTGAGCCCTCCTCTGAAGCCCACTATCGACACGCCCGCGCCCGTGTAGAAGCCTATACACGTAGGGCCCACGTAGGCCGGGGCTCCGCCCGAGAAGAGGAACCTCCCGTCTATGGAATACACCGAGACGCCCAGCTTGCCCACAGCCGCGTAGCCCGAGCCGTCGCTGAAGACGACCACCTGCGCCAACGCGGCGACGGCCAGCGCGGCGGTCAGCAGGATCGCGAGCCTCATGGCGACGGCGACCCGCCCCCGTTGCTACTGCCAGGCGTGTACTTGCCCACGATCCAGTAGGGCACGTTGCCCGAAGACGCCGACTGGAACGACCAGGTGCCGCTGCATGTGCCGGCTCCAGAGCCGTAGCTGCCGCTACCCCAGTTGAAGTTGCTGCAGTACCACGCCCCGTCTATCGTGGGCACGTAGGCCGACTGGCCGTTCGGCGGGCCGACCACAAACATCAGAACAGCCTCGGTGTAGCCCTCGAAGTACTCCACCACGACCTGGTTGGGGCCCGCGGTGCAGTGCGCCCGCGCCGAGTCGAACCGCGGAGACGTGAAGTAGAGCGCCGATATTACCTGTTGCCCGCAGACGCTCACCGCGGCGCCGTCGTCGTGCCACACCCCAACGTAGGGGTTATTCCAGGGGATGTACAGAGTGCCTGTATAGTTCAGCGACCAGTTGTCCCAGGTGGTGGCGGTGGGGTTGAGCCAGGCGGCGGCCCACTGCGGCGCCGTGTCGGTCTTGTCATATATGGTGAAGTAGGGCATAGCGAAGTTGGGCTCTTGCGACGACAGCGGCGGCGATCTCGAAGTGAGCCAGAAGTACACGCCGCCGACGGACCAGGTGCCCACATAGGTATTGAAGTTGGTGCCCTGGTAGACGTTAACCGGTATGCCCCAGTCGCTCCACTGCGGTATCTCGAAGTTGATGGGGTACGAGAGCGATCCGCAGCTCAGGTAGAGGGTTGCGGAGGCGCCTGGAGGGGCGTTGCCCTTGGCCCTCACATCTACGTAGACCGAGTAGGTCCCCGGCTGGAGGGGCACGGCCGCCGAGGTGCCGTTGAGGTAGAGCACAGCCGACGAGGAGGAGCTTGTTATATATATTCTCAGCGACGCCAGGAAGGACGGCATAGCCCCGCCTATCTGGACCGTGGCCGGCGCCGACGAGACGGTGAGAGTTCCGATCTGCACCCCCTGTAGCTGGACGTAGTACCAGCCGGAGCCGCCCGTGGCGTAGGCCGGCACCAGGAGGCCCGGCCTGACGGCAACCGCGTAGCCGCTGGAGCTCCCGCCCCAGGCCCCGATCCACCCGTTCATCTGGTTGAAGCCGCTGAGCTGCGAGCCGTTGAGAGGCGCGAACGAGCAGACGCCGGAGGCAGGCGGCGGGCCCGTCGGGGCCGTCGAGCTTGCGTTGACAAGCCCAAGCACGAAGGGGACGGCCCAGCTCCAGCTGTAGGCCCCGTAGCTTTGAGTCACGACGGCCTTGACCACCGTCGACGTGAAGGGCGCGAGGGCCCTGCACGTCGCGGTCCCCAGATATATGGGCACCTGCTCGCCGGGGCCGAACGCCGTCGGGCCGGCCGAGAACGTAGACGGCGTGCAGGACAGAAGGGTGGTGTTGTATATCAGCGACACCGAGAAGGAGGCAGGCAGGTAGCCGGTCGAGTTGTCGTAGACGTTGAGGTACAGCATGGCGGCGGCCGAGTCGCCCACCCTCCTCACCGCCGCGACGGTGCCGTTGGCGGCGACCCACGCGGCCGAGGGCCCCACGTAGACGTACATGTAGGCCAGCTGGCCGTTCTGCCTAACCCCTATATATTTATAGAGGCCAGGGCCCGGCGGACACCGCACCGAGAACGCCCCGGCCAGCTGCGGGCTTACCGGCGAGCTGAGGACGAGCGCGCTGGAGCTGCCGACCTCTAGGTAGTAGGCGAAGGGGGATCCGGGGCCAGCCGCCGAGAAGATGCAGGTGCCGTTGTAGGCGAGGGAGGCCGGCTGGTCCGGCGGCAGGGCCGCCGACCTCACCTGTTGCTCGCCTTGGACGGCCGTCTGCCTGAGGAGCTGGTAGTAGTATATCGCCGTCGCGACGAATATGGCGAAGATCACTACGAAGAAGACGAAGGCCGCGACGGTCGAGAGGCCCCTCATCGCCCCCACCAATCTATCGTCTGGCCGTCGTTGGTGGCCAGCCTGTAGCCGGGGTAGCCGAAGGGCAGTCCGGTCGCCACGGACGCGAGCGCGCCCGGCCCGGCCGACGCCGATATATTCGCCGCGGCCGCCGCGCCGCCCGCGATGTTGAGGGCGTACGCAGCCGTGAAGACGCAGGGCGTCTGGCCGAAGTTGTAGACCCAGATGGAGGCCGAGCCGCTGTTGTTCGTCACCGCCACTATGCGCGCCTGGCAGTACTGGGCCGACTGGGCCGACGCGAGCCGGCCCCTCTGCAGGAAGTATATGTTGTAGAAAATGGAGAGGAGGAAGGCCGAAAGCGCCACGGTTATGACCAGAAGCAGGACTGAGGCGACTATCTCGGAGAGCCCCCTCATGCCAAAGGGCCGAGGCCGACCCATATAAACTTTACGTAGGGATGTGGCCGCCACGCCGCTCCGCACAGCCTCGCCGGAGCCACTTTGCACGTAAAATTTATATATTTGCGATTTGAGGCGGCCCATGAGAAAGGTCAAGGGTATCGAGCCCATAGTCGCCGCCGTGCTGCTGATAGTGCTGGCGGTGGTCGGCGCAGTGCTGCTGTACCTATGGTTCGCCGGCTATGTGACGAAGGCCACGTCGCAGGCCGAGCAGATATCTGCAACCGAGAGGCTGAGCATAGAGGCCGCCAACCTCTCGTCCACCACAGGCGTGTCCTATCTCTACGTCAGGAACCTCGGCGGATCCAACGTCACGCTCGCCACGGCCTACCTCCTAAAGCCCGGCACGGTCAGCCCTCTATGCGCCACATCCGCGATCACCGTATATAACGGTCTAAGCACAGCGAGCAGCACAGTCTCGACGCTGTATCCGGGCCAGGACCAGCTCGTGCAGATAAGCTTCAGCGGCTGTACCATCACCAGCGGCTACTCCTACGTGATAAAGATAGTGACGCAACAGGGCACGCAGTTCTCGGTCACGGTGACCGCCAGCTGATAGCTAGATAAATAAATCCTCCTTTTTCCCTATGCCTTTCCCCGAGTTTTTACTCCTCGCGGCGTCCGCCGCGGCTTCGGCGGCGTTTTTCGCCGCGGGCTACAGGCCCTACAGGCGCGCCGTATTTAGGGCCAGGCTGGAGGCCCAGATGCCCGAGGCGCTCCGCGCGATAGCTGACGCCGTATCGGGCGGCCTCGACTTGAGGAGCGCCTTCAACGTGGTCGCGTCGCTCGGCGTCTCGCCTATCGCCGACGTCTTCCGCCGGGTCGTGGCGCTCAGCTCAGTCGGCGGGGCTACGGCCGCCGAGGCCCTGTGGGCCGTGGCCGAGGAGCTGGACGTGCCTTCCTTCAAGCGCCTTGCGCTCATAGTGGTCGAGGCGGCGCGCTCCGGCGCCAGGCTGCCCGAGGTTCTGGGGACGGCGGCGCGGACGTTCGCGACGGTTATAGAGTTCAGGCGGGATCTGGCGGCGCAGCTCAGGCCCTACGTGCTCCTCTACTACGCCGTCGTGGGGCTCTTCGCGGTGCTCTCCGACGTGCTGATATACTTCCTGTTGCCGAGGCTCTCCCAGCTCTCCTCAAGCATCGCCACGTCGACCTTGAGGCCGGCCGTGCTGAACGCCCAGGACGCCTTGGCGGTCCTCCTCCTGACGGCCATCGCCCAGGCCCTAGTGGGCGGGTTGATAGTCGGCAGGGTGGTCTATTTCGACGCTAGGGCCGGGCTGGTCCATGCCTCGCTCGCCGCGGCTCTGTCCAGCGCAGTCCTCCTGGCCCCGCTATGGATGTCGTGAAGCTCCTCGAGGAGTACGAGGTCTCGGAGTACGTCCACGCCATGATTTATGTGGACGGGGAGGGCTTTAGGGTCTACAGGGCGGCGGAGCCCCCGCTCGACGACGAGGAGAGGGCCCAGCTGGCGCGGCTGAAGAACGCCATACAGAACATCGGCGACGTGAAGGACGGCGTGCTCAAACTGACGCAGGAGAGGAAGGCCGAGTACCTCGAGGAGCTGGTGAGGAGGGCCGTGGAGGAGTTCAAGCTCAAGTTCGACGAGAGGTCCAGAGGCAAGATCATGTACTACCTCCGCCGGGATCTCCTGGGCTACGGCGTCTTGGACCCGTTCTTCAGGGACCCCTACATAGAGGATATACATGTGGACGGGCCCGGCCTGCCGATCTACGTCTGGCACAGCCGTTGGGAGTCCCTCAGGACCCACGTCGTGTTGTCTCCGGCGGAGGCCGACGCCTTGGCCCAGAGGATCTCGGCGATAGTCGGCAAGGCCATCTCCTACGCCGACCCCATCCTGGAGGGGATGCTGCCGGAGGGCTTCCGCGTGGAGCTCGTGATCCCGCCGGCCTCCCCCAGGGGGCCCTCCATGGTCGTGAGGAAGTTCTTCGTGGAGCCGACAACGCTGGTCGATCTGGTCAAGATGGGCACGATATCCCCGGCCGCCGTCGCCTACCTCTGGCTCATGCTCGACTACGGCAGGAACGTGGTCATAGTGGGGCCCACCGGAGCCGGGAAGACCACGCTCCTCAACGCCCTTCTCTACATGGTGAGGCCCGACGCCAAGATACTCACCATAGAGGACACCCGCGAGATAAACCTGGTGCACGACCACTGGCAGGCCCTCCTGACGCGGCCCAGCAGGTCCGAGGCCGTCAGGGACGTGTCGGCGCTCGACCTCCTGGCGGTGGCCATGAGGTCCAGGCCGGACTACGTCGTGGTGGGCGAGGTGAGGGGCGAGGAGGCCTATGTGCTGTTCCAGGCCTTCGGCTCGGGCCACTCCGGCGCCACCACGATACACGCCGAGACCGTCGAGGACGCCATCAGGAGGCTCCTGTCGAGGCCCATGGCGATACCCCCCATGTTGCTGGGGCTGGCCCATATCTTCGTCCGCATCGCGAGGGTGAAGGTGGGGGACCAGATAGTGCGGAGGGTCGTCGAGATCGTGGAGAACCTGGGGGTCGCCAGAGGCAGGAGGCCGAGGCTCCACCACGTCTTCAGGTGGAATCCCGACGGAGACGTGCTGGAGCAGATAGCCGACAGCAGACACTTCGAGGCGGTCTCCAGATCCCGCTTCGTCCCCGTGGACTACCTCAGACAGGAACACCTGAGGAGGACCGCGTTGATAGAGGCCATGGCGAGGCGCGGCTTCACGTCTCCCTACATAGTCGCCAAGATATTCTCGAGATACGCCGTGGATCCCGAAGGGGCCCTGAAGGCGGCTGAGGAGGGGACCGTATGAGGGCCTTCTTCGAGCTCTACAGGCTGAGCGGCATGGCCTACCCCTACAGGCGCTATATGGTCCTTCTGTCCGCCGTCCCGCCGGCCTCGGCAGCTGCGGCCGGCCTGGCCGCGTGGGTCGCCACGGGGCTTCCGCTGGCCGGCCTCGCCCTGGGCGCGGCGGTCGGGCTGACGGCGCTGGCGGCCATGGTGCTCTACCCCCTCCACCTCATATCCGCCCGGAGGACCCACTTCGAGGTCAACCTGCCCTACACGCTGGGCGTCCTCCTGCCGCTCCTCACCGCGGGGGTCCCCCTCGGCAGAGCCGTGGCGAGAGTCGCCGAGACCGAGGAGGATAGGTACATAGCCAGAGAGCTGTCGCTGGTGGTGAGGGATATGGCCGTCATGGGGTCGAGCCCCATAGACGCCTTGATGCACAGCGCCGAGAGGGTGCCGAGCCAGAGCTACAGGGAGACCGTCAACCTCCTGGCCAGATCCTCGCGGATCACCGAGAGGCTCGACGCGGTGCTCATGGCTAGGCTCGACTGGATGTTGAGGCAGAAGCAGATAAGGGCGGCGTCCCTCGTGCGGTCCCTGGCCGTGCTGTTCGAGATGTACGTAATAGCGGTCCAGCTCCTGCCCATACTTATAGCCATAATATCGCTGTCCCTCAGCCCCCTCGGACCTCTGCAGATAGGGCCCCTCTCCCTCGACCCGCTGACCGTCCTCGTCCTCTCCGGCCTTATCTACAGCCCGCTGGCGGGCGCAGTGTTCTACATCTTGTTCGACTCCTCGCTGAATATATAGATTTGGGCCGACCTGCGCTTCGCGATCCGTCGGCGCGTAGCTCCTCGGCGGTGCCTCATGCCGTCCGCGGGGAGCTCGCGCCACGGCGAAACGCGGTGCGTCAACGATCCACATGCATCCCCGGCGCCCGGGCTGAAGGCGTACGCGTCCGGCCAAGCGTCGACCGGCCGCCACGCGGCGTGGTCGCGCGGATGCGGAGGGGGAGGTCGCCGAGAGGCTTAGGAGAAACGCGGCGGCGATCTGCCGCAGGCCGGCTACTCGCCGCTTTATCCCGTTTTCGACTTCGCGGCGGCCGCGGGTTTGAGGCGGGTAGAGGTAGGGCGGCTCCTTTACTGGGTTGCGTTGGCGATGTTTAGGCGGCGCGCTGGGCCGGGGACGGCGTTAGATCTCTGGCCTTGGGGCCGGGCCTCGACCTCCTCACGGCGTTTTTAAGGGAGATGTTTTACTGGCTTTGTTGAAGGGCTGTCTTGGCCTCGTTTAGCATCTTCTTTATCTTTTCCACGCCGGCTTTTACGTAATCGATTGTTAGCTTGCCTTCGTGGAACCCCCAGACGTGTAGGTCGTATGCGGCGTTCCAGCCGTCTTGGACCCAGTCGCCCAGGTTTTTGGCGAGGGTCTTGCTGGCCATGCTGAGCAGATACGTGTACCACCTGCCCTCCCTGAGGAATCTGCCGTATTCGGGCGTTCTGTATTTCTCAGCCAGGGCCTTTACCACCTCCTCGGCGGCTTTGTAGGCCTTCTCGCCGGCCTGCACCGCGTCGCCCTTCTCTATGTACTCCGCGCACTCCTCCATGTACCTCTCGGCGATTTTTAGCCTCTCTCTGGAGCTCTCCTCGGGATCCCCGGCGCTTAGGGCGTCCAGCAACAGCCCCTCCACGTCGATGCCTCTTCTCGCCGGCTTCTTGATCAACTCCTCCACGGTCCAATGGCCGGATTGCCTTATAAATCTGCCCCGACGCGGTCGCCTAGGGAGGCGAAGAGGCGGGGAGAGGGGGAACTTTGTAGCCATGTCTCGATCCTATGGGGGTCCCCCTGTTCTATGGATAGGATCTCTAAGCTAGATCCCGCAGCTCCTCCAGCCGCGTCTCCTGGGCGTCGGCAGTGTTGCCCCTGCGGTTTTCCTACACCGCTTCAGGCCCCCATCCATGTCCGATGTGCGCTCTCTATAGATTTCGTCAAATCTATATAAATTTTATAGAATATTCGTCTTAATTAAATTATTGAAACTCTATTTAGTGGGCCTCAAGTACTTGAATCATATACCTACGTCTTCCGCGATTCATTATATATCTATCGCAATTGCGCGTAGATATGTGGTATAAATTATCATCAACCTACGGGATTTTATGCATTTCAGACCGGGAATTTATTAAGTCCTCCCAGTTACGCGCCCCATGCGGGTCGACCTCTCCGCGACCGTATGGACGGCGGTTGGGGGAATACTCGTGTTCTTGATGATACCTGCGATAGGCTTCCTCGAGGCTGGGTTCGTCAGGCGCTCCAACGTCATAAACGCCATGATGAAGGGCATGTTGGCCTTCCTGGTGTTCTTCCCCATATGGTTCTTCGTGTTTCCCTACTACTACGCCGGGGTCCTCCAGGGCGGCTACTACCCGACGGGGCAGGGCGTAGGCGTGCCTATGTACATATACGCCTTCTTCCTCGGCGCATTCGGGGCGGTCACGCTGGCCCTCATATTCGCCGGAGCCCCCGAGAGGCTCAAGTTCGGCGGGTGGCTCGCGTTTGCGGTCTTCTTCTCGGCCGTCCAGTGGCCCCTCGTCTCCTCGTGGATATGGGGAAACGGCTTTCTCTACAACTTGGGCCGGTACTTCGGCCTCTCCGGATACGGCGTGAGGGACTTCGCCGGCGGCACCGTGGTGCACGCCTACGCGGGCCTGGCGGGCGCCGTGGCCACCTGGCTGCTGGGGCTTTCCATGGCCAAGAGGGCCAAGGCAAACGGGGAGGACTTGGCCCCGGCGTATAAGGAGGCGGCGGAGTACCGCAGGTCGGAGCTCCCCTACGCGATAGTGGGCACGGCCCTGCTCTTCTTCGGCTGGTTCGGCTTCAACGGCGGCTCCACCATATCGGTCTCGGAGCAGACGGGCTACGCCATAGCCAACACGGCAACGGCGGGCTCCCTCGCCGGCCTCGTGTCGCTCCTCCTGGCGAGAAGGGCAGAGGGGCTCTGGAGCCCGGCGGCCACTATAGGCGGAATAATCGGCGGCCTGGTCATGATAACCCCCCTGGCCGGCTTCGTGGAGCCCTGGGCCGCATCCGCCGTCGGCGTTCTGGCCGGCTTCATCACCTACTACGGCACCAAGCTGGTGGAGAGGTATATACCCATCGACGACCCTATAGGAGGCCTGCCGGCCCACGGCTTCAACGGCGTCGTGGGCAGCGCGCTGGTGCCCGTCTTGTCCTCGCCAAGCGTCGGCGGCCTCGCCGGCCTCATATACGGGGGTCCGCCCCTATGGGTCGCCGTGCAGTGGCTGGGCATGGCCATAGCGCTGGGCTTCGTCGTGGCCACGACCGCCGCCGCCTTCTGGATATTGATAAAGCTGGGCTTCCGCGCCTCCGCCGAGGAGGAGCTCGTGGGCCTCGACGCGGTGGACCACGGAGTCGTGAGGCCATGAAGCTCGTGAAGGCCGTAGTTAGGGAGGACAAGATCAACGACGTGCTCGAGGCCCTCGTGGCGGCCGGCTTCACGGGCGCCACGGTGTATAGAGACGCGGGGGGCATGGGCGGCGAGAGCGGCGTCGTGAAGATAAGGGGGAGGAGCTACGAGGCGCTGTTGCCTAGGGCCGTCATCGAGGTGGTAGTGGCCGACGAGGAGGTGGATAGGCTCATCGCCGTCATAATGTCGTCCGCGAGGACGGGGAGGCTCGGCGACGGCAGGATATTCGTCCTGCCCGTGCTGGACGCCCTGAGGATAAGAAACGGCGAGAGGTTAACTAAATAGGGCTGGTGTTTTTCCCATGATCACCATCCTCGACGTGGTGAACTCGGTGGATTATGTCAAGGCTAGGGACGAGATAGTCGAGTTCCTCCGCGACTATTTCGCCAAGTCGAGGACCAAGGGCGCCGTCGTCGGCGTCAGCGGCGGCGTGGATTCCTGCACGGCCCTTGCGCTGACGGCCTCCGCGCTGGGCCCGAGGCGCGTCTCCGCCTTGATACTCCCCAGCGGCTTCACGCCCAAACAAGACGTCGAGGACGCCGTGGCGGTGGCCAAACGGCTGGGCGTGAGGTACTACGTGGTGGCCATAGACCAGCTCCTGTCCGCCTACGCCGCGCTTCCCTTCTACGACGAGAGCGACGTGGTCGCCAGGGGGAACCTCATGGCGAGGATCAGGATGTCCATACTCTACTACTACGCCAACAAGAACAACCTCCTCGTCGTGGGCACAGGCGACAAGAGCGAGATCATGCTGGGCTACTTCACCAAGTACGGCGACGGCGGCGTCGACATACTCCCCATCGGCGATCTCTACAAGACCCAGGTGAGGCAGATGGCCAAATTCCTCGGGCTTCCCGAGCCCATAGCGCTCAAGCCCTCGAGCCCCCGCCTCTGGGCCGGGCAGACCGCGGAGGGCGAGCTCGGCATGAAGTACGGCGACATAGACCTGGTCCTATACGCCTACGAGATCGGCATACCCAAGGAGGACATACCCGCGGAGACCGGCCTGAGCAGATCCAGAGTGGAGTCGATCCTCGCGAGGGTTAGGGAGAACGCCCACAAGAGGGCGCCGCCGCCGGTGGCCAAGCTGGCCAAGTCCCGCTTGATAACGCGGCGGACCTCAAAGCCCTAAGTCCAACACATCGAACCCCCTATGACAAGGACGACCCCCTCTGGGGCTATGCGTCGGCGCGAGTCTTAGGTCGCCCCGAGAAGCGCCGTCTACGTCAAGCTCTGGCGCGTCGGAATGTCGGCGGCCTCGACGGGTCTAGACGGCCGCCCGCGCCTCCCCTCGGCCCGGCGTCCGCGCGAGCAGCCACCTCCACAGAGGGATCGCCTCGACCCTCTCCCCCCGGACCTCGAGGACGTCCTCCAGGTCCCAGGTGATGAGCAGAGGCCTCCTGCCCGTGGCCTCTACGGCCTCAGCGAGGGATTTCAGCTCTCTGCGGTCTATCTCGTCGACGGCTGAGGCGTATGTGACCTGCACGGCCTCGGCGTCGGTCACGAAGTCCGCCTCGCCTCTGCCCTTGAAGTATCTGGGCGCCTCGCCGCGGCGGAGCAGCTCAAGGGCCACCGCCGTCTCCATCTTCCTGCCCATCTGGCCCCGCGGGATGTAGGCAGGGTCTATGGGGTATATCTTCCTGGGCTGGAGGAGGGAGGTCTTGCCGAGGCCCCACCTGGGGAGCGCCACGATGTAGTAGGCCTCCTCGAGGTATTTCAGGTAGTTGGCGAGGGTCCTCTTGCTCTTGTCGAACCCCGCGGCCTTCATCCTCCTGTGGGCCGCGGATATGGAGAAGACCCCGGCGAAGGAGGCCTCAGCCATCGACATGAACAGCTCGAGGGAGGCGGCGTCCCTCACCCTGTGTCTCTCCACGACGTCGCGGTAGGCCACCGCGTCTCTGTAGGACTTGAGCAAGGCGGGGGCCAGGTCCGGGTGCAGGACCGCCTCCGGATATCCCCCCACCTCCAGATACTCCCTCAACGCGGCCAGGAGGCGCCCTCGGGAGGCCGGCGTCGCCGGGGACGGCGGCCCGAGCCCTCTGGCCCTCAGGAACTCGCGGAAGGAGAAGGGGAGGAGCACGTGCGATAGATAGCGGCCGCGGAGCTCGGTGGGCACCTCGCGGAGGGTCAGCCTGGAGGAGGAGCCGGCGACCACTACGGCGTACCTTCTGTCGAGAAGGGTCCTGACCCACCTCCCCCAGTGGGGTATGTTCTGCACCTCGTCCAGCAACAGGACCGGCGGATTGCCGGCCTCCGCCAACACCTTCAGGAAGGCGCCGAAGTGGCGCGGCGAAAGGCCTGCCAGCCTCACGTCCTCGAAATTCACATAGAGGGCCCTCGCCCTCCCGATCCTCGCCGCTGTTTGGTAGAGCAGATACGTCTTGCCCGCCCTCCTGGGCCCCACGACCGCGGCCGCAAGCCCCTCCACAGGCTCAACCGAGAGCTCCCTCTCGACCATCGCGGGAGGCCGCCACTCCAGCCACTCGGCGACCAGCTCCCTGAATACATGTTCCACGTAGGAAACAAAAACCCAACAAAAATGTTTCCTATAGGAAACACAACTACGATTCCCCCGCCTCATCGAAGATGGGGGCGAGGCCCTAACCGGCGAGAGGCCCCACGGCAGAGGGACGCCGGGCGGCTGACGGGGATCGAGGCCCGGCAGGCATATAGAGGCGCTGGCGCGCCTCAGGGGGCTTTAGGAGATATGTCGTGCTAACGTCAGCTGTAGGAGGTAGCGCTCTGCGGGGATGCGGACCAATGCGCCGAGGATCGCCGTACCCATTCTGAACCAGCCAATGGGCGCCTGGACTGCGGACCCTGTGGAGCGCAGGGGCGCTAGGAGGCTCCCCGCTCAGCCATTTCTCCCTTCATCTCCTCGAAGGCCCTCCTGACCTCCTCCACCGACGTCTCGTCCTCCAAGGTGCTCAAATCGCCGGGCTGCTGGCCCGCGGCCAGGGCCCTCAACACGCGCCTCATCACCTTCCCGGTCCTGGTCTTGGGCAGTTTGCCCACCACGGCGACCTTCCCCACGACCGCGACCGGCCCCAGCGCCTTCCTGAGATGCGCGACGACATCCTCCTCGGTGATGTTGGCGCCCTCCTTAGGCACGACGAAGACGCCCAGGACCTCGCCGCGCACCGGATCCGGCACGCCGACGACAGCGGCCTCGGCCACCGCGGGATGCGACGTCAGGAGGTCCTCCACCTCTCTGGTGGACAGCCTGTGGCCGGCCACCTTTATCACGTCGTCGGAGCGGCCCATTATGTGGAGATGCCCCTCCTCGTCGATATAGCCTATATCGCCCGTGTGGTAATAGCCGGGGAACTTGGACCAGTAGGACCTCACGTACCTATCGGGGTCGCCCCAGAGCGTGTGCAGAAACGCGGGCGGGAGGGGCGGCTTCACGGCCACGTGGCCCCTCTCGCCCGGAGGCAACTCCCTCCCGTCGTCGCTGAGTATGGCCACGCGGAGGGTCGGGTAGGGCAGGCCCACGGAGCCGTATTTATACCGGAAGCCGCCCAGGTTCATGGAGCCCGGCGCCGTGACGAAACACGCGGTCTCGGTCTGGCCCCAGATGTCGGCGATCTGGCAGCCGGGCCTTCCTCCGCACACGACGTCCCTCAGCCATCTGTAGGCCTCCTCGTTGAGCACCTCGCCGGTGGGGTACAGGGCCATGAGCCTCTCCAGGTTGTACCTCCTGGGCCACCCATCGCCGTATTTCATCAACAGCCTTATGGCCGTCGGCGAGAAGAGCATGTGGGTTACGCCGTACTTCTCGGCGATTTCCCACCAGACGCCGGGGTGGGGGTAGTCCGGCGCGTCTTCATACCACAGCACGGTCAGCCCGTTGAGGAGGGGGCCGTGGACCCCGTAGTGGTGGCCGGAGATCCAGCCGATGTCGGCCGTGGAGAAGAAGACTATGTCATCGCTGAACTCCCTCTCGGCGCCGGTCAGATGGCTGAAGGCGTACCAGATCCACACCATGTAGGCGCCGTGGAGGTGGAGTATCCCCTTGGGCTTGCCCGTGGTCCCGGAGGTATACAATATGAAGAGAGGCGCGTCCCCCTCGACCCATTCGGGCTCGGCGTAGGCCCCCGGGGGTATCTCGGCCAGCGCCTGGTGCCACCAGAGGTCCCTCCCGGCCCTCATCTCGACGTCAAGCCCGACCCTCCTGTAGACGATGGTCTGGACGTCGGCTCCGGAGATCCTCAGGGCCTCGTCGACCGTGGGCTTCAAGGGCGTTATCTTGCCCCTCCTCGTCATGCCGTCCGCCGTTATGACGAGGGAGGCCTTGGCGTCTGCCATCCTCTCGGCGAGGGCCTGGGCGCCGAAGCCCGAGAAGACCACCGTGTGGACCGCGCCGACGCGGTTGACGGCCAGCATGGCGATCATGGCCTCGGGGATCATCGGCATGTATATCGCCACGCGGTCCCCCTTGCCCACGCCGAGGCTTCTGAGCAGCACGGCGAGCCTGTTCACCTCCCTGTAGAGGTCCCAATACCTCAAGACCCTCGGCTCGCCGGAGGCGGGCACCCAGACCAGGGCCGCCTTGTTCCCCCTGCCCGCCTTGATGTGGCGGTCCAGCGCGTTGTAGGCTATGTTGGTCTTGCCCCCCACAAACCACCTATAGAAGGGCGGGTTGGAGTCGTCGTAGGTCTTGGTCCACCGCTCCTTCCAGTGGAGCCTTCCCGCCTGCTCCGCCCAGAAGCCGACGGGGTCCTCGAGGGATTTTCTATACACCTCTAGAAACTTCTCGGACATGGGGCCGGAGACACAGACCTAGTTAAATTTTTTCTCAATTTTACTTAATATATCTTCATTAAAATTTTATATAATGATAAAAATCTATCGACAAGCGGGAACTCCCCCGCAGGCTCGCTACTCGACGTTGAGGACTAGGTACTTGGGCTCGGTGAAGTAGTACATGGTCGCCCTCACGCCCTCCCTCCAGCCGAAGCCCGACATCTTGACGCCGCCGTAGGGCAGCGCGTCGAAGCGGACCCTGGTGGAGTCGTTCACCATCACGGCGCCCGCCTTGACGGCCCTCGCCACCCTCAAGGCCCTTCTGTAGTCGGCCGTGAAGACCGCCGCCTGTAGCCCGTAGATCGTCGAGTTCGCGAGCTCCACGGCCTCCTCCTCGTCGTCGAAGGGAGCCACGGGGAGCACGGGGCCGAAGACCTCCTCTCTCAAGACCTTGGCTCCGGCGGCCCCGTCGGCGAACTTGAGGAGAGTCGGCTCGAAGAAGTAGCCCCTTCTGGCGATCCTCCTGCCTCCCCGCACCAGCTCTCCGCCCTTCGCAGTCGCGTCGGCCACGAGGCCCTCCATGGCCTTGACCATCTTCTCGGAAATCAACGGCCCCATGTCCGTGGACTCGTCGGCGGGGTCGCCCACCTTTATCGAGGCGACTCTCTCCGAAAGGATTTCCAGGAACTTCTCGAAGACGGGCCTCTCGACGTAGACCCTCTTAGTGGCGTTGCAGTTCTGGCCCGCGTTCTCGAACCTGGCCCTAGCCACTACGGCGGCCGCCTTCGCTATGTCGGCGTCGGCGAAGACTATGGCCGGGTCGGAGCCGCTGGGGGCCACCATGAACTTCTTCCCCCTGCCCGCCGCCTTGGCCGCCACCTGTAGCCCCACGGCGGTGCTGCCGGTGAAGGAGACCCCCGCCACTCTGGGGTTCTCTATGAACTCGTCGAAGACCTCCTCGCCGCTCCCCACCACGACCTTGACCACGCCGTCGGGCACCCCCGCCTTCTTGAGGAGCTCCGCCATCCTTAACGCCGTGAGGGGGGTGTGGGTCGAGGGCTTGACCACCGCCGTGTTGCCGGCCGCTATCACGGGGGCTACCTTGTGGGCGAAGGTGGAGGCCGGGTTGTTGTAGCTCAGAGCCCCGGCGACGACCCCCAGGGGCTCCCTCCCCTCGACCACAAGCCTGTGCTCGTTGCCGGGCGGGTATTCGTACGCGTCGACCCGGGGCGCCCTCCCCTCTAGGACGTATCTGGCCTCCTCGGCGCTTGCTCTGAATATCTCGACGGCCCTCTTGAGCTCCGCCCTGGCGTCCCTCACGGGCTTGCCCGATTCCGATACCAACACCCGCAGAAGCCCCTCGGAGTCCTGCTCTATATATTGGGCGGCCTTGAGGAGCAGCTTGCTTCTCTCGCGTAGCGGCGTCTCGGACCATCTGCGGAAGGCCTCCTCGGCCTCGTCGACCGCCCTCCTGACGTCCTCCCGTCCGGCCGCCGGAAGGGCCGCGATGACCTCCTCGGTGGCCGGATTCACCACGAAGACCTCCCCCATGGCCGCCGAATCCCATCAATTTATAAGTCTTTTTTTACTTGTTTGTGTGTTAGAATTTTATAATTATTTAAAATTATGAAAAAATATATAGTGGAAAAAACTTATATAGTGCTGATAGAGGCGCTCCATGCTCAGAACAGGGGAGCAGTACGTGGAGGGGATCAAGAGGAGGGAACACGCCGAGATCTTCGTACTGGGGAAGAGGGTGGACGACGTGACCGCGCACCCCTTCCTCAAGCCCTCGGTCAAATCCTTCAAGGCGACCTTCGACGCGGCCTTCGAGGAGGACACGAGGGGCCTGGCGAGGGCCTACAGCCCCTTCGTGGGGGAGGAGGTCAATAGGTTCGTCCACATACATCAAGGCCCGGAGGACCTCGTGGCGAAGGTCAAGCTCTTGAGGAAGCTGAGCCACAAGACGGGGACCTGCTTCCAGAGATGCGTGGGGTGGGACGCCCTCAACACCCTCTACGTCATTTCGGGCAAGATCGCCGAGAGGGAGGGGAGGAAGGAATATCTCAATAGATTCATAGAGTACTTGAAATATGTACAGAGGAACGACCTCGCCCTGGCGGGCGCCATGACGGACGTGAAGGGCGTGAGGACGCTCAGGCCCAGCGAACAGCCCAATAGGGACGCCTACGTCCACGTCGTGGAGGAAAAGGCCGGCGGCATCGTCGTGAGGGGGGCCAAGGCCAACATAACCGGCGTGGCCGTGGTGGACGAGGTCGTCGTGATGCCCACCAGGGCCATGACCGAGAGGGATGCGGAATACGCCGTGTCCTTCGCGATCCCCCTCGACACCCCCGGCGTCAAGGTGGTGGTCGGCAGGCAGATAAACGACGGGAGGAGGCTCGAGGGGGGCGAGATAGACGGACTGCCGTATATGTTCAACCACGAGGGCCTCCTGATACTGGAGGACGTCTTCGTCCCCTGGGAGAGGGTCTTCCTCTACAGGGAGTGGAGGTGGGCGGCGCAGTTCGTCGAGGTATTCTCCAACTATCACAGACAGGGGTACGCCGGATGCAAGTCGGGGCTGGGCGACGTGATAATAGGCACGGCGCACGGCCTCGCGAGGCAGCTGGGCATAGCCGACAAGCCCCACGTCCAGGAGAAGCTGACGGAGATGGTCTTCCTCAACGAGGCCATATACTCCGCGGGCCTCGCCGCGAGCTGGGAGGCCAGGAGGCTACTCAAAAACGGCGGCTGGTGGGTGGACCCCATGTACGCCAACGTGACGAAGCACCTGGTGGCGAGGTTTCCCTACGAGGTGGCCAAGCTGTCGCACGACATAGCCGGCGGCCTGCTCGGGACCGCCCCCAGCGAGGCCGACCTCAAGAACCCCGAGCTGAGGCCCCTACTCGAGAAGTACCTCCAAGGGGTCCCCGAGTTCACCGCGGAGGAGCGGCTGAGGCTGCTACGCCTCCTGGAGAACACGAGCCTCAGCGTAGCCTACCTCGTCGAGTCGGTCCACGGGGCCGGGAGCCCGCAGGCCCAGCGCATATCGATACAGAGGGTCTACGACTTCCAGAGGGCCGAGGCCATAGCGAGGAGGCTGGCCGGGCTTAAGGCGGAGGCGTCGGGGGACGCCAGGGCGGAGCCCCGCAGGCCCGCCGAGGCGGAGAAATGAAGGTCCGCGCCCTGGCCAGCAGGCCGCCTGTGACCGCCAGGCCGGATATAAGCATCAGGGAGGCTGCGGCCGTGATGGCGCGGAGGCGCATAGGCCTGTTGGTGCTGGTGGAAGGCGACGGGATATACGGCGTGGTGTCTGAGAGGGATATAGTGAGGGCCGTGGCGGGAGGCGTGGACATGGGGAGGCCCGTGGCCCTGATAGCGACGAGGGACGTCGTGACGGTAGACGCCGATGCCCCCGTGGCCGAGGCGGCCAGGCTCATGTACAGCCGCGGCATCAGGCATCTAGTGGTCACCGAGGGGGGCAGGCTCTACGGGGTGCTCTCCGTGAGGGACCTGATCGGCGAGGCCGTCCAGCTGGAGCGGGCCGTGGAGGGCGGCGAGGCCGTCGAGATGAACATGCCGGCCGATTGACGGACATGGGGGCATGGATCATATATCTTGCGACGTCTTGATCATAGGGTCGGGCCTGGCGGGTCTCAGGGCCGCCGCCGCGGCGGCCGAGTCGGGAGGCCGTCTGGACATCTGCGTGGTCACCAAGGTCTCCGGGCCCAGGTCCCACAGCATATCAGCCGAGGGCGGGATGGCGGGGGTGCTCTATCCGGACTCGGGCGACAGCCCGGAGCTGCACGCCTACGACACGGTCAAGGGGGGCGACTTCCTCGTGGACCAAGACGCGGCGATGGTGCTCGCCGAGGAGGCCCCCAGGGAGATAGCCTACCTCGAGAAGATCGGCGTTGCCTGGACCCGCACCCCCGACGGGAGGATAGCGCAGAGGCTCTTCGGAGGCATGTCCAGGCCGAGGACCGCCTTCGCCAAGGACAAGACGGGGCTGTACATAATGTCCGCCATCTACAGACACGTCAAGAAGCTCCCCGTGGAGTTCTACGAGGAGCATATGGTCACGAGGCTCGTGGTGAAGAACAAGAGGTTTCTCGGCGCCGTCGCCCTCGACTTGAGGCGAGGCGAGGCCAGGCTGTTCAAGGCCAAGGCGGGCGTGGTGGCCACCGGCGGCGGCGGGCGCATGTTCAAATTCACCACGATGGGCTACGCCAACACCGGCGAGATGCTGGGCTTCGCGCTCAGGTCCGGCCTTGCCCTCAAGGATATGGAGTTCGTCCAGTGGCACCCCACGGCGCTGGTCCCCAGCGGCATACTGGTCAGCGAGGCCGCGAGGGGGGAGGGCGGCTACCTCGTGAACAAGCAAGGCGAACGCTTCATGAAACGCTACGCACCCCAAAAAATGGAACTGGCCCCACGCGACATAGTGTCGAGGGCCATAGCCTCCGAGTGCGAAGCAGGCAGGGGCTTCATACACGAGGAGAGCGGCATGTGCTACGTGGGGCTGGACCTTAGGCATATAGATAGAGAGCGGCTGAAGGAGAGGCTCCCCCTCCTGCTGGAGGTGGCCAGGACGTACGCAGGGCTGGACCCCTCGGAGGATTTGATACCGGTGGCCCCGGCGGTCCACTACTTCATGGGGGGCATCCACGTCGATACGTACGGCCGCGTCCTCGCCCCGGACGGCTCTTGGGTTAGGGGGCTCTGGGCGGCCGGAGAGGCGGCCGCCGTGAGCGTACACGGCGCCAACAGGCTCGGCTCGAACTCCCTCAGCGAATGCTCGGTATGGGGACGCCTCACCGGAGAAGCCGCGGCGAAATACGCCATGGAGGCGCCCTCCCAGACGGAGGACCGCGAGGCCAGGGCCGCCTTTGAGGACGAGGAGCGGAGGCTTTTTGACAAGCTTCTGCATAGGGAGAGCGGCGGGATATCGCTGGGGGAGGTTAAGGCGGCTGTGCAGAACGCCCTCCATACGGGGGCGGGGATCTTCAGACACGGGTCCCTCTTGGAGAGGGCCGTGTCGGAGCTGATGAGGGCGTCGGCCAGGATCCTCCAGGTGAACGTGCACGACGTGGGCACGGTCTACAACATGGAGCTGAAGGAGCTTGTGGAGCTCGACGGCGCGGCTCTGGCGGCGCAGGTGATACTCCTGGGGGCATACTTCAGGCGGGAGTCCAGGGGGGCCCACTACAGGCTGGACTACCCCAGGCGCGACGACGAGAACTGGCTGAAGCACACCGTGGCGTATAGGTACGGCGGAGGCGTCGTCGTGAGGTGGGAGCCGGTGAGGATCGTCAAATGGCCGCCTGAGGTCAGAACCTATTGAGGAGGCCCCGCCAGCCCGCGCCCGGCCGGCCTCACGTCTACGCGCACGGGGTGCCTGTAGGCGAGGCGCCGCAGCAGGCGGAGGGCCCTATAATCCCTGCGAACTCCACGAGGGGACGTGGCGCACGGCGTCGGCCCCCGCGGCCCTGGCCGCTCCGTCCTCGCATCCGCCGTAGGCCGCCAGCCCCTCTGCGGAAATCCATGCCGAAGAAACGGAACCACCTCGCGGGCTGGGAGGCGGTGCGCGCATGGACCTTCGCGGCGCCGGCCCCGCGGAGCTTCGCCGCGGCGGCCCTCACGTTGGTGCCCCTGATCGACGAGCCGTCGGCCGGAGCCATCCGCCGCCCCCACCGAATGCGGCAGGACCTTGCACCGGGCCGCCGGCGCCTCTGGCGATAAGGATCGGGATAAGAGGCCGATCCGCCCAGAGAGCCGGCCCGATCGTTGACCTCGGCGCTATCGCCTCCACTCATCCTGCCTATACATATCGCCGAGCAGCTTCCTCGCGGCAGTCTCCTCCCCCAGATAGAAGGCGTGGCCGGGCAGGAGCTTGGCCGCCTCCCTAGCGGCGGCCTCCCGCTCCCAGCCCACGGCCCTATACAGGACGCCCTCGTCTGTGTAGTGGAGCAAGCCGCCGGGCTCCAGCACGAAGTTGCCCCTGGGGTCGTAGACCTCCCTGGTGTAGGCAACCCTCCACCCGGCCTCGACGATCCCGGCCGCCCTCTCCAGGGACTCGGCCGGGACATACGCGTCGAGGAGAAGGATGGACAATACGCCGGGCCTCAGCCCGGCCCCCTCCGACGCCTCGAAGAACGCCTCGGCCACTGCGACCAGCTCGCCCGGAAAGCCTCCGACCAGCTCGCACCCCCTCACCAAGAGGTCCGCGGCCGCCCAAGGCCCTGTCCTCCGCGCCGACAGGACTCCGCACGCGCCCGCCGACGCCGCGGGCGGGGCGCCCGACAGGGCCCTCTTGACCTCGTCCACGGGACAGACGCCTCGGCTTTCCGGAGGCCGCCCGGCCCACTCAGGCCGATTGCCCCAGAGACCCAGCTGCGCGACCAAGGAGGCCCTCAGGCCGCCTTCCCAGTTCCCGTAGGTGAGGACGTAGTCCAGCGCCTTGACCCAGAGGTAGTAGGGCGACGTGTCGTAGAGGAGGCCCCATCCGACCGGCTTGGGGTAGCCCAGCCCGCCGCGCGGAGGGGACAGGGGCATCCCCACAGCCCTCCTAGGCCCCCTCGGCCTGTACCGAGCCCTTATCTCCTCGGCAAGCCTCGCCGCGTCGCCGTAGGCCCGTCTCAAGTCCACCGCGGCTATCCCGAGCTCGCCCAGCCTTTCGCACGGGATCCTCGCCCACTCGCCGCACCGTCCCCCCAGCGCCTCTATCAGGGCCTGGCCGGAGCCCGTCAGATCGGGGCCGTAGACGATCACCGTGTCGACGGACAGAAGCCTCTCGGCGAGGGAGGCCAGGAGGTGGTTGACGCCGTCCTTGCTGTAGAGGGCCGTGGCGGCGGCGACCATACGCCGAACGTCCTCCGGCAGAGAGGCCAGGACCTGCTCCGGCTTGGCCCAGAGGGTGACCAGCATTATGTTGCTCTGCGCCACGTCGACGTCGGGAGCTGGCTTAATGAATATTCACGTAGAGCGCGCCGCCCGGCCGGAGCGCGAAGCCATGCGCCCACCATAGCCCCCGCGGAGATCCCGACGACGTCGGACACGCCGGCCGTCCGCCGGACTCCGTACCCGTCCGAGAGCCCCGCGGCGACCCTCGCCGCGCCCTCGGCGCCCTCGACCGACGCGGTCCCTCGGATCCCCTGCGGCCGGAGCGATGCGGCGGCCAAGGTCCGCCGACACAGCAGCGCGGACTGGCCCTCCCCCGCCGGGCCCTCTCCGCCATCCACGTCGACCCTCGCGGCTCCATACGCCGACGAGCGGGATCCGTGGCGTCCCTCCGCTCAGCAGCTTGAACCTCCCGATCTTGTTTTCGGCCGAGGGCTGGGGCCGGCGTCTTTAGACAGAAATATCCACATATCTCCGGGGTATATGTATTTATACCTCCAAAGACCTAACTTCGTGAGCCAGAGAAGGGATAGGATGAACATAGCCGTGTCGAAGGAAATCGTAGAAGCCCTGGCGACGACCGCCGAGAGGCTCGGGATGACCCAATACGCCCTGGCCAACCAGCTGTTGGGCGTGGGGCTGGAGCTCGTGGGGCAGGGCTACAACGCGTCCCAGATAAGGGACATAGCGCTCTTCTATAGGGTCATGACGGAGCTGGAGACGGTCCCCGTCCCCGGCAGGCTGCTCGACAGAATGATCGTCGAGATGTATAGAACCAACCCGGAGGCTGTGGGCAAGGCCTGGTGCGAGGCGGGGAGGATGCTGGCCAGCTACATAAAGGCGTTCTTCGGCGGGCTGGAGGGCGCCGCGGCGCTGGTCCCCTACATAGTTAAGGCCGTGCCGGCCAAGAGGTTCGAGGTGAAGGTCGAGGGCAACGCCTTCGACCTCAACGCAGTCGGCGTAGGCTACAGCATGGAGAGCGTCGAGGCGACCGCGAGCGCCGTCAAGTGCATGCTCGCCGAGCTCGGCTACGAGGTCAAGGAGGTCGCGACGGCGCCCGGCGTGTTGAGGGTCCACGCCGTTAAGAGCTAGGCCGCAGCCCCGTCCGTAGCCCTGGACGAGCTCCTAGGAGACGGAGCTGGAGGGCATGAGGGGGCCCGTCGAGATGGAGAGCCCTCCCGCCGAGCTCCACGCCGTGGAGGGCGCGTACAGCCGAATCGCGGAGGAGGCCGCCGTGGGGCCGGCTCTGCTGGACGCTTGACAACCGCAACCGGGCCTACGTATCGGCGGATATGCCGCCGCACTCCCGGAGGGTTTGGCGGGGCCCGCCTCCTAGCAGCCTCAACACGCCGCGGGGCAGACCCCGTCCATCCCACCTGCCTCGGGCCCTACGAATTCGTATATAAATGGTAATTTTTGACGAGTTTATGCTCTTCGGGCGCATTACGCCCCCGCCGGATTTCGAAATATTTAAAGAATACAGTACTTAAAAACATCGCCAATGACGGCATTATGGGCGTATTCATAATTGGGGCCGGCATGTCCCGCATCGGGAGGCGGGAGGAGGACAGCAGGTTGCTCCTCATAGAGGCCTACAGGGAGCTCGTCGAGATGGGGGCGGACCCCACCGTGGCCGAGGCCATATACGTGGGGGTCCAGTCCGAGGTCTATGAGCACCAGATCATGTACGGCACGTTGGCCGCGGAGGCGCTGGGGCTTCTGCCGAGGGAGGCGTATAGGGTCGAGGCCTGCGCAGCGGCTGGGGCCCTCGCCCTCCGCTCCGCCTATATGGCGGTTAAGTCGGGCGAGGTGAAGGCGGCGCTTGCGGTGGGCGTCGAGAAGATGACCGCCCGCGGCACGGAGGCCGTCACCGATGCCCTGATGGCCGCGAGCCACCACATAGACCAGAGGAGCGGCGTCACGATACCGGCGCACTACGCCATGGTGGCCAGGAGGTACATGCATCAATACGGCGCCACCGAGGAGGACCTCTGCATGGTGGCCGTCAAGAACCACCGCCACGCCGTCAGGAACCCGAAGGCACACTTCCAGCGGGCCATAACCCTCGAGGAGTGCCTGGCGAGCAGGCCAATCGCGGCCCCCATCAAGCTCTACGACGCGGCGCCGATAAGCGACGGGGCCGCCATCGCCCTCGTGGCCTCCGAGGAGGTCGCGAGGAAGGCCCCCACGCCCGCGGTCGAGGTCGTCGCCTCGGCCGTGGCCACGGACACGCTCAGCGCCTCGCAGAGGCCGGACCTCACCTATCCCAGGGCCGTGGCGGAGGCGGCATCCAAGGCCTACGGCAGGGCCGGGTTGACGCCCAAGGCCGTCGAGGTGGCTGAGGTGCACGACGCCTTCACGATAAACGAGGTGTTGATGTACGAGGCGCTGGGGTTCGCCGAGAGGGGCGGGGGCTACAGGCTGGCCAGGGAGGGCGCCACGTCGCTGGAGGGCTCGATTCCCGTGAACCCCAGCGGGGGGCTGAAGGCCAGGGGGCACCCCATAGGCGCCACCGGCCTGGCCCAGATATACGAGCTGTATCTACAGCTCACGGGGAGGGCATACGGCAGGAACACCGGCGCGCGGGTCGGAATCGCCGTGAACGAAGGCGGCGTGAACTCCGCCGCAGTCGTCCACATACTGCGGGCGCCATGACGCTGAGATACATCGCGGAGGGCAGGCTCGTGGGCGGGCGCTGCACCAGGTGCGGCGGCGCCTTCTTCCCCTATTCCCCCATCTGCATCCACTGCGGCGGCGAGGCGAGGCCCGAGGAGGTGCCCAGGAGCGGCGTCGTCTTAAGCTACAGCGTGGTCCACGTCTCCAACGGCCGGTTCAAGACGCCCTACACGGTGGCGATCGCCAAGTTCGGGGACTTCCAGCTCCCTGGCTACGTGAAGGAGGGGCCTGTGGATATCGGCGACGAGGTGGTGTGGGAGGTCGGCGAGCTGGAGGGGGATAGGTGGTACTACTTCAGGAGGCTGAGGTAGATATGGCGAAGGTCCTGGAGCTGGCCGTGTTGTTCCCCGGGCCCCTGGCCGGGAGGCTCCTCCTCGAGCAGGGCTTCGAGGTGGTGAAGGTGGAGCCCCCGGGCGGGGACCCCATGCGCCAGATCTCGCCCACGCTCTACAAAGTCCTCAACGAGGGGAAGCGAGTAGTCCACGTAGATCTGAAGGGCGATGCGGAGGAGGTGCGCCGCCTGGCCGAGGAGGCGGACGCCGTGTTGACCACCTTCAGGCCATCTACTGCGGAGAGATACGGCGTCTCCTACAGGAGGCTGGCGGAGGCGAGGCCGGACCTCATCTACGTCGCCATAGTGGGGTACGGAGGCGATGAGTACCCCAGGGACCACCCCTCCCACGACATAAACTTCGCCGCGCTGGCGGGCGCCGTAGGGCCGTGTCCGCCGTACGTGCAGGCCGTGGACGTGGCGGCCGGCCTCCTCGCCGCGTTGACGATAACGGCCATGGCCGCCAAGGGCGCGAGGGGCTACGTGGAGATCCCCATGAGCCGCGCCGCGGCGTTGGTGAACATGCTCAACCTCTCCCTGAGGAGGGACGGAAAGCCCCTCGTCCTCTCCGGGGACTACCCCTTCTACACGGTGTACCGCTGCAGAGGGGGGAGGGTGGCCCTCGGGGCCGTGGAGCCGAAGTTCTGGGAGCGGTTCTGCAGAGCCGTCGGAAGGGAGGACCTGATCCCGCGGCGGCTGGACCCCGCCGCCAGGGAGGAGGTGGAAGAGGTCCTGGCTGGGATGGACTGCGGCGCCCTTGAGGAGCTCGCTAAGAGAGAGGAGATACCGCTTACGCCTGTATACGACATAGATAGGGCGTTGGCCATCTTCCCGCCTGAAGCCTTACTCAATGGGGTGAAAACCCGCTCCGAGAGGACGCGTTGATAGCTTTTCCTTAGCTTATCGGCGGCTATCGCGGCGACGAGGGCGATGAGCCTGTCTCTGAGCAGCGCCCCAACGGCCAACGCGTTGAGGAGCGGCCCCAACTTGCCGGGCGGCGTCTCTGCGCCCCTCCTGCAACTCGCCGCGGCGGTGCCGTCTTTGGCCGAGCACGCGGAGCGGGGCCTTGATTTTCATGATATTTCATTTCTTACTTCTGGAGATGTGACTATCTATTTTTCGAGATGTAGTTAGGTTAATTTATAAAGTTGTGTTGATACGCCGCTATGGTCTGGGCCATCTCGGCCATAGCCCTTTTACTCATCCTAGCCATAATCAGGACGAGGGACAACGTCCTCGCCGCGGTCTCCCTCACGTTCCTGGGGGTGACGGTGGCGGGGGCGGTGTGGCTCCTGGATCCCGAGCTCTCGGCGGCCTTCATACTCATCGCGCTGGTGTACGTGGTGGCGGCATTGACCTTGGTCATAGTGGCCGCCGCCAGCCTCTCCGAGGGGAAGCGCACCGTCGAGATGAGGCCTGTGGCCCTGGCGTCGCTGGGGGCGTTGCCTCTGCTGCTGCTTCCGGGCGCCGGGCAGAGGGCTGCGGCGACCTCGGTGGATCCCCACCTCGTGCCGCTCTCGGCGGCCCTGCTGCTCTTCTCGTTCGTCGTGGCGGCTCGGCTGTCCCATGATTGAGCTGGCGTTTCTGGTCTTGTTGCTGGCGGGCGGCGTGGCGGCGGTGGCCACGGCCAACTCGCTGGTCAGGGCGATAATCGGGGCGGAGGTCGCCATAATGGCGGGGATCTGGGGCGCCGCGCTGTCGCGCGACCTGTCCCTCCTGGCGGTCGCGGCCGTCGTCGGCGTCGCGGAGACCGTGCTCATGGTGGCCGCGGTGTACAGGCTGGCGAAGGAGGGCCATGTATAGCGACATCTTCCTCCTGGCCACGGCCATCTCCGGCGTCCTCGCGCTGGCGGCGCTGAGGCTGGGGCTCCCGGCGGCCCTCGCGGCGGTGGCCGCCATGTTGCTCTTCCTCGTGCCCGGCAAGGGCGCCCTGGCCGCGCTCCCCTACGTGGGGGAGGTGTCGGTCTCCATGGGCTACCACAAGCTGCCGTTCGTGGCGGTGTCCGTGATCTTGGGCCTGCTGGTGGCCCTCTACTCGCCGCCGTACCTCCGCCACCTGGGGGCCCCCAACTGGTACTACGGAGTGCACGCCCTCTACGTCCTCTCCCTCGTCTACGTAGTTCTGTTCGACAACCTGGTCTTCGTCTTCCTCGCGCTGGAGCTCAGCATAGTCACCAGCTTCCTCCTCATATGGTACTTCGGCTACGGCAACAGGCGGTTCGTGGCCCTTCTGTACTTCGTCTGGGCCCAGGCGGGCTCCATGCTCTTCCTGATAGGCGTGGCGCTCTCCGGCTCCTTCTCGGCCGGGGCCTTCGCCGCCGCCGGCCTCGCCTCCCTGCTGGTCCTGATGGGCCTCCTGATCAAGATGGGCACGGCGGGCGTCCACTTCTGGCTTCCCTACGCCCACGCCGAGGCTCCGACCCCCCTCAGCGCCTTGCTGTCCCCTGTCCACGTGGGGCTCATGGCCTACTGGATCTGGCGCCTGAGGGCGGGCGCAGGCTGGCCTCTGGACGACCTCTTCATCTACGGCCTCGCGACCGCGGTCTACGGCTCCCTCCTGGTGTTCCGCGAGGCAGACTTCAAGAGGGCGCTGGCGGACTCGACCATCGCCAACATGGGCCTCCTCCTCGCCGCGGCGTCGATGCGCGACGGGGCGATCAGCTACGCGGCGACGGCCATCCTGTTCGTGGGGCACGCCTTCGCCAAGGCGGCCCTCTTCATGTTGGCCGGCCTCTACATAGTTTCGCTGAACACCAGGTCCATCGGCGAGGCCAGGTGGGACAGGCGCCTCCTGGCCGCGGGCGCGTTGGGCTTCGTGGCCCTGGCGGGGCTGTTCGGCATAAACCTGATCGGCAAGGCCTACGTGGCTACGGGCGTGCCCCCGTCGCTCTCCGCCGCCGCGTTGGCCGTCTTCGCCTTGGTCTCCACCGCCGTGTACAGCCTCTACCTCTTCAACCAGATGTATAGAGCGGGCGAGGGCGAGGTGGAGTACCCCGCGGCGATGTACGCCGCGGTTCTGGCCGCGGCGGCCGCCCCCTACCTGCTCCTCCTCGCGCTTCCGCTATGGTTAGCCTAGAGCTCCTGCTGGCGGTCGCCTTCGCCGCGGCTCTCCTCGACTTCCTGGCGGCCAGGGGCTACGCCGCGGTCGCCGCGGGAGCCTTCGTGCTGGCCGGACTGCTCGGAGGCGCGGGCCCGGCGACGCCGTACCTCGAGCCGAGCGAATTCGCCGCCTTCGTGGCCGGGGTGTATCTGGCGATCGCGGTGTATTCCCACTTCTACATGAGGGGGGCCGAGCGGCCCGGGTGGTTCTGGGGGTGGATGGGGGTCTTCTTCGGCTCCATGGAGCTCTTCCTGCTCGCGAACCACTGGGTCCTCCTCCTGCTGGGGTGGGCCGGGCTCGATCTGGCCAGCTGGGGCCTCATATTGACCTACCGCGACGGCGACGAGATGGGGTTCGTCGGGGAGGGAGGCCGCGCAGGCGGAATCACCTGGCTCTGGCCCCCGTCGTCCTCCGCCTTTAGGGCCGTGGCGACCGTCGAGGTGGGCACTGCCTCCCTCCTCGTGGCCTCGGCCTACATGGCCGCGCGCTACGGCCCGTTCATAAGCGGCTGGGGCCGCGCCGGCGACCTAATGGCTGCGCTCTTCCTCGTGGCGGCCTTCGCCAAGGCGGCCCAGCTCCCCTTCACCGACTGGCTGATGACCGCCATGTCGGCGCCCACGCCGGTCAGCGCCTTGCTCCACAGCTCCACCATGGTGAAGGCGGGGCCGATCCTCCTCCTCAAGCTGGCCCCCGTCTTCCCCCGCTGGGCCGCCGAGGCGGCGTTCGCGGTGGGCCTGGCCACCGCGTTCGCCGGGGGGCTCATGGCGCTGGGGCAGAGGGAGCCGAAGCTCGTCTTGGCGGCCTCCACCGCCTCCTACCTCGGCATGATCACGGCGGCCGCCCTGGAGAACCCCGAGGAGGCGGCTCTGCTGATCTACGCCCACGGCTTCGCCAAGGCGGCACTCTTCATGGCCGTTGGCCACGCCATCCACACGGCCCACAGCAGATTCCCGCGGTCGTATCCGCTGATAGCCAAAGTGGCGATCCTCCTGGGCATGCTGACCCTGGTGGGGATACTTCCGGTGGGCGCCCTGGCGAAGAGCGGGGCGCCTCTCTGGACCGTCGCCGTGTCGGCCCTCACCGTGGGGTATCTGGGCAAGCTCCTGCGCCTGCCCGCCGCGAACGACTGGGAGCCCATGTGGATCCCCTACATGGCGCTTCTTGTGGCGCCCAACTTCATCTTCGTCGCGGCGCCTCCGCCGGCGGTCTTCCTGTCGCTGGCGGGCGGCGCCCTGGCCTTCGTCGGGGAGGTCGAGGCGCTTCGGAGGCGGCTCTATCTGCCGGTGCTGTTCGACAGGATCGTGCCGTCCGCGTTTAGGGCTTTGTGGCGCCTGGCGGCCGCGGCGGATCGCGCCGTGGATAGGGCTCTGCAGGGCTCGGCGCCGCTGTGGCGGCTCGCCGTGGACCTGGTCACGATAGCCGACTGGCTTCTCGACACGGCCCTGCACGACGGGCTCGTATCCGCCGTGCGCAGGTCCTCGGCCCGGGTGGCCGGGCTCCGGCTCGATTACTACCTCTACGTGGCGGGGCTCGCGGCGGCCTTCGTGCTCGCGGCGGTTCTGGCGCTGGGGATATGGAGGTGATGTACTATCTACTGCCGGCGTATTTCGCGGCCAGAGTCCTCATGGGCTTCAGCCGGCGGTGGCTTGCGGTAGACGCCGCGTACATCGCATTCATCTCGGCGTACATGTGGAGGGAGACTCCGCTCCTCCTCCTCTCCCTCCCGTTCTTCCTCGGGGTAGTCGCCGTGGGGTCCGGCGTGTTCAGCGGATACGCGGGGCTGGCCTCCGCGCTGTCCATATATGGGGTCTACCTCATGTTCCAGCCGGCGCCCCACCTCAAGGCGCTCGGCTTCGTCCTGGCGATACTGTCGCCTGCGGCGCTGCTCCCCACGACGAGGGACAGGGGGAGCCTGGAGGGGCTCTTCAGATACCTGGTGGTCTCCGCCTTCGCCTCGGCCTTTCTCTTCATAGGCCTCGGCCAGCGCGGGTCCCCCCTCGGCGAGTCCTTCCTCCTCCTCGCCGCGGCTCTGGAGCTCGGGGTGGCCCCCATGTTCCTCTGGGTCCCCGACGTGTACGGCAGGTCGCACCCCGCCGGGCTGGCCATGTTGGCGAGCCTGCCGACGCTCTCCGCGGCGTTCGCCCTCCTCGCCTTCAGGCCCGCTCCCCCCGCCGCGCTCGCCCTCGCCCTCGGCGGCCTCTCCATGGCGGTGGGGAACCTCGGCGCGTTGACCAGCGCGGACCTCCGCCGCATATTGGCGTACTCCACCGTGGCGCACTCGGGCTTCGCCGTGTTCGTCTACCCCCTCCAGCCCGAGGTCGCCCTCGCGCTGGTGCTCGCCGACGCCTTCGGGAAGCTGGGCCTCTTCTACGCCATGTCAGCTGGGACGCCCCCGTGGGCCGCCAGGACGCTGGCCATACACCAGATCGGGCTCCCCCCGCTTTTCGGCTTCTGGCCCAAGATGTTGCTCGTCTTAATCACGGCGGAGCGGCTGGGCTGGGGCCCCGCGCTGTACGTCCTCGCCAACGTCGTGATGGTGGCGCCCTACTACTTCAGGCTCATGGATCGGCTGCCGGCCGGCCGCTCTGCAGTGCCCGTCCTAGTCGCCGCCGCCGTCGCCGCGCTCGGAGCCGCGGCCCCCCTATGGCTTATCTATCACGTTGGTTCATTACTATAGATAATTTCTAAGCAATTTTCGGGTTGATACCTTGAAGTAAAGATTTAAGGGGAAGATCGATGGGGCCCACGCGCGTCGAAACGGTCTCGACGACGTCCGCCTGGCCCTGCCGGACGCCGTGGGCGTCGCCCTAAACGCGTCGTTGCGACGCGCGAGCCCCCGCCGGTCGGCGCGCAGCCCGCTCCCGCCGCGAAACGCCTGACAGGCTACGATTCCGAGAGCTGCATCCGGCTGTTGCGGCAGGCTGGGATCTTATACTGTGGCCTGCACCTCGGGTAGGGGTATACCGTCAGAGTCTTTAGGCAGCGCGGCGTCTTTCTTGCTACTATCATCACCGGCGCGGAGCCGGCGCCTAGGGTTATCGCCAGACAGAAGGCCTTGGTCCTCCTCGCGGTTTCTACGCCGTATCTATCAGCGAGATGCGCGACTTCCGGGCCGAGGAGTCTCTTCATCGTTTCGGCGATGCAGTCCGGCGTCAGAAACAGCTCCCGCTGGAGGTACTCCCAAAGCTGTACGTTGTGCCCCCGCTCCTCGATATGGGCGACGTCAACCTCGTGGACACACTCTGATCCCATGGCGCCAGACCGCCGTGACGCAAGGGTTGCCGTCCGCATCCGAGGCGTCGTCGGTCACGAATACCCTCGTGATTTCGACGTAAACCTCGATCTCGTCTCGGCCATGGGAGATCTTCACGTAGCCCAGCTCCGAGGAGGCTAGTCGACGGGCTTCTGCGGCAACGGTATGTTCTGGCCGCAGAGATATCCGCTCCGACGCTTCCTCTCAGGCTCCACCTGGAGCTTCGTGAGCAGATTAACGAGATACCCCTCCCCTATTTTGGCGACCTCCGCGTCGATCGGTATTATTTTCGCTTCAATCCTTCCAAATAGAGGATGATGCACAATTGCTACAGCAGGCTTGATGTTTTCTACCATCTAGCCTTCCTTAGGATCTCACGGGCTGTCTCCGCGTCCTGGAAGTAGTACTCGGCGAACTCTATTTCCACGTTGACCACGCGGCCCCACTCGTCGATCCCAACGACGACATCCGCCCTCCCGGACACCGCCTCCTTAGGCGTCCCGGTGCCCCGTCTGATGATCAAAAGGTCGTCGAGCGCCTTGACTTGTACCTGCTGCACGAGCGGGTTCGACGGGGCTTGTTCCGATGTGGATACAACCTCGTATCTCTGGATCCCGGACTGCGTCGCGTTCACAGGGGGATATGCGGGTTCGGCCACGTTGAGAACGCGGGGCACGGCCCTAGCGAGGAGGAGGTTTAAATGTATTATTTTAAGCTGAGATGTTGTCGTTGTTTGCGAGTCCAGAAGAGGTCGAGCTTCTCCGGCTGAGGCGTTTCTACGGAACGCCGACGGTAGCCGTTGCCGGGGACGAGCAGGTCC
>JGI20129J51889_1000042_pt1 | contig 32615 bp, 30 predicted proteins | sample MonGeyMetagenome_FD_51889 | JGI IMG/M metagenome (IMG submission 51889)
TATCTTGAGGAGCAGAGCGACAAGAATTATTATATTGTTCTAGTAGTGTCAGAGGCGCCTGCCGACAAGGGGGTTAGAGAGTGTAGGTCATTGATCCTGAAGGAGTTTATAAAGATCCATAGAGATCTGGTTGAGAACAACATATGTAAATAAGATCTAGTCGCTAATATATGATGAAGAGAATTTCAGCTTATTTTTTCTCTTTCTCCTCTTTTTCTCTCATTTTTCTAAGAGCATAGCCGACCATTATAGAGGCGTATATATGAAGTTTCCAGGCCTCAGGTCTGTCTCCATATTCATCTGTCACTTTTCTGGCAAGCTCTCTAAGCTCTAAAGCTTCTTCTAATGTCAGCTCATCTTTATCTAAAAGCTCTTTAATTCTTCTCAGCTCATCTTTAGAAAGAGGATTCATAAACGCCAGTTTGATAAATCTGGAGGCCTCGTTTTTAAGCATTGAAGCCTCCAGAGGCTTTAGAAATCCTTGTGTGGCAAGATATTCTATGAAAAATTCTTGATAAGATCTGAAGGCCTCTCCAAGTCTTGATAATCTAGTGTCTATATGTCTCTCTAGACTAACAAGTCTCTGATCAACATATCCCCTAAGATCATTCAAATCTCTCTCTATAACATCTATCCTCTTATTTAGCTCTTCAAACCTCTGATCAATCTTTTTAAATCTCTCATCTATTTCAATAAATCTCTGATCAATAGCCTTAAATCTCTCTTCAATATGTCTAAACCTTTGATCAATATCTTCAAATCTTTGATCAATCTCAGTAAATTTCTTTCCCAGCCAATAGCTTATTCCTCCCAAACTACTTAAAACAGGCACTAGCACGGCTAATATATTTATTATATTTATGTACCACTCATCCAATGCCATATCCATTATAACTATATTCTTATATTTAAAAATGAACATATCGATCAAGTTTTGTGCCTAATGTATTCTCACAAGTCTATTTTTATTAAAAGGTCTGTAAGCTTTGATCAATGTTAATTCTGTTAAATATATCTCTAATATAATTTTTTGAGGTGTATAAGGCTGATTGATATAGAGAAGATTGTCTCGCTAAAGAATCTGCCTAGAACCGGGTGGCTTTTAGAAGGAGTTCCACAGGCTTTTGTCGAGAATGTTGCTGAACACACTTTTGAGGTCATGATAATCTCGTATCTCATCTCTAGAGAACTTACTGAGAGGAGAGTCTCAATAGATCTTGGCAAGATCATGATTATGTCTCTTTTTCATGATGCTGAAGAAGCTTTGACAGGTGATATAATCAGGAGAGTTAAAGATAAAATTAGTGAGATAAATGATCTGAAGATAGAGATGTTGAGAGAGCTAGGCTTTGAGAAAGAGATTGATCTTTTGAGAGAATATATGAGCTTATCAACATTAGAAAGCGTCATAGTTAAGATCTCGGATCTTGTGGCGACAGCTAACCAAGGATGTAGATATCTTAAAACAGGCTATTCAGGAGTGAGGCGCATCATATTGTCATCAATAGATTCTATTGAAAAGATCCTTATAGAGAAGATAGCTTCAGAAGAGATCAGAGAAATAATTAACAAATTTATCAAAAACATTTTACTCTGCTCAGACTTAAATAGATAACAGTTCAAAAGTTAGAAAGAGGCATTATAGTAATGATCATGCCGATAAATCTGAAGACTGCTTCAACAACTCTCTTCATCATATATCACTTCCTTTTAATATTCACTGTGGTGATTCTTAGAAAAAAGCTGTATTGTAACACCAGTTTATATCATATAATTATAAAGATCTTGTTCACAATATTGCTCATAGGATCTTTATTAACATATTTTGTATATGCTGAGTATATCGAAAACAGACCTGACTCACTTTACATAATCTCTATAGCTGAAGCCGTCTTACAGAGAGAGAACCCTTATAACATAAGTATGCCATCGTACTACGGGCCTGTATATAACTTTCTTATAGCACCTGTATATCTCATGCCTAAGAATCATAAGATTGTATCATATGGAGTCCTCATATTATCACTTATGTTCTTAACATCTTTTCTTGTTGTCAGAAAAATAGGGATGAAAGATCCTATTTTTCTAGCTGTTGTCATAGCATCTGATCCTTTGATACATTATTATGGCATAGCTCTTGCACAAATTGATGATATGTTGATGAGCTTTATGATAATGCTCACTTTATTAATAATGATATATGGATATGAAAAACTTCGTATAATAATGATCGTTTTCTCATCATTTGTTAAACCTGTTGGAGTTTTTCTGCTTACAACATTATTCAACAAAGGATCTATGGTAAAAATTGTTGTGGCAATTCTTCTCGTATTATCTCTAAATATATTATCATTATATGTGTATGGAGAAAAGTTTTTATATAACGTCTATCTTATACACAGCGGAAGATCTGATGGTCTAACAATATCTTTTCTCCTCGATAATTTTTTCAAAAGATCTTTTCCACAGATCTTTTCTTACACAGCGGTTTTATTAAGTCTGTTATCTCCAATACTTATTAGAGACAAGGATCCTATTAAGATCATTATGAACTCCTTCATCATCTTCTATATATTCACACCATTAGATTTTCCAGAATATCTCATATGGATCACACCTGTTATAATTATAAAAACATTATTAGATAAAGATCTTGCTCTCTCAATATTTTATTCAATGACGGCGTTAATAGGGAGATTATGGCAGGATCTTATTCAATCAACAGGTGATTATTATAGTCTGATAAATTCAGTCCTGATCATATCATATATAACTTTATTAACATGTCTCTATATATCAATAAATAAAGATCATAGAAATAAAAGACAGGAGAGATAAGCCTATGACTTCTTAAGAAGTTTTGATCTTTAGAATAGATTGATACTAGCTTATGTCTGTAGGACACTTCGGATGGATATATGACTCTTTGTCTAATCCTATTTTCTTAAGAACTTCATTGTTAGATCTTATGTATGTACATATTCTGCAGAAGAATAAATAATCAAAATCTCCTCTTATTATAGAGTCTGAGGCTTCTCTAATCATCCTTATGATCTCTTCAGATCTTGATAATCTACTGATCATTTTAAATCCTCTCTGACCTGTCAAATAATAATTTATTGACGCCTGTGTTATGTTCAGAGCTTTTGCAGCTGACCACTGAGATATGCCGTGTCTCGTGACAAGATCTTTTGCTATTAAAGCTCTGATAGCTGGCATAATATCTTTTATATAGACTTCACAGAAGAGTTTAGACATGTTTACGCATCCTATCATTCATTATGATAACAGAGTTAATATCTATCTCTTATTTTTATAGTGATCTCATAATCATCTCCTATATTAACTATCTCTACATCTGAGATCCCGATCAATTCTAAAGCCTCTTTAATCATTGAGACACATGTAGGGATGTTAGTATAGATCTTGAGCTGATCATAATTTTTAGAGATGTTTCTCAACTCTCTCACCACTTTGATAAGAGGCTCTGGACAATCTTTATCTCTAAGATCTAATATCTTGATCATAAGAACACCTCTTAGATATCGCTATGATCTGAGGTATCTAAAGATCTTCTCTGATCTTTAGTCTAATCTCTATGTATCTTCCTAAGAGAACAAATGATATCACTGCGGAAGATGCCTCGAAAAAAGTTTGGCCACTTAAGATTCTTAAGGCTGTTAATAATGAGAATATATATGTAGAATATGTGCCTAAGATCACGAGAGCATCCATTCCAGGACTTAAATTAAGAAATGATCTGATCGCTGTCTTTAGAAATCTTGATGAGCCTATGCCTAAGACGATAGTTGATAGAGGAATACCTATGAAAAGATCTTTTAGAAAAGAATCTTTTGATAAAGAAATATTGATCAAGTCTCCAAACATGTAACATATGATCAGTATGATTGTTAGAGGCATACTGATCATTACAGAGATCTTTAGTCTCTCAAGTTCTCTTCTAATAACTCTCTCTCCAACATCCTCAACGACAGCCTCAGATTTTGTCTCAGACACTTTAAATCCTGAGGAGACGATAAGCTCTGTAATTTTCTGAGAAGATGTTGTCAAAGGATTATATATTATTCTGACAAATCTGCCCATAGGATCTATGGTTGAATCTATGACTCCCTCGGCATTAGATAATATTTTATCTAAGATCCTTGTCTCTTCATATGTTAATGATCTTTTGAAATATATATAGATCTCTTCTTTATAAAGATCATAGCCTGCTCTTCTGACAGCCTTCAATATGTCTAAGGCTCTTATCTTAGAAGGATCATATCTAACTCTAAGCTCTTCAGAGGCTAGACTTACATCGGCCTCAACACCTATCTTATAAAGACTTCTCTGAATAGCTAATGTACATGATGCACAATGCATTCCAAGAACTTTATAAATCTCTTCTCTCAAAAAATTCTCCTCTAATGATGACTAGGCATTCCCTTTGGACCATGGATCAGATAGTGTTCAGGGTCTTTCTCAAAAGCTTTTTTTACATTCACTGGAGCAGAAATAATATATTTTTCCTTTATAAACAGTTTTATAGGGAGTCTTAGAAGGATCTACGTCCATTCCACAGACAGGATCTTTGGTCATATAACTTACCAATAACATAGTTATTACTGAGATAATAAATGTTTAATATTTAACAAGATATAAATATTGATCTAGTAGCGGCTTCTTAATCTCGGGTTGAAATATTCTTCTAAGGCCATTCCAACTAGCATTACAGAGAGTACTGAGATAGAGATCATTATTCCAGGAGGTATGAACCACCACCAGTATCCTAAGACTACTGCGTATCTAACCATTGCATAATAAAGCATCATCCCCCAGCTTATTGTCGTAGGATCTCCCAGACCTAGAAAACTTAACGACGCCTCTGTAAGCATTGCATATGATGTTCTGTACACAACCTCAGCCACTAATATTGAGGTCACGTTTGGAAGTATATGTCTAAACATTATTCTTGTTGATGATGCTCCTAAAGCTTTCACAGCCTCTATATAAGCTCTCTCTCTGATGCTTAACACTGCAGACCTCACTAGTCTGGCTACGCTTGGCCATGAGGTTAATGCTATAGCAAGTATTATGCCATAGATCATTGGATATTGTGAGGATCTTAAGAGTATCGCGACCAGAAATATTGTGAATAATAATGTGGGGAGTGAAAGCCACATGTCGGTGAATCTCATCAATATATTATCAACAGCTCCTCCGAAGAATCCTGAGAATAATCCTATTAACAATCCTATTAATGTTCCTATGACTGCTGATAGAAATCCTATGAATAAAGATATTCTAGTCCCATAGATCAGCTGACTAAATATGTCGTGGCCAACATCATCTGTGCCCAGAAGATGTTGTGGAGAAGGAGGCTGAAAAGGTGGATAAAATCTTTGATAAGGATCATATGGCGCTATGTAGTTGGCGAATACTGCTATGAAAACTATTATTATAAGCATTATAAATCCTGTCAAAGACAATTTGTTTGATCTTATCACAGTCCAAAGCTCTTTATATGATTCGATTCTCATCATCTATATCTCACCCTAGGATCAAGAAACATATATAGAAAATCGATGGCCAGATTGACGATTATCACGCTTAAAGCAAGAATCACTGTGGCTCCTTGTAGAAGCCAGAAGTCTCTCCCATATATAGCTTCAAAAACCAGCCTCCCTGTCCCTGGGTATGAGAATACCGTCTCTGTAAGTATTGCTCCATCAATAAGAAAAGCGTATCTGAGACCTAAAACTGTGACTATCGGCAGAAGAGCGTTTTTAGCAACATAATCATATTTCACTTTCTCAGGTGATAGGCCCATAGCCATTGCAACATTAACATAATCTTCTCCTAAGATGTCTACTGCGGTATTTCTCACATACAAGACATATGAAAATACTGATCTGAACACGAGAACTGTGAATGGAAGAGCATAATGATATAGATAATCAGCAAACCACTCCCAAGACCAGCTGAAGCTCATTCCAGGAGAGACTGCGCCAAAGATCGGCGTCCAGCCTAGTCTCACAGAGAATATGTATAGAAAGAGAAGTGCAAGCCAGAAGTATGGGACTGCACTTATTATTATTGAGAAGGTGAGTATTGCAGAACCTATCTTGCTTCTTCTTCTCCACGCGATCTCGATGCCGATTTTATAGGCTAGATAGTTTGATAATGTTATTGCTGGAATAAGTAGTGCAAGCGTGTATGGGAATCTCTCGTTAATAACCTCCATCACAGGCCTTTTATAAATAATTGAGTAGCCGAATTCTCCTTTTAACATCATGTTTGTTATAAAATCTATATATTGTATGTACAGAGGCTTGTCAAGACCGAACATAGCTCTGATCTTTTGAATGGTCTCCGGAGAGATCCTTGGATCATTCTCAAGCTCTGCAAGAGGATCTCCCGTGGCTCTCGCCAGAAAGAATACGAGAGTAATTATAAAGAAGAATGTTATGATAGAAAAAATTATTCTTTGAAAAACATATTTTTTCAAGACAGATCCCTTATCTTCTTCTCAACAATAGAAATGCCGCCACTAATATGACAATTACCACAACTATGACTGCCACATATATCAAAGTCTCTGTCGCTCCAGGAGCAGGCAGTATGGTCGCTGAAACCACAGTCTGTGTGAATACTACCGATTGAACTTGTTGTGTTGTGACTGGAAGAGTCTGTGTGAATACTTGTGTGGCCGTCTCTCTCACAGTCTGTGTCACAGCTGGCACTCCTCCTGTCTTCAGCTGTACTCTGAGATACATGATCCTGTTCCAAAGATCATCTACAGGATCTCTGAACCAGTTCTCAAATTTATCAGTTCTATAAGGCTCTATAAGTTTTCTATAATAAAGTGTTATTATAGGAACTTTCTCAGCTATGATCTCTTGGATCTGCCATGCAAGCTTCTTAACCTGCTCAGGATCGAATGTTGCAGTAAGTTGTTCTGTCAAATTGTCTACAACAGGATCTGAGAATCTAACCCAGTTTCCTGCTCCCTGAGGTCTTGAATGGAATCTGAAGTAAAGCCATGATATATACGCGTCAGGACCGCTTCCTAATAGCCATGAGTCTACTTTAGCCTCTCTTATCATAGGCCATACAGCTGTCCAGTCAGCAGCTCTTGGAATGGCCTTGATGCCTCCGCCAGGTATCTTTGCAAGCCAGTCGGCAATCATCTGTGCAACTCTTACTCTCACAATATCATATGATGGCGCATAAATCTCGATCTGGAATTTAGATCCGTTTGGAAGCTCTCTAAAGCCGTCTCCATCAACATCTTTAAAACCTAATTTATCAAGTATCTCAGCAGCTTTCTTAGGATCATAGTAATAAGCATTTTGAACGTTAGGATCATACCATTGAGCGTTGGGACCCACAGGAGGGACGACGCCTGGGCTCCCCACTACTCCATAGCCCATCAAAACTTGATTAACAATTGCCTGTCTATCAATTGCGAATGCTAATGCTCTTCTAAACTCTGAGATGTTAAGTGGATAAACAAGATTGTTCAGACCCCAGTGATAGAATGTGTCTGAGACAAATACGTGTATAGAGACGTTAGGTGTTGAAAGCAGCTGTGGAACTGCCTCAGGAGTTACCCATCCGATGTAGGCATCCACATCTCCTTTCTGTACAGCTAATAAAGCTGCCTGCGGATCTGTTATGAAGACTATTAAAAGCTCGTCTACACATGGCCTGCCGAGCCAATAGTCTTTGTTAGCAACCATTCTAATATATTGGCCAGGAACATATTCAACTAGTTTAAACGGTCCTGAACCAAGCATCTCATCAGGGATCTTAGGACTATATTTTGCTAATGTATCGCCTTTGGAGGCAAACAACGGCTCCCAAATCTTTTTAGGAACAATGTTTGCACCTGCGAGAGCTGTATAAATAAAGCCTGCGTCAGGTCTTTTGAAATATACTTTCACAGTATATCTATCAACAGCCTCAGCATATTTGACACTTGTGAAATAGCTGTAGAGATAAGCCCATGTGGAATTGGCATATGCATTGATCGTGAACGCCACGTCATCAGCGGTGAGCTCAGAGCCGTCCTGCCATTTAACTCCCTCTCTAATTTTTATCGTGAGAGTAAGATGATCTGGTGAATACTCAACTGATTTGGCAAGCTCATAAGTTAACGTCCCATTGATCCATCTGAACAATCTGTCATAGACTGCCTCAAGAATGTATATCTCCCAAGTGCTTCCAGCAGCAATAGTGTTGAGAGTATTAGGCTCAGAAGGAAATGCTATCTTGAGAGTGCCGCCATATCTAGTACATTGAGTAAGCCATTTATCATATGTTACCGCCTGGATCTGAGCAGATGTTGTCTGCGGCAGATATATAGAGACTGTTGCTAAAGAAATTATTAGTAGAGATAGATAGATTATTGACAGAAAGATCTTTTTATTCATCATAGTTCATCAAGTCCTAAAATTAGAATAGAGAATTTAAAAATTTTCATGATACAACAATTTGTTCTAAGATCATTGTTATTAAAAATAATCGTATGTGAGAACAGATCTTTGTAATCAATTGTTGTTCTTCTAAGATGAAAGAGACTGTGAAATATATATTTATAGTTATGTTCTTATTAATTGGACTGAATATTTATGAAGTTTCTTGTCACAGGTGCCTGTGGTCAGATCGGTTCAGAACTTGTTCCAGTGTTAAGACAGAGATATGGTAGATATAATGTTGTCGTCTCTGACATAGACACTACGAGACTTATGACTGTTTTTGATGAGCCTTCTGTAAAGGCCGATGTAACTATCAGAAAAGAGATTGAGAATGTCATAGAGGCTTATGATATTGATGTTATTATTCATCTTGCAGCCATATTATCAGCAAGAGGTGAGGAGAATCCTTCTCTCGCCTGGAGAGTCAATGTCGAGGGTCTATATAATATTCTTGAGATCGCGAGAGAATATGATCTTGACATGGTTTTTATACCAAGTTCTATAGCTGTCTACGGACCTGAGACTCCTGACAACCCAGGGGATATCGCTATAATGCGTCCAAAGACTTTATATGGAATCTCCAAGGTTTTAACTGAGTTGCTTGGAGAATATTATTATATGAAATATGGTTTAGACGTCAGAGGATTGAGACTTCCGGGGGTCATCAGTTGGAAGGCTAAGCCTGGTGGAGGAACAACTGATTATGCTGTAGAAGCTTTTTATCATGCTATTCTCAGAAGAGAATATGTGTTCTGGGTAAGGCCAGACACTAGGCTACCAATGATCTATATGCCTGATGTTTTGAAGGCGTTTATACAGCTTATAGAGGCTGATGATAATAAACTGACAGTCAGATTCTATAATGTTCAGGGCATGAGCTTCTCAGCAAAAGAGCTTGAGGAGGCCATCAGAAAATATATTCCTGATTTCAAAGCATATTATAAGCCGGATCCTCTTAGACAAAAAATAGCTGATTCATGGCCTAAAACAATTGATGACACACGTGCCAGAAGAGACTGGGGATGGAGACCTGAATGGGATCTTGAGAAAATGACTGTTGACATGATTGAGAATTTATCTAAGATGTTGTTAAAACAATAGTTTTAAACAATATTTTTTCTCAACACATATTTTTCATTGGTGAATTTCATGTCAAAATTTGACTGGCTGAGAGAAGAATTGAAAAATCTTCGTGAACAAGGTCTCTACGTGACTATAAGAAGACTACAATCTCAACAAGGGCCTTGGGTGATTGTTGATGGGAAAAAAGTTCTTAACATGTGTTCAAATAATTATCTAGGTCTGGCCTCTCACCCGAGAATTAAAGAGGCTGCTATAAGAGCTATTCTTGATTACGGTGTGGGAGCAGGTGCTGTGAGAACTATTGCTGGGACAATGGAGCTTCACATAATCTTGGAGGAGAAACTTGCGAGATTTAAAAGAAGAGAAGCTGCAATAGTGTTTCAAAGCGGTTATAACGCTAATTTAGGAGCCTTGGGAGCCTTAGGATGGGGTAGAAAAGATCTTATATTTATAAGTGAGGAGCTTAATCACGCAAGCATCATAGATGCCATGAGGCTCGCAGGTTCTCCAAAGCTTATATATAGACATCTTGATATGCAAGATCTTAAGAACAAGCTTGAGGAGGCTAAAGATTATAAGATCAAGGTTATAGTGACTGACGGAGTATTCTCAATGGATGGAGATCTTGCCCCGCTGCCAGAGATTGTTGAGTTGGCCGAGAGATATAATGCCATTGTATATGTTGATGATGCTCATGGAGAAGGCGTGTTAGGAGATCATGGGAGAGGAATAGTTGATTATTATCATCTTCATGGAAGAGTAGATCTTGAGATGGGAACTTTAAGCAAAGCATTCGGAGTGATAGGAGGCTATGTAGCTGGAGATGCAGATGTGATAGAGTTTCTCAGACAGAGAGGAAGACCATTTCTATTCTCAAGCGCTCTTAATCCTCCAGATGTTGCGGCGGCAATTGCCGCAGTAGATATTCTTGAGGAGAGTGACGAGCTAGTGAGAAAACTATGGAGAAACACTGAGATCCTTCAGAAAGGACTTAAAGACGCAGGTTTTGATCTTGGGAACACCAAACATCCTATCACTCCTGTGATGTTATATAATGAGAAACTTGCTCAAGAATTTTCAAAAAGATTATTTGATGAATACAACATATTTGCACAAGCCATAGTATATCCAACAGTTCCCAGAGGAAAAGCTAGAATAAGACTGGAGCCTTCTGCAGCACATTCTGAACAAGATATGAAATATGTGGTGGACGCCTTCGTAGAGCTTGGTAGAAAAACAGGTTTTCTAAAATAATTTTTTAAAATTATTTTTTGATGACGCCTCTCTCTAATCTTTTCTCTCTAAGCATGTTCCAGTATCTCAGATTATATATACATCCAGGGTCTGGAGCAGTAAGATCTTTGAAATAAGCATATGCTCTGGCTCTACATCCTCCACACACGTTTTTAAAAGGACATTTCCCACAGAAATCTTTTAACAAAGATCTGTCTCTCAAGATCTTGAATACAGGTGATGTATCCCAGATCTCTCTAAAACTTCTCTCTCTAATATTTCCCACGGGCAGCGGCAGAAACACACATGGTATGACATCTCCATTAGGCTGTATACCAGCATATATTCTTCCAGCACCGCATCCACCCACGAATTCTGCTACAGCTCTTGTCATAAGATCTTCTCCAACGTAAAAGTGTGTTGGCGCAATACTTCTTCCACTGCTCATCTGCAATGTGACTCTCCCAAACTGTGGTGCTGTGCTCACGATCAACATTTTTCTCTTCTTCATCTCATCATAGATTTTTCTCATGAAAAACTCTCTCTGAACAGGATCTAGATCTGCATCGATAATATCTACTCCTCTCCCCACAGGAACAAAGTTGAAGAAGACTACTCTTTTAACTCCTATGCTCTCAGCAAGATCAAGAATATCATCAACTTCACTAAGATTGTATTTTGTTATAGTTACTGCCATAGCATGATCCACATCTAGTTTAACAATATTTTCAAGAGCTTTAACAGCCTTCTCCCAAGAGCCTCTGACCCCTCTAAATTCATCATGTTTATGTGGATATGCGCTGTCAACAGAAACCTCTATATATCTCAGACCTGCTTTAATAGATCTCATAAGAAAATCTCTGTCAGCAAACATCCAGCCGTTTGTCGCTACAGCGGCATGAATCCCTCTGTCAGATAGTGCCTTTACAATCTGTAGAAAATGAGGATGTATAGTAGGCTCTCCACCACTCAAAGCTACCGAGGCCACGCCTGCTTTATCAAGTTGATCAACTAATTTCAATTTTTCTTCTAATGTAAGCTCGTCTGGAAGAGGCTTGTCAGCTCTCTGATAACAATGTTTACATCTCAGATTACACATGTTTGTGAAGTTCCAGACGATCAGAAATGGTGATGGAAGCTTCTGAGGAACAGTCACGCCGTATCTGGCGATCCCTTCGAAGACTAATGCCACTCCTCTTCTCAACGCAGGATCTTTTAATAATATTCTTACAGACCCCTCATTACCTCCTATGATTCTGAGGCCGAATCTCATGAGTATCTCAAAACTTTCTCCTAAAAATCTCATCATAAGTGGACAGCTGACGACTTCTCTAGCAAAAAATGCTAAGGCATGATATAACATTGATTGCTCAACTATTTTATCATCAGAATATCTACATGAGATCCTCTTTAGATAAGTCTTCATGTAAGCTCTTATAACAGGATTTCCAAGAACATATCTTAAGACGGTCAATAATGCTCCGGTGCTCTCTCTCTTTCCACTCATAGGCTTCACCCCGCAACTTTTTTGATCGCTTCAAATAAAAATCTTGCAGCCTCTTTAGCAAGTAATGGCGCAAGATCTTTTATTCTTCCACGTCTGATCTCTCGTAATATAAATGATGTTCTTAGATAAAATCTTCTATAAGCCTCGACAAGCATCTTCTCAAGCTGTTTGGCGGTGAAATAAAATCCTCTCATAACAGGTCTGAGAGTTGTATAATGCTCCCAGTCTCTGTCAACAATAAGATCATGTTGTAAAGCATATTCATATAACGGGGTCCCTGGATAAGGCGTTAAAACAGTAAACTGTGCATAATCAGGGTCAAGTTTTATGGCGAAATCTATAGTTTTTCTCATGTCATCAATAGTCTCCCATGGAAATCCGAGAATAAAACTTCCACTTGCAAAACCTTTCAACTCTTTAACCCATTGAAATACTTTCACAGCCTGTTCTATAGTGATCTTTTTACCTATCTTGTCTAAAGTCTCTTGAGAAGCTGATTCAACTCCGAAATATATTGCGGAGCACCCGTTCTCATATAAAAGTTTTAACATTTCTTTATCAACATGATCAACTCTTGAACCACAGGCAAAAGTTATGTCTAGTCTTCTCTCTCTAAATTCTTTAATAAGATCATATATGAATCTTCTGTTTATAGTGAGCTCATCATCTGTGAAAACAATCGTCTTGATATTATATTTATTAACGATCTCTTCAATCTCGTCAGCAACATTTCTAGCAGATCTTATTCTGATCCTTCTGCCCCAGAAATATGATGTTATACAATAGATACATCCATATGGACATCCTCTGCTGGCCATCACATGAGCGATCTTAATAGGCTTGTTAAACAATGTGTATCTATCCATAGGCAGAAGATGTCTAGCTGGTCTAGGCAGCTCATCTAGATTCATTATAAGAGGTCTTGGAGGCGTGGCGACAATTCTCCCATCTCTATCTCTGAAAGCTATTCCATGAACATTTTTTAATCTTTCACTTTTCAAATCTTCTTTCTCAAATAAATCTGCAAGCTCAAGCATAGTATATTCTCCTTCAAATCTTACAACGATATCAGCACCTTCATTAATAGCCTCCTCATACATATATGTAGGATGTACACCACCTACTACAATAGGAGTATCAGGATACAGGCTTTTTAATAACTTGATCGTCTTATAACCTCTTGGAGCGAGAGGGGTCTGTAGAGAAATTCCTATGATATCAGGCTTCCACTCTTTAACTTCTGAGATAAAACTCTCAGTGTCAAGCTCTAGAGTAGGTGAGTCAATAATCTTAACCTTATGACCTTTCTCCTCAAGAACAGAAGCAATAATAGCAAGACCTAGAGGAGGAGCTTTCATACCAGTAATCTTATAAATCTCAAGATCATGTGTATCAGGAGGTAGAGCAAGTAGAACTCTAGTCATCTGTTATCTCACATATTTATAATTAAAATATATAAGAATATAATAAAGATTTAATTGTCATGATCTAGGAATATATATATTTAAAATGATTAAATATTTCTAATCTTTATAGTCTTGATCTCGTATGGATCAAATGTTATAAGATCTTTTCTCTCGCCTTTAAGCTCCAATAGATCTAGCTCTTCGCCCTCTAGCTTCAGACTGGTTCTTCTGCCGTATGTCTCCCAAAGTCTCATCACATAGTCTTCGCCATCTTCAGAGATTTTTATAGTCTCCAACAATATGTTGGGATGATCTATTTTTATAAATCTTTTGTTGACATAAGCTCCTTTGATGCTTTTTAAAGGTCTGTGATATTCTAATGCTTTTCGGGGTATCTCAGCCTCTCTCCAGCCTCCTTTATGTGGGTAGAGTGCAAACTCAATGTCGATCTCTCCATGATCTAAATGTGGATTCGGGAATATGGGCGTCTTAAGAAGTGTTATACCGACGATTCTTTTATTTATGTTATGTCCTGATCTTCCTTTATTAATAATTGCAAAACCATAATCAGTTGTGTATATGTCGAGCCATCTCCACACTGGAAACTCAAATTTTGCTTCGTCCCACGGATTTTGAGGAACAACACTTCTTCTGATAACTCCATAAGGTATCTCAGCCTCAGCTCCAATAGGATCGAAGTTTAGCTCAAATAATTCTTTGAACAAGACGAATCTGTCTGCCACAAAACCTTTTATTCTAAAATCTATTCTTCTACTATCTCTCCAGAGACAGATCTTTTCTCTCAAAACTGTCTTTCTATATACGTATTCTCTCTCTATACATGCTCTCAGAGGACCTTTCTCAACTAGTCTAATCTTAACAGGCTTAAGCTCTCTACAAGATCTTATGTACCAAGGATCTATGTCCCAGCCATCCCACTCAGCCGGGATGTCTCTACATGCGATTACAAAAGATCTTTTCACAACATCAATGTTGTTCTCAAGATCTTTTATATAACCATCTTTATAAAACTCTATTAAGCCATTACTAATCTTCTGATCATCGCCTTGAAGAGGATCTGCAGGAGCTCCCTCGCCAATCTCAAAACTTGTTATACTCATAGCAGGAGCATTTATAAGAGAATATACCTCTCCATCAATAATCTGTTGTACAGCTCCTTTGACAGCTCCTTTCACCACATCTCTTCTATCCCATGGGAGAGTATTGACCACATTAAGATACTCTCCTTCTCCAGATATTCTTCTGAGAACCTCATTAATTTTCTCATCAACTTCTTTATCAAGTCTCTCAAGTCTATCTATATAATATTTATATGCCTCGTTGACAAGCGTTGCTGACGCGATATCGTGAAACTCAGCCTCCAACAGTATCTCCCAAAGATCTTTGTAACTCCTCTTTTCACCAGCTATGAAAGATATTATCTCAAGATCTTTAAGCTTCTCTTCTAACATTCTTATAAGCTTTTTAATCTTATGACCAGTTGAATATGTTCCTCGATGAAGCTCTAGATAAAGCTCTCCTCTCCATCTAGGCAACTCATGATCTCTCACGATCTTATAATACTCATAAGGATCTGCGAGAACGATCTTTGGCATCCCAGGGGCTTGTGAATAGATTCTAAGCCTCTCCATCATTATCCACGTGGGTCCTCCGCCGCCGTCTCCAAATCCAAATGCTATAAAAGCAGGAGTATCTGGCGAAGTATGATCTTTCCATGCACCCATGATCTGTTGAGGTGAAAGATTGCTTCCATATGTTGCATAGTTTACAGTGATAATCTCTGTCCCATCTACGCCCTCCCATATAAATAATGAGTATGGGAATCTATTCTGTTTATTCCAGTATAGTTTGTGTGTGAAAAATATTTTGATCCCTGATTTTCTAAGGATCTGTGGTAAAGATCCTGTGTAGCCAAATGAGTCTGGCAGCCAGCCGACCTCAGTTATTCTCCCGATCTCTTTCAGAAGAAGTCTCTGACCATATAAAAACTGTCTCACAAGAGATTCTCCGCCTATTATATTTGTGTCGCTCTCAACCCACATTCCTCCCACAGGTATTATAATCTCTTTTTTGATTGCTTCAAGAACCTTCTTATAAAGCTCTGGATCTTCTTCTCTAAGCCATTTAAGATATAACATGTTTGATACCACAAATTTCATAGGATATCTCTTAGATAGAGTGAGAACATTTTCTAATGTTCTTATAACCTTTTGTTTTGTCACATCAGGAGGCCACAGCCACGAGACGTCTATATGTGCATGTCCCACAGCATAGATCATTCCTATAGACCCTTCCAGCTCTCTATATATATTCTCCAGCTCTCTATGGAGAAGATCTAATGCGCTTCTACTCATCTCAGCCAGCTTCTTAGGATCCATAGGCATTATATCTGGGTCCAGCTTAATATCATAATATTTCACAGATGATATGTAGAAAGGAGGTCTGGAGATACTGTATAGTGAGGATGCTTTCAACTGCCATTCTGTGACCCCCTCAATATCGATCTGATCCAAGGCCTTGTTAAGAACATAGATGAGCCTCTCATCTCTAGTGTATCCAGCAAGATCTGTCAGAAGATTCGCCTCAATAACAAATCTAAAGCTCCAAGGCTCTTTAACATAAAGATATAGACCATTGAAATTAAAAAGCTTCTCTCCAAAAGGGCCTACCACGGCAGGTCTCAATATTATCTTTTTCAAACCTTTAGAAGATATAGGTATAAATCTGTTCTCATGACCTCCCTCAGGCGTTTTAAAAACTGCATGTATCTCATCATCTATATATAAAGTTCCTTCACCAACTAGATCAACAAATATATATCCATCTCCCTCATCAAAGAAGAGCTCGCCACATAAAACATTCATCTGATCATGACATTTATTTAAGACTATCTCAGAGAATCTTAATGTGGATGCAGTCTCTATATAAAAAAGCTCTGTTTTAATGCCTTCTAATGTTCTCATATTATTCAATTTTATACCCATTATTTTTCATAGTATAATCTTATAACAATTAATTACGTATAGTTATAAAATAGTCTAAACAAATATTTTATAAGAAAACTATTTAAAAAGGATGCACAACATAATATCTTTAGAAGATCCTGATATATGTCTCGTAATATTCTATCCATTTAGAGAGGAGAATAGAGAGATTTGTAAAGAGAGAATCAGAGAACTGAAAGATCTGGGTGTCACAGGCGTTATAAACTATGGTCCTGTCTCAATAGGAAAATTCAAAGTTCTCGGTAAAGGTCATGCGGCTATAGTCTCTCTCGCAGCTCACAAATCTATGGGTGTAGTAGCTTTAAAAATCAGAAGATCTGACTCTAAGAGAGATTCTCTAGAGAATGAGGCTTTTATCTTGAAAATATTATCAGAGACAGGCTATGTACCAAAGCTTTTCTTATATTCAAAAAATTTTATAGTAAGAGAATTTATAGAGGGATTATTATTAAAAGATTTCCTAGAGAAATATCGTGATAATCATCAGATGATAAGAGATTTAGCAGAGAATCTTGTGAGATCAGCTTGGAAGATAGATTCTTTTAATGTTGATATTGAAGAGATTTCCAGACCTGACAAACAGATCATTATTAAAAATAATGATCTTTTGAAGATATATTATATAGATCTTGAGAGCGCGAAAACAAATGATCATCCGGCTAATCTAAATAGGATCATAAGTTTTTTAATAAGCAATAAATTGATGAGAGAAGCTCTAAATATAGATGAGAATATTGTTAATATCTTGTTATCTTATCTGAGAGATTATAGAAGAGGAGATCATGTTATTAGAGAGAGAATCCTTATAAAGATTATAGAAACATTATTTAGAAAACGACACGTTTAAAAGATCTTTTGTATATTTATATGTTCTATTAAAGACAGGAAGATCATTAAAAAATTTTAAATTCTCAAAAGTTTATCTAAGGTTTTTGGGATAGATTGAGAGGCATATCTCAACAAAAGATTGATAAAAAGATTCTTACAGTAATATCAGTGACCACATTAATTAATTTCATGGCTGGATATAATGCGAGACTTGCAGTAGTAGGTATACCTACTATTGCACATGATCTTAATGCTGACATATGGAGTATTACATGGATTATTCAAGGCTATATGCTTGGATCAACTTTTGTACAACTGATCGTGGGCAGACTATCTGATCTTTTTGGTAGAGTAAGAATGTTTAATCTTGGCATACTTATATTCACTATAGGAGCATTAGCCTCAGGCATAAGCTCTGTGCCGTATATACTTGCGTTATCAAGAATTCTACAAGGTCTCGGCGGGGCATTTCTAATGAGTCTCTCAGTAACTATATTAACAGATAATATTCCTTCCAACATGTTGGGAAGATGGCTGGGCATCAATCAGATCACTTGGAGAGCTGGCGCAATTATTGGATTGACTATGAGCGGTTTCATAATTGATTATCTAGGTTGGAGATGGATATTTCTATCTCAGATCCCTATAGGATTAATTGCATTATATTGGAGCATGAGATCTTTGAAAGAAATTTATAAACCAGTTGAGAAGCCTAAGATAGATTTCCAAGGTTTCGCATTATTCAGCGTCTCAATCACTCTATTATTAATCTCATTAACGTTAACAGGATATGGATACGAGATCTACTCAAGAGAATTATTGATAACCTCATTAATATTATTTGTATTATTCGTGATCTGGGAGATCAAGACTACATCTCCAGCCTTGGATCTTAAGATATTTAAAATATGGCAGTTCACAGGAGGAATAATAGCACAGCTTTTATATTCAATAGGGTTTGGAGCTTCGCTGACTCTTTTGGCAATATATCTTCAAAGCGTGAAAGGTTTCGACCCTTCTATCACAGGAATTCTGTTAACACCATATGAGGTTACATTTATGATCTTTGGAGTTATAGGAGGATGGTTATCAGATAAAATAGGTTTTGCCCCTGTGACCATCATGGGGCTTACATTATCTTCATTAGGATTATACATGTTCAGCAGATTATCAACATTGATGACATTAATCATAAGCGAATTAATATTTGGAATAGGAACAGGACTTTTCGTTTCTCCAAACACTAGTTCTATAATGACTTCAGTTCCTCCACAGAGAAGAGGTGTGGCATCATCTCTAAGAACATTATCATTTAACATAGGATTCATATTAAGTCTTAATCTATCGATATTATCAATGACATATTATATTCCATATAAAATTGCCTCACAACTTATCACATTAGGAGAAGCATTAGGATCTCATTCTCAGAATATTGCTGTAGAATTAGAAAAACTTGATTCTGCTATAAAACATTCTTTTCTTATACAGTCAATTGTCATGGCTCTTGGGATACCTTTTAGTATAACAAGAATAAAAAGATCTTTTCATAAATAATTTCTTAAGACATATTAAATAGATCTATATATTGATTAATAGTTATTTATGAATAAGTAAATGATTAACTGGTGTTAATATTATGAGTAGAAAAATATTGTCTAAAGAAGATCTTGATAAAATGATCCTTAGAATTATACAAGATAACCCAAAAATATCTCTCGGAGAATTAAGTAGAGAATTAGGTGTTCCCAAAGCGACAGTATATTATAGACTTAAGAATCTTGAGTCTTTAGGATATATAAAAGGATACAGAGCTATTTTAAATGCTGAGAAACTAGGTTTTGAATATCATACTATAACTCTTGTAAGAGGAAGATATGGAAAAGATTATCATGAGATCCTTGGAGAATTTCTTTCGACACTGCCATATGTTCAGAGCGTCTATTATGTTCTTGGAGACATAGATTTTGTTGTGATTGCTAAAAGTCCTAACAGAGAAGAATTTATGAAACTATTGAATCAGATGATCTCTAATCCTTATATTGAGAGAACCTCCACAATGGTTGCAATAAAAATTTATAAAGAGGATCCTAAGTTATTCATATGATCATTTTAACAGGCCGAGGTCTCTCAGACCTGCAAGTATCAAGCTGACAGCTATTGAAGCTATTATCAGAGACATAAATTTTCCAAGACCTTGTAAAGTTGATGATCCAAGGTATTTGAAGAGCTTAGGCGAATATCTTAGCAATGGATAGGTGGCTATCAACGCGATATATGCTCCTAATAATGTTGTTAAAGAGCCGTATAGTCTTGAATATACTATTAAAGTGCTCATAGTTCCTGGACCAACTATCAATGGAGTTGCTATTGGAACAACAGCATAATCACCGGCATAGACTTGCTCAGGTTTGTGCCCTGTGATCAACATATCAATTGCTACAGCCATGAGAAGCACTCCGCCAGCTATTCTTAGAGAAACAATGTCTATGCTGAAAAGCTTTAGAACATACTCTCCAGCTAATGAGAATAATGTTAATAATATGAAGATGAAGATGACAGCTTTTTTAACAATCTCACTAGTGATCTTGTCAATCTCCTCCTCACTTCTTTTCACAGAGTTTATATAGCTTACTAATGTAGGTATTGCGGCAGGAGGATCCATTATAGCAAATATTGATACTGCCACAGGTATCAAGACCTGTAGTATATAGTTGATAAGCTCCATTATTCATCCGAATAAAATTAGACAAAACTTATATATGAGCTATACATAGATCATTAAATAACATCTCAGCTAATAAATATCAAGATCTTTTGAATGTCTGATTATAGAATAACGGCTTAAATATTCTCTGCTTGAATAAGAAGTTTTCAGTTATAGAGACATCTTTATCTTATTAAATTAAATTGAAAAAGAGAGTCCCTGTGATCACAATCGAAGTATATGATCAGAAGTAGCTAATCAGAAATAATATCAATAGGATCCATGCTGAGGAAACAGGCTGTGTTAAAAGTCTCGCGAGAGCTTCTCAAGATCTTGTTTCTAAATCTGAGAAGAGAGATAAGATGTGGTTGCCCGTGCTCATCAACTGGGTTATTTTTATTGTTTGGGTTATCTTGGATATTATGAGCACGGGCTTCCCCCTCAACACCCACTCATTTTTCGTGGGGTCATGGGAGGCTTCATAGACGGGCACCACTTGGCCCGCCTCGTGGGTTATGAGCATAATTCTCCCGCCACTGATGGCTACCATGCCGTCATTGTGGCGGGAGAATAGGTTGAGGCACGCGATATAGTGGGCGTTGAGTGTGAAGCCGCATTTTCCGCATCTAAAGGTTTCTCTATCCACTCTATTCCTCTTGTCACTATATCTGCATATTGGGCATGTTATTGATGTCCCCCTGGCATCAACTTCTTCTACGGTCAATTTCCTCTCGACAAGCTCTGTGTCTAGGTATGTGAAGAACTTCCTATATGGAAAAGTCTCCAGCCTATAATTTAATTTTTTGTTTTTGCTCTTCCTCTTCCTCCTCCCGTTATTCCTCAAGTCTCTCAGTCCCTCTCTAACTAGATTTGCGTCAAAGTTCTCAGCCACTTCTCCGAGGGTGTGAGCCGTTTTCTTCAACCTATCCTCCACCTTATTCCTCTCTCCAGCACCATATTTAGCTAAGAGCCTATTCCTAACATATGGATCATCAACTTTTTTCTGAATACCTCTCCTAATGTTTCTGTAACTAATCCTTATCCTGGATACATTGTATCTAATTGAAAACAGTGTAGCAAACCCCCTATCGAAATCTATGAGCAAGGCGGCTACAGAGTCCTCGTTCACATCTATATAGAACTTATTCCTAGCCAGCTTAGTCTCAACATCCTTTACAATAGTTAAGAGAAGATATATCTCACCACCATCAAACAAGAGCTTTGAGTTTCCAATCCTAGCACCCCACAACTGATTCAATGCATAGTTGTACATGAGCATGATGAATCTAATGCTCTGCCTAGAGCCTCTGGAGACCCTAAATACATATATATGGCCGTTTTGCTCGATTCTGAAGGTGTCAATATGTAGATCAACTACCCTGAGCTCATTAACCGTTGGTTGAGATGGTTTTCCCCTTAATTTCCCCCTCTCCCATCTCCTGAGAAGCCTTCTATAGCTCTTATACATAGCCAAAGCCCTCTTGTACGCTTCTTCAACGAATTTGTTGTGTATATGTGGATACTTCTCTCTAAGAACTCTGTAGCATAGATCGTGAGTTCTCTTCCTACTCCTAGCATCACTAGCCATGATTATCTGTAATGCGTCTTTGACAAGCACTCTATATTCTTTAAAAAGCTTCACAACCTCTGCCTTATCTCTCTTTGTTAATGGTATTAGCTTAAGCTTCAGTGTCTTCCTTATCTCCATATATGATCTCCTCAACTAGTTTTTTATTTTCCTAAACCTCTGAGAACGCTTGCCGTAGATTCTGGCTGCGAAGGAAGTGATTATTGACACGAAGTCTTCTATCAACTCCTCCTCATAACTCTTCTCACTCTCTTCAACAACCTCAACCCTAGCACCGTGGGACTCAAAGAATCTCTTGAGATACTCGAATCCAAACCTCGTTAATCTATCTCTGAACTCAACCACGACGACATCAATCTGTTTTCTAATAACCATGTCAAAGATCTTCCACAACCCGCTCCTCTCCTCATTCAACCCACTGGCGATGTCTGTTACAACATCAACTACTCTATATCCCTTAGCAGAGCAGTAGCTCCTCAATCTCTCGACTTGTTTATCTAAGTTACCCTCTCTCCTTGCTTATCAGAGGAGACCCTGGCATAGATGACGGCTCTAATCTCCCCGGGCTGAACCCCGTGGAGAAATCTCTTAACCTCACTCTCAGGAATCATCCAGAGCTTCCCAACTCTAACGGCCCTAATGTTGCCTTGCTTAATTCACTTCTTAACAGCACTAACGCTAACATTGAGGATCTCGGCGACCTCGCTAGTCCTATAGAGTCTCTCACTCATATCTATGCCTCTAGTGATTCTCAGTATCTATAGTAGCTAAAGAGTTTATAAGCTTATCGCTAACTCAACAGTCTAGAAAAATGTTGGAGATAGCTAGAGAATTTTTATTCTCTATTTTAATGAGTGATCTGTTGGAAAAAATAAATTTAAGAATCAAATTATTAGTCTATAAATTTCTTATAGATCTTTCGAAAGCCTCCAGTATCTTGTCAAGCTTTTCATATTCGATTACAAGCGGAGGCTGAATTCTTATGACATTGCCATATACTCCTCCTATCCCCACGAGAACTCCTTCATCAAACATTTTTCTCATAATCTTCTTAGCCTCTTCTCTGGCAGGCGTCTTTGAAGAGTCTTTAACAAGCTCTACACCTATCATAAGACCTTTTCCTCTAACATCTCCAATGATCTTATATCTGTCTTTAAGCTCGTGAAGTCTCTTCATTACGTAAGCTCCTTTCTCTTCTGCTTTTTTATGAAGCTCTTCTCTTAATATGATCTCTATGTTTCTTATCGCCACCGCTGCTGAGACAGGGTTTCCGCCGAATGTTGAGAAATGATCTCCAGGCTCAAATGCTGAAGCAATCTCTTCACTAGTCGTACAAGCTCCCAGCGGAAGTCCTCCTCCTAATGCTTTTGCCATAGTCATTATGTCAGGCTCAACATCATAATGTTCTACTCCAAACATTTTTCCTGTTCTTCCAAAGCCTGTCTGAACCTCATCTACTATTAAAAGACCTCCGTATCTATCTAAGATCTCTTCTCGAAAGATTTTCAAATAATTCTTTGGAAGAGGGATTATGCCTGGCTCACCTATCACAGGCTCTACAATGAATCCTGATATTTGACTTGTTGATGCCTCTCTTATAATGTCTCTGGCAAGCTCAACATATATTTTTCCACACTCCTCTTCATCATCAACTTTGAAAGGCGCTCTATAACAATATGGTGCTGGAACAAAGATCACTCCAGACAACAGAGGTCCCATGCCTCTTTTTCTACCTCCTTGACCAGTTATGCTCAGCGTGCCTAATGTTCTGCCGTGAAATGATGGTGTGAGAGCGATTATCTCGTGTCTTCTAGTGTATTTTCTGGCTAGTTTAATAGCACATTCATTAGCCTCAGCACCGCTGTTTCCAAAAAATGTCTTAGTAAGTCTTTTCGAAGGCATTATCTGTGCAAGTCTCTTAGCAAGCTCCACTAGGATGGGGACGTAGTAGTAATATGATGAGACATGCATATATTTTCTAGCCTGTTCTATTACTGCTGAGATTATCTCATCTCTACAGTGACCTATGTTCATAACAGATATGCCTGAGAAAGCATCTATAAACTCTCTGCCATCAATATCTTTTATAACAGAACCTTTTGCCTCTGCAATTACCAGTGGCGTCACTTCATCTACTATATTAAGGATCAGATATTTATGAGCGTCTCTAATGATATCTTCTCTCAACATGCTGATCATCTTCATCTACTATTATAATTATACAGATAATAATCTAATAACAAGATCAGTTGTACAATGATTATAATAATCTTTTTGCTATTTATATATCGTCTAAAATATTTTATTCTCTGAGGCGGTCTCATGAGAGAGAATTTATTTGATAAATTAAATGAGATGAGAGACTACTATGGTTATCTACCGAATTTCATAGGAAACAGATATGTTGAGGCTGAGACAGATAGATATTTAGACTCATATGATCCTGGGAGAGGAGAGGTTATCGCTAAAGTCCCTGTATCATCTTCAAAAGATGTTGAAGAGGCAGTCTCTCAAGCTGTTAGTGCGTTTGAGAAATGGTCTAGACTGCCTATATACGACAGACTTCAACATTTGATCAGACTGAAGGTTCTTGTTGAAGAGAGAAGAGATTTCTTCGCAAGATTATTATCACAAAGCGTTGGCAAAACTCTTAGAGAGGCTAGAGGAGAGATTTTCAGAGCTATTCAAGCAATAGATTCTGCATTAGGGTCTCCCCATCTATTTGCTATGACAAGAAAGATCATGAATATCGCGAGGACAGAGCCTGAGATCGATATGGAGGTTGTTCGTGAGCCTCTCGGAGTTTTTCTCATAATATCTCCATTCAATTTCCCAATAATGATCCCTATGTGGTTTATCCCATGGGCAGTGACTTTAGGAAACACTGTCATAGTAAAACCCAGCGAGCAAGATCCTACGCCGTTGATAGCTTTCGTAAGGATGTTTAGAGAGGCGGGATATCCCGAGGGAGTTGTAAACCTGGTCAATGGAGACGGATCTACAGGAAGAACGCTTTTGACACATAAAGACGTGGTAGGGGTAGCCTTCGTAGGATCCACAGCAGTTGGAGAGAAAATATATGCAGAAGCTGCGGCATATGGTAAAAGAGCTCTTGCACAAACAAGCGCAAAAAACCCTGTCGTCATGATGCCGGACGCATCTTCTGAACAGTCTATAGAAAATATCGTCGGAGGATTCTTTGATATGGCTGGGCAGAGATGTCTAGCTCCAGGACTTTTAATACTTGTGGGAGAGGCTTATGAGAAGTTTCTAAACAGGATCATTGATAAAGTTAAGAAGATTAGAGTAGGATATCAGCTGAGTGAGGAAGTCGACATGGGTCCTCTGATATCTGAGACCGCGAGAAAAAGGATCATAAGTATGATTAATGAGGCTCTAGAATCAGGATCTAAAGTATATTTAGATGGAAGAGAACATGCTCCCCCAAAAGGATTTGAGAAAGGATTTTATCTAGGCCCGACAATTATTGAGACATCGCCAGACTCTAAGATAGCTCATGAAGAGATCTTCGGCCCTGTGATGCCTATTGTGAAGGCTAAAGATTTTGAAGAGGCCGTTCAAATTGCTAACACAAGAAAATATGGAAACACAGCTGTGATATTCACATCATCAGGAAAATATGCACGAGAGTTCGCTAGAAGAGTTAATGTTGGAAATGTAGGGATAAATGTGGCTGTGGCACAACCAGATCAGTTCTTCCCATTTCCTGGTAGAAAAAAGAGTTTCTTCGGAGTATTACACGGCCAAGTAGACGCTATAGACTTCTTCACAGATAGAAAAGTTATTATTCAGAGATGGTGGTAAAAAAATTATTTTTTCATCAAGCCCTGTCTTCAAGTCAAGATCATATTCTTCTAAGTTTCGGATTAAACAGTTCTTCTAACGAGAATCCTATCAATACAAAACCGAAGATCAGCATAACTATAAATATTCCTGGTGGAACAAAATACCACCAACATCCGCTTGATAATGCTCCAGATGCAAATGCGTAATGAAGGATCATTCCCCAGCTGAGGTCATTGACATCTCCTACGCCGAGAAAGACCATTGCTGCATGAGAGAATATAGCGTTTGAAGCTGATAACGCCATATTGGCGTATATCACTGATGTAGTGTTTGGAAGAATATGTCTGAATATGATCCTCTTGTCGCTTCCTCCCAGAGCTTTTATAGCCTCGACGTATGGCCATTCTTTAATTGATAAAACCATTGATCTTACTACTCTAGCTGTAGGGCTCCAGCTTAATATTCCTATGACTATGATGACGTTCATCAATGAAGAGCCTAGTATAGATCCTATTATTATCATAAGTATGATAGGCGGGACAACCAGAAAGAAATCTGTGATCCTCATTAGGATCTCGTCTAAAAGACCTCCATAGTATCCGCTCACAAGACCTATCAGACTTCCGATAAACACAGCTATTAATGCTGCTGAGAAGCCTACTAACAGAGATATTCTAGCACCATAGACATTTAATGAAAAAAGATCTTGACCCACCTCGTTTGTGCCAAACCAGTGTTGAAAATTTGGAGGCTCTAGATAAGCAGATGGATCTGTCTGTTCAGGACTGTATCTAGATATAAAAGGCGCCAGCAATGCGATTGTAATAAAGAATAGAACTATGAATAGTCCTGCGACACCTAATCTATTGTTTTTATATATGATCCATAGCTCACGAATATCTTTAAAAAACTTTTTCACACTAGAATCAAGTCTCAACCATATCTCACCCTAGGATCTAGAAGTCCGTATAGAAGATCTGCTATTAGATTTGCGATCACAACAGATATAGTTATGAATAAAAAAGCTCCCTGAAGAATAGGATAATCTCTGTTTAGAATAGCATCATAAATAAGTCTTCCAACACCAGGCCATGAGAAAACTGTCTCAGTCAATACAGCGCCTGCGACTACAAGCCCTAGATTAATTGCTATGATACTTATAGTGGGCAACATAGCATTTCTAAGAGCATAATCTCTCAAAATCTTTGTTTGAGAAAGACCTTTTGCAATAGCAACTGTCACATAATCTTCTGTCAACACATCGATTAACGTGTTTCTCATTATAATCATGAACTCGCCGAACATGACAAGAGTTAAAGTGGTGAAGGGCAGAATAAAATGTCTAAGAAAATCTATCAAAAGATCTGTCCATGAGCTATATACAGCTCCGTATGTCAACATTCCTGAGACAGGAAGATGAAGATAATATATTGATAATAATATAAATATGCCTCCCAGCCAGAATGTTGGCAGAGAATATAATGACATGCCTATTAACAATATCGAGACATCTGTCTTCGAACCTCTTCTCCAAGCAGATATAAGCCCGGCCACAATGCCTAGAGCTATTGCTGCCAGAGTAGATGGGAGAACAAGGATCAGTGAGTTGATCATTCTAGGCATCAATACTGATGTAACAGGCTGTCTGTAGAAGAATGAGAGACCTAGATTACCTTGAAAAACATTTATAAGATAAATAAAATATTGATCTATAAGAGGCTTGTCCAAGCCGAACTGAGCTTCTAAAGCTCTGATCTGTTCGTCAGTCAAACGAGGATTTCTAAATAAAAGTTCAATAGGATTCCCAGGTAGGATTCGAAAAATAAAAAAATTTATAGTTAATATAGCAAATACTGCTATGATCGCCCCTAAGAATCTTCTCACAACATATCTTGAATATCTTGAAGACATCTTACGAAGCCTTTCCTCTTCTAGTTGTCGCCCATATAACTACTCCTAACACAATTATTACTATTATTATTATAGCAATAATCAGTGATGTCCCTACTGAGATGCCTGGTGGAGCAGCTGTTGCTGTTGTTGTATTTGTCGCTACCTGTGTAGCAGATGTCGAGATAATAGGAGTCGCAGAGACTGAGACAGGAGATGTTGCTGTGAAAGACGTCGTCATAGTTAATCCCGTTGTAGTAGTCGTCGTAGCCGGCGCCGATGTTGTTGGAGACACTATCTTTATCTTCAGAAAAACTGTCCAGTCATATCCTCCGAAAGGTCCTCCCGGCCAGTCCAAGTCGAAACCTGTGATCCTATTCTTGTTATATGCCTGAGGTGCTGTCACTTGATAAAGCGGTAGATACGGAAGATCTCTGTATAACATTTCTTGCATCTTCCATGCGATCTCTTTTACTGTATCAAGATCTTTAGCCTCTAACATCTGTTGATAAAGACTGTCATACTCAGGATTCACATAACCGCTGTCAGAAGTTCCCATAATAACCTGATTCGATAGAAATACAGATAATATCGTTGGGTCTCCGGGAGCGACAAACCAGTCCCATATGTCTATGTCGTGTCCAAGCGTGGTCTTGTTATCTACTTTAGTCCATATTATAGATGCCATACTTCCAGTGTCCATGGCTTTGACATCTGCTGAAACACCTATCTGAGACCACCATAGGGCTATCTGTTGTCCTACTCTGACAAGCTCAGGCATGTTGCTTGGGACAAGAATCGTGTATTTCATAGGTGTTCCATTCGGTGAGACTCTTATGCCGTCAGGCCCTCTCTTATAGCCTGCCTGATCAAGAAGTTGATTAGCTAATGTAAGATTAAACTCATAAGGTTTCAGATTAGGATCATAGAATATGTTTGTTGTAGGCATGACAGTTGCCAGAGGCTGAGCATATCCATGCCATGCAAGTTCTGCCAGATAGCTTACGTTGACAGCATGTGCCAAGGCTCTTCTAACCACAGGATCTCTGAGAGTAGGATTGCCCTTCCCCTCGGGATACATGTTGAAGGCCATATAGAAGTAGAGGACTGGACGTACTTTAAAGACTGCGAACCTAGGATCATTCATAAGATCGTTTACAACAGCAACAGGCACATAAGGTCCTACAGCATCAATATCACCAGCTCTAAGAGCATTTGACGCAGAAGTCACATCAGAATAGAAAACTATCATTATCTTATCAACATTAGGAATCCAATCTCTTCTGAAGAACGACGGATTCTTCTGAAGAAGAATATACTGACCTTCTTTATAATCAACTACTTTAAAAGGTCCTGAGCCTATAGGAGGATAATCTGGATATGTAGATGGGTCAGACACCTTCTCCCATATATGCATAGGAACTATTGGAACAGCTGTTGCAGCCATCAACATGAATATTATAGGAGACTTAACTTTGAAAGCAATAGTATAGTTGTCAATAACATCTATCTTCTCAACACCTTCAACATTTGGTGAAAGTCTTGACCACGGCTGAGAGGCTAGGTAGAAACTATAGTTCACGTCATAAGCTGTGACAGGAACGCCGTCATGAAAAGTAGCGTTTTTAACTAGATGAAAAACTACATGAGTAGAATTCATCTCCCAACTCTCAGCAAGATCAGGTATAAACTTTGTGTATGTCTTATCAAATCTGACAAGAGTATCATAGACATCAGATGTTGCCCATCCAGATACCTGAGCATATGTTGTGAAAGGATTGAAAGTGTCGAAAGAAGTTCCTCCCCATCCTATCTTTACAATATTCTCAGCCTGAGAATACACGTTGATCATTGATAAAAATGTTGACATAATGATCATTACAAATATTGAGGTTATCAAAAATTTTTTAATAATCTTTTTCATTTATATCACCATCATATCTTAAGAATTTTTAGAAATCTTATAAATATTATTGAAAAAGATTCTATTAATCATCTTATTAAAGCTATTACGGCATCAACAATATCTCTGGCAGCATCTTCAGCTCTACCTTCTTTGTTTAACACTATTTTTATAGCGGCGCCACTTAATGTTGCGATCACTAATGCTTCTCTTCTATTCATCTCTTGAAGCTCCTCAATAAATCTAGGATCTGCATAATCTTCTCTATATCTACTCTGATCTCTTCTGATCCTATTTATTATATCCATAGGATCAGCCTCTATCAATATCAATAGATCTGGTCTTAAAATCTGGACGACATGTAGAGGAAGACCTGGCCACAGACCTGATCTAGTTTTGATCCATAGGTGAGTATCTATGAACAATACTCCTTGTTTTTTCTCATCAAAAATTTTTGTTGCATAATCAATTATTCTCTTAGCAGCATTACTCTGATGTTTAAACTGAATCTTAAGTGGAAGTCTCCTAAGATCATCTCTAGAGCTTATTAAACCAGAGTCTTTCAATTCCTCAAAAATAAAGTCGCCGTAATTAACAACCTCAACATACAAACTTTTTTCCTGAAGAAGTTTTTTTGTTATTGATAATACAGTTGATTTACCAACTCCTGGGACGCCCACAGCTATTGAGACTATAAAACTTCTTTCACTCAATGAATTTTCTCCAAAAAACTATTAGTATCATAATAAAAAGTTTTCTAATTAAAATTTTTCAACTAAAAATAATCAGATTTGATTATAGAGCTAGAGAAAAGCCTTCTACCCTAGGATCTGAAGCAAACTCGTATACCCCCTTTCTTAAGATCATTCTTAACCATATTCACAATCCTGTTCCACTAATCTTCTTACGATAATCTATGGCAAGATCTTCAGTAGATATTGGTTTAAGATAATTCTCAATCAAAACCTCAGGCTTGTCATAATATCTGGTGTAGATGAGTCTAGGTGAAGAAATGACATCCCAAAGATTCATTGAGTATATAAAGATGTTCTCAAAGATTCTGACATGAACCTGAGGCCTAAGATCTCCTCCGGCACATCCGATCATGAGACGTTTTTTGTCATCTCTGACATGAAGAATCGATAGTATATGTAATAGTCTCTTAACCTCTCAGGAGAATTAGAAAGATCTTTTCTATATGCAAATCCTGATCTTCTGTCTTGAAAAGTTATTCCTTTAACAACAACTCCTGAGCCAAATGGGTAGAATAGACTTTGTATAAAACCTATCATATTATCATGATCATCAGCTACCACGAGGAATGTTGTATCGTTTCTCTGAGTCTCTCTCGATATGATGTTGTTATAATCAATCTTTTTAATGTCTTTATGCCTAAGATAATTCATAAGATCTATATTCATCTTATAAGGATCTCCTATAAAAAGATCTCTGAAGTCATATATTTTTCTCACAACATCTCTTCACAAGATGATCCTATTGGGATCCTCAAAATCATATTTATACAACTCCTCCTCATATAATGCAGAGACTATATACAACGTAGATGTGCCCTGAGAATTGGGAGGGATCTCAAAGATCTCCGGAGAATCAATATTCATTCAGAGGCTTTGTTTCAAAGCCTTCATGCTCCAAAGATCATCTAAACCAATGTCTAAACCGATTCTCTGGAGCTCTGAAACAATCTCTTCCGCAACTGCTCCTGTATAAAACTCGTCCCAGCCTCTTATTGCTATTCTTCTCAACACATTTGCAAGTTCTTTATTAACAAATAATTCTCCTTCAGAGTGATTAACATATAATTTGAACCATCCTGTGTACTCCGGAAGATCCTTTTTTGAGCTGAGCTCCTCAGAGACAGTCTTTATAGATCTTGCTAATCCTTCTCCTATGTAGAAACCGTTTGCTGCCAGAGATATTGCTGGCCTGAGAAGCTTCTCAAGATCTTTTGTAGCATAATTTTCATAAATATACTCCCAGACATCTACGAGACCTGGCACAGTTATTGTTAAAAGACCTCTACGAGTTTTCCACAAGATATTTTTTCAACATAAAAATTTTTCAAAGATCTTTTAGAACCATTGTATATTATGATATCTATATTTTTAAGCTTTTAATGAAATATTTATGGTCGTGATGAGATGTATAATATTTTGAGGGCTTGGAGGCTGATCATCGGCTGGACACCTCATCAGAGCGCGTCCAACGACCCTAGGGGGAAGGCCCGACGTCTTTCTTCAGCCCGATGATCATGAAAACATTAATCCTCTCTAAGATGATCTACTATAGAATTGAAAAAACGATGCCGAATAATGATCTGATGCGACACCTTTTCTCCCGAAAGCAGTCTTCATGTTCTCTGCCAACATATTTTTAGAGAAGAGAATAGAATATATTTGGTATGAAGGAGTGTTCCACCTAAAATAATCTCTCTAGCAACTGTGTATAGAGTACGACAGATCATAATAATTAATAGCATCTTTGGAAGCAGACATGATAAGTCTAGGAAGATAGGGGATATTAAGGGGACCTGTATCATGACAGCGTGAGTATATAAGAGCTTTATTATTTTAACAAATGCTTAAATGTTTTCTCCTACCAGTTATTAGAATTTTCTATTAAAGACTCTCCGTATCTTAGTATCAAATTTATATGTTCTCGATTAGATATAATAATAGACGCCTGATCTAGTATAAAGATCTGGAGGTGTCATGATCTGATTAACATATTTTATAAGAAGGTTTCTAAAATTCTTGGTATAGAAGAGAGTTTATTGGAGAAAGAGGCGATCCGTCAATATCTTTTACACGAGCTTAGACGTGTCAGACTGGAATCTAAGTTCATAATGATCAAATATAACATATCAAATATTGAGGAGTTTGATGAAAAGATAAGACGTGGAGAGCTTAATGAGACAGATGTTTTTGAAGATTTTACACGTCTTGATTATTTACTTGATCGAGAGGAGAAGCTAAGAAAGCTTCTGGAGGAGTTAGAGGAGAAAAAAAGTGAGCGAATATAGTGATATAGATAAGTTGCTCGAGGATCTTAGGAAGCTTGTTATCAATCTTTATCCAGAGATAGTTGTTGCTACCGATATAGTCTTCGCTGACCTCCTCGCCCGCCCTCGGGAGCTAGA
>JGI20129J51889_1000050_pt1 | contig 31330 bp, 39 predicted proteins | sample MonGeyMetagenome_FD_51889 | JGI IMG/M metagenome (IMG submission 51889)
GCTCGACCCCGCCGAAGGCGGCGAAGGGCATCAGGGAGGCCGCGTAGGCCAGCCTGCCCAGCTCGATGAGGCCCCAGAGGCCCATGGCGGCGGAGGCCGCCATCAAGCCGGCCGCAACCGCCGCGGCCAGGAAGAGGTACGCCTTGTGGGCGTCCACCCAAGCCAGGACGCGCGCGACCGCCTCGACGAAGAGCTCCGCCGGCCCCTCCACGGCTCCTGGCCCCCTCGAAAAGCTCCTTCGCCGTGCGGCTGATAGCGTGGTCGATACGGGGCCGGAGCGGCGCGCCTGCGGCGCGCAACAGCTGGCGCGCATCCGCGCGGCCCCCCCTAAGGCTCGTGAGCAGGACCGAGATCGGCGTGAAGGCGGAGCACGGCCCCCGCTGGCTCGCGCCGGCTTCGACAGGGACGCCCTGCACGGGAGGGAGGCGAGGCTCGCGGCGATAGGGGCGGAGGTCAGCAGGGTCAGGGAGTGCGCAGGCGCGCCGCACCGCGTCGCCGAGGCGGCGATAGCCCTCGTGAGGAGGCATGTGCACGACCTGGAGGGCCTCTCCGCCGGGGCCATGGCCGCCGCGGCCCTGTGGCTCGCCGCCTATAAGGAGTACGGGATGCTGATACGCCTGGCGGAGGCGGCCGGCGCGACAGTCGTGGGCGTCAAGAACGCCGCTAGGCGCATCAGGGCATGAGCGCCGTTGACCTCCTCTCCCGTCTAAAAGCCTCTGGGCAGGGAGGCGCCCTCGCCCCGCCTTCATCGGCCCCTCCGGCGGGGGTCGTGGGGCCGGCCCGGGCCGGCACAGCGGGCCTTGAGCTGTCTGGGGTAAAAACATTTTAACCTTGTTCTACTCCCTATCTATGGACATGTCGGACTCTATATACAACGTGCTTAAAGCCCTGATCGATATATACTCAAGGGAGAACATACCGGTGAAGTCCAAGGAGATCGCCGAGACTCTGAAGGTCCATGAGGGCTACATACGCAACATCATGTCCGTGCTGAAGTCGATGGGGCTGGTTCTCAGCAAGGCGGGCCCCCACGGCGGCTACGTGCCGACGTCCAAGGCGTACGACATAATAACCAAACAGACTCTGTCGGTCCCCATATATCACAACAACGCGGCTATAGGCTACGCGCTCGACGTATCGCTGATAGGTTTGCTCACCGAGAAGCCTCTGGCCTCGATGAGGGTGCTCGGCGATCTGTCCCCCTACGTCCAGAAGGAGGTGAGGGTCGGGCCTCTGCCGAGCGGGATAGTGATAATGGGGAGGTTGATCAAGGCGGACCTGGAGTCCCTGGTGGAGGTGGACTCCGTGGCTTCGATACCCCATGTGTCTGTCAGCGAGATAATGACGAGAAAGCCCGTGGTGGCGAGGCCCGACGACCATCTGGATAAATACATCGACGTGCTGTCGAAGAGGAGGTATAGAGGCATCCCCGTCATCGACGACCAGGGAAAGCCCGTGGGCCTCCTCATGTCTTCGAGGGTCGTGGAGGCGCTCGCCCGATGCGCCGGGAATATAAGGGTCGGCGACGTGATGATCGCGAACCCGCCTGTTATCAACGTGTCCGACGATATATACGACGTCATAGGGGCCATGTTGACGAACAACATAGGCCGTCTGCTGGTGGTGGACGACGAGGGCAAGCTGGTCGGGATAGTCACGAGGACCGACATACTGAACAGAATAGCCTCGCTTGAATCGATAGTCTAGTACCTCCTCGAGACCGCGCAGTCGTATCGATATCTGTCGACCCTTCTGTAGAGCAGATAGCCCGCAGTATACGAGGAGGCGTCGCACAGGGCCTCCTCGGCGTCGCCGGTCTCCAGAAAACGCGCGGAGAAGACGGCGAGGAACACGTCGCCGCTGCCCGTGGCGTCGTCCACCTCGAGGTCGGCGCTCGGGGCGTAGTAGAGACGGCCGTCGACGGCCATATACGCGCCTCCGCCGCCCAGCGTATATACAGCTATTCTCCACTTGGAGTTGTACTTGACGAGTTGCCGCGGGTCCAACGCCGCGTCGTCCTCGGAGAAGTGGAGTATGTCCGCGGCCGGGGCCTCCCGCCCCGATCTTATAAAGCCCTGTAGATCCACCGCGGAGACGTCGGCATATATCTCCACGTCCCCCACCTCGTCGAAGACAGGGTTCACCGCGACCAGAGGCCCCTCGACGGCGCCGGATATCCTCGCCGAAGGCCGCCTCAACGGCCTGCTCCTCCGCGGCCGAGACCTGTAGTCGAGCTCGAAGGCCGCCGTGGCGTCGCCCTCTATGAGGCGGGGCTCCACGCCTATCCTCCTCAGCTCGCCCTCTATGAATTCCCTCTCGTCCGGCCCGACGACTCCTATCGCGACGGGGGATAGGCCGAGGGCGGCGAACGCCAGGCCCATGTAGTAGGGAGGACCCCCTATGCGGCGCGAGGAGCCCTCCCTGGTCACTATGTAGTCGACGGTGGGGTTCCCCACGATATACGCCTTCACGGAAGCCACCAAACCTAAGTTTAAAAACTTTTCGTAAAACTGATATAATGTAAAGAGAATAATCTATATACTAATAAAGCATAACGGGGAATACTTAGATTGGGATGTCGGATTTCAGAAAATTTAATATTGGTCTCGGTTTGAATCGACAGAGACTGTTCGATGATCAGCGGAATTCTGGAAGGCGCGTTACGCCGAGCTCCACGGCCTCGGGAGGGCGGCCTGGGCGAGGTTGGAGCCGGCCGGCGGATCGTGCGGATTTAGCGCTTCCCCCGGGCGATGCATATTTTTTACTTCAATAAACTTCGATATGCGCCGCCGCACAGCGGCAATCAGGGGGCACGCGTGGAGCGACCAATTCGGCTCTCCCCTGCCCCCGGTCTACCTCACCGCGGTGTTCGAGCAGGTCGGGGAGGCCAGGAAGAGCGATAGGGGGGTGGACCTGAAGTACGCGAGGGAGGAGAACCCAACGGTCAGAGCCTTCGAGAGGATAATGGCGTCGCTGGAGGCCGGGGCGGACGCGCTGGCTTTCAACAGCGGCATGGCGTCGATATCGACGCTTTCTATGTATCTCCTGGGCAGGGACGACGTCCTTCTAACCACAAAGGAGGCCTACGGGGCCACCTTGAGGTTTTTCTCCGCGATCGAGGAGAAATTCGGGGTGAGGTTGCTCAAAGCCAGCCCGGCCACCGACGCCGTCGTCGAGACCGTGAAGTCGGCAAGGCCTAAGGTGGTCTTCGTCGAGACTATGACGAACCCCACCCTGAAGGTGCTCGATCTACCTGAGGTCGTGAAGACGGCGAAGGATCTAGGCGCCGCGGTGGTCGTGGACAACACCTTCGCTACGCCGGTCTTGATAAACCCGCTGACCCTCGGCGCCGACTACGTGGTGCACTCTGCGACGAAATATATAGCGGGGCACAACGACGTGGTGGGCGGCGTCGTGGCGACGCGGGCGGTCGACAGAGATCTGTGGACGTATAGAGCCATGTTGGGAGGCATAATGCAGCCCTTCGAGGCCTTCCTCTGCATGCGCGGCGTCAAGACGTTGTTCCCCCGCTTCGAGCTGCAGAGCAGAAACGCCAAGGCTGTCGCCGAGTTCCTCGCCGAGCACAGCAAGGTCAAGGAGGTGTTGTACCCCGGCCTGCCGACCCATAGGGACCACGAGGTCGCGAGGAGGCTTTTCGGCGGGCTCTACGGCGGCGTTCTGTCCTTCAGGATAAGGGGCGGACGGCCCGAGGTCGAGAGGGTGCTGTCGTCGTTCAGGCTGATAACGCCGAGCCCGAGCCTCGGAGGGACGGAGACCATAGCCACCTACCCCATTTTAAGCGCGGCGTCGCCCATACCGCCCGAGGACAGAGAGGAGCTGGGCATCACCGAGGACCTCATCAGGCTGTCGGTCGGCCTGGAGGACGTGGACGACATAATCGAGGATTTGGACCGGGCCCTGGGCTCCATCTAGTATTGTTTTAATTGGGCCAACAACTTTAGGCCATGCGGGTGGTCAGGACCGGTCTGCCGGTGACGGAGCTCCTCAACGAGCTCAGGAAAGACCTGCAGAACGAGAGGCTTGAGTACATGCAGAGGATACCTGCCCCGAAGGCCGGCGAGAGGTATAGAGACGTGGTGGCCGAGCTCTTCACCAAATACGGCGTGGCGGCGGTCTACATAGCGCTCAAGACGCCGGGCGGCGAGAAGAGGTACACGGTGCTGGCCCGCTACGATTGGTCCTTCGGCGGATTCGCCGAAGGCTGGATAGTCGAGGGCGACACTGTGAGGGTCTTCGAGCCTATCGGCGTCGGCTTGAGCCAATTCTCGGCGACGTTGGAGGAATTCGGCGACCTCTTCTGGAAGACCGAACAGATGCTGGCCGGCAGAAAGGTGGAGCAAGCCGGCGGAGAGCCCTACTGAAGCTTGAGGGCGGGCGCCTCCTCGCCCACAGGCATGACGTAATCGAGGATCGTCCTTTTGACCTCCTCGCCGCTCTTGAGAGCCACGGTGGACAGCCTCCTCTTCAACGTCCAGTTTATCTCGGCGACGGTGCCCATGAAGCCCACGTTGCTTCCGTCGAACACCACAGACAGGACGCCGAGCTTGAACGGGATGTGCTGCCTCACCGATCTGCCCGATATGGAGTACACGACGGAGTCGAACGTCTTGAACTTAAGCCCGACGTCTGCCGGCAGTATTAGGTTCCTCCCGTCGTGGAAGTGGAGCTGTATCCTATTGCCGGACACGTAGCCCTTGCCCTCGACCCTCAGGAGCTTCAGATCCGCCTCGCCGCTGGGTATCTGGACCGGCCTTATGTAGCTAACCGGGTCGGGCACCAGCCTATACACCTCGCCCGTGGGGACTATCTCCACCACGTCCATGACGCCCACGGGGAACTTATACTCCCTCCTAACCCTCCCGTCGACCTTGATGTAGCCCCTCGCCACTATGTAGCGAGCCTCCCTCAACGTCTTGGCGTAGCGCAGGACGTCCCTCACCAGCACCGCCAGGGGCATCGACCGGCCGAGGCTGTGGGGGCCTGGAGCCGGCCTGACGGCCCACACTCCGCCGATCTTCCTAGGCACAGGCCACCACGCCGGCGAGACGGCGCGTCGCAGATGCGGCATAGCCGCCTCCACGCGGGCCTTTATAAGCTTTCCGACGGGTGGACTTGCGGCGTCAGCTTGAAAACCGCCTGTAGAGTATCGGCGCCGCTATGCCCACGGCGAACCCCACCGCCGCGAGGGCCATGTCGCGTATCCAAGTGCTCTCGCCGATCTCCCCCGCCAGAGATACGTCGTTCAGCACTATCAGAAGCCCTATCAAGATGGCGACGGCGCTCAGCGCATATATCAACACGCCCTTGAGGGCCATGGGGGGCGAGATCCACGTGTTTATTTATGTTTCCGGCCGTAAACCTAAATTTGGAGGTCTAAACCCCACCGTGGAGATCGGACGCGGCGCCGGGATGGCGATAGCGTCGGCCATGGGCTCGGCCAGCAGGAGGATCTGGATCTCCTCGCCCTGGATAGGGCAGGCCTACGTCAAGCTGCTGATCGAGAAGGCGCTGGCGGGCGTCGACGTGCGCGTGGTGACCACGGATCTGCCCGACAACGACGGGAGGGCCCTGGCCCGCGCCGCCGACCTCTACGGCTCCGACGAGCTGAGGGAGGCGGGCGCCAAGGTGGCCTACTGGAGGAGGCGCCGCGCCTCGAGCCGTACGGCGGCCTTAAGGGACGCCGCCCTGCTCGCCCTGCTGGCGGTCGCGTCCGCGCTCGCGGCCGGCGCCCTAGAGGCGTACTCCCAGGCGCTCTACCTGGCGGCGGCAGCGCTCTCAGCGGCCGCGGTGGCCGCGGCGGTATACAGGCTGAGGGCTGCCCGCGCGGCCGAGGCCGAGCTGCTGGCGGCCGAGGCGGAGCTCGAGAGGATCAGCAGAGAGCTGGCCATCTCCAGGGAGGCCATACGCAGAAACCTGAAGGCCTTGGTGGCGCCCACATCGGCCGCATTCGTACACGCGAAGCTCTACATAGTGGACGACAGGGCGTGGGCGTCGTCGGCAAATCTAACCGACAGCGGGATGGAGCGCAATATCGAGCTAGTCGTGGAGGTGGACGCGGCCGCGGCTGAGCGGGCATTCGAAAAGCTGTGGTCAACGCTGTCGGCCGAGCTGTCCCGGCCAAGCACGCGGGGAGGGCCCTAGGCATCCCCGGAGGCTCTTCGACGCGGCCGAGGGTTGGGACAGGGGCGGGCGACGGCCGGCGCGGGCGGCGACCGTGGAGGCTGGGACTTTGCAGGCGGCGAAGCGGATGGGGCAGGTCGGAGGGGCCTCAGTAGCCTTCTAGCCGCAGGTTAGCGACGGCGTCGATCACCGCCAGGCTCGATGAAGATGGGATTGGAGGGATTAACGTAGCGGAAGTACGCCCAGAAAGTTCTCGCGGCGTCGGCGGGCGGTTTCCATGGAGTTGGGTGGACGATCTCTGGGTTGTCGTTAGGATGGAGCGAGAGCTCTTGGGAGTTACGTTGTCCGACGACATCATGCGGTGTTGATTACTGGGCGAGATCGCCGCTGGAAGAGGCCGCCTTGCCGCGCTATTGTTGCCGGGTTTTGACGAGCTCTATCAATAGCTTCTGGATCTCCAGGAGAGTAGTCTGGAGGGCATCGATCCTCTTCGCCAGGTCGTCCATCCTCGCCGATAGCGATTTGACGACCTCGTCGATCCTCCTATTCGTCTCGTCTATCCTTTTGTTCGTCTCGTCTATGCGGGCGGATAGGCTTTTCGCCATCTCATCCATCCTTCTATTGGCCTCGTCCACGCGCTGGTTGGTCTTATCTATCTTGTCCTCGAGCCTGGCGACCTCCGACCTCACGTCCTTCAGCTCGTTCACGATGGTGCCGAGGTAGAGGATGAAGATGTCCTCCGTGCCCAGCTTCTTCCCCTCCCTGACCTTAGCCAGAACGTGCTCAGCAGCGACCCTAAGCGCATCGTAGGTGATGGCAGAGACGTCGACCACGAAAATAAACACCATCTGCTATAAAAGCGTTATGCGTAGTAGCTAAGTTGGCGGGAAGGCTCAAAGTTTTGGCCGGGCGGCCGTCGGAGTCGCGTCTGGTGGAAGGTTGCCACAACCGAAAGTCTCGCCCTTTAGGATGGGGATGCAGGCGTTAAATGTCTAGGGCATATTCGTTTCTGCAATCCTTGGGGATATAATGTTTTTAACGCAGTGCTATCAATTTATGTCGCTTGGAGGGTAACGCAGATGGGACAGTTGGACGGGCTTGGCAGAGGTTTTCTCTATTTATTGGTAGCCGTGGGGATCCTCATAGTGGGCAAATGGGTGTTGCAAGCTTTCAGGCCCGCGTAGCCCCTGCATGCCTATCGATGCGCCTCTGCCGTAGTTGAGGGCCTCGATTACGCCGTAGACGGGGCCCAAGGCGGCCGCCAGCAGTAGGGCGGCGGGGCTACGGCGCCTGGCCCAAGCCGGCAAGAAGGCCGACGGCGAGACCTCCCATACCTCTCTGCTCGCGGCAGAGGCTTCCTTTAATAAAGCATATCGGCTGTGCCGTGCTCTGGTTCCTCCTCACCACGGGGCGGTGCAACCTCCGGTGCAGCTACTGCGGAGGCTCCTTCGACCCCCGCCGCTCGCCCTGGTCGGTGCAGTACAGCCTGGACGATCTGAAGGAGCTACTCAGGAGGGATCGGGAGCCGGCGGTCTTCTTCTACGGCGGCGAGCCTCTGCTCAACCCGGCCTACATAATGTCGGTGATGGATTCCGTCAAGGCCAGGCGCTTCGGGATCCAGACCAACGGGCTCCTCGCGAGGAGGCTGCCGCCGGAGTACTGGCGCAGATTCGACGTGGTCCTCCTCTCCATAGACGGGGTCGAGGAGGTGACGGACCGCTACAGGGGGCGGGGCGTCTATAGATCGGTGGTGGGGACGTTGAGGTGGCTCAAGGACGAGGTGCGGTGCGGATGCGAGGTGATCGCCAGGATGGCGGTGGGGCGGGCGAGCGATATATACAGGGACGTCTCCCACCTCCTGTCGCTGGGCTTCGACAAGGTCCACTGGCAGCTCAACGCCGTGTGGACCGACGAGTGGGGCCCCGACGAGTTCCTGAGGTGGGCGAGGTCGAGCTATCTGCCGGGCGTGGCGAGGCTCCGCGACTGGTTCCTAGACGAGGCGCGGAGGGGGCGTCTGCTCGGCATAGTGCCGTTCCTCGGCATCTATCGAGCCATGCTGGTCAGGCCGTATACCTGGGTTCCCTGCGGCGCGGGCAGAGACGCCTTCGCGGTGAACACAGACGGCAGAATCCTCGCGTGCCCCATAGCTGTCTCCGAGCGGTGGGCCACGGTAGGCGACGTCAAGAGGGGCATCGAGGCGGTTGGGCTCAAGCTAGACGAGAGGTGTTCGTACTGCGAATACCGCCACGTGTGCGGGGGCCGTTGCCTCTACACCCACTACGAGAAGTACTGGGGGGATGGGGGGTTCGAGGCGGTGTGCGAGGTCACCAAGAGCACCATCAAGATACTGGAGGAGGGGAGGCCGGTCTTGGAGGACTTGCTCTCCAGGGGGGTCCTGAGGAGGGAGGACCTCGACTACGAGCCGACGCTGGATTCAACAGAGGTCATACCGTAGGCGGCGCGTCGGAATCTATTTTAATATACCAACGGGCTATTGCGTGAGGACCCACGCGTTTATGGCCCTGCTGTTAGCCGCGGGGCTCCTAGGGGCTCTGCCGTATCTATACGCGCCGTCCCAAGCCTCGGAGCAGATACTGCCGGCGGCGCCCTACTCCCCCTCCAACACGGCGTCGGCGGCGGCCTACAACACGACGTTGTTCATATCTCTGGCCGTGGCCGCCACGGTATTTATCTACCTGGTCATGAGGTACAGGAAGTTCTTCAAGGCGTTCATAGCGGCCATATGGCTTCTTGTGATCGTCGGCGTCTTCTGGGCGTACGACCTGAAGTACTACTCGTGCGGCTTGTTGCCCGACTGGGCGGCCGAGGCGCTCTTCTACGCGCCCTTCGCGGTCGCCCCAGCCGTGATATACGCGATACTCAAGGCCCGGCTGGACCAAGCGGTCGCCGTGTTCAGCGCGTTGGCGGGGACCATGGTCGTCTGGATACTGCCCCCTCTGACGGTCCTGGCCCTCCTGGCGGCGCTCCCCGTATACGACCTCGTTATGGTCTACTGGGGCCTTCTGGGCAGGATAGTCAGGAAGGCCAAGGAGAGCGCCCCCCTCCAGCTGCCCGCGGGAGGGCCGAGGGAGCCGCCCCTGATGGGGCTTATGGCCAGAGTCGGCGAGGTCTCGGTGGGCACGGGCGACTTCTTCGCCTATACGGCCGCCATCACCTTCATAGGAATTAAATTCTCGCAGTACGGCTTGATCCCCTCGCTGGCCGCCATGGCCCTCGGGCTCGTCCTAATATACGCGGGCTTTCTGTTGACCGTGAGGCTGTTGTTGCGGCGTTTTGGGTACGCCCCCGCGCTGCCCATACCCATGGCTCTAGTCATGCCCCTGTTGTTGCTATGAACCTCGAGGATATAGTGCTGGCGATACTCTCGAAATTCGGCATATTGGACTCCCGGTCCATAGCGGCCGCCATGGTGCTGTTGAGGGAGGAGGCGGGCGTCGACGACGTGCCCCGGCCGGGGAGACAGCTGTATATACCCCAGCTGGCCCCGGCCCTGGAGAGCCTGGTCAGCAGAGGCTACGTCACCGTCTACCAAGAGCTCGGGTCCTCCGCAGTGAAGTACGCCTTGACCAAGCTGGGCTCAGACGCCGCGGCCAAGATCCAGATAAGAGGCCTCGACGAGCTGGCCAAGAAGTATCAGTTCCAGTACGTGCCGTTGGCGCTCGTCGTGGCGTTGAGATATCCGCAGTACTGGTAACCGCCGGGCTGGGCGCGATCCGCCCCGCTCGTCGACACGGCGCCGGGAAATAGCTTTTATATGGCCGCTCGACGGGGGCCGTGCTCAACGTGGAGAGGCTCTATAGGGAGCTGAGGGAGTACGAGGAGACCAGGGAGAGGATCATACAGATGTCCATAAGGGTCACGAGGCTCAGCAAGTCGGTGATCTACTCGCTCATCAGAGGCGATGTCGAGACGGCCGAGAGGCATCTGAAGGACATGTCGGCCGTGGCGGCGGAGCTGAGGGACTTGGTCTCGCGGTACCCCATGTTTTACAACAACGGCGCGCAGGGGCTGCAGGAATACGTCGAGGCCTATTCCCTCTGGGTGTTCCTCAGGGAGGGGAGGTTCCCGAGCCGCGAGGAGGTGGGCGTGGACGTCATGACTTATTTGATGGGCATCGCGGATATCGCTGGCGAGCTGGGGAGGAAGGCCAACGAGGAGCTGGTGAGGAGGGACTTGAAGGCGGCGGAGTCCCTGAGGGCCGCCGTGGAGAGGCTGTACCTAGATATGCTGGGGCTCGAGCCGCGCGACTTCGAGCTCAGGAAGAAGGTCGACTATATATCGAACCAGGCGAACTGGATAGCGGAAAAGCTTTTTTACGCGTCAACGTGTCGCCAGATGTATGAAGTACGTCAGGGAAATAGTGAGGGAGCTGGAGCTGGGCGAGGCGACGGAGGAGGTGGAGAGACAGGTCGAGGCCATCCTTAGGGGCCTCGGTCTATTATGATAAGAGAGCTGGTCGAGAGGAATCTGGCGGACCCCGCATCTCTGAGGAAAATCGCTGAGGAGGCTCTGAGGAGGGCCGAGGCCGACCGCAACAACTACTTCCTCGCGATAGATAGGGACCTCCCCTGGAAGGCGGAGCGTCTGGCGGGGCTCGGGCGCGGAGGCCGCCTCTTCGGGCTCGTGCTGGCCGTAAAGGACAACATAGATGTAGTGGGGTTCCCGACCACCAACGGGGCGCCCTACGCCAAGTCGACTCCCGCCCGGACGGCCGCCGTGGTCAAGATGCTGGAGGCCGAGGGGGCTTTGGTTCTGGGCAAGACCAACATGCACGAGCTCGCCTTGGGCGCCACCAACGTCAATCCGCACTTCGGCCCCACGAGGAATCCCGTGGATCCCTCTAGAATAACCGGCGGCTCCTCGGGGGGATCCGCAGGGGCAGTCGCGGCGGATATCGCCCATATAGCCCTGGGGACCGACACGGGCGGATCGGTGAGGATCCCCGCTGCGTTGTGCGGAGTCGTGGGCTACAAGCCCGCCTACGGCGCCTTCCCCGTCGACGGCGTGAGGCCGCTGGCGCCTACGCTGGACCACGTGGGCTTCCTCGCCAGGTCGGTCTCCGACGTGGCCTATCTCATGGAGGTCCTGCGGGGCGTCAAGGCGGAGCCCCCGACCCGGTTCCGCTTCGCCGTGTTGAGGGGAATCGCGGACGTCGATGAGGAGGTGGAGAAGGCCTTCTGGCGCGCCGTCTCGGCGCTCGAGAAGGCAGGCGGGGAGCGCTTTGAGGTGGACGTGGACGCCAAGCGCTTCTCCCACGCGCGGGCCGCCGTGCTCCTCGCCGAGGCGGCCGCCGTCAATTGGGGCTACCTCAAGGCCCACGGCCAGTCCATGGGGCGCGACGTGGCGTCTCTCCTGCGCGTCGGAGCTGCCCTCCCGGCGGCGGCCTATATAAAGGCGCTTGAGGTGCAGAGGGAGGCCAAGGCCTATTTCGCCTCGCTCCTCAAGAGGTACGACGCACTGGCGACGCCCACCACGGCGGCGGTCGCGCCGAGGATAGAGGAAGCCGACTCCATAGCGGTCAGGCCCAAGTTGCTGGCCTTCACCGAGCTTTTCAACCTCACGGGCCTCCCCGCAGCGTCAATCCCGGCGCCCGCCTCCGGCCTGCCCGTAGGGCTACAGCTGGCTTCCTCCGACGACGAGAGGCTGTTGGGCGTCGCCCTCGCCTACGAGCTCTCGGCGGGCCGTTGATCAGCTCTGGAGGAGGCCCAGCAACGTCTGCTGGAGGAAGAAGCTGTAGAGGAGGCCGCCCCTCTGGGCTATCTTGGCCACCGCCTCGTCGCTTCTCCTCAGCTCGGCTATTAGGTCGTCGGCCCCTCCTCCCCTCTCCCTCACCGCCAGGGCCGCCTCGCGCCACGTCCTTATCTGCTCGAGGTGGGTCCTCAGGAGGTCGACGTCCTCAGTACACGCGAAGTGGGGGAAGCAGAGCATCTTGGCCCCTATGGAGGCGACCTTCCTGAGGGACTCCACGTATAGGTCGAACCTAAACGGCGGAGGGGTCGTGGGGAACAACGCCCCTATCTCAGGGACGTATACGCCGGCGCCGTCGCCCGTGAAGAGAACGCCGCCGTCTCTGTAGTAGAGCATGACGTGGTGGGGGGCGTGGCCCGGCGTGAAGTAGACGTCTATCGCGTTGAACAGCCTCTCGCCGTCCCTCAGAGGCCTCACGTCGGCTGCACCCCTTGGCTCGCCGAATAGGTCCGCGATAGGGCCGAGGACCTCCTTTGTGGATTGCCAGAGGCGCGAGGGATCGACCACATGCTTCATGTACTTCTCATGTACGTAGACTGGCTTGCCGGCGTGGCCGGCGGCGCCGCAATGGTCGTTGTGTATATGCGTACAGATTATATAGTCGGCGTCGACAGGCGTGTAGGAATTGGGCGGGCCTGGATCCACGGCCGCTCTGGCTCCCCCCACGTCGAGGACGTAGGTGGTGACCAGGTGGTTGCCCTGTACATACCTACGGACGAGCTCCATATAACGATCTCCCTATAAAAAATAGACCTCCGCGGGCCGGCCGAGGCCTATGCCGCGAGCCGCCTAAGGCCCGCGGCGGCCGGCAGGCGCGTCGCGTCAACGCCCGGATAGTAGCTCCCTTAAGCTCCTGATGACCTCGACGTCGGGTCTGCACGGCTGGGCCGCCCTCGCTATGCACACGGGCCGCGCCCCGGCCGAAAGCGCCATCTCCATGTCGTAGACTGTGTCGCCGACGACCACCATGGAGCTCGTCGGCACCCCGAAGATCCGAGACACAGCTAGGAGGGGGTCCGGATGCGGCTTACCCCGCTCCACCTCGTCGCCGCCGAGGACGTAATCCACCGAGATGCCCACCCGCCTCAAGACGGCCCGTGCGAGCACGCCGCTCGAGGAGGTGACCACGGCCATGGGACGTGGAAGCAATCGGAGGACGTCCACGTCGGGGTACGGCTCCACCTCGTCCATATGCCGCTCCAAGAAGTACTTTATCTTCAGCTGGGCTAGCTCCCTCGCCCGGCCCGGCGCCAGCCGCCTCGCTATCTCGGCCGCTGGGAGCCCCATGAGGGGCCTCACCTCCTCCTCTCTCGCCTTGACCCCGAGCGCCGCCAAGGCGTCTATCCACGCCTTGACGTGCGCCTCGACCGAGTCCACCAACGTCCCGTCCAGATCGAATACGTACACGCCCCCGCGGTGGGGAAACCTTTATATTGGTTCAGCGGCCTATCAACTCCTCACCGCTTGGCGCCCGGTTCCTCATCATCGTCACTTGACCACCAGCACGGGCCTCTTTGCGTGGTTCACTATTCCGGTGGAGACGCTGCCGAGGAGCACCCTCTTGATGCTCGAAAGGCCTCTGCTTCCCGTCACTACGAGGTCTGCCCCGATCTTGTCCGCATACTCCACTATAGCCGCGGCCGGATCCCCCTCGAGCATGGCCGTCTCGACAAGCACTCCCGCGGCCTCAGCCTTAGCCCTGGCGTCGGCCAAGTCGGCCTTGGCCTTCTCGCGCATCGAGTCGATTATGTCGGGAGGCACCGGGCCCATGGAGAGGCCCAGTATGGTTGCGGTGTCGACGACCTCCGCCACGTATATCTTCGCCCCGTACTTCTTGGCTAAATCCACGGCGACCTCAAGGGCCTTCCTGGCGTGTTGCGAGCCGTCGTAGGCGACGAGAATGCGCTTGAACACATTTCTCAAGACGCCGCATTATTTATCTCTTTTGCCGGATGCCGCCGCCCCGCCTCCGAGTCGGCCGGAGCTCCGTCAAGGGCGCGTGTGCCGCCCACGAGATATGGCAACTCAACACTCTTTTTGGAATAAAAGCCCCGCCGCTATTTAACAATCAAGACCGGCCTTTTCGCGTGCGTCACAATGCCCGTGGAGACGCTGCCTAGGAGCACTCTCTTCATCGTCGAGAGGCCTCTGCTTCCGGCCACTATAAGATCAACGCCTTCCCTATCGGCATACTCCACCACAACAACTGCCGGATCTCCCTCAAGGATCGCCGGCTCGACCTGGATGCCCTCAGATTCGGCTCTGGCCTTAGCCTCAGCGATATCCGCCTCGGCCTTCCTACGCATCGACTCTATTGCGTCGAACGGCACATGCGTACCGGGTCCCCAGAACGCCGTGGCGGTATCGATGACCTCGACTATATACAGCCTTGCGCCGTACTTCTTGGCTAAGTCCACGGCGACCTCCAGGGCCCTCTTGGCGTGCTGCGAGCCGTCGTAGGCCAGGAGTATTCGTTTAAACACACCAAATGATCGCGCCAGCATATTTATAACCGACGCCCGACCGCCGTCTACGGCAATGCTATATATACACATCACCAGACACCGCCGTGGTCAAGATCTTGGGGCTGGGCCCGTCGGGGGCTGTCTTGGGCGTAGCCTTGGGGAAGGCGACCGCCGTGGAGAGGAGCAGGCGCTACTTCAAGGCGTGCGGCGAGGCCGTCCCGGTGGAGACCCCCATGGTGTCGAGGGAATTCGTCGTGGATAAGGTGCGTAGATACCGCTTCTTCTCCGGCGATAGGCTGATAGGGGAGGTCTCCTACGGCGGACCGCGGTGGTATATAATCGACAAGGCGGCTTGGGTTGAGGCGTTGAGGTCGGCCGTGGGCGTCGACGATGGGAACGATGGGGTCGTGGTGGACGCCCGGGGGCCCTACGCCAGCAGGGGCGTGAGGCTGATAGTCGCCATGGCCTACGTAGAGGGGATCAGGCGCGAGGCGGAGACCGTCGACTTCATATATCCCCCCGGCCTGACGGGCTTCTTCTGGATATTCCCGCACGGAGGTCTTTACAACGTCGGCGGGGGCTTCCTCGGGGTGGAGGACCCCACGCACCTCGTGAGGGAATTCGCCGAGAGGCTGGGCGGCAGGGTGAGGCTCCTGAAGGGAGCTCCCCTGACCGTCATGCCGGAGGTGGATCTAGGGGCCGAGGGGGCCTATAGGGTCGGGGAGGCGGCAGGCCTCGTCTACCCTCTGACCGGAGAGGGCATAAGGCCCGGCGTCATCTCGGCGTTGGCCCTGGCGGAGGCGCTCAAGACGCGGAGGCCTCTGGAGGAATATCGAAGGAGGGTGGAGCGCATCGTCGGGCAGATAGAGCTCCAGAAGAGGCTCCTGGCGCTTGCGGCCAGGCTGGCGGCCAAAGGCGGCTCCGTGTCCCTCCTCGCCGACGACGCCCTCCTCCGGTCCTATATAGAGGAGGAGCTCTCCGCGCGGGGGCTGTTCATGGCCCTCGCGAGGAGGCCGGGGGCGGCGGCGAGGCTCGTCGCGGCTCTGTTGAGGAGGTGAGGCCGCTAGGCGCTCATCCCCCGCTCGAAGGTCCATTCGTCGTAGCCCGCTATGACCCTGAGGGCGTTGTCCTCGTAGACCAGGTCCTTTATCGAGAGGACGCCGTAGAGCCTGCCGTCCTTGACCACCACCACGTGGCGTATATTATGCCTCCTCATGAGCTCGGCCGCCTTGCTCAACGGATCGTCGGCCTCGACCGAGATCACTGACCTCGTCGCTATGTCCCAAACCGGCCTCGAGGGATCTACGCCCTCGGCGACCGCCCTCACGAGATCGCGCTCCGAGACCACGCCGACGGCTCTGGACTGATCCTCCCTGTCGACCAGCACGAGGAGGCCTATATTGTGCTCCTTGAGCATCTTGGCCGCCTCCTTGATGGATATATCGGGCGTGGCCTTGACGACATCCGTCGAGGCGAATTGGGCCGCCGACATGTCGTATATTCTGTTCCTTATTTTTATGCATTCCCATAATTCTCAATGTGGGATTTAGCGCGGGCCAAATATTTATCTCGGAAAGTCGCAAGCCCCATGGAGAGACTGCTGGCCGGCGAGCTCGACCACCTCACGGAGTTGCTCAAGCTGAGGGGGGCCGTCACCGACGAGTACATGGCGGCCTTTCTGGACGGAATAATCAGGGAGGTATACCTCAGGGCGAGGCTCCTGGAAGCGCTCAGGATGCCCGACCTCCCGCACGAAGGCGGCGGCTTGGAGCTGGGCGAGGCGGTGGATAGGCTCAACGAGATGTGCAGACGCTACGAGGCCCACATGTCGCTCGTGAAGTCGCTGCGGGCATCCGCCGAAACCCAGCTGGAGCTCGAGGTGATAGCGGCCATGGAGAAAAGCATCGAGAGGACTCATCTGATGCTTAGAATGCTCATAAACGCGCTCACGGAGCTCCCCAAGGCGGCCCAGAGGGCTGAGGGCAGGTGATAGCAAAGTTTATCTAGCTTAAACAAGGACATGGAGACTCGCCGCGTGTTTAGGATAAGGGAGTCCTACGCGGTCTTCCTGCCCAAGGCGTGGTGCGAGAAGAACTCCATCGGGGAGAGGAGCGAGGTGAACGTCATGTGGGAGGAGGACGTGGTGGTCGTGAGGCCGGCGAGGCCGAGGAGCTTCACGGCGAGGGTGTCCAGCCCAGATATGGACACCTTGGTCAAACTGCTGATGGCCGCGCTGGTGTCGGGCTACGACGAGGTCAGGCTGGAGGTGAGGGGGCTCGACCTCGAGCTGAGGCACAGGATCATGTCGGTGGCGCGGGGGCTCTACATGCTCCCCATGGAGGAGGGGCCCGACTATATACTCTTTAAAGTCGAGGACGTGAAGTTCGACAGAGAGAAGCTGATAGCTAGGATGGTCTCCACGCTCGCCTTCATGATAGACCATCTGGTGACCGCGCCCAAGGTCAACCCGGCGTTGCTCGAGAGCGTAGACGACGAGGTGGATAGATATAGGCACATGATAGAGAGGCTCTGCCATAAATACCCCACAGGGCTCTGCGCCAGCTACGTGCAGCTGGCTAGATACGTGGAGAGGGCGGCCGACCACATCGTCGAGCTGGCGAGGCTGGAGCCCCCCAAGGAGCTCATCGGGGCCCTGAGGGACGCCGTGGCGGAATTCGTACGGTCGTCGTCGGCCGACGATTTAAGGTCGGTCTTTGCGTTTATAGAGGCCACGAAGAAGACGCGCTTCTTGTTGCAACAGCTGGCGCGGGACGAAATAACCATGCTGCACGCCGACAGAGTCGTCGACTATTTGACCAACGCGGCGGAGGTCTACATCGATATGTTGACGCGCAGAAGCCCGACGGCGGAAATCTAGTGCGCGGACCGCCGAGGCTCCGTGCCCGGCGGCCTGGAATGCTGATAAGCATAAAAAGTCCTCTGACTGAGGCCGCGTGAGGCCCCACGAGGAGCATCGGGCACGCGGCCCCAAGGAGCTATCCTTCTGGGTAGTCACGGTGAGCACCTCGCGCTACGAGGCCATGGCCTCCGGGAGGAGCTACACCGACGAGTCGGGCGATGCGGCCGTCTCCCTCATATCGCGGGCGGGCCATAGGGTGGTCGGCAGATCGCTCGTCAAGGACGACTTGGTTATGATCAGAGGCGTCGTCATGGACTTACTCCGGAGGTCCGACGTGGACGTCGTGGTGCTCACGGGGGGCACCGGCGTGGCGCGCACCGACGTGACCATCGAGGCGGTGAGGCCGTTGCTTGAAAAGGAGCTGGACGGCTTCGGCGACGTATTCCGCCTCAAGAGCTATCAGGAGGTCGGCACCGCCGCGATCATGTCCAGAGCGCTGGCCGGCGTCTCCAACGGCAAGTTGGTGGTCGCCTTGCCCGGCTCGCCCAACGCGGTGGAGACGGGCCTCGGCATAATACTGCCCGAGGCGCCGCACATAATATATCTGGTTCGGTCCTAGGGACGCCGCCGGTCTTCGCGGCGTCCGGCCGCAGCGGGCTCTGCCGGCTTGGCCACATACGGCCGACGTCCGGGGCAACGGTCGAGAGCCCGGCGCCGCGCCCGGAGGCCAGGCCCGCGGCCGTCCGCGCGGTCTAGATCACCCCACCTCCGCTATCTTTCCGCCGGCGCGCGATCTGCAGATCTCCCTGGCCATCTCGCGCGGCTCCCCGAAATATCTAACCGCGGCGGTTTTCCTCTCGTCTATATACTCGGGGAAGGCCTTGGCTAGGTTGTCCGAGGCGAGGCCGGTGTTCGTCAAGACAAATACGGGCTTCCCCATGGCGTAGCCCATGAGGACCTCTATCATTGTGCCGGCAGCCCCTCCGAACGCCGCCACGGCGTCAGCCGAGCGGACCAACATGACGCTCCGGCATCTGTACTCACACCCGGTCCTTATCCCCACGGCGCCCTCGGGGAGCTCCACGTCCTCCCTCTCTATGGGGAGGAGGGCGATCACCGCGAGGCCTCTCCTCAGCGAGGCGTCCACCACGCGCCTCATCAACCCCCAGTAGCCCCCCACGAGCACCACGGGCTTTGCGCAGGAGACAAGCTCGTCGAAAAACGCCTCTATCTTGGGGGCGAGCGCCTCCGAGTCGGTGCTGTGGGCCGCTACGGCCAGCTTCATGGATGGCTAAGTATACAGCTAATTAAGCATCAGCGCTAGGAGAACAACAGCCTGTACAGCGCGAGGCACTCCCTGGCCGTGAGGCCCTCGCAGGCCTTGCCCGGCTTGCAGAAGTCGGCTAGGCTCGTTATGAACCTCACGGCGTCCTCGGAGCGTTTGAAAAACGCAGAGGCGAATATGGCTCCGCTGTACGTCCTCTTGATTATCGTGGCGCCTAGATCCTCCAGAATCCTCGGGGCGGCCATGATCACCGGGCACGCGCCCCTCAGCGACAGCCCTATATCGACGCCGCCCTCGCATATATATAGGTCCATGTCCTTATTGGGCCCGACCAGATAGGCGTATATGCAGGCGCCCCTGAGGTCCGCGTCCAGCAACTTGGGCTCGACGAATTTGTACACGGCGTCGATAAGCTCGGGGGCCTTCCGCGACGTGCACTCAAAGGCCGCGAGGGCGTTTCCGTAGCCCTTCACCGAGAAGGCCGAGTTGCCGTACCTAAGGCTGATCGAGCTGCCGCGTATGCTTATATGGGTTAACCTCTGTCCCTCTATATTGCAGTAAACGGCCTTGAGCGTGGTGGCGCGCCATGAGAGCGCCCAGGAGGCCGCCAGCCCGGCCAACACAGCGGCCGAGAGGACGTAGAGCCCCTTGGCCCACGCGAAGGCGGCCAGGGCGAGGAATACCAAGAAGCCGCCGCGCTCCAAGAAAAAACGGTAGAAGCCCAGGGCCAGCCTCACGGAAAACTCGACTCTCGTTTATATATTTCTTGTTGCAAGGAACTTCTCGGCTCTCCACATATTGGCAACATCGAGGCGTATTTGATCGCATGACCTGGACGGCGCCGCGTGCGGCATGAAACGCGCCGTAGGCTCTGCGGCGTCGGGTCTATACGTAGCGATATGTAGGCGGCCGAGCCCTTCAGTCATAGCGGGCAAGTCGCCGGGCGGTGCGGCCTCAACGGCGCCTATGCGTCGAACATGCGCACATCCAGCGGGGGCAGATGGGGGGACCGATCCGCAAGCCGTCTCCATATCCGCCCCCTTGATCGCCTCCTCGAGGAGCCGTGGTCCTTCGAGACCCGACCGTGGCTATATCGATGCGGCCCTTCTCGCCGTGACGGCCCTATTGGATATCGCCGTAGCGCAGCTCGCCGGCGTCAAGCCCATCCGCGGGATGGAGCTGGGCGCCCGTGGGAGGCGCCCAACGCGACGACCGATGGTATATATTGCTGTGGGTTCGTTCTATTAATGCCCAAGGTCGGGAGGCAAGCCTTGTTGAGGAGAATCGCCGAGTTGGGCAGGAGGCTGTCTGGGCTGGGCTACGACGCCTACTACGTGACGAACCCCGAGAACATATTCTACCTCACGAACTACTTCTTCCTCCAGACCGAGCGGCCCCTGGCCCTCCTTGTCACGGCACGCGGGGAGCTGGCCCTGTTCGCGCCCATGGTCGAGTACGAGCACTTCTCGCTGAGGTCCGACCTGCCCGTTGAGGAGCATTACTACTTCGACTACCCGGGCGAGGTGCACCCCGTGAAGTTCATCGCAGAGAGGATCGGGGAGCTGGCGAAGAGGTGGGGCATAGAGTCCCTGGCGCTGGAGACGCGCGCCGGCGCCGCCGGGGGCTGGGGGTACAGCGGCCCGGCTCTGGCGGACCTCCTGGGCCAGCTGAAAACAGCCGTGGAGCCGCGGCTCGTCGAGGACATGCGGCTGATCAAGGACGACGAGGAAATAGCCTTGATAGAGGAGAGCGGCAGATGGGCCGCCAGAGGTCTCGAGATAGCGTCGGGCCTCATGGCCGAGGGGAGGTACGACTGGGAGGTGGCGCTGGAGGCCAGCCTCGAGCTCAGCAGAGAGATGAAGAAGGCCTTCGGCCAGGACTACATGCCGCTGAGGGAGTCGGTGCCCGGCTTCGTCGGCTTCAGGGGACAGATAGGGGAATACAGCTACTATCCCCACTCCATATCCGCTCCCCGTCCGTTCAAGAGGGGGGACGTCGTCGGGATCGGGGCGGGCCCCGAGGTCGGGGGATACTACAGCGAGCTGGAGAGGACTCTGGTGCTGGGGGGAGCAAGCCAGGAGGTCAGGAGGTACTTCGACGCCATGCTGGAGCTCAGACGCGCCGCGCTCGACGCCTTAAGGCCCGGCGCATCTGCCGCCGAGGTCGACAGGGCCGTGAGGGCGAGGGCCGAGCGGCTGGGCCTAGCGGAGAAGCTTAGGCACCACACGGGCCACGGCATAGGGCTGGGCTTCCACGAAAGGCCCTATCTGGACGTGGGGTCCGACGAGGTCTTGAGGCCGGGCATGGTGGTCACCGTGGAGCCGGGGATATACGTACGGGGGCTCGGCGGATTTAGGCACTCCGACACGGCCTTGATAACCGAGGACGGCTATAAGTTGCTCACAAAATACCCCGAGGATCTCGACGAGCTGATGGTATGAGCGATAGAGGCGCCCTCTACATGGCGCTGGCCTACATGGCGTTGCTGGCCGCGTGGGATGTCGCCTCGGCGTTTCTCCCCCCATCGGCGGCCGTGTACGGATTCGCCGCGCTGGAGACGGCCTTCTTCGCGTCGTTTAGATGGGTCAGGCGTAGGTACTCGAGCCGCGGCTTCTACAACGCGCTTCTGCTCTTCTTCATGTGGCTTATGGGCACGGTGTACCTATCGCCGTTTCTGGCCTCGGGCGAGGCCGCCTCGGAGCCCCAAGCCCTCTACAGAGGCGGCCTGCTGCCCGTACTGATGGTGGTCCTCACGCTGGAGGAGCCCGTGGTCTCGGAGTCGATCTTCAGAGGAATTCTATTCCAGCGGCTGTCGCCTAGAGGCAGGCCGCTGGCCTACGTGGCCTCGTCTCTGGCCTACTCCCTCCTGATAACGGCGCCGGACACCGCGGCCGAGGCGCTCACGGCGCTTCTCTACTTCCTGCTGGGGCTTATACTCGCCTACGCCTACGAGAAGGGCGGCTTCGCGTCGGCGTTGGCGATACACGCCATGTACTCCGTGCTGAACACAGCCTTTCTAGTCCTGTCGGTAGCCGTCTAGGGGCTCCGGCCGCCGCGCAACCGATTTATATAGAGAAAATGGAGACCATGTGGTCAGAATCACGCAGATATTGAGCCTCCCCCCGGAGACTCTGAACAGAATCCTCCTCCTGGGCGGGCCCGGGATAGGCAAGACCGAGATCACGGAGCAGTACGCCAGAGAGCTCGCCAGGAAGGAGGGCAGAACCTTCGTCGACCTGGATCTGCTGGACGATACGGCCGCCCGCAGGCTGGCCGAGGACTGCGAGGGGCATTTCGTCTATCTCAGGGTGGCGGCGCCCCATATATTCCCCGAGGACGTCTCTATCCCCAAGCCCATAGCCAGCGGCGACGTGATAGACTTCCTCACGCCGGTGAGGCTGAAGATACTGTCGAGATGCAGAGGCCTCTTCTTCATAGACGAGATGACGAACGTGAAGAGGGCCGACCAGAGGGTCTTCTTCTACAGCCTAGTGCAGGAGGGCAAGGCAGGCTGGAGCTGGAGGCTCTCCCCGGACGTGATAGTGGTGCTTGCCGGCAACCTGCCCTCCATGAGCGTGGACGCCGAGCCCCTCCCCGCCCCGTTGCTGAACAGGCTGACGGTCTTCAACGTGGAGCCGCCGACGGTCGACGAGTGGTGCGCATATATGGAGAGGAAATACGGCGATGCCTGGGAGAGAGCCGTCTGCGAGTTCCTTAAGGAAGGCCCATCCTTCCTCTTCGAGCCGCCTAAGGAGCCCGAGGGGCTTGAGGCGTACCCGACGCCCAGATCCTGGACGCGGCTGGCGGTCCAGCTCCACATACTCGGAGGCATCAAGGCGGACGAGGACCTAGTCGCCGAGGTGGTCTACGGCAATGTAGGCCGCTCCACGGGCTCCAAGTTCCTGAATTTCTACCTGTCTAGAGTACCCAAGGAGTTTTTTCGAAAGGCCTCTAGAGCTGTGGAGAACGTTTGACATAGAGCAGAAGCTGATTGCGGCGGGTCTCTACGCCAAGGCCCTCATAGACAGGTACCTATCGGGAGGCTCCATCGATCTAGCCCTGCTGGAGCATCTAGCCGACGAGGAGCGGGAGTTCTACGCATACATCTTGACCACGGCGGTGCGGACGTTCAAGGAGAGGGTCGGCATGCGGCGCGAGTTGCTCGAGGACTTCGCGAGCAGGCTACCGCTCAAGGTGAGGAAAGCCGCCGTGGGTCTGTGGCGGTAGCCACGGGAGACGCCGCGGGGACGGCGCCAATTTAATATAGATCAATCCCTATGTACGTGGAGCTGGGCCGTATAGGCGAGGAGTTTCAGAGGATTAAGGAGTACCTCATGTTGAGAGATCCGACTTACTACTTCCTCGTCATGTCTTTCCCCATAGGCTACTCCAAGGAGGTGCCTAAGAACGCCTACGCCATGTTCACCGGCAACACGATACTGGTCGGAGATCGCTTCTTCCAGCAGTCGCTCACCACGGAGAACAGGGCTGCGGTGCTTATGCACGAAGTCCTGCACGCCTACCTGGGCCACCTGGAGAGGGCCAGGGACCTCATGAAGATGGGCAAGGCCGAGGAGGCCATGGCCTTCAACGTGGCGGCAGACGTGGTCATTAACGAGAAGCTCGAGGCGGGCGGCTTCGAGGTGCCCTGGGATATGTTGAGGGCGGAACACGTCGGCGTGTCCAGGACCGCGGCCCTGAGGATGTCCGCCGAGGAGCTCGCGGCAAAGCTGTCGGGCCTATCCCGGAGGCAGCTCTTCAGGCTGTATAGACAGTCTTCGAGGATAGCCGAGGGCGAGAGGCAGGTCTCCAACTACGTGCCCATGAATCAGGGCTCGGAGGAGATCAGACAGGCCAGCGACCCCGGGGAGGTCAGGAGGATGCTGGAGAGGAGAGTGATGCGCATCAGGTCATATAGAGAGCCCGGCGTATCTCCCTCCGGCCACCTGAGGCATATAGTAGACGTGGATAAGCCCTCCCTGGACTGGAGGAGGCTTCTGAGGGTCGAGCTGGAGGAGGCCGTCGAGAGCCTGAGGGATCTACGCAAGCGTTGGTCCAGGACGTCCCGCAAGTCCGAGTGGTACCCCTCGAAGGTGGGTATGGGGCCCAACGCCATCGATGTATACGTCCTGCTGGACACGTCCGCGTCCATAGACGACGAAAAGCTGAGGAGGTTCGCCTCTGAGGTCTACGGCCTGTTGAGAGCCGGCGTCTCCAGAGTGTTCGTGATACCCTGGGACGCCAGAGCCTACGACCCCGTGGAGCTCAGACGCCCCGCCGACATAGAGAAGATAAAGAGGGGGCTGAGGGGCGGCGGAGGCACCATCCCCGACGAGGCCATCAAATACGTCTTGGCCAAGGCGCAGCGCAGATCCATCGTCGTGGTCCTCAGCGACTTCGAGCTCGCGGAGACGGCCGAGACCAAGAAGCTCTTCTCGGAGCTCGCGGCCAAACACAGGCTCATCTTGGTATCGGCCGGAAGAGGCTCGGTGAACTATCCAGGCACCTTCATCAAGATCTCCGACTGAGGCCCATCGCAACTTCAAAGCGTAGATGCTCAGCGCCGATCAGGTCGGCAAGGCTGCTTTCCGCGCCGAGACGCCTAAATTCCGGCCGCCCGCGGCCTCAACAAGGCCGTCCGTCGGCTCTGCGGGGCCTTCGGCTTGAAAGGAGGCGCCTAGACCAGCTGCAGCTCTATTTTGACGGTGTCGGGGACCTTTATCGTCATCAACCTCCTTATCACCTTGTCGTTGGCCTCTATGTCTATAAGCCGTTTGTGGATCCTCAGCTCCCAATGCTCGAAGGTGTGGTAGCCCTCGCCGGAGGGCGCCTTTCTGGTGGTGACCATCAGCCTCTTGGTGGGCAGAGGCACCGGGCCTCTCACGTCTACGCCCATCTTCTTGGCTATATCGACGATCTCCCTGGCAACACTCTCCAAGTCCGAGTAGCTCGTGCCGTACAGCCTGATCCTCACCTTCCTTCGCGCCACCATGCTCATGGCCTCCCGCCAGCTGGCCGTTTATAAAATTTTCCCTAGGGGCTCTAAAACCGACTATCTAGTTTGGATCTGGGCCGGCTTGACCTCTATCACCTGCCCTGCGGCGATGGTGCGGCCCATGTCGCGAAGCGCGAAGCGGCCCAGCGCCGGGAACTCGCTGAATTTCTCCACGACGACGGGCTTCAGCGGCTTCAGCTTCACCATGGCGACGTCGCCCTGCTTGATGAACTGCGGCTTCTGCTCTATGGTCTGGCCGGTGCGCGGATCTAGCTTCGACACAAGCTCGGTTATCTGGACCGGCACGGTGGCCGTGTGGACGTGCATGACCGGCGCATAGCCGGGCCCGATGGCGGTGGGGTGCCAGAGCACTATGACGCGCGCCACGATCTCCTCGGCGACCGTCGGCGGGTTCTCCACCTTGCCCAGCACGTCGCCGCGCCTCACGTCGTCCTTCTCTATGCCGCGCAGGTTGACGCCTATGTTGTCGCCAGGCTTGGCCTCCTCCAGCTTCATGTGGTGGGTCTCCAGGGAGCGGACGTCGCCCGCCTTCCCGGCCGGCATGACTATCACCTTGTCGCCGGGCTTTATCACGCCCGTCTCCACCCTGCCCACCACCACGGTGCCGGCGCCTGTGATGGAGAAGACGTCCTGTATCGGAAGCCTGAGCGGCTTCTCCACGGGCCTCTGCGGCGGCTCCAGCATGTCGAAGGCCTCCAGGAGGGTCGGGCCGTTGTACCAAGGCATGTTCTGCGACTTGGCCTTTATGTTGTCGCCCTTGACCGCGCTGACGGGTATTATGGGCACCTTGGCCGGGTCGTAGCCCAGAAGCTTCAACATCTTGACGACCTCGGCCTTTATTTGGTCGAACCTCTTCTGGTCGTAGTTGACAATGTCCATCTTGTTGACCGCAATCACCAGCTGGTTGACGCCCAACGTCTTGGCGAGGAATAGGTGCTCTCTGCCCTGGCCTTGAGGCCCTATGGCCGTCTCGAACTCGCCCGGCCTAGCCGATATCACGAGCATCGCCGCGTCGGCCTGGCTGGTGCCCACGATCATGTTCTTTATGAAGTCGCGGTGCCCCGGCAGGTCTATTATGGTCAGGAAGTACTTGCTGGTCTCGAAGCCGACGTGGGTCGCCTCGATGGTCACGCCCCTCTCGCGCTCCTCCTTGAAGCGGTCCAGTATCCAGGCGAAGGCGAAGTCCTCCTTGCCCATCTTCTTAGCCATCTCCTCGATCTCCTTGAAGCCCTTCTCGTCCACGTAGCCGGTCTCGTAGAGCAGTCGGCCGGTCAGAGTCGATTTGCCGTTGTCCACGTGGCCTATCACGGCCAAGTTCAGGTGGGGCTTCTGCAACGCCGAAGGCTTGGGGTTCAATATTATCGACGGCATGGCGACTCTAAAGTGGCTATATTTAAGCTTTATACCAAGATATCGGCGGCCGGATTACTTAACGCAAGCGACCTCCACGTCGGCGAGCGCCCCAGCCGTCTCCATGGCCCCTGCGCGGCTCGGCGCAAAACCTATAAGGAGCTGCGTGGCGGCTCATCATGAGGGAGGTGGTCTACACGAGGGCGGCGCCGGAGCCCATCGGCCCCTACAGCCAGGCCGTGAAGGCCGGCAACCTCCTCTTCGTGTCCGGGCAGATACCCGTCGACCCCAAGACCGGCGACGTGGTCAAGGGCGGGATAAGGGAACAGACGCGGCAGGTCCTCGAGAACATAAAGGCAGTGCTGGAGGCGGCCGGCTACGGCCTCTCGGACGTGGCCATGGCCTTCGTGTTCCTCGCAGACCTCTCACTCTTCGGCCAATTCAACGAGGTCTATGCCGAGTACTTCAGGGAGAAACCGCCGGCGAGGGTGACGGTGCAGGCCGCCGGGCTTCCGAGGGGCGTATTGGTTGAAATAGCCGTGATCGCTGTGAAGCAGTGAGGAGGACCCGCAACGCAGATGGGTGAAGAGGAACTGGGCGCCGAGCTCTTGGTCTCGTCAAGCGGAGGCAATCCCTTCAGAGTGCTGGTCGTAGGCCCCCCGAAGGCAGCCGCCGCGGCGGCGAGACGCGTCGGAGGAGTCGCAGTGTCTAACTTCCTGGACGTGCCGCCCGAGGTCTATGAGGGGATCTACGCGGTGCATGCGTCCGGCGATCTATCTCCGCTCCTAGCCGGCGCCCGGGTCGTGCTCTACATAAGGGGGCCGGTCCCCCCGCCTGCGGGCACGCGCCTGATAGTTCTGACGTGCTCCCGGGATCCCCTCTGCGGCGAGGCCGACTGCATATGCGGAGGAGCGCTGAGGATCTAGTGCTCACGACAGCCGCGGCGAGGTTCGGCGTAGAGGCGTGCGCAGACCTTCTGGAGGCGGTGGCTGACAGGGCGGATCCCATATACCTCCCGATACCGACGGAGATCTGCGAGGGGGCCTTCGTCGACCTGGGCGCGTTGGGGTGGCTGTTGGAGCCGCTCCTCGACTTGTACCACCACGCGCCGGGCAGATGGCTCTGCTACGGCTCGCTCGACGACTTGAGGAGAAGGGCGTTGGCCACCGCCAGGCTGGCCGGGCTCGTGGTTAGGGCCAAGGTGTTCGGCTCCGTCGATCTGCGCCGGTGGGATTCGCTATTTGCCCTGCCGCCGCAGGAGCCGCCGAGGCCTTCGTTGGCCATAGGCTACTGGGGCAGGGACTCGGTGATATGCGGCGCGCCCGTGCCCACGCCCCTAGAGCTCGCCTCAGCCTTCTGGGCCGAGCTGGACGGCGCACAGAAGCGGGAGCTCGTCGAGTATATAGTGGAGTATATAGATCTCCTCCTGGCCAGTATAAACATGGACGAGGCCTACTCCAAGCTCCTGTCCCACGGGCGCTACCTCCGCTTCGCTGACGAGGTCGTTCACCGCGTGGGAAATAGAAAGCACGACGTCGTTCCCACGTGGTTTCCAGAGAATTCGACTTAAGCCCCCAGGCACAGCCGGGCATGATCCGAGAAAAAATAAGGACAATAGCAATAATAGCAGTACTGGGGCTGGCGGCGCTGGGGGCGCTGGCCCTAGGCGCCTCTACACAACAGCAGACGTGTCCCCCCGACGTGGAGGTCAAGTGGTACGCGCTTGTGAGCTATCTCGCCTACGCCTCGGGCCAAAGCCCATCCCAGCTAATAGCGGAGGCCCAAGCCTCCGGCAACTTCACCGTGGAGATATCGGGGGGAGTCGAGCTCACGGTGCCCTACTGCTCGCTGAACGCCACCTTCCCCAACGGGACGAGGGCGTTCTTCGCGCCGGCTGTCGGCGTCGGCGAGCTCAAGAAGCTAGGGCTCAACGTGACTCAGGCTAGGGCGGTCTTCCAGAGGCTCCAAGAGGCCAGGCGGGAGGCGCTGGCCAATCTAAGCAGATATCTAAAACCCATAGAGATAATGGGGCTCGACGAGGCGGCTCTAGCCCTGTCGCGCGACAAGGGCTATAGGGAGGCCGCCGAGGCCAACGCGAACGCCTCGGCCGTCTTGAGGGCGCTCGCGGACGTGCTGGCTAGATCGGGCGTCGGCGGAGCTCTGGTGGGCGAGGTTCTCAACGCGAGCGAGGCGCACCGCGAGGTGGCCTCAGCGCTTCGGCTTATAGGAGAGGCCGGCGGCCTCGCCGGGATTAGGGCCGGCGTAGCCGCGAACCTCAGCGCAGCGATCGCCAGCGACAGCGGCTATCTCAACGCGTCGGCCGCCATGGAGGAGCTCGCGGGCAGGCTGGACGTATTGGCGCGCGCGATCGCCGCAGTAAATTCCACGGTGGCCGGGCGCCTGGCGCACGAGGCCCGGCTTCTCAACAGCTCCGCCAGCGCCCTAGCCCTCATCGGGATCCAGGGAGGTATCCGCGGCATAGATGCAAACGTCGCGGAGGACGTGGTCGCGGCGCTCAACGGCACCTACGGCATCCAAGACGCTCTGGCGCGCGCCGAGCTGGCCGTGAAGGCGCTCAACGCAACTCTAGCTCTGCTCAGGAGCGTCAACGCCAGCCCGGTCGCCGTGGCGTCCGTCGAGGCGGCCGTCGAACGCCATGAGAGGGCCCTGGGCGTATTGAGGGCGCTTGAGGGAGCCGGCGGATACGCCGGAGTTGTCGACGGGATATACGGCGCAGTTGCGGGCGTCCAGCCGCTGAGCCCGCAGATAGCCATGTTATGCATCGATCTGAACGTCACCCAGCTACTCGCCGAGTACGGGAAGGCGGGCCTGGCCAACACGTCCAAGCTCCTGTTGAGATACCAGACCTACTGCGAGGTGGCCAAGCTGTTGGACTGGAGCCGCTACGTCGGCAAAACCCACAGAGGTATATACATCCCGATGCAGCAGATCCAGGCGATAGTCCAGTCCTTGAGGTCGTATATTAACAGCTACGGCGGCAAGGCACTCCTCCAGAACGACGCACTCCTCAGAGAGCTGCTGGAATATATAATCAGCTTAGAGCGCGGCGCTGGGCTTCCGACAACCGCCATCGGGATGGGCGGCTCGGCCGCGGGCTCCGTCGGCATATCTATCGGCGGCATGTCTGGATCGATAGGCCTCGGCGGCAACGCGACGGGCTCTGTCGGCTCTTCCGGCGGCTCGGCTGGCTCCATGGGCGGCTCGGGGGCCGGCTCGGGCGGCATGGGCGGCGGTAGGCCATGATCTTGCTGAACTTGACGATACCGCCGCTCCTTTTCATAGTGCTGACGCCGGCGGCCATGTCCAACGTCAGCATGCCGGCGCCCAACGCCTCTGCGATAGCCGCCTTCTCAGCCAACGGCACCTCCCTCCCGGCTCTGGCCTACGGCGGCAGGATCTACGTACTGCAGGATTGGGCCCCCGCCTATGTGGAGTACGTCCCGGCCTACGCCAACGCCAGCGGGGTCTACTCCATCGCGCTGAGCCTCGACCAGAAGGCGCTTGTGGTGGCGCCGCCGGGCATAATGCCCCAGAGCATATCGGGAAGCTACGAAATACTCGCCGTCAATAGCACGGGGACGTATATAGAGGTAGGGCCCGGCAGCGTGTCGCTGTCTTACTACGCGATAAGGCTCTCCCTAGCGCCGGCAACCCCAACAAGCTCGACGAGCACAACCTACACATCAAGCAGAACCTACACATCAACGACGACGCAGTCTGTATCAGTTGCTCAATCAACTACACAGGCAACACAGTTATCTGGTCTAAACGCTATATATATAACCATTATAGTAGTGATTATTATAATAGCTATATTACTACTAATTAAAAAGAAATAATAAAAAATATTTTAAATAAATTTTTAATATAATTTATAATATAATAACTAGGCCTATGGATCGGTTCAAACCCCAGCGACGCCATACATCGTCGTTACAACTCTCCTAAGACCGGCCGAAGAAGTCCGGCTACCGGAAGAGCTGCGGGAGTCGGCATGCAGGACTAGAGCAATACATCAAGCCGGGAAAATCGCCGAGGATTCCTAATTGGTAAAGGACACGGCACCCCGCCGCGGCTGGATTCGCCGCCCCATTTTGAATTGATGGATCGAGCTTAGCCGGCTATGGAGCCGATATGCCGCACATCCGATATACGGAATCGACTACAGTGTCCGGTCGGACTGTGCAGACGATAGCCGGAAGAGCTAGCCGGATGGACCGGCCGGGATTTGAACCCGGGATCTCCCGCGCGCCAAGCGGGCCTAAGGGAATGCTTTCAATCCTTCCGCTAGACTACCGGCCCTTTACATATATTTCTAGTGGTTTTTAAGCTTTTCCCCATTCTGCATCCAGCGTCAGGCGCCGATCGGGCGCTATGCCGGTATGACCCGCACGCCGAGGCTATTAGGCGAGGACTGCCGGCAGCGCCGTGTGGTTATTCGCCGGCCTTGAGTCTCTGGAGCGCATCCCTGGCCTTGTCTAGATGCCAGAGCAGCTCGTCCAGCTCCTCCTCGGCGAGATCCGCGTTCCACCTCTCAAAGAGGAGCTCCAGGGCCTGGGCTAGGTAGTGGGCCGCCGGCCAGTAGGGGTGGTGCTCGGCTACGCCCGATAGAAGCGACGAGATCTCTCTGGCGCGCCGTAAAAGCGCGGAGGAGACGTCTCCGGAAAACTCGCTCATTCGGACTCGGCGGCCTGGGCCGTGGATGCGGCGTAGACCACCTTCCTCCTATAGTTCCGCGAGTTGCGCCTCCGCGGCGTCAGATTTTTCTTGGGCTTCGGCGGAATTTTCGGCGTCTGGGATCTGACCTTACCCGCCTTGGTCAAGCTACCGTGGGACGGCATATGCCGACCCCCGTATCGCTATTTAAGCTTAGCGCCGGCGTCGGTCGGGCCTCGATATACCGCAACCAATATATTTCCAGACGGAACTATTGGACGTGAGGCTGTACATAGCGGCGTCTCTGGCCATCGCCATATACCTGCTGTACGCCCTGCACGTCAACTCCCTGGGCGCCGCGCTGTCGGTGGCGGAGGCGTCCCTCGCGCTCGGCTTCGGCCTTGCCGTCTCCCTAGTGCCTCTGGTCGGCCCCGTCCTATATGCCGAGGTGGTCGCCTTGGCCCAGTCCTCGACCGGCGTCGTCCTGCCGCCGGTGCTCTACGTGGCTCTGTCCTGGCTCTCGTTCGCCCTCTCCGTGATGTCGACGGCGTTCCTCGCCATGTATTTCCTCCAGATGGGGAGGTGGGCCGCCAAGAGAGCATTTAGGTTTCTGCTCTGCTGGTAGCCGCAACGCCGTGTACGCAACGCGGCCTAGCCGTCGGTCGCGCTATGGATACTGGCCCGAGCGACGCGTTTTCGGCATACGCGTAAATTCATGCGGACAACGCGTCCCCTTAGGCTGATGGACGAGACCGGTGGGCGTGAAG
>JGI20129J51889_1000051_pt1 | contig 31038 bp, 28 predicted proteins | sample MonGeyMetagenome_FD_51889 | JGI IMG/M metagenome (IMG submission 51889)
CGATCAAAGGTCTCAGAGGTCCTGGAACAGGCTTTCCCTGTCCGATAGGTCTATTAATATATTCTCTAATATCTGCCGGATATTTTGTCAACAGATTAATCACTTTGGCATGATCAATGACGCTACCGCCTCCAATAGCTATGATCCCATCAAAATCTTTGTCTCTAGCCCATTGAGAAGCTCTGACCATAGACTCATCTGTAGGCTCAATCTCTATATCATGATAAACAATTGTTGATACACCATATTTCTCAATATTGTCGATAACTTTTTTCACAGAAGAAAGCTGAATCAAATTATTGTCAGTTATCACAAGAACTTTCTTAAGACCAAGTCTGGAAGCTTCGAAACCGACTTCCTCACTAGCTCCTATCCCAAATTTCATTCTCACAGAGTCTATTGAAAAGACTCCTTCATTAATATATGTGTAGAAGACCATTTTATAATCCCTCTTTAATCTAGATGTTTAGGAGCCTTAGGATATTTCTTCCAAAGATCAGGATCATGACTTATTACAAGTTTGACATTAGGTCTCCTACTCCATAGTTTAAGAAGCTTCACTCCTCTCAGAAACTCTTCGTAATTGCCTAACAGCCATCCTTTAGATTCTACATCAAGCTCCTTGGGTAGATGTAGAAAATCGCCTGTGAACACATAAGTGTTTCCATTATCGGTAGTTACTTTTAGAACAATACTTCCAGGAGTGTGTCCTCCGAATCTATATAACTCAACTCCTGGCAACAACTCTAGATGTTCATCAGGAAAAGCAAATATGTTAGCACCTCTCAGAGACTCTATGTCTTGAGGCACATAAGCACCTGTTTTTCCAAGCCACATCATATATAATGCATGTTTAATCTCTCTCTCATGCATAACATAAAGAGGATTATGATCTCTCAGCTTATACGCCTGACCAGCATGATCAAGATGTAGATGTGTGAATACCACGAAATGAATATCCTCCAGCTTATATCCTGCAAGTTTAAGCTGATGCTCGAGATGATTCTCTTCAGTAAGCTTGGTCATTGGAAAAACATTCCAAGAACCTCTTGGCCAGATCTTCTCAGCCTCTGGATGACTACCTGTATCCATTAGAATGATCCCATCTTTATGTTCTATCAAAGCTCCTGTGACAGGAATATCAACCCATTCAGCAGCCTTTGGAAAACCTCTCTCAGATATCACAGAAGGGTCTGGAATAAACCATCCCATTTCACCTGATAGAACCCCATAATCTAATAAATATATTTTTTTAACACCTATGGACATGATAATCACTTGAGTATTAATATTTTTCAACAAATTTATATTTTTATGCCTATCAAATTTAAAGCTGATATTAAGCTATTCTCAGAGAGGCGTTTTTAATTATTGATTTCAAATAGATTCTCGAGGGTTCTTCATAATGAGTCTTCCAATGATCAGAAATATAACAATAATTTTGAGCGACAAGACTGTTAAGACATGTAGAAGAGTTGATTCTAAGAGTTTCTCATGTGAGGTTGCTGAGTTAACTATTAGATCTTTTGGTCGTGATTATAAAGGTCTTCTAAGTGTCTCTCTGAAAAATCTTGAGAATATAGATATTGATAACATAATTGTCTCTCTTGATCTTGGCGATGTAAAAAATGTTCTGGGTCTCACTCTTAATCCTATGACTATTGATCAGGAGCTTTATGGCAGAGCATTTAGATATTATGATCTTCTTGCAATAGACAGATCTCCCGACGTCTCTCCTCCTTCTGATGACATGATTTATCCTTATAAACTTGATGAGATTGATTATGAAGAGTTTCTTAGAAGAACGCCTTGCTGGTCTTATCCTTATATATCTAATGATTTTGCTCCATACACAATATTTGCTTTAGTAAGATTAGAAGGATCCTATCTGTCTTTAGCAGCTGTCCCAGGCATAGAGACAATATCATATCTGTGGAGAGGTTTTTCTCTCAAGATCTTGTGTGGAAAAGTTTTTAAAGATCTTGGTGAGAACATAGTTCTTTTATATGGCTATTCTGAAGATCCTTATAAAGCTATTGAGAAAATGTTTGACATAGGATTTGAAAAAAGAGTCTTCTACTCAAGATCCTCTAAGAAAAAGCCTGATTTCATGAGATATCTAGGTTGGTGTAGTTGGAATGCTCTTCAGACCGAGGATCTTTCTCACAAGAATATTATAAAGATCTTGAGAAGAATATATGAGAGAGGTCTTAAAATAGGTTTTGTGATTATTGATGACGGCTGGCAGAAAGAGATTGTCAGAAATAACATGAGAATTCTAAAAGATCTTTCTCCTGATGAGAGAAAATTTCCTAATGATTTCGAGGCGGTCATAAAAGATCTGAAGTCTCTCGGTGTTAGACATGTCGGCCTTTGGCACACTATAAATATTCATTGGGGAGGTGTTGATGAAGATTTTCTAAGAAGATTCGGAGGAGGCTTTATAAAAACATTAAAAGGCTCATATGTCCCAGATCCTGATTATTCTGAGGCTTACAATCTCTATGGAAGACTGTTTAAGATATTCAGAGACAAAGGGTTCGATCTTCTGAAAATAGATAATCAATGGATCGTCGCAGAAATTTATAGAGATTATTGCGTCTCTAAAGCATCAAGAAATATTCAACATGCTATTCAGAACGCTTCGGAGATCTTATCTATAGATATTCTAAATTGTATGTCTATGACTCCTGAGAACTACACTAATTATTTCAATAGTAATGTTATGAGAAGCTCTATAGATTATATACCTTTCTGGAGGCTAGGCGCAAAACTTCATCTGTTATATAACGTGTATAACTCATTGTTCTTCTCAAAAATTGTCTATCCAGATTATGACATGTTTATAAGCTATGATCCTTATGTGATACCTCATCTCATAACGAGATTAGTAAGTGGAGGACCTATCTATATTACTGATAGAGATCCTGAGAAGACAAACATAGAGCTTTTGAGAAGAATAGTTTTGTCAGATGGAGAGATAATCAGAGTAGATGAGCCTGGGCTTCCTACGAGAGATATATTATTCAAAGATCCTTATAACAACAATGTGTTGCTAAAGATCGTGGCGCCAATTAAATGGGCCTGGGCTGTTGCAATAGTCAATATAAATAGGAGAGGAGATATGATCAGAGAGTTTTTCTCGATAGATCTGCTTCCGAAAGATCCTGGCTATGATGAATATGTGTTTTATAAAGTGTTTAGTGGTGAGAAAAAATTTATGAGAAGAAATGATCATGTTGAGATAACGCTTAAAGAGCTTGAGGGAGAGCTGTTAATATTATCACCAGTTGAAGAAGACATTGGCGTAATAGGCGTCGTTGATTATCTGCTTCCTCCATATCCAATAGAGGTTGTGGAGAGATTCAGAAGAATAAGATCTTTAGTGAGAGGAAGATTATTATATTATTTCAAAGGATCTTTCTATGAGAAATATATTGAGCCTACAAAGATCATAGAATTAAGCTCACTTTAAGTCTCAGCTTTTTCTGAGAACATATATTGCGCTGTCTCTATTATAAGCATCAGCATATTCATATGAGTATTTGAAAGGATCCCATCTTAAATATATCATCTCATCTATTTCAAATCCTGCCTCATTAATTGCATAAAGGATCTTGTCTTCACTATAGATAGGATATGAAGTGTCTTCAACACCTATTATCTCTCCACGATCATTCTCAACCTCAACTCTATACTCGTATACCAAAGATCCGTTGAATTCTTTATATAAACTTTTTCTAAGATATGCATGATAAACTCTTCCATTAATTCTCACATCAATTTTCTCAGGCTCATCATATATACCATAGTTATAGTCAAATATGAACAAACCTTTCTCTCTAAGATTCTCTCTAATATTTCTCAGAACCTTTATAATATCATTTAATCTGAATATTATTATCAAACCGAATGCATAACCTGCATCAAAATAATCTATGAATCCTCCTTCAAGAACATTATATAATTTGAACGGAAGATTCTTCGCCTCATTAACTCTCCAGTCTCTAATATCAGTAAGCAGAACATCAAAACCTTTTTTATATAATAATAGTCCGTGTCTGCCTACTCCACATCCATATTCAACAACTTTTTTAACATTATGTCTTCTGAAGACTCTGGTAAGGATCTCTGTCTCAAAGACTACTCTATGCCATGGTACATAAAGTTCTGCATATATCTCTGGAGGGATCTCAGTTTTCCATGAAAAAGTTTATCCCCAAAATCTTCGTGAATATATTAAGTTTATAAATTTACCATATGAAACATCTGATTGAAATATTTCTAGATCTATGTTTAACATAGTTTTATATCGTCTAAGACATTTTATGTCTGGTGGCAATATGTCTTCTTATGAGGAGGAGTTTAGAGAGCTCAGCTATCCAGATGCTCCTAAGATAGTTGTGAGACCTCCAGGACCTAATTCTCTGAAGATTCTTGAGAGACAGTCAGAGCTTGAGACAAAAGCTCTTATATATCCTAAAGTCTTTAGATTTGCTATTGAGTCTGCTAAAGGAGCTACTATAAAAGATGTTGATGGAAATTATTATGTCGATTGGATCGCTGGGATCGCTGTTTTAAATGTTGGTCATAACAATCCTTATGTAGCTAAATATGTTAGACAACAGATGGATAGATACTGGCATTGGATGTCTGAGGTTCCCACAGAGTTTAGAATAAAAGCTCTTGAAAAGATCCATAGCATACTTCCACAAGGTCTGAGGGGAAACGCTAAGATCCTTACTACAGTGACTGGTGCAGACGCTTGTGAAGCCGCAGTATCAATCGCTAGATGGGTCTCTGGAAAAAACGGCATAATAGCTTTTGACGGAGCATATCACGGTGTTCATCTAGGTGCAGTCATGCTTACTGCGAAAAAGAGTCTTCTGAAATACTCTGGAATGCCACTTATAAACGTTTTGAGAGCACCATATCCATATCCATATAGATGTCCTTTTAAAGTTGAGAATGAGATTGAATGTGCTTATCGTTCTCTAGAGTTTATAGAACATCTTATAAAAGATCCTTATAGCGGCGCAGGTGAGATTGCTGGAATATTATTTGAGCCTATACAGGGAGAGGGAGGATATATTGTTCCACCAAAAGAATTTGTGAAAGGTCTGAGAGAGATAGCTGATAAATACGGGATCTTGTTAATAGCTGATGAAGTTCAGACAGGAGTTGGAAGAACCGGAAGATGGTGGGCAGTAGAACATTTCGGAGTGACTCCAGACATAATGTGTATATCAAAAGCTATTGGAAACGGCATTCCAATATCATTTGTTGCATATAGAAAAGATCTTGATGAGAAACTTGAAGAAATGTTTCACCTCGGAACATATAGAGCAAACCCGCTGGGGCTTGCCGCTGCCACAGGCGTGATAGAATATATAGAGAGCAGAAAACTACTTGACAGAACACTTCTACTAGGAGAACATGCGTTGAGAAGATTCAAAGAATTAGAAGAGAAATACGAGTTCATTGGAGACGTCAGAGGAGTAGGCTTTATGATAGGAATAGAGATAGTTAAAGATAAAAAAAGCAGAGAGCCAGACCCCTCTAAAGCAGACGCTATAAGAAGAGAATTATTCACAAGAGGAGTATTAATGCATACATGCGGCCACTATGGAAACGTCCTTAGATTCATGGCTCCACTAGTAATAACTAGAGAACATCTTGACAAAGGGATCGACATTTTCGAAGAAGTTATGAAAATCTTTAAATAATTTTGTCTCGAGACGTATCAGATCCTTAAAATAATCAGGTCATTATATAGCATAACATTCTTCTCTTATCCTTTCTAAGAGATTTAATGAAGAAGAAGATCTTTAAAAATTTTTTAATTGATACATAGAAAATTATCTTTGGAGATTTTTGTTGAGAGATGAGAGACTTATAGTTGTAGCTTTGGGAGGCAACGCTTTTCAGTCTAGAGGTGATAGAGGAAGTCCTAGAGAGTATTGGGCTAACGCGTATAAATCTGCTGAGATTATTGTTGATCTTGTTGAGCTGGGTTATAAAGTTGTTGTTACACATGGGAACGGTCCTCAGGTTGGTGTTATTGATGAATGGATGTTTCTAGGCCTCAAGATGAAGGGTCTGCCTCCTATGACTCTTGATATTGCAGGGGCAATGAGCCAGGGGTGGCTGGGCTATATTCTTCAACAGGCTGTTTATAATAAGCTTGTTGAGAGAGGTCTTCTGAATAAAAGGGTTAGAGGTGTTGTGTCTCTTATTACTCAGACGCTTGTTGATAAGAATGATCCTGATTTCAAAGATCCTAGCAAATATATAGGTCCTTGGTATGAGAAGGAGGAGGCTGAGAAGATGTCTAGAGAATATGGATGGATTTTTAAACAAGATCCTAGGGGAGGCTTCAGAAGAGTCGTCCCATCGCCAGATCCTATTAGACAGATAGAGCTTGAGGCGGCCAAGACTCTTATAAACAATGATTTCATTGTGATCTTAAGCGGCGGAGGAGGGGTCCCTGTATATATTAATGAGAGAGGATTTTTAGAAGGTGTTGAAGCAGTTGTAGATAAAGATCTTGCTGCTGAGAGGATCGCCACAAGCATCAGAGCAGGAATTCTAATGATATTGACAGATGTAGACAAAGTCTATCTAAATTATGGCAGACCAGATGCAAAGCCTATAGACATAATGACGCTCAGCGAAGCCAAGAGATATTATGCTGAAGGTCACTTCAAGCCTGGAAGCATGGGTCCTAAGATTCTTGCAGCAATAAGATTTATAGAGAACGGAGGTTTAGAAGCTATAATAGCTCATCTAAACAAAGCTAGAGAGGCTGTTGAAAAAAGATCTGGAACTAGAATTGTTCCAGACCATATTTTAAAGACCTAGATAAGATCTTTTTATCACAGGATTCTCAAGAAGCTCTAAGGAAGATCCTGACATGACTATCGAGCCGTTCTCAAGAACATATGCTCTCTCAGAGATTGATAACGCGGCATAAACATTTTGTTCTGCTATTAAAATAGTTATCTTCTTCTCTCGATTGATCTGTGATATTGCATCAATAAGATGATCAACAATTTTAGGAGCCAGACCTAGTGAGGGCTCGTCTAACATCAATATTCTCGGTCTCGCCATAAGCCCTTTTGCTATAGCAAGCATCTGTTGCTCACCGCCGCTTAAAGTTCCGGCCAGCTGTCTTCTTCTCTCTCGTAAGACTGGGAATAAACTGTATACAAACTCCATATCTTTACGTATCTCATCTACATCTTTCCTCAGAAAAGCTCCCATCTCAAGATTCTCTTCTACACTCATCTTAGGAAAAAGCCCTCTGCCCTCTGGAACAAGTATTATCCCCATGGAAGCTCTTACATATGGAGGCTCATGATCAATTCTTTTATTCTCTAGATAAATTGCTCCGCTAGATGTCTTCAACAGACCTGCTATTGTTTTTAAAGTAGTTGTCTTGCCAGCTCCGTTAGGACCTATCAAAGCTATGATCTCTCCATGACCAGCCTCTAGACTTACTTCTTTAAGTATCAAAGCTTTGTCATAGAAGACCTTGATCTTATCTACTTTTAACAGCAAATCTCTCACCTAGATAAGCTTTCACAACCTCAGGATTAGAAACCACATCCTTAGGATCTCCCTCAGCAATAACTACTCCACTATTTAAAGCAATTAATCTCTCTGATAAATTCATGATCACTCTCATATTATGTTCAACAACAACCACTGTGGTTCCGTTCTCATGTATATCCTTTATTAATCTGATTATATCATCTATCTCAGCTGTGGTAAGTCCTCCTGTAGGCTCGTCGAGAAGAAGAATCTTCGGTTTTAAAGCTAATGCTCTCCCGATCTCAAGTTTCTTCTTCTCACCATGTGATAATGAGTCTGCTGAGACATCTTCTCTATGTGAGAGACCTATCATCTTCAGTATCTCTCTGGCTTCTCTTATAATCTCTCTCTCAGAAACTCTGCTCATAAGCCCGTGTCTCATGTAAAGAGCTACACGTATATTATCTAAGACATTCATCCCCATGAAAGGTTTTACAAGCTGAAAAGTTCTTACAACACCTCTCTTCACCATCTCATGTGGAGAAAATCCTGTCACATCTTCTCCAGACAGAATTATTCTGCCTTTATCAGGTTTCAGAAAACCTGTGATGATATTGAAAAGAGTCGTCTTGCCAGAGCCGTTCGGACCTATTATACCTAGAAGCTCTCCTTTAAAAACTTTTATATTTATATCTCTCAGAGCAATTATTCCTCCAAATCTCTTCCATATATCTCTAGTCTCTAGAACAACTTCTCTACTCATTTAAGTCTTCACCTCACCAACAATCTCTTTTGAGACAGTTTTTCTCTGCACTAAATTTCTGATGAGATAACCGTATACGCCTCCTGGAAAGAATCTTATTATTAATATGATGAGTGCACCATATATGAGAAGTCTATATTCGAGCAACGGCCTCAGAATCTCTGATACAAACATTAGTATGAAAGCTCCTATAGAAGGGCCTATCACAGTTCCGGCGCCTCCCAGCAAAACCATTGATAATATAGCTATAGACTGACTCAGAGATGACATATCTGGATTCACATATCTTATGTAATGAGCATAGAACCCTCCAGAAACTCCTGCTATAAATGTTGAGATCATATAAACAGATATTCTATATAAAGAAGTGTTTATTCCAACAGCTTTTGCGGCATCCTCATCTTCTCTCATAGCCACGAGAATTCTTCCATATCTTGATGAAGTCAACATCCACAAAATATATAATATGATTATATAGACTGTCAACATAAGATAATAATATGATGTTCTACTACTAAAATCTATGAGGCCTGCTCCTGGAAGAGGAGGGATGTTAGGGATCCCTAGAGGTCCTCTTGTTATGAAATCTAGATTTATAAGAAGCAGATAAACTATCACTCCAAAACCTAATGTTGATATAGCTAGATAAGGTCCTCTAAGTCTTAATGCTGGAATACCCATGACAAGTCCTGTCAACATTGATGCTACTCCTCCAAGAGCTACTCCAAGCCATGGGGAGAGACCTATGTTTATTGATAATAATGTTGAGGTGTATGCTCCTACAGCATAGAAGGCGGCATATCCTAATATTAAAGATCCTGTGTATCCAACCAAAAGATCAAGGGCTGACGCAAGGATCGCATTGATAAATGACAGTATCATTATATGAATAATATATTGATTTCCTGATAATGGTATCAAAACAAATATAATGATCAGCAGAATAATATATGCGATATTATTGAGAGACGACATCCTCATTATTAGTCACCTTCCTAAAATACCCTGTGGTCTTATCCAGAGGACTATGATCATTATTAAAAATCCTATGACATCTCTATATGCAGTCCCTATAAATAATCCTCCTAAATTCTCGATGACTCCAAATAGAAAACCTGCGTATATAGCTCCCATGACGTTTCCCATGCCACCTAATATCACTACAGCAAATGCCTTTGCAACCATGTCGAGACCCATGTTAGGATATAAATTGAATATAGGTCCTACAACGCCTCCGGCTAATCCTGCCAGTGTTAATGATATGAACATTGTTATATCATAGATCTTCCATATATTGATTCCTACAAGCATTGCTGCAGAAGGATCTTGAGAAACAGCTCTTATAGCCTTTCCTATTCTACTTTTTCTCAAAAAAATATAGAGTGTTGAAAGCGATATTAATGCTATGAGAAGTGCCAAGATCCTTGGAGCTCCTATACTTAAAAAACCTATTTTAATAACAATATCAGTCATGATTGTATAAACTCTGATAGGGATAGGCTTCCATATTACTAAAACAAGATCTACTATAAGAATTGAGAGACCTATCGTCATGAGAATAAAGTTAAGATCTTGAAAATAAAACATTGCAGTTCCTCTAGCTCTTACAACCGCCTCATAAAGAGGTTTTATAAGTATCTTGTTGAGAGCCACACCTAATAAACCTACGATTAATGCTGCAACAAACATTGTTATATAAGGATCTGTTTTAAGATAATTTGATAAAGTATAAGTCAGATAAGCACCTAACATATAGAATTCTCCATGAGCAAAATTGCTGAATCTCATGACACCAAATATCATAGTCAGCCCTACCGCGACCATTGCATAGATCCCGCCTAAGACTAGACCATATATAATCTGTTCGATTAAAAGCTCTGTGGAGACCAGATTTCATCACCATATAAAAAATTGAAAAATTAGCTTGTTTGAAGAATCTTGTTTAGAGGTATGTAATCTCCTTGTTTATCTGTTGGTGGATATAATATGACTCTGCCTAGACCATTCACTCCATCTTTAACTCTCTGAACTTGAACAATTAATACTTTAGTCTGTGCCTGACCTTTGTCGTCAAAATATATTCTTCCTTGAACACCTTCAAAATCAAGTTTTCTCATAGCATCAGCTACAGCATCAGGATCTAATTTGCCAGCTTTTTCTAAAGCATATTTCAGAGCATATATAGCATCATAAGTTCCCGCAGCATACATAGCAGGAGTTCTGCCCCAGCGTTCTTTGAAGCTCTTGACAAACTCAGCAGCCTTAGGCCTAGGGGTTGTCGCCTCGAAATAACTCACATGAACAAGTCCGAGAGCGTTCTCACCGGCGAGCTGTAAAAACTCGTCCTGTGCGACACCGCCTAACATTATAAACTGTTTCACTAATCCTATCTCTCTAGCCTGTTTCAATATGTTTGCGGCATCATTTGTGTTTGAGACTGCAAATATTATGTCAGGATCTGCAGCCTTTATCTTTGATAGCTGAGAGTAGAAATCTGTTGATCCTAAGGTGTAATATTCTTCAGCAACTTTCTGAACGCCTTTAGAAATCATTACGCTACTAAATATCTGAACACCCTCCTTCCCATAATCAGTGTTCTCAGCTATTGTCGCAAAAGTTTTTGGATGAAGATTCTCATAAACCCACTCAGCGATCTGTGTGGTCTGCATTCTCTGATTAGCACATACACGAAAAGTATATTTATAACCTGCATCAGTAATCTTAGTTGCGACAGCCACAGGAACTATAAGCAGTTTCTTAGCATCCATAATCATCTTCTGTACAGCCAGAGTAACTGTCGAAGAGTAAGAGCCTACTATAGCAAAAACATTATCTTGTGTAATAAGCTTCTGAACTGCCTGTGTTGCTTGAGTAGGATTCGCCTGGTCATCCTCTATGACAAGCTCAAACTTATAGATCTTTCCACCAACATTTACGCCACCTTTAGAATTGATCTCTTCGACAGCTAGTATAGCACCTTGTTTCATATCCATGCCTCCATACGACAACGGTCCCGTCAAAGGTGCTAAAAGACCTATTTTTATCACAGATTCTTCAGGAGGCTTCTGAAGAAGATATAGATATGCTCCTACGCCAGCTATTATTACTATGGCTATTATAGTTATGATCAAGAAAGTCTTTGAGATCCCTAAAAATTTTTTAATGATCCTAGTCATCACATTTCACCTTTTTGAGTATAATAAGTAGGGTATTTAAGCTTTTTCTTAGATCAAAAGTAAAACTTAAAATATTTAGAAAGAACTTTAGTTGGTGTTGAATATGTCTATGTATATGAACATAAGATCCAGATTGAAAGGACGTGATTTTATAACAACAAGAGATTTCACAAGAGAAGAGATAGAGTTTTTAATAGAATATGCTTTTGAGCTGAAGAAGCTTAGAACATTAGGAATAAGTTATAAGCCTTTGAAGGGCAGAAGTATTGCTATGTTGTTTAGAAAGCCTTCTACGAGAACCAGAGTATCTTTTCAAGTAGCCATACACGAGCTGGGAGGAACATCATTTTATCTAAGACCTGAAGAGATGCAACTCGCAAGAGGAGAGCCTATTAAAGATACCGCAAGGGTCTTAGATAGATATGTACATGGTTTTGTGATAAGAACTTTTGAACAGGAAGAAGTTGTTGAATTCGCCAGATACATGAATCATCCTGTCATAAATGCTCTTACAGATCTTGAGCATCCATGTCAGGTTCTTGCAGATCTTATGACTATTAAAGAGAAGAAAGGAAGATGGGAAGGTCTTAAAATGGTTTATACAGGTGATGTATGGAATGTTGCTCACTCACTTATTATAGAAGCCCCTAGATTCGGGATGGATCTTGTGTTAGCTGTTCCAAAAGGTTATGAGCCTAATGAAGAGATTTGGAGATGGGGCGAGCAAGAGGCTAGGAAGAGAGGGACTAGACTAGAGATCACTCATGATCTTAGAGAGGCTGTTAAAGGAGCCGACATAGTATATGCAAACACTTGGTGGAGCATGGGAAAACCTGAGACAGAGAAAGAGAAGAGAGCAAAAGATTTCAGACCTTTCACAGTCACTCCAGAGATAATGTCTCTGGCAAAACCAGATGCTATATTTATGCACTGTCTACCTGCTTATAGAGGAAATGAGATGACTGAAGAAGTGATCGAAGGCAGATGGAGTGTAGTATTTGATCAGGCGGAGAATAGATTACACACTGAGAAGGCTATTCTAGCAGCAATCATACCATAAAAAATGTTTATTATCCACATATGGTTTAATATAAATTTTTTATTTATGCTTATAAGCTTCTAAAAATCGTTATTATTGTAGTGAAAAATGATGAAAGTAGTGCTCGCATACTCTGGGGGATTAGATACTTCAACAATACTTGTTTTGTTAAAAAAGATGTATAATGCTGATGTGATCACAGTGACAGTTGATGTTGGACAAGAAGATGATATGATTGATGTTGAGAAAAGAGCTTATGAGCTTGGATCATCACTTCATTATACTATAGATGCTAAGAGAGAATTTGTTGAGAAATATATCTTCAAAGCTGTCAAAGCCAATGCATTATATGAAGGAGAATATCCCCTTGGAACTGCACTTGCAAGACCATTGATTGCTGAGAAAGTTGCTGAGATAGCGTTGAAAGAGAAGGCTGATGCTGTTGCTCATGGATGTACTGGTAAAGGTAATGATCAGGTTAGATTTGATATAACGCTTAAACATTATCTTCCTGAGAATATTAAGATTATTGCTCCAGTGAGAGAGCTCAGACTTACTCGAGAGAAAAGTCTTAAAATACTTAATGAATATGGATATAATATTCCTACGTCTCATAAGAAATATAGTATTGATGAGAATCTATGGTCTAGAAGTATTGAAGGAGGCGTATTAGACGATCCTTTTCATGAGCCTCCTGAAGAAGTCTTTGCATGGACAGTCTCTCCAATACAGGCTCCTGACCAGCCTCTTTATCTAAGTATAGAGTTTGAAGAAGGGGTTCCGGTTAAGGTTAATGGTGAGAAGAAAGATCCTGTTGAAATGATCAGGTATCTTAATCACGTCGTAGGGCTACACGGCTATGGAAGAATTGATATGATTGAGAGTAGAGTAGTCGGTTTGAAAAGCAGAGAGGTTTATGAGGCGCCTGCAGCACTCTCTCTAATAAAATCTCATCAAGATCTTGAGAGAATGGTTCTCACACCTAGAGAGATGAGACTTAAAAGATTATTAGATGAGATGTGGAGCGACCTTGTTTATCAAGGTCTCTGGATAGATCCTTTGAGAGAACATATTGAGAAGACTATAGACTCTATGAATAAATATGTGACAGGCGTTGTGAAACTAAAGATTTTCAAAGGATCCCTTAATATAGTTGGTAGAGAAAGCATATTCTCATTATACTCCAAAGAGATCATTGATTACAACATAGGCTGGTATCCATCAGATGAAGAAGCCAGAGGATTCATAACAATACATGGGAACTATGCATTGACAGCAAAAAAAGTTAGAAGCCGCCTCCACTAACATCATGGGGCGTTATCTTGTTAAGATATAGAAGATATATCGGCGAAACATTAGATCGTGTTGAGAAATATTTTTCAAGCACAGAATTTGATAGAGAATACGCCAGATATATAGTAATGGTCTTGTTATCTCACACAAAAAATCTTTTAAACAAAAATCTTATTCCGAAAGAATATGGCGAGGAGATAATATTTTTATTAAAAGATCTTTTGAAAAACAATTGTAAAGATCTTTATAAATGGATTGATGAGAAAAAAGTTTTATTCGAAGATCTTTTCGAAGCATTAGAGTCTTATCTATATGATAAAAGTCGTGGAGCTCTCTATATTCCTCTGGGCAGAAGCAGAAATGATCATGTTGCGACAGTTCTCAGATTATATGTGAGAGATGTCATGATTGATATGATAAAGAAAATTATTGATCTTAGGGATATATTAATTAAAAAATCTTTTGAAAATAAAGATGTGATCATACCATATTTCACACATCAACAGATAGCACAATGTGGAAGCGCCTCAATATATTTCTTATCATATGCTCACATTTTTTCGAATATAACAAAGATGATTTTTAATTCTATAGAGATCCTTAGAGAGAATCCTCTGGGCTCAGGAGCTTCCGCAGGATCGATGGTAGAGCTTGATCTATCTTTGTCATCAAAAGATCTATGTCTAGACGACAGGAATCTTCCGCCTTATTACGCCACAGGATCAAGACTATTCATATTATATCCTATGAGCATATTAACATTATTAGCTGCAGAACTAAGCAGATTATCAGAAGACATGATCTTGTATAATAACGTCATGTCTAATGCTCTCAAGATATCTCCAGAGCATGTTGCAACAAGCAGTATAATGCCTCATAAAAGAAATCTTGTGACAATAGAGATTTTAAGAGCTAAAATGAGTGAGATAATAAGCTTATCAACATCTTCACTAGAGATCTATAGAGACGTGCCCTACGGCTATAATCTTGATCTTCAAGAGATCAATAGATTATTCATTGAGACCATAAACATCATGAGAGAATCACTTGATATAATAATAGATTTTCTAAACAAAACAAGCTTTGACAAAGAGGAGACCGAAAAATTTTTAAAAGACAAGCCTTGTTGGAGTAGCGATTTAATAGAGTATATAGCTTTAAAAGATAAAAAACCTGTTCGAGAGATATACATGTATTTATCAAAGAAATTCTCAGAATGTCAAAAAATAGATCTCTCGTGTATAAATAAGATTTTAAATGAGCTAGGCTTTTCATTAGAAGATGTCTATAAGATGATCAGAGAGAAACCTTTTGAGAAAAAGATTGATCAAATGATCGAGCTGGCGAAAGAAGATCTGAAGAAAGATCTTACGAGAATAGAGAATCTTGAGACAGAGATAAAGAAGTGTTATGATAATCTCCTCTCATAAAATTAAAAATATGAGAATAATGATCGTTGAAACTACAGTTCAAACAATATTTGATAAATAAACAATTTTTGTTATTAGATAGATAAGATCCTCTGTATAAATAAGTTTGATTTCTCATCAAATTCTTGTGATGCTATTGAGATGTTCTCTAATATTATTGAAAGGATCTTTTTAGAAAGTCTTTTATAATTTCCTGATTTAATTTCTTTCAGAATCTCTTCTCTGTTTATAACCTCAGATCCTTTGATCTCTTTGATAAGATCTGTTATTTTCTCAGCTGTCTCCTCAAGATCTTTTGTTTCGCTAAGTTTATCTGTTAATATCTTATACATCTTCTCTATCATACTTATCTTTTCTCTATACTCCTCTTGATCTATTAACTCTCTTATTTTATCACATAATCCTTCGCTGCATAATACTGCTGCTGATTTTGCATCATACATATGTTTTATCATCATTGCATCATAATAATATTTTGATGATAATTCTATTAACATAGGATCTTTCTCTCCAGTCTCTATCCATGCTACATAAGATCTTGTGGATAAAGAGTCTTTGATCTCGTTATATAACTCAGATATTCTTCTAGGTTTGATAGAGCTGGGATAATATCTCCAGTCTATCTCTTTCGCAACTGTTTCTCCTGGAACAAGTTTTCCATCAAGATCTCTTGCAGCTATAAGATAAAGCTGATATTTAGAAAGATCTGGTGCTACAGGATATGGCGGCGATAGGATCGCTGGCTCAGGACCTAGCAACGAGAATATGAAGATCCATCCTTTTCTCTCATTAATTTTTTTATAAAGATCTTGTTGAGACGCAAGCTCATCAGCTATAGACACTATGGGATTACTGATCTCTCCATATCTATCTATAACAAGTCTTCCTCTAGAGAAATACATGTTGTGAAGAACATATCTTGTTGAAAACATCCATCTATTAAGAAGCTTGTCATAATAAAGATTCACCTGCCAGCCATCTATCCTCGGAGATACATATAGTGGGATCTTATCTGGAGAGACAGGCTCTGAACCTTCTATATAATCAATAGCTTTAGGCAGTGGAGTTAAAACTGTCTCGACAGGCTCTTCATCTCTGAATAATATTATTGTTCCAGTGGCATAATTAGATACTGGAAAACTTTTGAAACTTCTTTTTCTATTCCATGAATAGATACACATCTTATAATCTTCTCCAGCTTCACAACATCTTTTCTCAATAAATTTTGTGAAAACCTCTTCATATCTCGATAGAAAAACATCAACTCTTTTAAAAGGAGTGCCCAACAAGATCCCTGCTTTTCTAATGACGTCTTCAGAGACCTCAAGACCTCTCTTGACATCATAATAGATCTTTTCAACAACAAATATAGGGTTCTCAAAAACCATTTTCATCCAGAAAAATTTTTAGACAAAAAAGAATAAACATTGATCTTAAGAATCACGCCTCAGGCTTTCTCTTTTTAACAGCTCTATCATATACAATCCAGTTTCTATACCACTCTTCATTCTCTTTCTTAAGAAGATCCAGAACCATCTTCATAAGATCCTTAGTAGAGATCTCTGAGAGACCCTGCTCAAGAATCTTTCCTTCAACAATTTTAGCAATCTTTCTAGCAACAGAGACAGGAGCACCAGTCTTCAAAACACTAACAACAATCTTCTCAGGAATAAACTCTTCTTTCTCACCACTTCTTTTAATAACATATATACTGCTCAAAACTATCACCATATACATTATAAAAAATCGATATAAATAATTTTCTTATAAATATTAGATATGTGAATATGTTTTTATCATTTTGAAAAATCCTCTTCTGTACTTAAATTTATATGAAAATATTCCTAGCTAAGATTCATGGGATTATTATGTCTTTTCGAGCGTGATTAATAATGAAATATTTTTATTTTTTCTAATCTTTTTATTAGTGGGCTTTTTGAAAAATCCTTTTTATATGCGTGATGTGATTTCTATAACTGATTTTGAGAGAAAGGATCTTGAGTATCTTTTTGAGAAGACTGATTATTTCCTTAATAATCTCGATAAGAAGTTTAGGATCCTTGAGGGAAAAATTGTTTCGCTAGCGTTTTTCGAGCCTTCTACAAGGACTAGACTTAGTTTTGAGACTGCAGCTAAGAGACTTGGTGCTGATGTAATAGGCTTCTCTAGTGCTGAGGGTACTAGCGTGGAGAAGGGTGAGAATTTTGCTGATACTATAAAGATGTTGGAGGCTTATAGCGATCTTATTGTTGTTAGACATAGATTTGAAGGTGCTGCTAGATTTGCTGCTGAAGTCTCTGAGGATCCTGTGATAAATGGTGGTGATGGAAAGCAACATCATCCTACTCAGGCTATGATAGATCTTTATACTATATATAAGTTGTTTGGTCATATAGATGGTCTTAGATATGCTGTTGTCGGAGATTTGAGATATGGTAGAGCTGCTGCATCATTTATCTATGGTCTGGCGTTGTTCAGACCATCCATCATATATCTGGTCTCTCCACCTCTTCTAAAAGCTAGAAGAGAGGTTATTGAATTTCTCAAATCTCGCGGCGTGAGATTTGAGGAGAGAGAAGATCTTGGAGAGGTGATCTCTGACGTAGATGTTGTCTATATGACTCGTGTTCAGAAAGAGAGATTTCCAGATCCTAGTGAGTATGAGAAAGTGAAAGGCTCTTACAGACTTGATCTTAAGCTTTTAGAGAGGGCTAGTAAAGATCTTAAGATACTACATCCACTTCCAAAAGTTGATGAGATAGATCTTGAGATAGACAAGACCTCATACGCGGCATATTATAAACAGGCTTTCTATGGAGTTCCTCTTAGAATGGCTCTTCTAACACTTGTTTTATCAGGTGAATAATAATGTATTCTCTCACAGTATCTAAAATCAAAAGAGGTACAGTAATAGATCATATACCAGCAGGAAGAGGAATAGATGTTCTTAGAGTCCTCAAGATATCTGGTAGAGAAGGTTATAGAATTGCTGTTCTAATGAATGTTGAGAGCAATAAATTAGGTAAAAAAGATATTGTGAAGATAGAAAATAGATATCTAGAGCCTCACGAAGTGAATATAATATCTCTCATAGCTCCCTCAGCAACAATCAATATAATAGATGATTATGAGGTTAAGAAGAAGTTTAAAGTAGAGATTCCACAGATAATAAGCGGATTATTAAAATGTCCAAATCCCACATGTATAACAAATCAGAAGAGAGAGCCTGTAAAAACATTATTCAGAAAAATATCTGATAAACCATTAAAATTTGAATGTGTATATTGTGGAACAGTTATTGAGGAGAACGAGTTAATGAGCTATATAGGAGTCTAAAATGTTCTTTTCAGGAAAAATAATTGAGGTAACTAAACTTTCTTCAGATTATTATAAAACAGATATAAAACTATTTGAGAAAATATCACAGCCTCCCAAGCCTTTTCAATTTGTCATGTTATGGATCCCTAGAAAAGATCTTATGCCGATGTCAGTGGCTGATTATCATGATGATATTCTCACTATAATATTTAAGGTGAGAGGTGAAGGCACAAAAACATTAGCTCAAAACCCTGGCTTCGTAGGTGTAAACGGATTCTATGGCAAAGGTATTAAAGATCTTTATGAGAGAAAGATATTATTTGTTGCAGGAGGATCTGGCGTTGCTCCACTGCCTTATTTAACAAGATATTTTAGAGATAAGATATCTATAGATGTTATATGGGGCTTCAGATATCATCATCAATATTTTGATCTTTCTAATATTATCTCGTCAAGATCAGTCGGAGAAATATTTTATGTTGCTGAGGATTGTGTTGATAAAAGATTTTACTGTGGAAAGGCAACAGATCTTTATCAGAAAATTATTAAACGAGAGAGAGATAGATGGGATCTTGTAATAGCATCAGGTCCTAAAGAGATGTTGGCGAAGATATGTGAGATAAATAGAGAATTAGATGTATATGTTAATCTAGAGAATCATGTTAAATGTGGCCTGGGCTTCTGCGGAAGCTGTGTGCTTAAGCCTACATCAAAATTATTATGTGTAGACGGGCCATTATTCTCCTGTGATGAGGTGGCTGAATATCTCTCACAGAATTAATCTATGGATCAGATATTTCGATCATAAAGATCTTAAGAGACTCTCGCTTTTGATCGAGAATGGACATGTGATAGATGTCAGAGAAGGTTTTGAAAAATTTAGTGAGACAGATCTATTTTTTGATCTCAGCAGAGGAGTTGCTCTGCCAGGCTTCATAGATATTCATACACATGTCAGAGGTCTAGAGCTTTCTTATAAAGAAGATGAGAGAAGCGGCACTATGGCTGCCGCCAAAGGAGGTTTCACAATGATCATTGATATGCCTAATACGAGACCTAGAGTTGATAATATAGATGTGTTGAAGAATAAGCTGAAGGCTTTTGAGAGAAATTCTTTCACTGAATACGGCATATGGATCGCTCTTCCTAAAGAGGAGAGAGAGGCTATTGAAATGATGAGATTCTCAAAAGTTTATGGTCTAAAGATCTATCCTGAGGATTATGAGAGACTTGAGAAATATGATAGAGAGATATTAAGAAAAATTCCTAGAATAATGATTCATGCTGAAGATCCTGAGAACATCAGCGAGAGTTGTGAGAAAGGATATAGATGGAGATGTAGACCTATAGATGCTGAGATAAAAGCTTTAGAAAGGATCCATAGGGTTCTAGGCTCTAGAGATGGCGTGAACATCACTCATGTGACAAATCTATATACAGCATATGTGGCTAAAAAACTTGGTTATTCAACTGATACATGTCCTCATTATCTTCTTCTTGACTCTGATGATGAGAGAAGACTAGGCTGTGTGGCCAAGGTCAATCCTCCTCTGAGAACCAAATATATGAGAGAACATTTGTTAGAGAATCTTGTGTCTAGTGAGAGTCTTATAGACATGATGTCAACAGATCATGCTCCACACACGTTTGAAGAGAAGAATAGAGATTTCAGTGAATGTCCTTCAGGGATCTCATCTATAGAGTTTGTAAGCTCGTTAATGCTGGATCTTGTCAATAAAAATGTTTTAAGTCTTGAGAGATTAATCAATTTGTTCTCTATTGGTCCGGCAAAGTTTTTAGGACTAGATCTTTATGGATGTGTGAAGCCTGGGTGTAGAGCTAATTATACTATAATAGATCTTGACAAAGAGATTGTCGTAAGATCTTCTCAGATGATATCTAAGTCTAAGAATACTCCTTATGAAAACATGAGATTGAAAGGATCTGTTTATGCCACAGTTGTCAGAGGAGTTCCTGTCTATTTAAATGATTTATTCACAGATCCTAGGGATTATGAGGTGACTCTATGAATCTCTCTTTAAAGACTTCGATAGCAAATGTCAAATTAGAACATCCTCTGATGAATTCCAGCGGGATCTTAGGTTCTGAACCTGAGACTATAGATATATTAATAAGATATAATGTCTCTGCAGTCGTTAGTAAGACAATAACTTATGAACCTAGAAAAGGTTATGATCCTCCTATAGTTGTTGAGCTTAGAAACGGAGGTCTGATAAATGCTGTGGGACTGGCTAATCCTGGCAGAGATATTATACCAAAACTAATTGAGAGAGCCAGAAGATATAACAGACCTATAATAATCAGCGTCGGAGGATCAAGCGTTAAAGAATTTGTTGAAGTAGCATCTACAGCAGATCTCTATAAAGCAGATGCTGTAGAACTTAATCTAAGCTGTCCACACACAAAGGGGTATGGCATAGAGATAGGATCTGACCCTGAAAATGTGAGCGAAATTGTTGAAGCCGTCTCAGGCTCTATAAAGATCCCTGTGATAGCTAAATTAGGTCTAAGCGACAGAATCTTAAGATCTGCCGAGAAAGCTCTTGAGAAAGGTGCGAAAGCTCTCACACTGATCAATACTATAAAAGCTCTTGTAATAGACGTCTATTCTATGAAGCCTATACTCACAAATATATTCGGAGGATTATCAGGACCTCCAATACATCCTATTGCTGTGAGAATTGTGTATGAGATATATCGTGAGCTTAAGCCTGAGATAATAGGGGTTGGAGGAGTAAGCGACTGGAGAGACGTTGCTGAGTTTATATTAGCAGGTGCAAAAGCCGTCCAGATAGGCACAGCTCTTATCAAAAAACCTGATATAATACCTGAGATATTAAAAGATCTTCAGAATTGGATGATAGAGATGAATATAAAAGATATAAACGAGGTTGTCGGAGCAGCTCTGAAATCGTGATCTTTTACTTTCAATTCTATAGAAGATCGTTTTTCTATGTTGAGGTCTTGGGTGTAAGCCTTTTGGCGAGGGATCGATGATTCCATAATGATCATTGGGCTGAGGGTCTCATCTCTAAGTTCATATAGGATCTTTAAGATGATACTCCTCAGAGACATCGACCCTCGAGCCCTCGAAATATTATATATTCTCATCATTACCACACATATTTCTCTAGAAAGCTTAAAAATGTAAACACTATTCTGCTCTAAAGGGCAGTTGCAGTGATTATAGTTATATTAACTTCTTCATTTATTCTTCCAGAGACTATGAGATAAGTTCTCATAGGATATAATACTCTGTACATAATTCTCACCATAAAAACGTTTTATTGAAAAAATAAGAATATTTTTATATATTAATCTTCTAAATCAATGAATCTTCCTTTCACAGTATCTACAAGACCTTTATCACTTATTCTCAGCTCTGGGAGAACTGTCAACGCTAGTATAGACATTGTCATGAAAGGAGACTCTATTGAAGATCCAAGGGTTCTCCAAGCCTTCTTAAGATCCTCTACTTTTCTAGCCACAACCTCCACAGGCTCATCACTTAATAAACCTGCTATAGGAAGCTCCACGAGAGCAAGAATCTTTTTATCTTTAACAACAATCATTCCACCGCCGATCTCTGCTAATACGTTTCCTGCAAAAGCCATATCATCTCTATCGATACCCATTATGATCATGTTGTGACTATCGTGAGCCACAGTACTTGCCACAGCACCTTCTCTGATCCCGAAGCCTTTTACAAAGCCAAGTCCTATATTCCCTGTGGCCTTGTGTCTCTCAACAACTGCTATTCTGATCACATCTTTCTCTATAGAAGGCATAATCTCTCCATTTTCAACTTTAAGTTCTTCAATGACATGTTTGTTAGGAACTGATCCTTCGAAAATCTGCATCACATGTACACGTGTGAAGCCGTTAAACACTTTTCTACTTCTAATAATAAAGTCATCAGAAGTGAGAGGTCTCTTTAGTCTAACAGTTTTTCTAAAATGCTCTGGATAATTATATCTCGGAAGATCTATGAGAAGCTTCTTTTCTTTAGCAACAACTCTTCCGGAGGCAATGACTATATAAGGATCTACTTTAGTTAGAGATCTTAACAGAACTATGTCAGCATATCTGCCAGGAGCTATTCCGCCGACCATATCAGATACTTTGAAACATTCTGCCACATTAATAGTCACCATCTGAATAGCTTTCACAGGATCCACTCCCTCCTCAATTGCTTTTTTCACAGCATGATTAAGATGTCCTTTAGCCAAAAGATCTTCTGGGTGAACATCATCTGTTATGATCATGAATCTCCTGGAATCAATCTTAGTCTCTGTTAATGCTCTGACGACCTCCGGAAGATCATGCCATGCAGATCCATATCTCAGCTTAGTACATATGCCTAGTCTAGCTCTGTTAAGAGCCTCATATTTTGTCGTGGCTTCATGACATGTGTGAACCCCCGCAGCTGCGTAAGCAGCAAGCTCTTTATAGCCCAGCCCAGCGGCGTGGCCAGTAACTATCTTGCCATATTTTAATGTAGCCTGAATCTTTTTATGAACCTCTTCATCTCCACTTAATAATCCATAGTAGTTCATCATCTCTCCAAGCCCATACACCTCAGGCATCATCATAAGATCTTCAACATCCTTTGAATCTATGACAGCTCCGGCAGTCTCAAAATCATTAGTCGTTGGAACACATGATGGCACAGTCCAAAATATTTTCAACGGAAGATTCTTAGACTCTTCAATAAAAATCTTTATACCTTCAACTCCCAACACATTTCCTATCTCATGAGGATCTGGGAAAATGCCTGTGGTGCCCCATGGAAGAACAGCTCTGGCGAATTGTGTCGGAGTGATCATGCTGCTCTCAATATGCATATGACCATCTAAAAAGCCTGGAACAGCATATAATCCTTCTCCATCAATAATCTTTGTCTCAAGACCTATAGTATGATCAGCGTCTGAGCCCACATACGCGATCCTGTCATTTTTAACAGCTATATCAGTCTTCTCAATGATCTCGCCAGTATAGACATTCACCAGATCAATATTTTTAACAACAAGATCAGCCTTGATCTTTCCTAAAGCAACATAGACAAGAGTTTTTGTATCATAAATTCGAGAGATCGACATATACATCTCCTTATTTAATCTTTTGCTCATATTTCTAATGAGAAGCTTATAAAATCTATGTTTAAATATGGTGAGACGTGATCAAAATTTTCATATGATTACGAGAAATACTTAAAAGACCACCATACATTTACACTGATCTTGGATGTTCTATCTTTAATGTTATACTTATCAGCTTATGATCGATTTAGTTATATACATCTTAGATATTATATGAAGTATAAATTTTTGTTAGATCTGTAATAACTTGATCTAGTTTTGTATCAATAAGCTTATAAGCTTTATTACAATATATATTTTGGAGAACTTTATGAGCGAAAAGATCAGTTATTTACAATGGATGCTCAGAGTATTAAAACAATCTGTTGAATTAGGAGGTTTTCCAGAAGAGGTTTATCAGATACTTAGTAGACCAGAGAGAGTTCTTATAGTAAGTATCCCTGTGAGAATGGATAATGGAAAAATAGTTGTGTTTGAAGGATATAGAGTTCAGCATAACAGTGCTTTAGGACCTTATAAAGGTGGGATAAGATTCCATCCTGAGGTCGATCTTGAGACTGACATGGCTCTGGCATTAGGTATGACTCTCAAAAACTCTCTCAACGGCCTCCCATATGGAGGAGGCAAAGGAGCTGTCAAAGTAGATTATAAAAAACTTTCACAAGGAGAGCTTGAGAGATTATCAAGAGGATACGCCAGAGCAATAGCTCCTTTAATAGGAGATGAGATAGATATACCTGCACCTGACGTAGGCACGACACCACAGATAATGGCTTGGATGGTTGATGAGTTTAGCAAGATTAAAGGCTATAACGTGCCGGGAGTGTTTACCGCAAAACCTCCTGAGCTATGGGGCAATCCTGTGAGAATTTACTCAACAGGTTTTGGAACAGCTTTGGCAGCCAAAATAGCTGCCGAGAAGTATCTAGGAGGTTTTGAAGGTCTCAGAGTGGCTGTCCATGGGTTCGGCAACGTAGGTCAATATGCAGCATATTTCGCTCAGAAATTTGGTGCTAAAGTTATTGCCATAAGCGATACCTCAGGAACTATTTATGATCCTAATGGGATAGATACGAAACTTGCGATAGAGATTAAAGAGAAGACTGGTAAAGTAATTAATTATCCAAAAGGAGAGAAAATTAAAGATCCAGATGCATCATTATATGTCGACTGTGAAGTTCTTATGCCCTCAGCTATTGAGAATGTGATAAGAGAAGATAATGTGAACAAGATCAAGGCCAAAGTAATATCTGAAGGAGCCAACGGTCCTACAACACCTGAGGCTGAGAAAGTTCTCTACGAGAGAGGAGCTGTGATAGTTCCTGATATCGCTGCAAACGCTGGAGGAGTAATAATGTCATATCTAGAGTGGGTAGAGAATCTACAGTGGTACTGGTGGGATGAGGAGGAGACTCTTAAGAGACTACAGTCTATAATAGAAAACAACATCAAGAGATTAATATCAAAATATGAGTCATTAAGATCTGAGAAAAAGACTGTCACTATGAGAGAAGCAGCATATGTATTAGCTGTGGAAAGAATCTATAAAGCTATGAAAGTAAGAGGATGGATATAAAGATCAAAATACATACACATCTTAAATAAAGATCTTTTTTACTCTTTTTCTCATATTTTCACAACCTCTTCTTAAAAGACCTTGGATTATAATAATAAATAAAGATCTTTTCAACCGCCTTATAAAAAATCTCTTAAGACCTCAGAGCTTTGGCCCTTCATCACTTCTCAGAAAGCCCTCCTGTGAGGGCCCCTCACATCATCTATATAAATATCCAGTTACCTACTATTTAATTGTATTTCACGATATTTCCTAGATAAACTACTTAATAATAGAACATAATAATATATCAATGTCATAGAACAAGATGTTTCTACGGACATTGTTATTTAATATGTGTAATATAATTCTCTATTGATCCTTGGTATAAGAGCCATCAATGTTGCGTTAAAAACAAGATCTTCTCTCGTAATAATTTCTCTACTTAAGAATCTTATGAAGCCTCCTATCTCTCCAGCATTGCTGACATTGTAATATCTGTTCACAAGCTCTTCTAACTCAGACGCTTCTTTATTAAATATCTTCTCAACAAAATTTTTAGGTATCTCAAATCCTGAGCTCAGGCCGTAAGTAATCTTCTTTTCTCTATCTATTATCACAGCCACGTGAATATCAAACCATCTGTCTACAAGACCTATTAAGCCTGCCTCAACGCCAACCCCAAGATCTGTGTCGCTGATCTCTAGAGCTTTTGATGCTCTATAAACAGAGTTTCTAAGGATCATGTCAAATCCTATTGGCTGAGGCTCTAGACCTTTCACATCTACTCCCATTATCACAGCCTCTGGATAAAATATTTTGAAAGCCTTCTCAACACCTCTGATCTTAGATTTGTTCAAGCTTCCTACTGCAACTCTCATTTTAATCCTCATATAATCTGTTTCATTAGTTATTCAATAAAAATATGTTAGATAAAATATTCTGGGGCCGTTATGATTATACTGGCTCTTGATCCAGGGGCTTACGTAGAGGATCTTGATGAATGGCTTTCTAAGATTATTGATGAAACAAAAGATCTTGTAGTGGGATATAAAGTAGGTCTTCCGCTTCTTATAGCAGGAGGTTTAGAAGCATATAGAACTGTTAGAGAGAAAGCTCCTAACAATCTTCTGATCGCAGATCTTAAGTTTGCTGATGTCGGCGACATAATGAGCATGTCAATAGATCATCTCTCAAAAACAGGTGTTGATGCTGTAATAGCACACTCCTTTATAGGATATAAAGATGCTTTAGACAAACTTTCTATGAAATGTTTTGAGAGAAACATTAAGTTGATACTTGTGATATCAATGAGCCACAGAGGATCTGAGGAGTATATTGATAGACATGTGAATGAGTTTATAGAGTTGACAGATAAGATAGGCGCCTGGGGGGTTGTTGCTCCAGCTACAAGACCAGAGATTATAAAAAATGTCAGAGAGAGAATAGGAGACAGGATAAAGATTTTTTCTCCAGGAATAGGTTTTCAAGGTGCTGAGCCTGGGACCGCCATCTGCCACGGAGCTGATTATGAGATCATTGGCAGAGCTGTGACAACTTCTTCAAATCCTAGAGAGAGACTTCTAGAGATATTAGAGGTTCAGAGAGAGGTGATTGAGAGATGCAAGAGATCATAGAGGAGCTATATAAGATCGGTGCTGTGAAAATTGGAGAATTCACTCTCACCTCAGGTCTTAAAAGTCCGTTCTACATAGATCTTAGGAGAATATATAGCTATCCAGATCTTGCCATGAGAATAGTTGATAAAATAATTTCATCAATAGATCTGAGGGAGATAGACATGATCATTGGAATAGCAACTGCCGGAATACCATTGGCAACATATATAGCATGTAAAAACAAGATCCCTATGGGATATATAAGAATTGAACGCAAAGAACACGGGACAGCATCAACAGTAGAAGGAGATGTGACAAAAAAGAGAATCGCAGTAGTAGATGATGTGGCTACAACAGGAGGATCTATAGAGAAAAGTATTCAGACATTAAAAGAGCTAGGCGGAGATCCTAAGATTGTTATTGTTGTTGTAGATAGAGAACAAGGTGCTAGAGAGAGAATTGAGAGACTAGGCGTTAAATTCTATAGATTATTAACAGCAAAAGAGATCTTCAGAACATTATTATTAAAAAGATTCATTGACGAGAAGATTTATAAAGAGATATTAGATTATTTAGAGAAGACCCGTTCTATTATAACATAGTTAAAGTTATAAACACGATAAATAAAGAAATATATTGGGCAAAATGTTCTCAGAGCATCACGATATACATGAATATCTTGAGAACATTAGTAGAGAGGATCTTCTGAATATAGAGAGGCTGAGCAACTGTTGCTCCTGGCTTTTTCTTAAACAGAATCTTAGAGAGCTTATAGAGAGAAGATCCATAGATCTTTATAATGATTTTATATGTTGTGGCAGAAACTATCCTATCATACTCATGCCAATAGATCTTTTGAAACCTCATGAAGATATAGAGCTTGAGAGAATGAGGATTCTTGAGAAAGATATTTTAGAGAGAGGTATTCTTGAGAAGCCTATACTTGTTGAGATGAACACATTCATAATTTTAGACGGTCATCATCGTTATAATATCTTTAAAAAAATAGGAAAAAGAAAGATTCCTGCGTTACTCGTAGATTATAATGATCCTTGTGTAGAGGTATCTAGCTGGAGACCTGAGATTAGAGTGTCAAAAGATCTTGTGATAAAAACTGTATTAGAAAACAGACTTCTTCCACCGAAGACAAGCAGACATATATTATGTTTTAAGATCCCTGAGATCAATCTTTCTATAAATATGATCCCTTGAGGCTCTAGATATGGACGGAAAAAACTTATATGATGATTACAGATATCTAGATATTGATCTTAAAGATCTTATTGATATTGTGAGACAGATTCTTAGAAAAGGATTTGTTGAATGCATAGATCTTTCGAGAGAAAATGTCTCAACATCAAAATTATTGACAGCTCTACAGATCATAGGATGCAGAGGATTATGTGTATGTGAAGATGATCATAAGAGAAAATGTTCGTTAGAAGAGCTGGGATTTTACGAGGATATATCGCCTTCTCCTCTTAGAGTTTTTGAGAATACTGAGGAGCTTTTATATAGAAACCGGCCTACTCCGCTTGTTAAGCTAAGATCTTTATCAAAAGAAGATTTTGTTGTATGGGCTAAGCTAGAGTATTATAATCCTTACAGCATGAGTATTAAAGATCGTATCAGTTGGTATATGATAAAAAATCTTCTCTTAAGAAGAAGAGAGTTTTTAAAAAAGATTTTTTATGAGGCGACGTCTACAAACACTGGAATGGCTCTTACATCGCTTGCAAATATATTAGGTTTCAAAACAAGACTTTTCATACCATCAACTATACAGAAGGCCTCTGACATCATATTAAAAGTTTTAGGAGCTGACGTTATTAGAAGACCTGAGAGACTTACTATAGAAATGATTGATAAAGTAGAGGAGATGTCTAGATCAGAGGGAGGAATACATCTTAATCAATTTGATAACGACTATAATTTTATAGTTCATCTGAGATACACGGCTAAGGAGCTGGATCTTCAGATAAGATATAGAGGCATAAAAATCAGAGGACTGATAGCAGGGATAGGAACCTCAGGACATTTCTCAGCTCTGTCTCTCTATATGAAAAGTAGATATGGAGATCATGTGAAGACATTCGCAGTTCAGCCATCTAAAGATAGTGTGATACCAGGTATTCGAAGAATTGAGAGTGGAATGAAATGGATACATATGATCCCTTATGATATGATCATAGATGTCTCCACAGAAGAGGCTGTTAAAGAGGCTGTAAACATAGCTAGAAGAGAAGGTTTATTCATAGGATTAAGCAGTGGTGCTGTAGTAGCAGGATTTAAAAAACTTTATGAAGAAAATATTATAGAGCCCGGCGAATACATATTAATATTTCCTGATCATGGATTTAAATATATAGAACAATTTAATAAATATCTAGAAAGCCGTGAATCTTAGATAAACATATATTTCATGTAGAATGAAACAAGTAATGTTTATATATCTCTATCCTGATAAATATAATTGACAGAACATGAGTTCTGTGATCTATTTATGAGACCTGCTCTCATAATTATTGATATGACAAAAGATTTTGTATATGGAAAATTAAAATGTGAGAGAGCTCTAAATATAATTCCAAACCTCAAAAGACTTATCGAGAAGTTTAGAAGATTAGGCCTGCCCATAATATATGTCAGCGACTCTCATCTTCCAGTAGATCCTGAGATAAAAATATGGGGAGAACACTCTATGAAAGGCTCTGAAGATGCTAAGATCATAGATGAGATAGCTCCTCAAAAGAATGATTATGTTCTCGAGAAAAGAGTGTACAGCGCCTTCTATGAGACAGGTCTTGATCTTCTCCTCAGATCTTTAGGTGTTGATACAGTAATATTAACAGGATTACACACAAACATCTGCGTGAGACATACAGCTGCAGACGCCTTCTTCAGAGGATACAAGATCATTATCCCAAGCGATGCTGTAGAAGCTTTCACAGAAAAAGATCATTTGGAAGGTCTTGAGTATCTTAAGAAGATATATAATGCTTATATAACTAACGTAGATGATTTATTAAAAGATCTTGAGAGAGAGCCGGCTGTCTCTCGTTAAATAATAAATTTTTTATTGATCCAGCATAGTTAAAGAAACATCTGTCTTTCTAAAATTTTTTAATAAGTTTTGTAGATAAGCTTTTTAAAGTCTCAAGATTTTTCTCGAAAAAGTTTGACACCTCACTTATAATATCAACACATCTATAGGATTTTCCTTTAGAAAACATTTTCCAGCCTCGTGAAGGGTTTACAGATGAGATTTGATATTTATCAAGAGATCTTTTGATGTCTCTAAAACATCTTTTATTCTCTAAAGATACAGCTTATCAAATTCTCTGATAACCAAAAGATCTAATCGCTCTCATAGTTTATAATCTTGTCAAGCTCTTGATCTGAATGATATGAATCCATATTTTTTATGTATCCCTAATATTTTTAATAGCTAGATCCAGTTCTTCAAATGTTAGATTCTCTTCTAACAAAACCTATGATCTCTTGATAAACATCAATGTCTCATAGAGATATGTTCGCATCGCAAGTATTATAAGAAGTATCTGAGAGAGTTTATTAGCTTCATCTCTATTTTTCTTCTATATTGTCTTGGACAGCTCTCTTCTTATTTTCACAGCTTTATCTGGATAATCAGTTGTTATACCATCAATTTTTCTAGAAGCCAGCTCTCTTATCCATTTCTCGTCATTTACTGTCCATGCAATCATTCTAAGACCTATTCTGTGAGCAAATTCTATAGATTTTTCAGTTGCAAGCGGATACCTCGGCAGGACAAGCTCGAAGCCGTTCTTTTTTGCATCAATAATTTTTCCTGGAGGCTGATAATATATTATTCCGACAGGGATGTTAGGAGAGTATCTCTTGATCTTTATAAGAGGTTCTTCATAAAAACTTATTATAGCAACACGATCCGAGGCTCCTACAGATCTTATGACGTCTAGTGTCTTCTCTTCATCTCCTCTATTTTTTATCTCTATAAAAACAAAGATCTTGTCTATAGAGACTGTGAGAACCTCCTCAAGAGTAGGGATCTTCTCACCAGAAACTCTGATATTCTCAAGATCTTTATATCTAACTTTTCTAACATTAATATTCGCCCCAGCCACTCTAGAAAGATCCTCGTCATGAACAACTATCATCACATCATCAACAGTCTTCTGAACATCAGTAGGAA
>JGI20129J51889_1000057_pt1 | contig 29808 bp, 33 predicted proteins | sample MonGeyMetagenome_FD_51889 | JGI IMG/M metagenome (IMG submission 51889)
CGCGGCCCGCCTCCTAAGGCTTGCCGGCGTGGACGTCGAGGCGAAGAGGAGCGGGGGCCTCTGGTACGTCGCGGCGTACACGGACAAGCTCGCGGCCGGCCGTAGAGAGCTGAGGGAGGCCGTCGCCGGGATAGTCAGAGAGGCCCTCGCGAGGGGCTGGGTAGATGCAGGCAAGGCGGAGCGCTGGCTCAGGAGGTTGGAGAGGGGGCGAACCGCGAGGAGGGGCTGGCCCAAGTACCACGTGGGGCTGGTCGAGGGCGCGCTTGAGGTCAGGCACCGCTCGACGAGCCGAGGGAGCATAGAGAGGGAGGCCAGGCGGCTCGCAGAAATGGGGCTCAGGGAGGGCGCCCACTTCTCGGTGAAGATGCCGGAGGGCGGCAGGAAGGGCCACGTCTCGATACTCAAGGGAGGCTTGGCATACGTTGCCTGGCTCTCCGTCCACGGCTCCGGCGACCAACGGAGGCTCGCGGCCGAGTTCGTTGAGTACATCCTCCAAAGGGCTAAGGAGGAGGGCGGGGAGGTCTACGAGAAGGCCCTGGAGGTGGTCGAGGCGGGGAGGGCGGTGGGCTCCATGAGGCTCGCGGACGTCAGGAGGGTGAGGGTGGAGGCGGACGGCGGGAAGCACGTCGTGACCGTCCTCGGCGGCGCCGCCGAGGTCGATAGGGGCAGGGGCGGCAAGACCCTCCTGAGGATCAAGATAACCGCCGAGGTGGACGGCGTGAGGCGCGAGTACGCGATAACCTTCGGCAGATACGGGAGGAAGAACGCGGCCGTGGGCTACGCCACGGCCAAGGCCGACGCCCCCGGCGGCAAGGAGGCCGACGCCGAGAGGCTGGCGGCCCTCATAAAGGCCCTCACGGGCAGGGAGCCGAGGGCGTACCGCAAGAGGAGCGGCGAGATAGTGGTCGAGTGCTACGAGGGGCACCTTGAGGGCCTCGCCCGCTACGCGGAGCTGGCCGAGGCCATCGCGAGGTGGCTGGAGGAGTGACGCCCCCTCCCTTACAGGAATATGTCTCGGGAAATCTAACAGGCAAGTCCTTGCCTGTGAAGGATCCCAAAAGAAATCCCTGTCGGCGCGGCCTAAGGCCGCCGAGTGGGCTCCCGCCGAACGTCCCCGGGCCGCCTGACGGATCGACATGCGGCAGTTCGCCAAACGGTTCATGGAGATCAACTGCATAAGGCGGAGCCCGAGAGGCCTCGTCGCCGCCGATCTAGTCGTCCCGGTGGGCGGCGTCGAGGTGAAATACGGCATCTATCTGCAGAAGGACATCACGCTTAAATTCGCCTCGACGGATCGGGGCCGCGCCGAGCTGGCGGCCAACTTCCTCAAACTGATGAACGTGGACGCCGAAGTGAAGAGGATGGGCGGCAGGGACGTATGGTACGTACTGGCCACCACCGACAGGATCGCGGCCGGCCGCAGAGAGCTCAGGGACGCCGTCGCCGAGATCGTCAGGGCGGCCGCCGCGGCGGGCTGGATCGACGCCGCCAGGGCGGAGCGCTGGCTGAGGAAGCTGGAGAGGGGCCTCACGCTGAAGGAGGGCTGGCCGAAGTACGGCGTGGGGCTTGTCGAGGGCGCGCTGGTGGTCAGATATAGCTCCACAGACCGAGGGGGCATAGAGCGGGAGGCCCGGCGGTTTAGGGCCATGGGCCTTGAGGAGGGCAGACACTTCACGGTCAAGATGCCGGAGGGCGGCAGGGAGGGCTACGTCTCGATCCTCAAGGATGGTCTGATACGTGCCGCCTGGCTGTCTATACACGGCTCCGGCGACCAACAGAAACTTGCGGCGGAGTTCGTAGAGTACATACTCCAGAGGGCTAGGGAGGAGGGCGAGGATGTGCGCAAGAAGGCCGAGGAGGTCGTGGATAGGGGCAGGGAGGTGGGCTCCCTGAGGCTTACAGATGTAAAGGGGGCTGAGGTCTTAATCGAGGGCAGGAGGCACGTCGTAAGCGTCCTCGGCGGAGGGGCCCAGCCCGAGAGGGGCAGGAGCGGCAGGACCCTCCTGAGGATTAAGATAACCGCCGAGGTCGACGGCGTCAGGGGCGACTACACGATTACCTTCGGTAGGCTCGGAGCCGGCAACGCGGCCAAGGGCCGCGCCGTCGCCAGGGCCGACGCGCCGGAGGGCAGGGAGACATACGCCGAGAGGCTCTCAGCGCTGATCAAGGTCCTTACGGGAAGGGAGCCGTGGGTGCACCGCATGAAGGACGGCAGGATAATGATAGAGTGCGGCAGGGAGCACCTAGACGGCTTTGCGCTCTACGCCGAGCTGTATGAGGCCATAGAGAGGTGGTTTAAGTGGGCACCGCGGAGCTGAAAATCGACTAGAGCTTTGCCCACCTGAATCCTACCAGCGCGACCTCGTTGCTTGGTTTTAACACCGTGGCCAGCGTGAACGTCTTTTTGACCGAATGCGAAAGCCTGCCGCCTCTGGCTATATCGGTGGCGCTGATGCCGCGGTCGGGCTCTAGGAACACGACGACCATGGGGGCGTGGTCTATCCCAGGCCCCTTCTCGTAAACCGAGAACAAAGCGCCGAACTTCAGGCCTGACTTAACTATATATCCTAAGTCCCTAAAATACTTATATATCAAATAAATTTCGTCAAAATTCCTTAGATTATTCTCGCCTATTTTTCTAAGTTCATCTATATCTATCCTTCTCTCACCGTCGTAGACCTCCAGCAGATCCCTCTCGGCAAGATAGAGGGCCTCGTACAGCGATAGTACAAGCGGCGATTCCATCTTGTCGACCTCCTCCAGCTTGACTTTGTCCTTCAGCAGAAACTTCCCGTAGAACCCGCTCTTGTACAGCCTCCGGGCCTCCTCGACGTCCTCGACCACGACGGCCAAACCCCTCAGGACACCCCTCATTTAATCCTCCGCACGGTGACTATGGTGCCCTCGGCTATGCCGAGCGACTTCAAGTCCTCGGGGTTGACCCAAACCTCCTGTTGGGGCACCTTCTCGTCAGCGAGCGCCTTGAAGGTCCTCCTCTTCTCGCCTCCGACTATTTCCACCTCCTCGACCGACCCGTACTCCTCAGCCACAGATTTGTTGATCTTGGCGTTGCCTCTCTCGACTTCGTCGACCGCCTTAGCTCTCAACCGCCTCTCCTCCCTGAGGGCTTTTCTCTCCTCCTTCTGGGGCTTCAGAAACGGCGGAACTAGGACCTTGCGGCCCCTCTCTATCTCGCCCATACAGTAAGAACGGCTTGGTGTTTATTTAAGCTTTGAACGGGATGCCGCCCAAGCGCTTGGACGCCTCGTCGAAAGGCACTCCCGACTTGATCTCGGCCGCGAACTCGACTACCTTGCCGATATCCAGCCTGATCTGTCTCCGCGAATCCCTATCCCTTATGGTCACCGTGTTGTCCTTCGGGGTCGTCTCGTCTATGGTCGCATCGATCGGCGTCCCTATCTCGTCGCATCTGGCATATCTGCTGCCTATGGTGCCCTCGTCGTCATAAAACGCAGTTATTCCGGCGCGCCAGAGCCTCCTCGCCAAGTCGGCGCCTATTGCGACGTAGTCGCGCCGTTTGACTATGGGCAGAACGCAGACGGTTATAGGCGCTATGTCCGAGGGAAGCCTCAGGTATTTTCTGCCGTCCTCCACCACGGCGGCGCTCTCCAGCACCACGTAGAGAATTCTGTCGAGCCCGAAGGAGGGCTCGACGACGTGGGGCACGAATTTCTCCACGTCTGTGCGCCTCACCTCGCGCCTCAGGAAGACCATATCCCGCGTTATTTCGTAGCCCTCGACCTCGACCTTCTCGGCGCCGCTGGCGAGGGACTTGGCGATCATTTGCGAGTTCTTCTGCACGGCCTTGATGACCTCCCCGATCCTATCGCCGTACTTCTCCCTCAACGCGCCTGGATTGGGGTAGACTCTGACCTCCTCTATCTCCCTGGCCTCCTTGAGCCTCCGCTCTAGGTGCATCTCGTGGCCGCTGTACTCGCCGTGTCTGGACAGGTCGTAGTCGGTCCTGTAGGCGTGGCCGGACACCTCGACCCAGCCGAACCTCTCCGTGAGAACCATCTGGTCGTAGGATTTGGCGCTGTAGTGAGCCCTCTCCTGCGGCAGTTTCCCCAGGAACTTCTGCCTCTCAAGAGGCACACCCAGCTCCTTCAGGAACTTGGCCGAAAGCGCCATGAAGAACGCCATCCACTCGTTGGCGTGGCCCCTGGCCACGATCTCCCTCGCCGTGAGGAACTGGGGTTCGGTGTTCCCTCTCGCCACCTCCTCCTCGGGGACTATGGGCACCTCCAGGCCCTCAACCTCGGCGAAATACGGGCAGCCGGGGTTCTGCGGATCGAAAAAGAGCTCTATCTCCATCTGCGAAAACTCTCTGAGCCTGATCAAGCCTTGCCTAGGCGAGATCTCGTTCCTCCCAACTCTGCCTATCTGCGCCACGCCGAAGGGCACCCTCCTGCCCATGTAGTCGGCCAGCCGAGGAAACGAAACAAACATGCCCTGCGCCGTCTCGGGCCTCAGATAGCCGTATTCGTTGGCGTACGGCCCTATGTTCGTCTTGAATAATAGGTTGAACCTCTCGGACCTGCCGAGGGGGCCTCCGCAGGCGGGGCACTTTATATCGTACCTGGCTATTATCTCGTCGAGCTGCTCCCCGGAGAGGCCCTCTAGGCTTAGCTTTATCCCCCTCTGGGAGAGCACCTCCTCTATCAAGTGGTCCGCCCTGAACTTCCTGCCGCATTTCTGGCAGGTGACGATGTAGTCGGTGAAATGCTCTAGATGCCCTGACGCCTTGAAGACGGCCTCGGGCATTATCACAGGCGTCTCTATCTCTACCATTATGTCTTGATAGGGCAACACGAAGGTTCTACGCCACTTCTCGACGATATTGCGGCGGGTGAGGGCCCCTAGAGGGCCGTAGTCGTAGAAGCCGCCTACGCCGCCGTATATCTCGAAGGAGGGCCAGTAGAACCCCCTCCTTACGGCTATATCCGCGACGAACTCGCTCCTCTGCATAGCCCCTAGAAGAACCCGCTAAATTAATTTAAGGCCCGATGGGCGTAGCGGCGTGATTCGGGCTTGCAGAAGCGATGAGGTCAAGATCGTCGGGGTGCCCATGGAGGACACGTTGAGCTTCAAGCCGGGCACGAGGTTTGCGCCAGCCAAGGTGAGGCAGATACTGCCCTATCTGGAGTACAACACAGTCTTCGGCAACGCGGAGAGCCCGTGCGATGCAGGCGATGCGGAGCTTCTGCGGGGGGCCCCCTCGGAGAACCTAGCCGGCGTGGAGCGCCTTCTGAAGAGCCTGGGGCCGCCTTGGATAATGATAGGCGGGGAGCACACCGCTACGCTGGCGGCCCTCAGAGCACTTAGGCCGAAGACGTACGTGCACATCGACGCCCATATGGATACGAGGGACGAGTGGCCGCCCGGCCAGAAGCTGTCCCATGCGACCTTCGCGAGGCGCGCCGCCGAGGAGCTCGATCTTTATATAATATATATAGCAGTAAGGGCGTTCGACGACGAGGAGCTGAGATACGCCAGATCCAGCGGGTTCTACGTCGTGGAGGGCAACAGGAAGATCTCTAGGAGCCAAGTCCTGGACGCCCTATCCACGTCAAGCGGGACCGTCTACGTGTCCCTGGACCTGGATGTGATGGATCCAGCGGAGTTCCCCGCCGTAGGGACCCCGGAGGCCGGCGGGCTTACCTTCAGAGAGTTGGAAGGCATCTACGTGGACGTGCTACTGGCCACGAGGCCGCCAGCCGTCGACATAATGGAGTATTCGCCTATCAACGACCACGCCGATATAGGCGGCGCCAAGGTGGTCAGGCTGATGTTGACAGCGGCGAGGATACTCAGCGCCGTTACACCGCGGAGATCCGTTTAACCATGGGGGACCTTACCTTAAGTATGATCTTGTAGTTGCAGTAGGGACAGCGTATGCCCGGCAGTATCTCCATCTCGCTTCTGGAGAAGGTACGGCCGCACCTCATGCACATATAGATCTTCCGCTCGCCGGAGCCGCCGGCGGCTTCGCCAAGGCCTACCTCCTCCGCGCCCTCCTCGCCCATGCCGACCGGGGCGGCCGGCTATATAAACCTAACCCTCCTCGTAGAGGGTTCGTATTCTCCTGACGCCGTCGACCTCCTCTATGAGGTCCGACACGGTCTGTGGAACCAATCCGCGCCACCTCTGATCCCCCGTTGCTATCAGTTCTCTTATGCGCCTGCCCGAGAGGGCCTCTCTGTCGAAGAGCGGATGCTCCCGCACGTCTATCCCGGCGTAACGTAGCGCAGCCCTCACATGGCCGTTGTTGGAGAAGGCTATCTCGAAGCGAGGACACCAATGCCTCAAGTAGGCCCCCCATAGGCTGGAGCCGCCGTCGGTGTCGGGCACTGGACATAGGACTAGGCGTCTGTCGAAAGTCCGCAGAAACATCTCCATCCTCTCGCCAACCGTGAAGGGATTATCCCTGGTGACGCCCTTATCGGCGGAGCCTATGACCACGAGCACCTCGTCGTACCGTTCCAAGAGCCAGTCCAGCACCTTGACGTGGCCTAGATGAAGCGGCTGGAACCGCCCTATGAACGCCACCCTCACAAGGCAGCACAGCCACGTGTTTTTAAGGAGTCAGGCAGTATGCCTCTTCGTCATCCTAGGCCGCGAGCTACCTCATCATCGAGGGCTATATCGTTCAATATTTAAAGGCGAGGCGTTGCGCATCGCCGGGGGCGCCGAGCCGGCCCTACGGTTGCTCCCATTGCGGATAGGCCGATGTAGCCTGTCCCATCTTGCGGGCGTGGAAAAAGGCCGCCGAGCTGGCCGAGGAGGCTTGATGCCGAAACTAAGATGTGCGAATCCGTCGAGAGGCGGCTGACTACTGGCTATAATCCGGGACAACTATTTGCGAATATTTTTAGGCATTATATAATCCTTGGGCGCTATCGCGATAGGCTCTAGGTATTTTCTTAAAATCTTCGGTATCTCTACGGCGCCGTCTTCCCTCTGGTAGTTCTCCAGAATCGCCGTGATGGTTCTCGTCGTCGCCAGACCTGTGCAGTTGAGCGTATGGACGTATTCGCGCCTCATGCCCTTCCTCGTGACCCTAATGCCTAGACGGTAGGACTGCCAATCGGTGACGTTGGAGCAGCTGGCGAGCTCCCTATAGGTTCCCTGCGCCGGGTACCATATCTCTATGTCGTATTTCTTAGCCGCCGGGGAGCCGAGGTCGTGGGCACATATATTGACCACCCTATAAGGCAGGCCAAGCCCCTGCATCAACTCCTCCGTGTTCTTCGTTATCTCCTCATGCCACCTCCACGACTCCTCGGCCAGCGAGAAGACGAACTGCTCGACCTTGTGGAATATATGGACCCTGAATATCCCCTTTATGTCCCTGTTGCCGGCCCCGGCCTCCCTCCTGAAGCAAGGCGACCACCCCACATAGAGCTGGGGTAGCTCCTCCTCGAGCAGATCGCGCCCGTAGAGATATGCGGCTATGCCGTGCTCCGCGGTAGCTATCAAATATAGATCCTCATTATCTAATTTATATATAGCATCTTTAAATGTATCCAGGTCTATTATACGTCTAATTACATCATATTTCAACATATAAGGAGGCACTATAGGCCTAAAGCCCTTCGCGGCCAGATGCTCCATGGCGTAGAGAGACAGCGCGAAGTCCAGCCAGACCAGGTCGTCCAGGAGATAGTAGAACCTGCTGCCCGCCACCTCGCCTGCCTTCAATGTGTCTACCATCCCGAGCACGTTCTCCGCCTCGTCCGCATGTCCCACCGGAGCTCTATCCACGACCACATATTCGGGGCGGGGATCCATGCCCGCCAGCCTCTCCAGATCCCTCCGGGCGACCTTTATCGTGCCCCAGTACCTCACCGGGATCGAGTCGACGCCCTCAGGACATACGGGGACCGATTCGTGGATTAGGTTTGGGAAAGAGTAAAGGAGCCTCTCCCGCTCCGCCTCCACGGCTTTCAGTTGTTCCTCCAGATCCTTCAGCCTCTCGATAAGCTCCTTCGCCTTCTCGGCTATCGCCTTCCTGTCCTGCGGCGGGGCCCGCGAGGCCTCTCTCGACAGCACGTTGTGTTGATGCCTCAGCTCGTCTATCTCCCTCTTCAGCTCCCTCCATCTGCTGTCCATCTCGAGAAATCTGTCCACCAGCGAGACGTCCATACGTCTGGCGACTAACGTCTTCCTGACGATATCGGGACTGTTTCGCAGCGCCTCCAGCACGCTCCAAGACATGTAGGGCGGTTGGGCCCTCCTTATATTCTAATATGCCTTATGTCCTCCTGAGTATATTGACTATAGCCAGCGGCATGGATAGCGACTGCTTGCCGAGGTCGTAGGTGGCCATGGGTATGGCGAAGCTCTGGGGCCACAGCTCTAGGTACGCCCTATCCTTATAGAAAACTAGGTGTATATACACCTCGCCGTCCCTTATCGAGGTCTTGAATATATAACGCCGGCCGCCTCTGTACTTCACCACGTCGACTAGGCGATAGAGCGCTTGGGACTCCAGATACCTCACAAGCTCCATGTAGTCATCCACCTTGTGGAGTATCGCCGCAGAATAAAAACTAAACTACCTCCACCTCGTACTCCTCCTCGCGTCCCTCCCTCAGCGCTAGGATAAATCTGTCGGCTATCCTCCTCGCGTCGGGGGCCACGGAGCCTAGGTAGAGCAGAGAGGCTAGCCCCAACAGAGCGAGGGACAGCGCCAAGGTGCCGTCGTAGCGGAGCTGAGGGACCGATATGGGCTGTATATAGCTACCCAGCGATAGCAACCTGGCGTATGCGACCGACACGGAAAACAGCAGCGATATGGACAGCGCGATGTAGATTATCCAACGCCCATCATATCTATTCTTAACGTTATGAATTATATTTATAAATATATATGGAATTATCGATATTAACGTAGTAGTATACACCCCAATTAATATTATTCTAACATCGAAAAGCCCATAGAGCCATAGGTAAAATACGGAATATATGACGGAGCCTAGAAGCGCCAGCAGGCCTATCCTCACCGCCTTGATTATGAGATCAAACATGTATGCGCCGGACGCCTAATTTTTGATGCCTACGGTTAGCTACACTCCCCCGTCTTACAATACGGATCCTTCCCCTCGTCCAGAGCCTTCAGCTTCGCCTCGGCGGCCGCCTCATCTATGGAGGTATCTAGCGATATGGGCTTCACCGCGATCTTGGTCTCCGCGAGCCTCTTCTTTATCTCCTGCTTCAAGCCGGTGTATATCACCTGCACCGACTTGGACTTATCCCTATATACGGTTATGCCCTTGACCCCCATCGCCCACGCGAACGCGAATGCCCAATACACGTCGCCGCTGGGCGCATTGGCGGGCATGTTTATCGTCTTGGATATGCCTTGATCTACCCACTGCTGGGCGCTCGCCTGCATGAGGACGTGCCAGAGCCAGCCTATCTCCATGGCTGTCGCCAGCAGATGCTTGACGTCCTCGGGCACGGGGGCGTCCCTCAACATCCCCGTCTCCTCGACGGCCCTCCTCACCTCAGGAATCCAAAGGCCCTTCGCCCTGAGGTACTCTATCCCCGGCTCGTAGTACTCCACGAGGGTGCCCACAGTGACGTTGCGGAGAAACGCCAGCGCGAACACAGGCTCTATCCCGCTGGTGGTGCCGGCCAGTATGCTGGTCCTGCCGGTTGGCGCTATTGAGAGCACCACGGAGTTCCTCACGCCGCCCCTCACCTTCTCCCGCAGCCGCTCAAGGTGAGGCCCCAGCCACTCCCTAGTCCTCACGGTAATCTCCCTCAGCTTGTCGCCGGCCTCCTGAAGCTCCCTGGGGTAGACGTATTTCACCTTCTCCCACCTGCCCCAGACGAAGTCTTGGTACTTGAGGACGGGCAGCTCGCCTCTTGCATATATCGACTTCTCGAAGAACTTGAAGGGCCCCCTCTCCCGCGCCAGGTTGGCGGATTCGTCCAGGGCGTGGACGTATATCCAGCCCATGATGCGGTTGACGAGCTCCACGGCCTCCCAAGAGGCGTAGGGGATCTCCAGCCTTATCAGAAGCTCGGCGAAGCCCATTATCCCAAGCCCGTTTTTCCTCGTGGCGGAGTTCATCTCGTCTATCACCTTAATGCCCGTGCGGCTCCTCTCGATAGCGTCATCTAGGAAGCGGGTGCCCACCCGCGCCGCCTGCGCCAGCCCCTCCCAGTCGATGCACCCCAGCTTCTCCTCAAACGTCCTGCCCGTGCAGTTCGGCCTCACGAACTTCACTAAGTTTATATGGGTGAGGTTACAGACTTCGAATGGATTCTGCTGAGTCTCTGCACATGGGTTAACAATTCCCTCGGCGATATAGCGGTGGTACTCAGGCACGCCGAAGTCGTACACCACCTCCCTACCCAGGTACTCCACCTTCTCCACAGTGGCGAAGGGCTTCTCCCTCTTGCACTTTTTGAGGCTGACTCTAGCCGCCTTCCTCGGCGCAAGCCCTATCTTCTCCATGAACCTGCACCTAGACTCGTTCTTAATTACGAGCTCGTAGTAGGCCTCCCCACTTGTGTAGGTCTTCTCAACGCCGTCTTTCGTCACGTACCTAAACGCCGTTGCCTTCCTCCTGCGTTCATATATCACGGAGTATATGCCGAAGAGCAACAGCAGCTGTTGTACGTCGCGCAACAGCTCTCTGGAGCTTGAGGTAAGACGGATGGCGCCGTCTGCGTCGATTGTGCCGTCTGCGTCGAAGAGACCCCTGAGGAACGCCGCTATGATCCCGGGCCTGCTTCTGAACACGGCCTCGGGCGCTCTGCGCGTCTTGCTGTCGGTGTGTATCAACTCAGGCACCATGGAGACAACCGCTCTGGCGAAGGTGCCCAGGAGCTCCAGCTTGATCTCCGTCTTGGTCTCGCTTAGCGAGTAGCTGACGTCGGAACCGAACTCCATCTTCAGCATATCCACCAGGGCCACTGCCTCGTCGAGCTCGTCCTTAGCGAAGTAGACAAAGATGTGGGGTCTGTTGTGTTTGTCCACAGTTATGGAGCCGTCGCCGACTGTTCTGCCCAGCAAGTAGGCTACGCTAAGCGGCATGGCGTCCTCGCCCACGTCCTCGGGGGCCTCCACCGGCGCGATGACCAGGAGGTCGCCGGGCTTCAGCTCGTCCACGCGCTTCCACTCATAGCCAGCGGGTCTATCCCTTTCGCCTTTAAGCACTAACAACCTGTGGTCTGGCGTAGCCTTTATCTCGAAGCCTTCCTTGGTCACAACCCTATACACGTCCTTAGTCCCCACCCTTATGACGCCTGACTTCACTACGCTGTACTCCACTTTTGTCTTCCCACCTACTGTTAACGCCACATGGGGCACTAAGACCTCCACGGCGAAGCCTCTGGTGTCGCCGTCTTTCTCCACGCCTTCGGTCAGCAGAACCACCTCGCCCTGCTCTTTGGCCCTTCTGTATACCTCGGCTATGGGCACGTAGCCGTGTCTAGTGAGCACTCTCGTGTCGCCAGTAACGCACGGATTAACAGCCCGCCAAATATATCTGAACCCGTAGCCCGCGACCTCCATCTCCGCCCCCATGAGCGGGTTCGAGGCATTTAGGTTAGCCTTGAATATGAGGCCAGGGTCGCCGGAGTCCCAAGCGCCCTCGGCTATTTCGCGGAAGAGGCCGCGGGCGTCCACCTCGCCCCAGACGGCCTCCTTGGGCGCCTCCACCTCCTTCGAGATGTCGGCGTATTCCACCGGCTTTTTGCCGGTTCTATCGTAGAAGGCGCGCGGGTTGATCAGGGGATATCTCGGGCTCTGGTCTACGCCAAGCGCCTTCTCCATGAACGTGTCGTCCACGAAGACGGATATGTTGAAGTTCTGCAGATGCGCGTCCTTCAGCTCGCCGGTCTTCGCCTTGATGAACTTGCGTATGTCGGGATGCCAGACGTGCAGCGTCCCCATCTGGGCCCCGCGACGCTTGCCGCCCTGCTTTATGACGTCCACGTTTGCGTCGAAGAGCTTCATGAAGCTGATGGGGCCCGACGCAACCCCCACGCTCCCCCTCACCACGTCGCCCTCGGGGCGGAGGAGCGAGAAGTCGTAGCCGACGCCGCCGCCCAGCTGTTGTATGATGCCCGAATAGGCCAGCGCGTCGTATATGCAGTATCTGCCCGGATGGGTCAGCGAGGAGAGGCAGTCCTCGACCTCCAGGGTGAAGCAGGAGGCGAACATCTCCTTCTTGGTCCAGGCGTTGAACCAGAAGGGCGACGCGGGGACCATCCTCAACGAAGTTATGGCGTCGTAATAAAGCCTGGCGGTCTTGGGGTCGCCTGCCACAGCCGTAGCCACCCTCGCCGCCGCGGCGGCCGGCGTCTCCGCGATCTTGAAGTCGGGCCCGCGCAGGGCGTAGTTGCCGTTTGTGAACAGCCTCAAGGCGTTGTAGCTCAGCGAGCGGTCGAACTCCGGCTTGAGCTCTACCCAACGCAGGGCCGATGCCGCCTCCTGCCTGAGGAGGCCGGCGGCCGCCAGCCTCTCCACCGCAACGAGGGCCCTCTCGCCGTACTTGGATTTATCCTTCAGGAAGCCCCTGCCCAGAACCTCCTTGTATATCTTGCCCAGCAGATGCGACTTAGCGGCCTCGGCCAGCTCCGGCTTGTCTATGGCCTTACGTAGGAGCTCTAGCTCCACTAGGTCTGAAAGCTCGGCGCTGGTTATGTCCGAGCTAGGCCTTATCTTCACCTCGCCGTCCACGCTCACCCCGACGTCGGCGGCCGCCTTGAGGAGCGATGCGCGCAGCTTCTCCTCCGAGAAGTCCTCCCTAGCGCCAGACGCCTTGATGACCTTAACGGCCATATCATCCCCCAATTTCCATATATAGTCTCTTATATTTAAGATAGATGCAGTAGAGTTGAATGGAACTTTTTATCCGCCTATATTTCAGGAATCAGTATTCGTTCCCCTCCTCATCCATCGGCAAAGACCATCCTCATCACATCTAAATAAAGCCCCCGTTATTTACATGGACATAGACTACGGGCTGTTGGCCATAACCATAAGGAACGGGCCTAGGCGCGTGTCGATAATCCCGCCGCCCCCCAGCGAGGCCGAGCGGTGGGTGGGCCTGGGCTTGGCAATAGCCAGATGGGGGTATACCGTCCGGATACTGAATCTCCCCACCTGCAGGGAGTCCACCTTGGAGAAGGCCCTGGCGGGCGTCGAGGGCGTGCCGATCTATCTCAGATATTCCCACGCCTTGGCCTACGTGGGCAGAGGGGCTCTGCTGGAGCCCGAGGAGCCGACGCCTGATGGGTTCAGACGGGAGGCGGAGGCCAACTCGAGATATCTCCTGGACTGGAGGCGCTGTCTGGAGCTCAGGCGGAGGACGGGCGACGTGGACGTCCTGGGCGCGCTGCCGGACGCCCTAGAGGGGCTTAGGATCTGGCTCGCAGAGAGGCTTGGCTGAGGGCATTTCGTACACGGCGCCTCTAGCCCTCCTGATTCCGTAGACCTTCCACGAGCCCGGGTTCAATATGCGTTCGTCGATGTTTAGATAGGGCACGTGGCTGTGGCCGTAGATAAGCCAGACGTCTCTGGGGAGGCCCAGCTTCTTCTTGGCCAATCTGCCGACGGTCCCAGGCCTTATGCGGTCTATCACGTAGGCGAGGAAGCCGTCGCCGATCGCCATATCGCCGTGCGCTATGACCATGCGCTCGCCTCTGTAGGTAAGACTTATGGGGCAGTTGCAGGCCAGCACCTCTACCCCGTCTAGGGTATCGACGTAGTGGCCGACGAGGGGGTCGTGGGACGACGAGCTCAGAGACGCCAGCAACATCTTGGGCCTAACCGGTAGGACCGCCAACAGGCGTCTGAACAGCTGGGCGGCTTCCTTCCTCTCCACGCGGCGGTGTTCATCCTCGAAGAGATCCCCCGCTATGGCCAATACGTCAGTCTGGGCGCCGGAGAGACATCTCCTGAGCTCTCCTATCAAGGAGCTCCGCGAGCCTATATGTATATCCGACAACACCAGCATGGCGCCGCCTCTCTCGCCCATTTTTAATACTACAACCTATATAAGCTCTTGATATCTATATACTATGCGGAGGGTCGCGATAGTGGGGGCCGCCGGGAGGGACTTCCACGTGTTCAACACGTTCTTTAGGAACAACGGCGAGTACGAGGTCGTGGCGTTCTTAATGACCCAGATACCTATACCGGGCCGACGATATCCGGGCGAGCTCGCCGGCGATCTCTATCCCAACGGAATCCCCATATACACGTGGAGCGACTACAACAGCCTCTCCGAGCTGGTGCGGAGCCTCCGCGTGGACGAGGTGGTGCTGGCTTACAGCGATCTGCTGTACGACGATGTGGGCCACATAATGTCGTCGGTCCTAGGCGCCGGCGCGTCGTTCAGGATATTGGGGCCCAACGATACGTACCTCAACTCGATCAAGCCTGTTTTGGCAGTTCTGGCGACTAGAACCGGCGCAGGTAAATCCACGGTCAGCCGGGCTCTGGCCGGAGAGATAGCCGCCAGAGGGATTAAGGTGGTCGCTGTGAGGCACCCCATGCCCTACAGAGACCTCGTAGCCAGCGCGGTCGAGCTGTACAGAACTCGGGAGGACCTGGCCAAGATAACCTTCGAGGAGCGGGAGGAGTACGAGCAGTATGTGGATATGGGCATCCCCGTGCTCGCCGGCGTGGACTACGGAAGGGTCTTGAACAGGGCGGAGGAGCTAGGCGACGTCATCCTATGGGACGGGGGAAACAACGACTTCCCGTTCTTCAGGCCGAACTTCGCGGTGGTGGTCGCCGACGCCAGGAGGCCGGGCCACGAGGTGGGGTCGTTCCCCGGCGAGGTCAATCTACGCATTGCCGACATCGTCATAATCACCAAGGTGAGCGACGCCGGGCCGGATAGGGTCAAGGCCGTGGAGGACAACGTAAGGCGCAACAACCGAAGAGCCGCCATCGCAAAGGCCGACCTAGAGGTCTCAATAGAGAGGCCAGATGCGGTCAACGGCAGACGCGCCCTAGTCGTCGAGGACGCGCCTACCGTCACCCACGGAGGCCTGCCCTACGGAGCCGGATACATAGCCGCGCAGAAATACGGAGCTCGGATAGTCGATCCCAGGCCCTTCGCCGTGGGCTCCATAAGGGAGCTCTACGCCAAGTACGGCCATATGGGTCCTGTGCTGCCCAGCCTGGGATATACCGACAGGCAGAAGAGGGACCTCGAGGAGACCATCGCCAGAGCCGATGTCGACGTAGTTATTATCGGGACGCCGGCGAGAATAGAAGAAGTTATAAAAATAACGAAACCTGTCGTAAGAGTTAAATGGGATTTAAAAATACTTGATGGGCCTTCTATAAAAGAAATTGTAGATATGTTTCTTGAGAAAATTAACCAATTTTAATATCGCCTGCTTTTCCTCCTAATAATTTTTCATAGGATTCTGAAATAAATCTGCTACATTCTATAAGTATATCATCATATATTTCTTTTAATCCAGCAACTATTATTAATATATTTTTTGTATTTTCATCGACCTTAGTGAGCTCGCTGTCCCTATAGGGGTAGACGTGCAAGACCGTATCGCCGGCGGCGAGTATTATCTGTCCGCTTACCTGGACCGGCTTGCCTCCTATCGGCCTAAAGAGCTCGCCCCTAGACCATCTGAGCTCCAGCGAGTTGCTACCTATTTTGTCTATGTCGTAAAGCCCCACCGGGAGAAGCCACTTTATCGATGCTATGTTCCCTATATCTACCGCCGGGTTTATCCTCGGCAGAGGCTCTCCGCGGAGCACTCTGCGCAATAACGCCTCCTGCGCCGGGCGCTGTTTGGTTGGATCTATTCCTATAACCTTCCAATAGAAGTCTCTATATATTCTTATAATTTTATTATTTTTTAATTCATCTATTTTATATTTATTTCTAACTTCATTCTCGACAGATTTTATAAGATCGTCCAGCTCCTTAGGCCTTATCGCGTTGTCTATCCCCCATACGGTTTGATACGCTATCTTGACGCCAGCGTCAGATACCAGGTTTTTGATGTCCATAGGGGGATCGGCGATGGGGTTTATTTTCAGTGCGGCGATAGACGGCCATCGAAGGCCCCAGAAGTTTCTCATCACTTTCAAGGACGTCCGCCGAATGTTCCTTAATTATTTCGCTTATATTTTCGAGGCCCTTGCCTCCTGTGGAGGCTAGAGCGCGGCTCTTCACGCAACTTCACAAACTCGCCGGTTTGTCGCCGGCTGAGCGTTTGAGGATAATTGCCTTGATATATCTAGAGTCGGGGGTGGATGCTGCGAGGGAGGCCGCGCGGCTTGCCAACATACCAGCGACGTCGGTGGACCGTAGAGGCCGATGGGCCCTAGTAGAAGGTACAGAGCCGGTGGAGGAGCTGGAAGAAGGTGTGGAGGAGCGCGTAGAGCCGCTGGAGGAACCTACGGAGATAATAGAGGAGGAGTACGTAGGTAAGGCGGCCCTCAGAAGGATGGCGCCATGGAGCTGGAGCTCATAGCGTATAAATACGGTAAATATCTAGGCGGAATATATATAGATAGAGTTATCGATGCGCTACATAGAGATAGCGCCCACGAGGCCGTCAAGAGAATTCTGGGGATAGACCAAGTTGACGCTGGAGACGACCGGTCGGCCGAATGTCTCAGGGCCAGGGCGTTTCTCGAATACTACAGGTCCGAGCTGGCGAGGTTGAGGGGCCTCTACGGGGAGCTACGCTTAAGCGGCGTATCGCCCTCGGACCTAGCCGCGCTCGCCAGGAGAATCCGCGAGGCGAGGCGTCTCGCGAAGTTCTACAGGGATCTCTCGAGGGAGTGCTCGCCGCAGGTCAGTGACATCAACGGTCAGCGGTAGAATCCGCTCATCAGGTGCCCAGCTCCCAGCTGGATATATACTTTCTCTGTTCCTCCGTCAACTTATCTATCTCGACGCCCATGGCCTCGAGCTTGAGCCGCGCCACCTCTACGTCCAGCTCGTCGGGTAGCTTATATACGCCTATCTCCAATCTGTTTTTAGCCAGATACTCGACGGCGAGCGCTTGATTGGCAAACGACATGTCCATTACCTCGCTGGGGTGGCCCTCCGCCGCCACCAAGTTGGCGAGCCTCCCCTCGCCTACTAGGTACACCTTCCTGCCTGTAGGCAGCTCGTACTCGTCGAGATAAGGCCTTATGGTCCTCTTGGATCTGGCGATCCTCTCAAGGCCCTCCACGTCCACCTCCACGTTGAAATGGCCAGCGTTGGCCAGAATCGCGCCGTCCTTCATCTTCAAGATGTCGTCCAGATCTATCACGCGTATATCGCCGGTCGCCGTTATGAACACATCGCCGATCTCGGCAGCCTGCGACATGGGCATGACCTCAAAGCCGTCGAACAAGGCCTCGAGAGCCCTTATGGGGCTGACCTCCGTGACTATGACCCTCCGGGCCCCCAGCCCCTTGGCCCTCGCGGCTATCCCCCTCCCGACCCAGCCGTAGCCCGCCACGACGACGACCTTCCCCGCTATCAGCGCATTGGTGGCCCTCATTATGCCGTCCCAGGTCGACTGGCCCGTGCCGTACCGGTTGTCGAACAGATACTTGGTGTACGATTCGTTGACGGCTATTATCGGGTACAACAATTTCCCCTCCCTATGTAGAGCCCTCAGCCTAATCACCCCCGTTGTGGTCTCCTCCGTGCCTCCCCTTATCCTCCCCGCGATCTTGGCGAGATCGGCCCCCTCAGCCGTCTCGGCCACATAGTCGAGAGTCCTATCGGCCAGCCCATGGGCCAGCTTGTGCAGAGACGTCGTTAGGTCGGCTCCATCGTCCATGGTCAAATCGGGGCTGTGGGATATGGCGAAACCTATCGCGTTGTAGTACTCGCGCTCGTTCATGCCCCTCCAGGCGTAGACGCCTATCCCCTCCTCGGCTAGGGCGGCCGCCACCTCGTCCTGAGTCGAGAGGGGGTTCGAGGGTATCAAGACCACCTTGGCGCCTCCGGCAGCCAGAGTTCTCGCCAACACCGCCGTCTCCTTGGTCACGTGGAGAGATGCGGCTATGGTCAATCCAGCCAGCGGCTTCTCGCGCTCGAATCTGGAGCGTATTTTCATCAAAACGGGCATGTTCCGCTCGGCCCAGTAGATCTGGTGCCTGCCTCTAGGCGCCAGAGCTAAGTCCCTGACTTTATGCTCCATCGCCGGGCTAGACGACTATGCTGGCGAGATTGGCTATGCTGGGCCACCGAAGCGCCGCCTCCATCGCCACAGGTCCCCTTATCTCTGTGCCCTTTGGATCGCCTTCAGGCGTTATCAGAACCACCGCGTTGTCCTCAAAGGCCACCCAAGTCCCGTCGGGCCTTCTGAAGGGCCTCCTCTGCCTCACGACTATCGCCCTGAAGACCTGCCTTCTCAGCTCCGGCTTGCCCTCCTTAACTACGACGACGACCATATCACCGACGCCCGCCCCCTTGACCCTTCTGTGGGTGCCCTTGGCTATATGGCCCACCAAGCCTATGACCTTAACCAGCTTGGCGCCGGAATTATCGGCGACGGGGACCTCGCTGTTGAGAAAGAGGCCCGGCGTGACGTGGAATCGATAGCCGGCGCCTACCTGTCTCTTTCCGCCCCTCTTGGCCATGGGAGGGCCGATCCGAGAGTTTTTTAATTTATTTCAGTGAGGCGTGCGGTGATGCGACGCGTTGGTGTCTGAACGGTGATATACGACGGACGGGCTGACTAGAGCTGGCGCTTCCAGCTGAGCTGAATACCCACGTTAGAGGACAGCTTTATCTTGGTCTTATTGCCTACCAACATGCTCGGCATATCCACCGCGGGCTCCCTCCCGCCGAAGTAGAAGTATAGATAGCCCAGATCGAGGGGCTGTACGCCTAGGCTCCACGACGTGGCGTAGTCGACCTCGCCGCAGTTGTCGCCGTATATCGTCAAGCCCCAATACCTCTGAAACCCCTTGACGGGTCCGTCTCCCTCCACCACGAACTTGCCATCTATCACGCAGACGAAGTTCCTCTCCAACCTGTAGATATCAGCTATATACTTATAGAGAGGCCTAAAGCCCTCGTAGAGGTTCTGCGAGTCCTTGGGATCTATCGCGTTGAGCGCCGCGGTGGGCATGCTGAGGTAGAGAATCACTTGGGAGTGGCTGACGGGCATCGCCAACGCTATCTTCATCAAGGAATCATCGAAGACTTGAGGCAGCGCCTTGACTTGCACCTTACGCCCGGTCGGCGAGGCGAGCTCCACCTTCTCCTTGGCATTTCCCTGAACTTGTATTATTTTTGCCTTGTATTTACTTGCAAGTTTTTCTAGTCCTAATATCTTTACTGCTTTCTCAAAATAGCTTTTAGACATGGAGAAAGTTATAGATACGTCGTGCCCCTGCAACCTCTCCAGAATCGCCTCTATCATCTCCGGGCGGGGGTTGGAGGGGGCCGGGATATAGCTGTGGACCGCCAGCAATATCAACGCGTCTTTCCTCTCTATCTCGGGAGGCGCGTCTGGCCCCAGGGCAGCTATCACGAGAAACCCAAAATCCCCACTAATATATTTTCAAAAGCCGTGGCGGTATGGAAGCTCCGGCTTGACGATCTCCCTCAGCACAGCCGTGGCGTAGCTCCCTCTAGGCATGTCGAAGGAGAGCTTGGCCGCGCCGCCAGAGAGATCCACGAGGATCCAGGCCGGAGACGCGAAGGCGCGTCTGTACGAGCCGACGGCCCCCACCCTGGCCAGCGCGAAGTCCCTCAGCTCGAGGCCCTCCTCGCTCAATATCCTCCTCAGGTAGTCCCTCGCCCTGCTCTCGGGCACTACAAGCCCCAGGCCCGGCACCGGCAGAACCGGCTGACCGCCGCCGACTCTCGACGCGGGGACTGGATAGCCCGCCTCGAGGACCAGGTCGTCCTCAGCGACTCCCAGAGGGCCGTCGGCGAGCCTGAGGCTCAATATTCTGTTGAAGAGATACGCCTGGTACGCCTCTACGAATATCTTGAGAATATTATAGGGCACAGCCATTACGGCGTTCCACAAGTTCTCGCCTGAGGCAAGCGCCCTGAGCAGGCGTCTCTCCTCCAACAGAGATTTGGGCATCCTGGACAGCGCAGCCGAGTAGTCGCCTCTACACGCCAGCTCGCGCGCCTCTCTGGCGGCGGGCGACTCCGCCTCGAAGGTTCTACAGAACATGACGCGGAGGAACTCGTCGGGATCCCTACGCACCAAGGCCCTCCCCAGCAGATGCGAGACGGGCCTAACCGTGCCGAACCTCTGATAGCCGTAGTAGTTGGGCAGAGGGACCGCCTTCAAGGCCTCCAGGGCCTCCGCGGCGCATTCGATATCTACGTCGCGTACAACCAAGGTGAATCTGTTGCCGACTATTCTCGACGGCGATATGGGGGAATCGGCGTACCACGCGGCTCTGTACTCTACGCCGGGAATTTTCGGCAGATCCTCCGGCCTTACCCCAAAGAGGGATATTATCTGGGACGCCACAGCCCTCGCGTCCTTGATTCCGCCTATGCCTATGTCGCCTCTCCTCAGCCCTAGGGATCTCCTCAAGGTCTCCACGAGCTTTAAGGTATCGACGCCGCGTTTGACCACATGCACCCACAGCCAAGGCCCCGGCCTCTCCTTAACCCCGCCGAAGCCCGACACGGAGACCACCAGGCCCCCCTCCAGGACCTCTTCAACTATGAAGTCCTCCGGCGTCCTCTTTATAGCGCCGCCGCAGGGACGCGTGTCCGTGACGTACCACTCCAAGCCCAGAGATTCGTCGAACTGCGGCGCCTTTTTCATCGGTCTCGATACGGCAGTATTTAAAATGGAGATGTAGAAGCTCCAGTGGCCAGAGTCTGGCTGGGGCCCGCCGGCATTCCGAAATACGTGAGAAGGGCTAGGGACACCGTCGAGGGCATTAGAGCCGTCAAGGAGCTGGGCCTCAACGCCATGGAGGTCGAGTTCGTCCAAGGCGTCAGGATGGGCGCCGAGGCCGCCAGCAGGGCCGGCGAGGTCGCGAGGGAGCTTGGCGTGAAGCTCTCGGTGCACGCCCCCTATTTCATAAACCTATGTTCCGAAGAGGCCGAGAAGGTCGAGGCCTCCATGAAGCGGCTGTGGGACTCGATCGACAGAGCGCACAGGATGGGCGCTTGGATAGTCGTGGTCCACGCCGCCTATTACGGCGGGCTGGGGCCCGACAGGTGCTACGAAGCCGTCAAGGAGCGGCTGGGGGAGCTCGCCGACAAGATGTCTGAAGAGGGCATAGACGACGTGGTCATAGGCGTCGAGATAACTGCGAGGAATAACCAGTTCGGCAGCGTCGAGGAGGCCTTCGGGCTCGCCAAGGAGCTCAAGAGGGTTAAGCCGGTGGTGGACTGGGGCCATCTCTTCGCCAGAAACGGCGGAGCCGTGGACTACGGAGGCGTGTTGGACCTCTGGCGCACGACCTTCGGGGATGAGCACATGCATACCCACTTCACCTCAGTCAAGTACAGAAACGGCAGATATGTCGACGAGCACGAGCCGATATCCGCCAACATGCCCCCGTTCGAGCCGCTCGCCGAGGAGCTCGGCAAGAGGGATATGGCGATAACGCTGATATGCGAATCGCCGTTGTTGGACCAAGACGCCGTCTTGATGAAGGAAATCCTTGAAAAACACGGCGTAGAGCTCGCCCGGTGAAGACCTCGCTGACAGTGGTAGATCTATACGCGTCGGCGAGGGAGATCGCGGGCTTGGTGGGGAGGCGCGTAGAGAATATATATACAGTATCATCTGGATATCTATTTAAGTTCTCCGGGGGCGTGTATTTAATAATTAACGAGGCGCGGGCCTCGCTCACTGGGATGATCGGCGAGCGCGACTCCAGAGGGGCCGAGACCTTGAGGGGGCTCATACGCGACGAGAAGCTCACCGACGTCCACCTGCCGAGGTTCGACAAGGTGCTCGTCCTCAAATTCGGCGGCGTTGAGCTGATAGCGGAGCTCCTGAAGCCCTTCAACCTGATAGCCGTGAGGGACGGGAGGGTGGTCTGGCTGTACCGCCGCTATAGGGGCAAGGACCGCGAGGTCAAGGCCGGCGCGCCCTACACGCCTCCGCCGATGCCCTACGTAGATCCTCTGGCTAAAGCCGAGGAGGCCGTGGAGGTCCTGAGGAGGGCGCACGACGTTAAGAGGGCGCTGTCGAGGGAGCTCGGCCTAGGCCCCGAGGTCGCTGAGGAGGTCTACGCCAGATCTTCAGGCGATGCCGAGAATGCCTTGAGGGCGCTTCGGGATCTCGTCGAGGAGGTCTCGAGAGGTCAGCTGAGGCCCACGGTATACATAGCCGGCGGCGTCCCCGTCACCGCGGCGCCTGTTAAGTATATCTCGATCAAGGCGGACCTCGAGGAGGAATACGATGCGTTCTGGAAAGCCTTAGATAGATATTTCGCCGATGTCGAGCTCAGGAAGGCCGTGGAGCTCAAGACGGCGGGGCTCAAGGCCAAGAAGGCCAAGCTGGAGCAATCCATAGCCAAGCTGAGGAGCGAGATGCAGGAGTACAGGAGAAGAAGCGAGGAGCTCTATTCGCTGGCCAAGACGTTGCTCTCGCTTAAGTACGAGCTGGAGGAGGCGGTTCAAATGGTGCTCCGCAACGAGGCAAGGGAGCCAAGTATACGTATATTAGACGTAGACAGGGCCAACAGAGAAATAACCGCGGAGTATTCAGGCCAGCGCTTCAAGCTGAGGCTCGATAGGCCGGTGGGCAGACAGATAGAGGACATGTTCGAGGAGGCTAAGGACTACGCTAGGAGGGCCGCCAAGGCCGAGGAGGTCCTCAAGAGGCTGGAGGAGGAGCTGGCACAAGTCGAGGGGGAACACGCCGAGGCCGAGAGGGAGGTGATGGAGCGCATGAGGAGGGCGGCCGAGCGGGCGTGGTTCGAGAAGTTCAGGTGGTTCCTGGCCCTCGGCCGGGTGCCCGCCATAGGGGGGAGAGACGCCTCGCAGAACGAGGCGGCTGTTCGCCGATACCTGAAGGAGGACTATCTGTTTTTCCACGCAGACGTGCCGGGGGCCTCGGCCGTAGTGGCCAAGCCGACTCAAGACGAGGCGGCCCTTCTCGAGCTGGCCCAGTTCGCGGCCTCCTACAGCAGGGCCTGGAGGGCGGGGATCCACGCCGTTGATGTGTTCTACGTATCTGGGAGACAGGTCAGCAAGCAACCGCCGTCGGGGGAATATCTGGCGAGAGGTAGCTTCATGATATACGGCTCCAAGAACTACATACGGCACGTGAGGCTGGAGCTGGCGGTAGGGGTTAGGGACGACGGAGGCGTGAGGCGCGTGGTCGCGGCGCCGCCTAAGTCGATAGCGGCTCTGGCGGAGAGGTACGTGGTGATCACGCCGGGCTCCGGCGAGAAGAGCAGAGTCGCCAAGGAGATCGCGAGGAGATGGAAGGCGGAGCAGCTGGTCGACGATCTAATCGCGGCGTTGCCCGGGCCGTCGGCCATCGGCGAATGGGGCTCGGGCCAGCCCATCGGCTGGGACGAGATAAAGGCCGCGTTCTCCACGTGGTGACCTGTCTCCGCAAAGGCGGGGCAGCTCCCAGTTGCGTCGCCGTAGATGCCATGCTCGGCTGGCTCGCCAGATGGTTGAGGATAATCGGCGTCGACGCCAGGTACGGGGATCGGCCCGACGACGAGCTCGCCGAGACCCCCTGCCTTTTGGTCACCAGAGATAGGGAGCTCTTCAGAAGGCGCAGAGGACCCGCCGTGTTGCTGCTCACGGAAGACCACGTCGCCTGGATATCTGCGTTGATACGCGCGCTAGGCGTAGAGCCGTTCAGGAGGACCCGATGCCCCAAGTGCAACGCCGAACTCGTAGAGATCCCCTGCGCCGAGGCCGAGAGGAGAGTCGGCCATCCCGTGCGCTCCCCGAGATGTTGGGCCTGCCCCAACTGCGGCTCTATATACTGGGAAGGCTCGCACTGGCGCGGCATCAAGAAAGTGGTCGACGAGGCGCTCAGGAAGCCCGTGGACTGCCCGGAGACCCACTAGCGACGGATATGCCCGAAGAGGCCCAGCCGCCGCCAACGCCCTCGGCTGGGGACGAGGGCTTCTTGACGGTTCTGTAGGGCGTTGAGCCGGCGTCTGTCAAGACGGAGGCCGCCGCTAGGTTTCTCGATGCCGTGTGCCAGGACGAGGAATTTGCTGGACGGCAGGTACATATACTCCGTTGTGCCTACGACCCCGGGCCAGGTAGCTCTCTTCGCGGGTTGCCTTAGCGTGAACTCGTCTTCTGCCCTGTGCCAGTCTCTGAAGACCAGCTCCGGCGCCCTCCTTGAAGTCGTCCAACGTCTTCTCGCCTCTTGCGTAGACCACGCCGGAGTTCTCGTGGCCTGGCGCCACTGGCAGAGGTGCGGGGAACTCCTCCAGCTCTCACAAGTGGAGGTCGCTGTGACACGCGTCGGTGCCTGCGATTTTCATAACCGCGGCGTCTCCGCGGGGCTCGGGCACGTTGATGTATTCCATAGACAGGTACTCCTTGTACCTCTTCATAACCGCGGCGCGGGACTACACAAGATAGAGTTTCCGAAACTAAATAAGCCACTGGCCGTGCGCAGAAGACGCATTTAACAAAAAAACGGCTTTTAGGACTTCAATATTCTCGTTAGTGAAGGGCGCTGTCGCCGCGGCGGTGGTTGTATGTGAATGTTTGGCGCGGTTATGCGTGTAGCGGGATCGGTTTGGCGAAATGTTTAAATAACCAGGAGTCGTGAGTAAGGTGGGTCTTAAACTTCCTAGTGGTTTTACTTTAGTAGAGGGGGAGGTTCCTTATTGGTATGGTAGGTTGAGCTGGCGAGCGAATTGGCTCCTCATACTTCTCGGGGCGGTGACGATATGGATCTTCGGCTTGGGTCTCCTCTTTTTCCTCTTGGTCTACCTGAGGATCAAGGCTACGGAGTACCTCATAACGAGCCGTCGCATATATGCCAAATACGGCCTTGTTGCGCGGCAGGCGTTTGAGGTTAAGCTTGACTGGGTGACCGGCGTCATGACCCGGCAGGGATTCATGGGGAGGTTGCTTAACTACGGCGACGTGATATTCAGCGTACCCGGTCACTACGCGGGTTCGGTCCTCTTCGTGGGCGTCCACGACCCATTGCACCTACGCGAAATGGTGGAGGACATCCGGCGCAAGCAAAAAGAAGCGCAGAAAATCGAAGAGAAGCTCAGGGAGTTAGAGAAGGAGTACGAATTTGGAAGAATCCCCGAAGAGAGGTACCAAGAACTCAGAAGGAAATACCTCGAAGAGCTCAAGAAATACCTAGGCACCACATCTCTATAATCAGCCGGTTTTTCTAAGACCCCATTAGCGCTGGACCGCTACGACATCTATTCTCTGCTAGACCTGAAAGACCAGCGTAATTCTCCGCCCAGCAAGATTACGTCTCCCGGGTTTAGCCTTACCCTGTTCCTCTGATGTCGCGGCCGTTTACGTATGTGCCGTATTGACTCCTGAGATTCGCGATGTGCCAGCTGTCTGTCTTCCGCTTAATGACGCCGTGGATTTCCGAGATGTATACAAGCCATGGCGCGTTGGGGGATGATCGAGGCGACCCATGCCGGGCCCAGCAAGGTATCGCTTGCTACTTACACCCTGGCGTTGTTGGCATGCATAAATTTCAGAAGCTTGGTGGAGGATGTGTTGAACTTATTGTTGAAGAAGGGGGTGGTTACGGCTGGAGTCTTGGCGGGGGAACTAGGCATGTCGAGAAGCCAGGCTACCAAAATCCTAAACCGCTTCGTGGACAGGGGGCTGGCGGAGAGGTGTATGTGCGGCGGCGTCGCCGTCAACGTCCTCAGAAAAGAAGTGGTCAAGGCATACGCCATGGCGGAAGAGGTTGAAAAAGCCATCTGTCTATAATCTTAACAAGACGCAAAGGGGAGAAAGCCGCGGTGAGCATCAGAGACGTCGCCAAAGAACTAAACTACAAAAACTATGCCGTGTTAAAAGCCGCCCTAGAAATCCTCCTAGCCCCACACGCCGAAGGAACATACCAAACCACCCACACCACCAAATACATAATAAACACAACAACACGTTTTCTGTAAATTTGGCGTAGTCTATGTTACCGATGCCGAAGACCTCCACTAAGCCGTGGCAGAATTCCTCGGCCACGCGGCGCTCCTCGTCTCCGTCTCTGCATCTCACTAGCTTAATCCCCAGCTCCGGGGCGTAGTCCCACATCTTCTCAAGCGCCCTAATGGGCGAGAGGTCTGGGACCCGCGCGTTGTTCCGCAGACAGCTGAGTCTGTTGTTTCTGAGTTCTTCGTAGTCCTCCTCGGCCTCTCCTCGGCGAGTCTCCTCAGCTTCTCCGCATACTCTTCACGGAGCTCTTTAAGCGCCTCTACGAGCGCCCTTATACCCTTCAGCTCGCTAATCTTGGGCTCGTACACCTCCGCAATCTTTTGATACAGCGCTATGGCGGCGTCTAGGAATGTCTTCGGTTTCTTCACAAGCTCTTCAAAATAGCCATTGACCAAGTCCACCAGCATGCCTAGGATGCTGTATTTTGGCGTGTAGATTTTGTCTAAGTTTTCGGCCTTGAGAGGCGCTGGCTCTCAGCTTGCGACCACGACGCGCCTCTCCACTGCGCCCTCCGCAGACTGCGACTCCGCCATCCGTCTGATTATGCCTGCAGATGGGTCGTTGGTATTGTCACAGCCCTCAGCCGTATGAATGCAATAGGCTTGCCCAAGCCGTAGCGCGGCGCGTGTAGCTGAATCGGCGCCCCCACGGCGCAGTGGCCAAGGGGAGTAGGTAGTTGGCGTACGCAGAGGCGAACTTCAGCCTTGCTCAGGTGTCTTCACCGCGACGTCCCAGAGCACGATTGGCAGGATGTAGGAGGCTAGTTCGTCAGAAGGCAACTGCCGCCTCACCTCTTCCAGGCGCTTAAGCCCCTCTATGGTTAATATTGCCGGTACGATCACAAGTTCTATGAGTTTGGACTTGCCCAAGCCCGTCTTGCAGTGGACAATCACGACGGGGACGGGGAAATGGGGACGGTGCCTCCAGAAAGCGGGGGCCAGGTTTTGCGCGATCATGAGACCAGCCGTGGCCAGGGCGGGGACATGGTTCTCCCTTGGGTAGGCCGCGAGGACTGAGCGGAGCGCCAGGTCGAACTCCCTCACCGTCTCCTCGGGGCCGGGCCCGATGTCAATAATATTGTATTCGTCGTAGAGTCTCACGCTGTCTCCCGTGGGGGGTATGCCGGCGACGAAGCCCCCCCTCCTCTACATTTATCGCCTGAAACGACTCGGCAACTAGGTCGACGTGGTGCGGGTTCACGTAGATGCCCACGCGCGGCAAGGGCCGCCTCAGGTTCTCCAGGAGGGCGTTGATGTCCAGGGCCCAGAGAAACTCCAGGCGGAAATAAGCGAGTCTTCTCACCGCATCTCTCACGATGGGTGGGACCGGGCCTCTGTAGATTTCGGCGGCAATCCGGTCGCGACCTCTCTCCACATTTTCGGCGCTCAGGATATGCAACAAGTTTCCCTTCGACGGCTTGCGCCGTTATGCGCCTCAAGCGCTCCCCCGCGGAGCGGCGTCTCCTGACGCAACGCTCATACCGCTTCCCCCAGATTCAATGTTTCAGCACGACGAAAGACCAGACCCCATGCCGCGTCTTCTCCCTTCGCCAATGCGCTGACTAAGATCTCCAGATCGTATTTGTCCATCTCCTCGGTTCTATCCTTTTGCCCCCTCGACCGCCTCTGCGAAGCGCCTTGTCGCCTCCTCTGCGACTTCTGGAGTCGCTTAATACACCTTGCCATGGAGGATGCGTTTTGCGCCAGCAGAGGCGACGACTTGGCATACATGGAGTGGAGCTATGATGAGCAAAATATTATCATGAAGATGGATTGGCGGCTGGACGGGCCGCCGCCAAAAGACTTGTATGAGGCTTTTAGAGAGGCTCAACGAGTACGCAACGGCGCTTAACCGTTGGGTCGTTTTCAAACAACACATAGGCTACGCTACGGCGTACGAGGCGTATCCCAGCCCCCAACCCGCCGTTTTTCCCTTAGCCGGAACCGGCGCGCGGCGGCGGATTTGTGGGACTCTGCAAGGCGCCTCTCGGAGATAAGCGTCACTGGATACGGCGTGGTCTACTGACCTTCCCGACCTCTCCCCGCCCCAAAGCCGCTATTTATAAGCGGACACCCGCCGCTACGTTTTCCCTATTTCTACTCTCCCAACAGGTATTTCCTCACAGGCACAAATATACCTGTGGGTCTGTACCTGTAAGGGTTTATCGAAACGCGGCATGGAGAAATGTCTCCACGGATTGACAGGCCTACAAAGGGCTGTAGGTCTTTAGGGAAGAATAACATATATAGTGAACAACTGTAAGAGGAGGCATAGAGAGGCTTGCAATTCAACATACGCCGCGGCGTTTAGCGTGTTATGGAGTTAGTAAATAAATTAAACAACGTCTAGAGCTCGCGCTTAGCGTCAAGAAGCCGCCCACTATTGAAGAAGTGCTTGAGCAGGTGTCTAGACGCGGCGTTCTGCGGGGGGCTATTGACTGGGTGTTTCCGGGCTGGATGCTGTACGTCGAATACGCAACGCAGAGGATCGCCGAGACGTTTCAGCTTTCGGAGGAGGGGAGGGCGCTTCTAAACTTCCGGGAAACGCTGACGCGACTACTGCGGGAGGCGTGGATGCAGACGAAAGAGAAGCTGACGACGCTGAACAACGCCATTGTCGAGGGCACATACAGGGTAGAGAGAAACAGCCCAGACGGGACGTGGATGTATGTAAGAGGGGACTTCACTCCACGTATTCCAATCCGCGGCGTAGGCGCCTTGGCGCGTTTTCCCGATCTGCTGAAGCTTCCGCGTGAGAGGCTTGAGTTGCTCCAGCTGGGCTGGAGAGCGGGCGATGAGGGCAATATGGGCGGCCGACCTAACATGGATACCACACAGCCTTGGCAGGTGTTCGCTTGGGTTGCGGCGAGATATGGAGAGCTTTACATACGCGTCGATTCAGTCAACTTGACGCGCGAGGGGGCAAGCGTGCACATATATATCAAGGCGAAGAGTTGGAGACAGAAGTGGAGCAAGGCGGAGGCCACAGATCTGGTCGTAAGCCATTTCGGACACGGAGAGTGGACGTCTTTGCTCACCATGTGGCTGGGAGATGGGGACGCCAGGCGAGAGAGGGTTCTACGTGGAAAGTACGAGCTAGTGGTTACAAGTAAGGAGCCTTGCAGATTAGGCACAAAAACAGGCAAATACGAGGCCCTAGTCGCCACCGGCAAGAAGGCGTTTGAGAGACTTAGGGAGTCGGCCGGCGCATACGGCGGACTGCTCGACCTTCTGAAGGCCCATAAGTGGATCTACATAAAGCTAGCGGACGACGGCTTTAGAGCCGCCTTCAAGCAGAATAAGAAGAGCATAACTGTGGCAGGTGTCGTGATGTAATCTCGAACTGGTGAGCGGCAGAGGCGGCTCTCGTCGCTAAATACTTCACTCGCGATGTCGGGAAGGCGCTAGAGGTTGCTGACAAGCTCAAGGCGGCGGGGCTTAGGCCTAACGTGGCGAGATCTGGCCCCAACTACGTGGTGTATGTCGCCACGGCAGACCTCCTAAAGCTTGCAGAAGAGGACGAGACCGTCAGAAAAACCATAGCGCTCTACCTCACCGAAAAGGTGAAGAACGGCACGCCGAGGCAGAGGGAGATCGCCGAAAAGATCCTAAGGAGGCACCCTTTTTTAAACCCTGGCTTGCCGCTCCTTCAAAATCAATAATAGTGCCAAGCCACCACATAAAACCACCCTACGCCATTGGAG